>Ga0310690_10003410_pt1 | contig 23874 bp, 14 predicted proteins | sample AusTroGonzalo_MG_2_FD_207661 | JGI IMG/M metagenome (GOLD analysis project Ga0310690, IMG submission 207661) | Bovine rumen microbial communities from tropical cattle in Woodstock, Queensland, Australia - Gonzalo_04 (v2) (version 2) | ecosystem: Host-associated > Mammals > Digestive system >... | reverse complement strand
CTCTTCTAGTAGTTTTTGTTCCTTCATTCTGATAGATTACATAATTAGGAGATTCATAATCATTATTACCACTCCTAAAATTGCCAGGAACCTGATGACCAACAAATCCCAACGAGCTTAGGAAGTCCGACACTGCTCTATCCGCAGGTGTCACACCGTCAACTGAATACCCCATATATTTCGCATTATAATATTTGTCCTTCCTCATAATGTTTCCATCATTAACAAGGAAAACATCTTCAAGTATATGGTACACTTCCTTAAATGGCTCATTATAGATAATATTCTTTAGAGAATCTTCAGAGACAATCCAAGTATAAGCCCTTCTATCCTTGGTATCATCATACCCTTTTTCATAACCAAGTTGCTTTAGACCATTATAGATTTTGTCAGCATCAACAACATCAAGCTGTTCGTCCCATTTCAGATAATCACTATCTTCTCCACTTCGTGCAACCGTATAATATTTAACTGTTGGTTCGGGCAATTGAACTTTATATGCAGTTGCTTCGCTATAAGTAAGCAGATTTATACCTTTTGGATATATCGCAAGGAAATCGGCTAGTGCTTTTTTTGCACTCTCTTTGTTGTATTCATTTGATACTATCTTTCTTATCCAATAAGAAACATCATTTTCACTAAGAGACAAATTATTAATAGCATCTTCAAGCTTATCTGCATTGTACTCTTTATTGCGAACAAATTCTCCATCTGCGGCAAACTCTCTTACTGCATCACGAACACGCTTTAGAATAGAGGATGCCTGTTTATTAATCTCTGCTTTTTTATTCCAATCTTTATCTGAAAGAAACAAATTCTTAAATTCTTCTTTGTTCGGTATTATTTCGTTATCTATATAACTAATCATATCTGTTTCAATATATGCAGATAGACGATTGTATGTATCATTAGATGAAAGCCCTTTTGATGATGTTACGGAACTAATCAAAATCTCATTATAATCTTCTTCTGACAACATTTCTTTTGCGATACTTAAAGAAATAACATTCGACATAGAATCGGAGAAATTAAAAATAAGCCTATCTGAGTCCTCGACATCAAACATGTTATTCATTACTTTTTCAATTTCATCAACACCTATTGTAAATGGTGACTGGTCTTGTATTGATAACCATGTAAAATGCTCTAAAATATTTTTATAACCATTATTTACAGCTTGATAAACAGGAATAAAATTTTTGCCAACGACTGGTATTGATTCTGAAAAGGATATACCGTCCGCACCAATTCCATACTGCCAGTATGATATACCAGCTGTTTTATTTACCATTTCTTCGAGTCTTGGATTAATACGGTTCTGTATTGCATCTGCAGACAATTTAGTTAGTGCTGAGGTAATTTCATAACGAGCTTCTGCGTCTGCCTCTCTGAAATATCTATCGCGATAGCCTTGTCCAACATTTTCTTTGTCTGTATTACCATAGTTGCCAGCACCATAAGCCTGAGAACCAAGTCCATTCATTGCATATGTAATATCAAGGTCTTGGAAGAGAACATGAGAGTGGTGATCCATTGTGGCTATAAGGTCTCCCCACATGGCTCTTTCTGTGTTCTGCATTGTTCCAAGAGCATTACCATTGTTCTCTAATACTTTTCCTCTCTTGCGTATTTCTTCTCTTTCACTATCACCGTCAAGAGGCAGTTGGAAAGATTTCGAATCAAATATTTTTAACATGAACCCATTAGGAAGTCTTATTTCATAAGAATTTTCCTTGGTGTTAAAATCTGCGACATTGGCTAAATATTCTGCTATCACTCTCAAGTGATATGTTCTCAATCCATCAGGAATCCATATTGCTATATTGCCATTAAGTTTCTTGTCTTTATCATACGTCCACTCATTACCTACTTTTGGAAGTAGTTCATCATTTTCAGCTTCAATGTAAATTTCATCTATGTGTGTATTGCCTCCAAGAATATACTCGATTGCACTAACCAAGTTGTCTACATAAACACCATCTCTCTTGAGTGCGACATCAATATCGAGCATACCATCCTTGATTCTTTCCTTGTTGTACTCGTAATCTCTGATATAATCCGTCTTAGACTTCTTTCTTGCATTCTCATCTGATGTATTATTGAACTCGCTGTTGGAGAGAATCTTTGCTGTATCAATTACAAACTGTTTATCCATGAACGGAATTGGGATACGAGCAGAATCCTTTGCAAGGTCATTAGCCAGGTATTCATAGTAAGCGTTGTTTGCTACGAGAACCTTCTTGATGTCAGCACCAGCCGGAGTCTTTGCTGTGATAGTACCATCATCGTTTACAGTAACACCCTGTCCGAATATCTTTGCGATGTTCGGAGTAAGCACCTTTGCCAACGGCTCAGGAACTTGCTTGAATGTTTTATCTGAGCCGAATCTGCTACTAGCCTTCTCAATCATTGTCGACAGATTCTCGGTCATAGCACCCCAAATCGGAAGATGACCAGCTTCGTTTATCATGCTCTTGAATCCGTCAAAGATAGCTTTAGGAGAACCATAACAGGCATTGAGCTTCAGCAGTCCTGAATTCTGAAGTCTGACTGCTACGCCACCATTCTCAGAACCCCAAAACAGCCAGCTTCTTGCTTTTCTCTCAAAGTAATCTTTATCCCAAGATGAGCCAGTAGCATCAACGTAAGAATCGTGGAAGTTCTTATAAAGAGTATCAATCTCACTGTCTGAAAGCTCTGTTGTTGTGAAACGCTTATGTCTTGCAGTTCCGAAGTCGATATCATCTTTATAGTTCTGTTCCCTCTTAGAACGACTAGACTCGTCAGATTCTTCTCCGACAGAATACTGCTCGTTATATACTGCATCGTTTGAAGCATCAAAGAGCTTGTCGAAGAAAGCCTGCTGGTCTTTTGTGAGGAATTCCTTTACTGACTTCCACAGATCACGCATAGCAGCTAGAACAGCCTTGAAGATACTGACCTGCTCAGCGTTGTCGGCTAGTCCAGTATTGATATAAGTCTCAAGCTTCTCACAGAAAGCTTCATGTGTCTTGTCTCCGAGTACCCACTCACTCTCAGGCTTGACAACATTCTTTCCGTTGATGTCCTTGATTGTATTATCTTCCATGAGAGCACTTCTGAAAGCCTTGAGGAAGTTCTTATCCTTCATCAGTGATTCTTCACCCATAGAGACGAACATATGACCAGCCTCGTGAGCTGCGGTTGTCTGATCAACGAGGTCAGTAACAGAAACGTGGAACTGTGCCTTGCTCTTATCAGCTATCTCTCTATAGTTCTTGATGTGCTTGAGATTGCCATTCTCGTCTTTTGTTCCGTCAGTCCAGTAGGAATTACCATAGTTATAATCTATCTTTGCAGTTCCATCAGCGAGAGGAGTAACCTCTATACCAGCTCCCATGCCAGCATCGAAAACAACGTGGTCTTTAGCCCATGTCATGTCAGTACCAAACCTCTTGGCAAGAGAGACGATTGTACCAACCAAGCCGTTGTTGATTGAGGTAGTAAAGGATTCTACAGAGACACCACGCTTGAGGATTCCTTTCTTTTTGATAATGTCATTAGCCTTATCGAGAACAGACTGATTCTTGCTAAGTAATTCTCTTGTGGCATCAATCTGCTTTGTAAGCTCCTCTCCGGTGTAACCCTGTCTGATGAATGTGTTTCTTGCATCACGGATGAACTCATTTCTTCTTTCCTCAAGTGGCTTGGCAAGATACTCGTCAACTCCTTTGGCAAGTGCCTTCTGTCTGTCCTCGGCAATCTTCTTGTTCTTCTCTGCCATCTTCTCAAGGGCTTCATTGATTTTGGCATCTTTCTGAGAAAGGAGAACAGAGTTTGTAATCTCTTCTCCACTCACTGAATCCTGTGTTGTGAATGTGTATGTCGTTCCGTCAAATGTGACATTGAACTGCCTTCCGTTCTCAACTGTTTCTTCGGTTATTCCCTGATACTTGTCATAATTCCCCGATATAAGTGTTGTTATTAACTCGGCAACCTGACTGTCTGCAACCTTGAGCTTTCCGTCTTCTATATACTCAACCTTGATATCATTTCCTTTTGAGTCCTTATCAAGAAGAGCATCGACCAAGTTGATGTACTGGTCTCTTGTGGCCTTCTTTCCTGTGACATCTGACTTGTCAGGATTGATGTAGATGCTTGCGTTCTTGTCTTTCTTGCGGATATAACCGACAATATCAGCCTCTTTTTCTGTGTTGGGGATAGTACCTATAGATGTCACTCTTGCATTGATTGTATCAAACGGAGCCTCAGGTCTTCCCTTCTTTGTCTCCTGAACATCAACCTTTCCGTCACGAGCCAAGAAAGACGAGCCTTCCATCATTATTGATGAATCTCCAGGCTTGGTATATATCTGTGCTCTCTGAACATTTCTGACATCCTTGAACATTTCAAGTCCGCTGAAGCCGAGTCCGATAAGTGCCTGTCCTCTTACTGTTGAGAGTCCAACCTCTTTTATAGCTTCTGCCATTTCCTGAGGAGTGTATGTGAATGTGTCTGCGAATGATCTGCCAGTGTTCATCTCGTTCCATATGGATGCTAGGTTCATGGCATACATTGAGACAAATTCCTGTGCTATTTCCGTGGCTGGTTCTGTAATCATTCCAAGAGCATATCTTGCTCCGAACTTTGCCATTACCTCTCTTGCAAGACCACGCTGTAATTCACCAGTCCATCTGTCTCCTACTGCTTTTCTGAGACTCTTGAACTTACCGATTCTTTCCATCGTCTTTCTTTCAGGGAAATCTCCTGCATATTCAAGAAGACCGTTTACAATTCCTACACCAGTAGCGATATCTCTTATCATCTTAGGAGACGCACCAGCCGAAATCAGGTCAGTAGTTATTGAGCCAGCTTCCATAAGACCAGCCATAGTTCCTGATATTCCCTTGCCGATTGTATAGAGGAAAGGCATATGTGTAATCTTGCTCAGAACAAGACCTACTGCTGACGGAGCCATTGAGAGAGCCATAGAAGGAACGAAATCAGCCGCAGAAAGAAACATCTTCTCAGCAAGCCCAGTAAAATCCTTGTTGTAGTAGTCGGTTCGTACCTGTTTGCTCTTTACCAGTTCGACAGACTTCTTGAAATCATCAGTATGTTTCTTCTTGATTTCATCGGGGATAGTAGGGTTGTCTTCCTCAAAAGCATATTTGAAGTTTCCGAAGTAGAGCTTCATTCCGAGCATTGCACTTGAAATTCCTTCCTGTACTTTCTGTCCAACCACCTCAAATACGTTTGTAGCACTCATATCATCGCCAGCAACACTCTTGATAAGCTCAAGTGCGTTCTTCTTTCTGTAGTCCTCAGGAAGCTCAGGGAAAAGATTTCCGATTATATTCGTGAGATTCTGCCTGTACATCTCCTCTCGTGGATCTTCTGTTCCTCTGTAGATTTCATTTCTGTTGTTGTCGATGAATTTCAGAGCTTCAGTCTCGTACATGAAATCCCTGTACTTCTGCTCTTCGGGTCTGACGGCATGGAAAGACTCGATAGTGTTCAGAGCTTTCTTTCTGAGCATATCTCCGACAAAGATGTTGTCATTCTTTCTGTTACTTCTGTCATTAAAGCCTTTATTGGAAGATGTAATAGCCATTGCCGTCTCCTATTTATCTGTTTCTGATATTCATTTTTTCCTGTATGGGATTGTCATTCATCTGCTTTCTTGTGTAGAACTCTCCCCTGGGCGATGTTCCGATTCCCCACGGCATGAACTCAGGGAACTCCATATCAATGTACTTGCCCGCATCTTTACATAGCTCAAGGTATCTTTTATATGTAGGACACATTGCCAAAAGTTTGTCATATGTTGGCTTAGTATCCATAAAAGAACTCTCTATTCCATATTGCTTTTCATATCTTGCAAGAATTGGATTATTGTGTGCTGCTGCTGCTTTCTGCCAAGGTTCTTGCAATTCTTTCTTTAAATCTGTGTTATCATCAAGAACATGAGCCATCTCACGTACAATCTGAGCCTGCCACTGTTCCTGTCCTTCCTTCGTGAATGGATACAGGTCAATGACATCACCAGTCTCTGTGACGATACGTGGTGCGATTACTCCGTTTCTGTCGCTCTCTGAGTTGTATGTCATATAAGGGCCGTTGTTGATATCGTTCTTATACATTCTGCTGTTTTCAAATCTGTTATCAGCAATATTCATTCTTGTTGGATATCCGAACGTATCAGCATATTCCTTTGACCTTATCTTTGAGACATACATTATCTGACCTGTCACTCTCATAAGGAATGAAGCCATACGGATATCGAAACTGTCATTCGACGCAGAAATCTCAGGAAACTTTTCTTCAAGTCTGTCTGTGAAATCATTAGCCTTCGGGTCTAGTCCTGAAATATCCATGCCCATAGCTTCAAGAGCACATACTGTGGCAGTGTTGTAGAGTTCATCACCATTGAGGTTTGCGAGTTCGTGCTCAAATCTGTTTCTTGTTATTTCATTTCTGTTGTAATATGAATTGACAACAGCAGGGATTCCGCTTACTACAAACTCACCGTTGGATGCGGCTACTGCATATTTGTCTATAGTCAGTTTTGTATCGTCAGATAGTTTGTTTCCACTTCCAAGCTCAACTCTCAGTCTTGAGGTTGATGTATCGCTTGCATACTCATATCCTTCACGCTGTATTCCGAGATTGCCGATAAAATCCCTTTCTGCCTGTGCAAGTACAGATTCGTCTTTATCTCCTTCCTGTCTGTTGTTGAAAGCACTGAAGATACTGTCCCATGCCATTCCTACAAGAGTAGGAGTATTCTTGAACTGCTTTGCAAAATCTGATGCCATTGTTGCTACTTCTGGTTTTGAGATAAAGTATTCAAGGATATCCTTGTTTTCCATTCCCAATATCTTGTCGGTTGTTTTCTCTGAAACCCACGATGCGGAACGATATACTTTATCTAGATACTCTCTCGATTGTCCTGAGATTACAAGATTTACATACTCTCCTATCGGATCGTCACCTATGTCTGTTGTAGTTTTCTCGACACCATACTTTGGCGAATGTTCAATGGCTTCTTCAATTATTTTGTCAGCACTGCTCTGAATCTCTGACCAAGACTTTATATGTAGCTTGCTGTTGTATGCAGAACTTGTCTTTATTTCTTCTGTCCATTGCTCATATTTAGCCTTTATGTTCTTGACTGCCTCTTCGGATGCCATCAGATTGAACTTGTTCATTGTGTCTTTGACACCAGCATCATAATATTCAGGCTTAGTCTCGATAGCAGATATCTTTGAAGCAAGCAATGTGTTTGCGTTGATGAGAAGTGCATCATAGTATGTGTAATCTGCATACTCCTTCTTATCTTCTTCTGTATCACCCTTTGCGTGTTCGTATGCCTCTTTCTTCCATTCGCTGAGCTGTTCTTCCGTGTAAAGACTCTCCAGCTTGTCTCTCAACGACATACCTTCTTCTGACTTAATCTTCTTGTCAGACATATCAGTTCCAGTCTGCTTTTCATGCTGTGACACGAGTTCGTTGTAATATTCGATTTGGTTGTTGTTTGAGATTTCAAGAGTGTCGTACTCGGCATCGTTCAGATATCCGTTTATACCGATTAGGTCAGGTGCTCTTCTTACAATAGCAGTCTGATTGACATATCCGACATATCCGTTCTCGCCGTCATGGATATATCCAGCCAAGTCTGCTACTGACTCGGCAGACCTTGCTGTAAGTCTTCCTGAAAGGCTTTCAAGACCTTGCTTGTATTTGTTTGTATACTCAGGACTCTTGAGGTTTGTAAGAGCAGTGTCAAACTCAGCAAGCACATCGCCCTCAACTTCGGTTAATGCTCTCTCGACTTCAAGTCTTTCATCTCCACTCTTGTTGTTCCAATCCTCTCCGAATCTCTTTGTCATCTCCTCGTTTATCTTGAGACTTACCGCATTGTCCTCAGGCACTGCGATTCCATTTTCAGAATATGCTCTGTACTCGATTACTGACGGCATCATGTCTTTGATGATGTCAGGAGCAGATGTCAGGTCAATCAGATCTCCTTCTATGGCCTGTCTTGTTGAGTCGGCATACCACTTGTTTCCTGAAAGAGATTCATATGCCCTGTTCACATAGAGGATACCTTTGGTTGATACTGCAATCATTTCAAGCTGTGCGTCTGTAAGGTCTCTGTAATCAGCGATTCCGTCTCCATTAACATCTTGTCTTGATTTGTGATTATCAAGCCACTGCTGAGTGTCATATACGAGCTGATTTGCCTTTGCGATTCTCTCAACCTCTGCCCATACCTTATCGCTAAGTCCGTTATGACTCTTTACAGAACCGTCAGCATTAAGTTCAATCATGTGTTCTTTGGCCAGTTTCTCGTAAAGGACTTTCTCTGTTAGAGGCTTTTTTGTGTCATCCATCTGCTTAATCCAGCCATCGAGTCCGTTGGCAATCTTCAAAGCGTTTGAGTCCTGAACTTCCTTAGCAATCTGTGTGCCGTACTTCTCGATTTCATTCCTATAGACAAGAGCTTCGTCAGAAGTCATCTTCTTGCCAGTGTACGGCATTTCTCCGTCCATTACGAACCCTGACTTCAGATAGTCGATGACTTCATCCATAGACATTGAAGGTATCGGCTCTCCGTTTGCATCAACACCCTGTCCGAGGAAAAGCTTTTCAATTGTGGTAGGTAGTTCCTGAACAACAAGGTCTTGTTCAATCTTGTCGGTATTATCCTCGACCCAAGCCTTTGCTTCATCCATAGACATATTGTTGAGGCAGGCTATTCCATAGAGATAATTGCGAAGACCATTGAATCTGTCTTTCTTTTCATCTCCGGTATCTGTTTCGTAGATAGGCTCTACATTAATTGCCTCAGAAGTCATTCTCATTCCGTTTTCATCGAATACTGGTCTGTAGATTTTCTTCTGCTCGATTGTCGTATAGTCTTGGCCTGAAGCACAGGCTCGTATCGCATTTGCATAATTAGTATTGAAGTTCTCTGCATTAGCCTTGCTGACTGCCTTGAGATAATCAGAAGAGAAAGAACTTACAGCATTGTTTATGATTGTACTTCTGTTCTTATTGAAATAACTCTTGAGTATCGGCCCGAAGTTTGAAGCGTGCTGGTCAAGAGTGTTTGTAACGAAATCAGTATAGTCTCCTACTGCATTTTCATTATCAGGATTCATGTACTGCATCTGACCAGCCTCAAGCTCTGTCATTACTTTTGAATACTCAGACTCAACCTTTGACTGTGCATATATATCAATGCCCTGCTGAACAGCACCAGCAACACCTAAAAAAGCATTGGCCATGTTGTCTGAGTTCTGAATTTTTGCCTGAGCATCCATCTGAGCACTTGCCTTTTTGTTGGCAAGCTCGTTCTGCATTGATTCGTACATATAAACTCCTTATAAAACAGCCTTGTAAATGGCTTCTTCGTCTGAACTGACCTGAGCATAAAGCTCGTTATACTGTTTCTGATAAGAGGATGCCTCTTCGACATAGTAGTTTCTTTCTCTCTCAGCACTCTTGAGACTTCTTCCGATTGCATTGAAGCCAATCACTGCACTTTCTTCAGCACGTTTCTGAGCTACTATCTGATTCTGTCTGAGATTGAAAGCAGTAGAGGCGGCATTTCTCTGTGCGTTCTCAATCTGATAGTTTATTCTTCCGATGAAGGAAGTGAGTTCAGCAGCTCTTTTTACCAGCCCTAAATCCCTTGACAACCTGGCTAGTGCAGAATTGTTATATGCAGTACCACCTCTCATTCCTGATACTGCTTCACCAGCTTCTGTACTTCCGATGTTCTGCTCGTATCCCAAATTCTCAGTACGTGCATTGATGTTCAACTGAGTAAGTTCATCTGATGCTTCATTGAGAATCTGATTCTGCTGTGCGATAGAACCCTCAAGAACACTTCTAAGCTCTTTCTCGTATCCTCTAAGCTGAGTAGCAAAGCTTGTGTTGGCTCCATACAGTGACATCACAAGATTGTCATGTATCTTAGAGAGGTCGTTCATCGTAATCTGAGCATATGTGTTCTCAAAGTAGTTGTCTCCATTTGTAAGAGAATCAAATGCTCCGTCTTCCTCAGATACCTGACCATAGCCAAGTTTGTCGAAAGTCTTGAAGTTGTTTGTGAGCAGTGAGTATGAGTCAGGAGTCATGCCACTTGCAATGAGGTAGTAGTCGAAAATCTGATCTACGAACCCACTTCCATAAGTTGTGCTCATTTCATCAAGCGTTCCATATAGACTGTTCATAGCTGATTCAACTGTCTTGTCAGACGATGCAAGAGAACTGAGATATCCCTGAACATTACCAGCCATCTGCTCAAATGTAAGAGCTTCTTTCTGATATTTGTTTATGGCTTCATTTGCACCAGCGTTTACAAATCCACTTACAACATCAGTGGCAAGAGACCCTAGTACTCCACCTGTGACAATATCAATTGCACCACCCAAGAATTTCAGACCGACATTCCACCAGTTCTGTTCTTGCTTTTTTTCAGCAATCTTGTCATATCTCTGCTGAACGAGATTTGTAAGATTTGATGAGAGCTGTCTGTATTTTCCAGCCTTGCCTGTAGATTGTGTTGCTTTAGTTGCCATTCTTGTTTAACCTCAATTCATAAGCCATAGCAAGAAGAGTCAGAGGCTCTTCAGAAACCGACTCGACTGTTATCATCAAATCCTTGACAGAACCACCGTTCACATTGATCGCATGGTCTGCCAGCCCACCGACATACTCACCATCCCTGTCGCAACAAACCGGAGTTCTCGTAATCTGCGTGTCCTTGATGTTGAAGTAAGTACGTATCCTTCCAGTATCAAGACATCTGAAGATTATCTTTGAAACGTTCTTGTATTCACCGATTGTCACCGAACCATCTTCCATCACAGAATCGAAAGGATTAGCCTTCATCTTTGAAAGATATTGGATTACTCCGTTCTTAAGTCCAAACTCATACAGTCCTTCCTGTTTCGGATTGCTGACAGGAATCTTTTCTACAAACTCATCTACTACAAGTTCGTAATATGTCTTCCCCTGTGCTGGTGTCGTGTCTTCAGTTTCGAAATATACGTATCCGCAGTCTCTGAAATCAGTGTCCTCAGTTTCATCGAACATTGCGATATAGTCTCCGAACTCGCTTGAGAACAGACCTACTAGAACAGAACCTGATTCAGTCTCAATTGTGCAGATTGATTTCACTTCGTCTGCGAATGTCCACTTAGAGAAAGCCTGTACTCCGTTAGTCCTGTCAACACACAGATGAACAATAGAGTCATCAACCAAAATCTCAATCGACGGCTCAGGAGACGGCCTTGAAACCATAGACTTAATCTCTCCTCTCAACAAGTCGGGGTTGATTGATGAAAGCTCCATAGTCTGAAGTCCGTAATCATCTGTATAGAACATCCTCAGGAGTTTTCCAGTCTGAATGTATGCAAGGTCAGTATTGATATTGGCCGTCAGATCAACAGCAGTTCCGAACGATGAGAAGATTTTCGCACTTCCCTCAAGAGCGTTGATATCAACAGGTATTCTCCACTCCGCCGACTCTGTTCCAATCATTATGTAGTCACCGAGAGCTACCCACTTCAGCTTGTCGTTCCTTCCTGTTGAAAGTCCGAACTCAAGTGCTGTTGATGATGTCGCAACCTTGTCTATTGTTGTTGTCTCCTCATACATCTCAGCACTCATGCTTGTATCATATACATGAAGAGGAATGGCACCAGCCACAACACTTCCGTCGGCACTAAGTGTTCCTATCATTGAGTTGTACAAAAATGTTACTCTCAACTGCTGTCCGTTCATCACGTACTGCTTTCCGTATTCGTAAATAGGAATTGTATCAAGGTTAGTGAAAAGAACCTCTCTCTCAAGAAGATTCTCTGTGCTTTCAGGATTCAGCACTTCATCATGGTTTGAGTCATAGTAATGAGTCTTTGAGTTTGGTCTGATGTCAGTTGTCGGATAGTAATGGTAGATGAGTCCACCTTCACCAGTGTCACTAGCCTCTGCATCATGCTTCGTTCCGCTTACATCAATCTTGTAGTGGTCTGAATAGATGTCTCCTTCGCTTTCTTTAAGCCACTTCTTCAGAGGCTCCTCGTCATATGTCTTGTACCATACATCAGTATAGTTTATGACTCTCTCTCCGCAGGTGAGCTTCACAACCCTGTTGATGTCCTGAGGATCATACTCAAGAACGTACTCATGGTCTGCCCTGTATGCTCTCAGCTCCTCATTGTTGTGAATGACATCAGATGCTGGAGGAATCCATATACGCTGGTCATTAGATACACCTTCCCAAAGATTCTCTCCGTCTGAATCGGTTGCAATCTTTATCGGAAGCTTGTCAATATCCTTCATCTCAGTGTTGGTTGTGGCAACCACTTCAAACTGGATGAAGTCAAGGATAGTATCATTGGAGTCTGCTGGATATACTATCTGACTTGTTCTGTAAGGCCTTGACACATATACTTCAGGAACATCTGAATTGACCAAAAGCCACATTCTCTCACCGATTATTGCAATTGACGACGCATAGTGTGTCTGACCATATGGATCTGTCTGATTGAGATAGCAGTCGTGGAAATCGTCTTCTCCGTATACAAGCCCGCTTTTCTGCTCTTCATTATTGAGCACGAACGCCCAGTTGAATGATGAAGGTGGAGTATCAGCGTTCTTTTTCTTGAACCCGAATCCTTCCCAGTTGCCGTCATACTTCCTGTATGAATCGTATATGTCCTCTGCATGGAAACTGATAACATTTCCGACAGCAGATACAGTCCATCCGTCAATATCAAGAGAACCGATAGTCTGTGCTATGTCAGCAGAACTCTGACCAGTGGTGACATGGATGTTATACGGCTTGCTGTCGAACGTGAAGACAACATCCTCATCGGTTGATACACCTACAGTGATTGTGAGTCCTATGTATTTCTGCTTTATATCCTGATTGACTAAAAGATGAGGACACTCTGCGATGAAGCCTGAGAGCTTCGTGACTCTCATTATCGGATAGTTCTTGTGAACAAAATAGAAATCATTGTAATAACGTGCATATCTTACTGACTTCACTTCCTGTGCGGAGATACCAGCCCACTGCTGAGGAAGTGTGATGGATGTCACTTCATCGAAGTCATAATATGCAAGTTTCCCTGCACCCATAAGAAAGGCACAGGGATTGTCGTAGCTGTCTTTTCCTGAGATAAGAACCTCGTATCCTTCAACTTCCAAAGGATTGGCTATAGGCGGCCTTCTTGTTATTCCACCCTGTCTGAAAACGTGCATATTGAGAAGTTCATTACAAGAATTAGCATAAACATCGGTATCGAGTCTGCCAGCCATCTTTGGAGAGACCTGACCGAATAACCAGTTGTTTACAAGTCTTCTCATCTTTTATCTCCCCAATATGCTGTATCAATGTCGATATAGAAGTTCTGAGGTGGATTCTGAAGCTTGAATGAGTAGTCCTCTTTCTGCTTGAGTATTGAATATGTTGTCTGGAACATTGCACTAGCCCTGCTGAGTGCTGTTCCTTCGGGGTCAAGATGCTGAGCCATATCCATAGCACATCTGTATGCAACTAAGTATCCGAATTCGGTAGGAAGGTTAGTATGTGGCTTTGAAATATAATCTATTCTGCACTTGAACTCATTGCAGTAAAGAACATCGCCCTTGATTGCATAACCGAGCTTGTGGTTGCCATTTATATACTTGAGCTTGATGAAATCTCTAGGAAGCTTGTATCCGAAAATGAAATCCTTGTATGTTGTATAAACATGGCAGAAAGACTTGTCTCTTCTTGTGAAATCACATCCTCTTACCTTGCCCATCTCCCTGATGTATTCCTCACAAGGTACTGGCTCGTCATTAACTATGTCTTCTTCTGCATACTGATTATCCTTAATAAGGAAAGACCAGTCATTCAATGTCGCACATGACATAAGAGCCATAGGAAGATTCTGCTTGAACAGAATTACTTCTTTCTCTCCAGCATCATTAGTAATGTGTCTTGTTCTGTCAAAGAACGAGAGGGCGACATTAAGTACGCCCTGCAAGTTGAGTATTCCTTCCTCTACAAGAGGAGCAGAAAGGTAATCATAGCTTGTATTGGTTGTATCTATCATATCGCCCTCTTAAAAAAGGGTGGCCTGCTGAGAACAAAGGAGAAAAAGGAGTTAACCAGTGAATTGCAGACCACCCAAGAATCTTAGTTCGGATTGCAGTGAATCAGAAGCTTACCTGCTGTGTAGGTGATGCTTGCTGTTCCTGCATACGGCACTGAAAGCTCGACCCATGAATACTGCTTGGTCAGACTAGCCATGAGAGACTGGAAGTACGGTGTGTTGCAAACAATTGCCTCACCAGGCTTCACATAAACTGTCATGTCAGGAGTCAGACCTGAGAATGTGTTGTCAACATAAGCGGCAACTGCATCCTCGTCAGCACTGAAGAAGTCAAGCTTAATCACATGAGGATCAGCCTCAGGTGCGACACCAGCTGTGACGCTGACGAAAGCACCACTTGTGATTGCCTGAGTTGTCAGAGATGCTGTGAGAGGGAAGTTTGTTGCATTTACTGTGATGTTTGCAGCTTCCTTCTTTGCTGTGAAAGTTACAACTCCAGCGTCATTTGCGACATCCCAGTTCTTGAGGTTTGCACAAGCTGTAACAACTGCGGCGGCAGACTGTGTAGGAGTATTCTCATCTGCGATTGTCACAGTGACTTTCTCCTCTCCATACGGAGTGAGCTCTACTGAACCTGCGGCGCCAGCATTACCAGTGAAGGTAATCTTGACAACCTGCTTTGTTCCCATCGGTGCGATGGACTCGATGACCTCGACATCAAGCAGAGCCTTCTTGTGGAACATCTGCTTGGCGGCCTTGAAGTCAATCGGCTTCGTGTGTGTTGAATCATTGTCACCAGTAACCTTAGAAAGGTTAGCCTTTGCACCGAAAGCCTCACCAAGGAAGAACTTGGTTGAAGAAGAACTGATAGCTCCGAGGTCTGACAGTGCTACAGGTGCGAAACCATATGCATACTGCTGTTTGTAATCATTGTAAGCCATTGATTACCTCCTTAAACTGTACCCTTGAGGGTCACAGCGTTCTCAATTGTGAGAATCTGCGGGTCGGGTGAAATCACTGTTCCGTCATTCAGAATGAACGGAGCACCGACAAGACCATGTCTCTGTCCGATGTTGGACAGGTCGGTATCTGTGTAGTGAACTCCGGGCTGTCCGTCGAGATATCTTGCGAGTCTCATCTGTCTCAGAAGCTTCGGAGCACCATAGTACTTCACCTTTCCAGTGAATCCACGGTCTGTCATAATCTGCTCGATGAGAGCCATGTTCTCAACGATTCTCTTGTACTCAGCCTTCATCTGATCGGAACTTGCATCATCGAACTGGATGTTGGCAAGTCTGATGAGACCGAATCTGTTGTGAACGTTGACACCTGAGTGCTTATTGAAGGTGATGTAACCCTCTTTGTAGATTCTCTGAGCACTTGCATTGTCTCTAGGATTGTAGATGACTGTGCCTGGCTCATAAACCTCAGTCTCGATACCGATGTTTCCACCATTCTGCGGATAGAGCTTGGAAACTGCGTTGGTATCCCAAACTACTGCATAGATGGATGCATACTTACCAGCCTGATAAGCAGAAGTGTTGGTGTTGGTTCTCTGGTTGTCGATGACGAAGCAGAGGTCGTCTTCCTTCATCTTTGCAAACGGATTGTTACCAGCATCGTAGGCTGACATGAACTCGTCATAGTCACTCAGCTTTCTTGTGTAGTAGGCGAATCCCTTCCAAAGCTTTCTGTCGACTGCCGCATACTTGTGGTTGTTTGCGAGAGCCTTTGAGTTTCCGTATACAGTTACGTATGCATCTGCTCTGTTGATTCCCTCGATTGTCTTAGAGATATCATCTCTCTCCTTCTCTGCGACATCCTGTGCCTTTGCATTTCTTCTCTGAATTGAGTTGAACTTGCAACCATCACCAATCTTTCCAAGTCTTGTCTCATACTCGACTGTGTGTCCGTTTCCACTGAAAGCGTCACCTTCATCTGATGCGAGACCGACTGCAGTTTCCTTGACGGACTCCTCGTCCCTCTTTCCGATGTGGATTGAATCCTCGCTTGCTGGCATATATGTAGCATCTACGAGGATGTTTGTGACTGTCTCCATCTCCTTGACAATCTGCTGTGCGAACTGACCCTGCTCAGAGCCGTCGAAAGCATATTCAAGTGGAGCTCTCACGATTCTCTCAAATGGTTCTGCCATTTTTTACTCCTTAGATGTATTTACGCACCAAGTCAGTGAACGGGTCGCCTGTACCCTTTTTCTTGCTGACCTGACTCTTCCCCAAGTCGAGGTCGGGTGAATCTCCAAGATTCTTTCCCACAAGCCGTGCGAACTCAAAGACAGTCGGGTTGTCCATCAGCTTAATGAAGTTTCCCTTTACCTTTTCGTCCGAACCGAGCATAGCCTCGACAGCCTTGCTGAAATCTTTTTCAGCCTGTTCGAAGTCGTCTCCGTAGAACTCCTTGAGCGATTCGTGTGAATACTTCTTCGGAAGCTTGCCTTTGATTGCATCAGCGAGAGCCTTTGCGTTCTCCTGTGAAACATCGGCTTTCCTCAGAATCTTCTCAACATCCTCAAATCCATCTCCAAGTTCCAGTTCGTACTTCTCAGGAGCATTGGGCTTCGGGTTAGTAACTACTTCAATGACATCCTTGAGTGATTCAAAGCCTTTGAGCTTCTCGTCTCCCCAGTATGCCTTCGGCAGATTCTTCTGCCATGAAGGATACTTATCTGAATCCCATACTTTGTCCTCGGAAGACTTCTCGTTGGTCAGGGAATCCTGTTCAATGACCTCAGTTTTGTCAGTCGGTTCCATCGTCATCTCCTTTTATGATTCTGTCTTTGCCAATTGACATTAACAGAGCCTCATGTATAGCTTTCCGAATCTTGAACTCCATATTGAGTCCAATCTCGGTCAGTTTCGTAATCGCATAATTCCTGACGGCAAGCTCTTCGGGAGTGTGTATAATCTCAAAAAGCTTCGCATCAAGCATCAGATTGAAAATCTCTTTCTCTCCTCTATCCGTCGAGTAGAAGTCCTCAAGCTCGTTTATCCTTTCGACCTCTTTTCTGCTGAACTTCTTCTTGTCGGTTATCAAGCTCTCCTCCCATACTGATTAGCGCCCTGAGCGTTGTTCAGATTCTCAGCACCAGCATTGTTTCTGTTGACCTCACTCTGTGTGAGCTGAGCCTGCTGTTGCATCTGAGCCATCTGCATCTGCTGTATCATCATCTTCTGCTGAAGAACCACAGCCTTATCCTTGAGAACCTTGTGGTCTGCTCCGAGACCAACAACGATTCCTCTCATAACCTCATCAAAATCAACGTTCATAAGAGCGTCATTCTGTCCGATATTAACGAAGGCTGCACACTGTTCAAGAAGAGCGATATTAGCATCTCTGTTTGTATAAGCCCTAAGTTCCTGAGCAAGAGTAGACTCGATTGTTACTCTTACCTTTCCATTTCCGTTCAGGACTTCCTTAGCACCCTTCGGCAGTCTCTTGTGTTCTGCCATAGTCAGGATTGTAAGCTTGACAAGTTTTTCAATTCTTCTCTGATAGTTGCCGAACATCGGTGCCATCAGAGAAAGCTGTTCAGACTTTGTTGTATTGATCTGAGTTGCCGTATAGACCTTAGCACTGTCATCTCTTGAAAGAAAACTGAAGATATCATTCTTGAACATCTTCAGAACGGCGTTCTCCTGTCTGTCCTGAAGTGCGATAGCACCTTCAACTGTCTGAGTGATTGGAACTGGCTGAGGAGCCAAATCCATCGACTGTACAACGTTTCTTGATCCTGGGTCATCGCTGAAGTTCTCAAGAGACTGAGCCACTCCATTGTATGCTGGATGGTTCATCTTCTGAATCGAGAGAGCAGACTCATACGCAAGCATATCAGTTCTTCTGATTTCAGAAGCGTTTCTCATTACTGGGCAAGTGCCATAGATATTGTCTCCGTCATAAGCCCAAGCTGAGACAACTACAGGGAAGAAGTTGCTTCCTGATTCCTCTATTATCTGACTAGGTGCAGACACATCCTTGCTGTCGCTTGCAAGATACATCCAAACAACACCGAATTCTCTTTCCTTTGCGAACTTTGACCTTCTGTTCCTCTTGATTTTGAATCTCGGATAAATACAAAGAAGGAAGTCGTGCCAGCTCTCATACGGGTCAATGTCCTTATTCTCGTAAATCTTGAGCATGAACTCAGGCAACTTGTCTCCGAACTTCTCAAAAGCCTGTGCCACATTCATTCTCTTCTTATAGAAAAGTGTGTCATACTCGCCGTACTGGTCTGTATCAACCCAAAAGTTCCAAGGAATCAGAGCAGTATAGGTTGTGATGTTTCTATTGGGGTCGTTGCCCACAAGAATGGCTGAACAAGCTCCACAGTACTCATCTTTGGTGGCAATGTTGTTGGTAGGGTAGAAATTTGAATCTGCCATCTCAGACATGACTGCGTTCTTCATACTGCCCATATACTCGTTGGCATTAGGCATATCATCCTGTTCAACGAGGTCTGACGATCTGTACATCATCCCCATCCACGGAATGTTGGGTGACACCAAATTGCCTACGAAATAATCTACGAAGTCGTCTATTGCATTTTGGGGAACAGCTGTATGCATCCTGAGCTCTGGAACTGGTGAGTCTACAAGTGATGCTGTCTTCGTTCTATGGTTGGCAAGAGCAAAACCCATCCATCGTTCCTTCTCGCTTACTTTACGAGCCTGAACGAGAGTATCGTATCTTCTTGTCAACATTCTTGTGAGTTCGTCTCTCTCCATACAACCCCAAATGTAGTGCAGAGGTGTTTTTATAACACTACATCTAGTGTCATTATACAATATACTTATTGACTGTCAACACTTAATATGGATGATATGAGTCCTTTGCCATCCAATCGAACTCTTTTTTCCTGTCTTTCTGCTTCTTTCTGTCCTTTCTAGGGTCGTATCCTTCCATCTGAATACCTACATCAAGGTCAAGACAACGAGAGAGCACATCCAATACATCGTCATGTTCTGTGTTCGGATAGTTCTTGTACTCTTCTGTAAGGAAAGTCTCTATAGTGTCTTCACAATCTCCTCTCCAGTTACGTACTTCCTTATCCTTAATCACATATCCTTTCGGAAAACCGACATAACTATGGTCGACGAATCGGAAAAGACCATTTTTAAACGCTGGCTGCAGAACTGAGATACGCAAGTCCTTATATTTGATGTTTGAAGCGTTACTAGCCATGCCGTAATTGATTTTTGGCTTACCTGAAGCTTCTATAATCGTGAAGAAGTTGCTCTGAGACGTCATAAGGGTCTGATAGTGGTCTATATCGGACTGCATACTTACTCTTTCGTAGAAGACTATCGGCTTTCTTCGTGAATTCGTGTATCTGTTCACCAAATGAAACAGTCTATCTGTCTTATCGGTGAGGTTAATCTTGTCAACCATCAGGTCAGCCACTAGGAAATGTCTGTCAGAGCCTAATCCTGAGACTCCTATGACTGCATAGACAGTATTATCGGCATCAGCCGAGACTTTCCAAGCAGGGTCGCAGATTATATACCAGTTGTAAAGCTCCAAATCTATTGAATTCCTGTCAACGAGAGGTGGAATCCAATCAGGATCGAAGTTGAACGAGCCTACAGCCTGTGGGTCGCAGTACATCTGAGTGGCAACAACACTTCCGTGCATCCTTGAGAGCTTCCAACGTAAGACTGGCTCGCTGTAGAGCCTTGAATGTCCTTCCTCGTCAACACAGGAATACAGACGCAGCTTGACTGTCTCGTTCTTTATGACCTTTTCATATGTATCATGCAAGTGATAGCGTGTACCTATCATTCTTATTCTGAGATTAGCCGTACTTCCTGTATTAAGAGACATCTCAAACTGGCTGGTAGTCTTGTCTATCTGTGTCTTGGTGGCTACTGACTCAGGAGTGACAGTATCATCGTAGATCAGCAGGTTGTAGTGTCCACCAGTCTTCTGTCCTGTGACAAGTCCTGAGCACTCCAATGTATGCTCCTTAGGGTTTCCCTTTCGTTTCACAGTGAATCCGTCTGAAGACCACTCCATCTGATGGACTCCACCCTCTTCATCCTTCCAGGTCTGAACGTTGGTATTCTCAAAAAGAATCTCAGGGAAGCAGTTCACCAAAATAGGGTGCTGAAGTGCTGTTCGTATCTGAACGAGCATCTTCTGAGCTGTCGAGATGTTGTATGAATAGATACATATGGTTATCTCAGGATTCTTCAGTATCTCCTGAATTGTAAGTCCATATGTAATAATTGTACTTTTGTAATGGTCACGAGCCCAGATATCAAGATATCCGTCAGGCTCTTTCTGAACTTCCTCGCATCTCTCAAACAGGAACGGACGATAGTATCTCCACTTTCTTCCCAACTTGCCTTTGGTTACTGGCTTTCCGTCCTCATAGACAAGAACATCTCCGTCACCTTTCGGAACTTTCATTCCGTCGATATCAAGCGTCTCGTTCTCGTACCATTCCTCATAACACAAATCGGTTCGTCCTAGAACGTAGTAAAGCAAGAAATAGACATCGGTTGTGACCATATGTCTTATGAACTCAATCTCGCAGTCATCATTACGAGCCTGATCCCACGCCTTCTCCACGGAATCGTGGTACTTCAATACTCTGTCTATCCTTTCCTGTCTTGTCATCTAGGCATCCTGTTTAGAATCATCGGGCCATACTTGAGCCAGTATCCGAACAGTTCATACTCCATGAACTCTATCGCTTCGGTATAATCCCTTCCTTCCTTCTCAAGAATGTTTATCATCTTGTCATAATCGTAGACGGCTCTCGGCACTCCGTCGTTTCCTGACACTATCCCAACGAAAGCGTCAGAATACCTGTCATCAAGAGTCGCTATGTTAGTATCAAATCTGTCGAGCCAATCCTTTATGTTCATAAAACCTCTTTGGCAGGGAAGGGACTTGAACCCATATCTCCACGCTGATGAGCCGTGTGTTCTGCCATTAAACTACCCTGCATTTCTAAAGACTTACCTCTGCGGTCTGTTCACTGTTCCGAAACCACCTCTGTACGGGCTGAACCTATCAGGCTCTGAACCTTTCCAGTAAGTGCCTTTGAAGCTTTCTTGTTACTCTGCTTCTCCCTCTTCTCCAAAATCGACGTCAGTACCTTCGCTGCCTCTATCTGATCTCTGAAGGAAGGCTTCACATAATGTACCTCGCCCTTCAACACTGCCTGCTGTTCGATATTGCCGGACATAATCAACACCAGTCGGTCAGTAATCGACTTCTCGTCTATCTCGCCTGTCTGAGGAACCACCATCGGCTTGTTCATCGCCATGTAATCCAATACTACAGGCATCTTCAGTATCTGCTTGCCCTGACGATATGCCCTCATCCTCTCAACCTGGTCAGTCCTGTCACACCCTTCCTTGAAACCAGCTTCGAAATATGAGTCAATCACGTTATTCGTCTGCATGAAATGCTCTACAAACAGCCTCTTCTTCTCACTGAGCTGACTGTAATACCTTATCTCTCCCATATTCCTCCGTACACACACTATATGTAAGAATAGTGTCCGTATCCACCACTAAATGTAGCGTACCATATAACAGAAGTCAATCCCCTATTTCAGGCCGATCCTACCGATATACACAAAATATACACATTCTTTTTATACAACCTCGGGAAGTCTTGTGCCTTTTGTATATTTATCAGTACCGAATACAGGCGGTATGCAATTTGACCTATGGAAATTTTCAGAAAATCCGAGGGACTAAACCCGACGCGCGCCTATCCGAAACGGCGGGGTGGGGTGTCCCTTTTTGACCCAATACTCCTGGAAAACCTCATTCTATGCTCGTTAAATGTGGTTTCTGTGCAGTTTGTTAGTGTGTCAAAATGATACAGGGCTTAGAAAGGGTGATTATAAAAGAAATGTTGGTGGTGTGTGTTGTGTTGTGTTCGGTAGAATTGACCACGTTTGTAGGACGTTTATTTGTGTGTTTTGTATCTGTGTTTCTATTGGTTGTTTTGGTTGCTGATACTAGCCGAAAACATGGTAGTTAGACGTATTGAACTAGCCTTGAATGTGTGTGCGTGTACGTGCGTTTTATATGGAGAGTATATTCAAGTATTTATATATATTACTTAATTGGAATAATGGGACTAGCCAAAAAATAGTTTGTTAAGTAAATAACTCTAGTTATCATAAGTATTTATCCTCTACTCTGTTTAGTGTTCTCTTTAAAAATCATCAAAAAAAGTGCATTTTTGTTTATATGAGTAGTTTACTACTCTAGAATATTGTGGTACTTTTCTAGTGTGAGTAGTTTACTACTCTAGTTTTTTACAGAAAGGCACTTGCTTACTTGTTGCAAATAGGAAACAGCAAGTTTTACCCAAAGGCAAGAACAAGGCTAAAGGCTAAGAACACACGCTCTAGTAGTTGGAACTACTAACAAGAACAAGCTTAGCCAATACGTTTGATAACTAGTATTAAGGCACGGCAAAACCTTATCTAGTGGGATTGAAAAACCGAAAAAATCCCAAACGGCTACAACAGAGTGAACATGGTTCATGAAGTACTTTGGTATTAACCTAGTGCAACAAGATTTCACTTTTGGTGTTCAGTATCTTAAAGCAATTGGATATTGGGAAACTTAATGTTGTGTATGAGTTGAAACAAGCTTCCACGTTTACCGAATAAGCACAAAAAGGGTAAACGTAAACCAATGTATTATTGTTTTAATCTCAATAACAGATACATTGAAAACTTAAAGCAAGACTAAACAAATGTGATTAGTAACTACTTTATTTATAGTGCCTTTTATTTGGTTTAGACAAACCAAACGGAATATGAACGAACATATAGAAACATAGAACACACAAGTTAATTACTAGCTTGTGTGTTTTGTTGTTTCCGTATGGAAACGATAAATTTTAAAAGTTCGATACGAACACAAAGGACAAAAAAATGGAAAACACAAACAAGAAAACAGCAGAGCAGAGAGAAATTGAAAAGCAGGAAAGGAAAGTACAGCGTGAATTATTGTACAAATCAAGACACTTTGTCATCAAAATAACTGATGGAGATATCGTTTCATACATACCATTGAAAGGTTGTTACACTTCAAATAGTGTTGTGTTCACTTTTGATGGCAACAGTTATATTTGTGTTGTCGATGATACACACGGAAACGCATTTATAAAAACATACACACGCTGTAAGGAAACAGCAAAAGATTATTGTATCAAGTCACAGCTTGCAAAGAACAACCAAAAGTATTGTTTTGAGCTTATCTCTGAATCATGTGTAGATGTCAACGGAAACGTACTAACCTACAAACAGATTTATGATAAGGCTATTCAGTGTGTAGGATACAGAGAATCAAGAACAAAGCGTGTTCTTGAAATTACAGAGTGTCTTGTCTCACGTGCCGGAACTGTTGCCGCAAAGAAGGCAAAGGCTGAAGCTAGGGCAAAGGCAAAAGCAGAGGAAACAAAGGCTGAAGCAGTATGACAGAGTACATAGTAATTGAGAAATTGTATCCTAGTGGTGGTGTCAAAATCACCACTGAAGATGTCAAGGAAGTGTATTTGGGTTACTCACTGAAAGATGCAGAACGTAAATTTAGGGACGAGCACGGACTCAAAGGAAAGAGATTGCAAAGGATAATGACATGACACAAGTAAAAACTAGTGCTATTCTTGAAAATATGCCAAGGAAACGCACAGAGAACAGAAGAGCATGGGAAAAAGAAAACATCGAATCTGCGACAATTCGGTACAATATCAAGACTGAACCTGAATTTAAAGATTGGAT
>Ga0310690_10003409_pt1 | contig 23877 bp, 38 predicted proteins | sample AusTroGonzalo_MG_2_FD_207661 | JGI IMG/M metagenome (GOLD analysis project Ga0310690, IMG submission 207661) | Bovine rumen microbial communities from tropical cattle in Woodstock, Queensland, Australia - Gonzalo_04 (v2) (version 2) | ecosystem: Host-associated > Mammals > Digestive system >... | reverse complement strand
TTTCTGAGCTTGTTCTTTTTCTGTTGAAGCTTTGCATTGAGCTTGAGCAAATCAAAAGACTCAATCTCTTTCATTGCTCCTTCCATCAATCCTTCCAATATTTCCACCATTTGCTTCTCCTCTCTTTCTTTCCAAGAGCTCATAGACTCTCGGAGCATCCTTTCTTGTTACTTTGTGTCCTTTGATGTCTTTCAGGACTGTGCCGTCTTTAAGAATGTGAGTGATCATGCCGGCACCGCCTTTGTCCATTCCAACATGGTCTCAAGCTTCTGTTTGCTGTCCTTGTAAATGTCTTTGTAGTGTTTGCCAAGAGTCATTCCATCAAGAACTGCATTGCAGATGATTCTTTCCATTGTTGATAAGTCATTCAGCTGTGAATTTGTGGCGGTGTTCCTGTCTGTAATGCCTGACATCTTATTTGCAAGCTTTGTATATGTCATATAGAGCATTTCAGCATGTTCACTTCCTTGCCCTTTGGCATACTCCACAAGCTGCTGAATCACATTTGTCTCTTCTCGTCTGATCAGCTTGCCTTGCTGCCGGGTCTCAAGCCATACATTTGTCTTTTTCTCAAGAATGATGGTCTCCATCTTGTTAAAGGCATCAATGTATTTGAGTTTCCATTCAAGAGCCTTTTTGCCGTTGAACCCCATGACCAAAAGTGAAAAACCGTCACGATTCATCAAATACATCCGGTGATACTGACCATCATCTGCTTTTCGTCTGCTCAGAATGAACATTTTTCGCTCCGCATTTTTGTGGAGCGTTTCAAGCAAGCTATCAATTGCTCTTAAAACGCTGTCATGCCTTTTCTCAAACATTGCAGCAACTGTCAGACTGTCTGTGAGAGCTTCATCATTCTTCAGATAAACTAATTCTTTCATTTTTCCTCCTTTCCGTTTCGTTTTGGTCAACTTTCATGATAAAAAAATTTCTGCGACTTCTTTGTTGGACAGTCTCAAGACATCCTTAAGCACTGCAATCTCATTTGCGAGAAATTGACTCTTTCCACTCTCTTTCTTCACATATCCCTGATATGAAATGCCCATCTTCTCTGCAATAAAAGATTTCTTGATTCCAGAGCTTTTGACAAGCTCCTGAAGTCTTGCACAATCTGTCATTTTTTCACCCCCTTTCCAAGTTTCGTTTTGGTCAACCACATTTACTACTATATATCGTAGTTGATATTTTGTCAACCACGTTTTATAATTTAATTGAAAAATATATAAAAGGAGAGGAAAAATGATAGGGCAAAAGATAAGAGACAGGCGAATTGAACTGAATATGACACAAGAAGAGCTTGCACACCGCATGGGTTATAAGTCAAAGTCAACCATCAACAAGATTGAAAAGAATGTGCATGATGTAAATCAAACCACCCTTACAAAATTTGCTGATGTATTGCTTGTACCCCCTAATTATTTCATTGAGGAGATGCCTCACAGATCATATGAGGACTCTGTTGTCTGGGAATATGCAAAACGTCTTTGCAATTTACCCCAAGATGCTCTTGATAATGCCATACAATACATTGAATTTTTAGAGAAAAGGAGCAGTGAGTCATGATTGCACTTTATTCCAGAGTATCTACACAAGAACAGAATATAAACGGTTATTCTATTACAGAACAGCAGGATAGGCTCAAAGCCTACTGTGATTCAAGAGGATGGAAGGGATATAAGCACTTTGTTGATGGTGGATTTTCCGGAGCTAACTTAAAGCGTCCTGCTCTGCAGGAAATGCTTGAGAAGATTCATGAAGGGATCATCAATAAAGTAATTGTCTATAAGCTTGACCGCCTTTCTCGCTCCCAAAAGGACACGCTTGAGCTCATTGAGGATGATTTCATCCCCAACAATGTTGATTTCATATCCATCACAGAGAATCTGGACACAGGCAGTGCTTTTGGCAGGGCATCCATTGGGCTTATGGCTTGCTTTGCACAACTTGAGAGAGAAAACATCAAAGAAAGAATGGCTGTGGGAAAAGAAGGGAGAGCTAAAGATGGAAAGTGGCATGGTGGACACTTCTGTCCTGTTGGATATGATTTCAAAAATGGCGAACTGATAACAGATGATTTTGAAGCAATGCAGGTCAGAGAGTGTTTTAAGCTTTTTTTGCAGGGAAGGTCAACGAGCTACATTATAAAAGATTTTGCAAGCAAAAAATGGACTCATAAATGGGGAAAATGGTCACATGAAAGAGTATCAAAAGTGCTTAGAAATCCAATTTATATAGGCATAATTTCTCATAATGGTGAAAAATACAAAGGTTTGCATGAGCAACTTGTATCAGAGAAAGATTTCTATGCTGTGCAAGAGATTATTAATAAAAATTATATTCCAAGGAAAGCCACCACAGAAGCCCTATTGCTTGGAAAAATATATTGTGCTCATTGTGGTGCAAGATATGGACATAAGTATCTCAAGCATGGAGATAAAACTTATCACTATTATTCCTGTTATTCAAAAAGCAAAGTCTCTCCCATAATGATAAGAGATCCAAACTGCAAAAATCAAAATTATGTTTGCAGAGAATTGGATCAGATCATAAAGGATGAAATGAAAAAGCTTACTTGGGAAAATGTGAGTGTCACTCCCACAAAAGAAAATGATATGCTCATTCCTCTGAAAAAAGAACTTGCCAAAATAGATAAGCAAAGGGAGAGGCTGATGGATCTTTATACAATTGGTGATTTTTCCATTGAGGAACTGCAAAAAAAAGCCACTCCACTCAACGAAAAAAGAGAAGCACTCAAGAAGCAGATAAATGAGCTTGCAGATGTTCCCAAAAAGTCCATTGAAGAGCTCAAAAAGACAATTGAGAGTATTCCTAATATCATTGACAACGGAAATTTTGATGATATCAAACAATTAGTTGATGATCTCATTATAAAGATTGAGATAGATGGGGACAATATCCAGATATTTTGGGACTTTTACTGATTTGTCTAAATGCTCTCAATGGTTTTAGCTATCATTAGCATTTAGCCAAAATTGACTTTTCTGTAAATATATTGTAATATCATCCTTGTAAACGTGTCAAATCGCCTCACCACAGCTTCATAAATACTCGCACAAGTATTTGTGCCCCTCAGAGTATTTAAGCTTGTGGTGAGGCTTTTTACGCACAAAAAAGAGCCCACGGGAATGGACTCTTTTCTGTAAAAAGGAATGCTAAGAATGAGTAAACACGCAAATCATTTCACTCTTTTATAATATGCAGCAGAAATGATGCTGTCAATAAAAAAAGAGGCAGATTCCTCTGCCTCATACAACTCTCTGCCATGTATTGTTTCCCAAACTTATCCAATATCCTTCATATCCGGAATTGACTTTGTTGGGACTACTTACAAGGCTGTTTGTCCATGTAATGATCGTGCCAATGGGATAAGACTTCAAGGGGATCTCTCTCCTGACTTCATTGATCTCATCACTTATCTTTGAGTTATAGCCTGACATTGAATTGCTATAATTGCCAAAGACCACCTCATTGAATGTCTCAAGCAGCAGATCATACTGAAAGCTTATAACTGTGGCATCAATATCCACTCCAAGCTTTGAGTCTCTGATCATGACCACATCCCACAGCCCTGTCACTTCCTCAACAAGAGCCTTGATGTTATAACTCAATTTCAATGAGCTATTGTCTGAGAGATATTTTGCTCCTTTGGCATCCAGATCATCCTGCAATGCTGACATATATGATGAGCTTGTGTTGTAATTCTCTGGAATGATGTTCTTCTGGTCAAAAGTCACTCTCCTTGCCATAAAAGCATCTTCATCACCACAAGGAACAATGCCACCATAAGAAAAGGTGAGTTCTTTGCTGTCACCTATAGCCAAAATCCCTGTTGCATACTTTGAGTCAACTTCCTGTCTGCTGATGCTCTTAAGGTTTTTGCCGTATGAGATAAGCTCCTGTGTGTCATTGGTGATCCTGTCGGGAATGAGCTTATAATCATAGTGATGCCTATACAGATATCCGCCATAAGTCTTTAAGAGTGAGCTTGCCATCTCTGACAGTGAGCATCCATTAGGCACTGTGATGGTCTGTGATGTGACAGGATAAGCTGTCAGATCAAGATCCAATCTTCTTTTCCTTCCAAAGCACACTGTGGGAACTGTTTCACTTATAACTCCTGTGTATATAAAGTCAAGAATCTTGTTCAAATCATCAACAGTGACATTCCTATCACCCAATCTCCTTGGAGGAGCTGAACCTGCAGGAACACCATCATACCAGAATCTGTAGTCAGCATCATAAGTGATATGAGGACATTTGACTTTGAGCTTGTCTCTTGTGGCTGTCACAGCTCCCACTCTGAAAATCTCATAATCGCCAAGATAGTCTGCTACAATCTGATAACCATAGACCAAATCATCCAGATAATCAATGGGCACTTCAAGCTCAAGATAAAAATCACTGTTTTCTGCCTGATGGACTACTGCCTTTGATGGTCTTAAAACAACATCACCATTTGTCTCAAGCAGATTTCCCAGATTCTCTGTTGTTTTAAAGAGTTTTATCATGATTTCCTCTTTTCCTTTACATCCTCATTTTATGGGGATTTAATCCTCACATATATAACAGAATGTTGTATATGCTGTACCATTCGCATATTTACCATACATCCACTTATTATTGCTTGAATATTCAATCCAACCAATTATAGCCGATCCAGCAGTTAAACGACATATTTCGTAATGATCATTTTCTGGTTTAGGCAAGCCTGTTATTTCTGTTGAGCTATCAGGCATTGTTAGATTATATATGTATACGTTTACAACATTTCCGTATCTCTTGTATTTAATGTTACTTATATTTGTTGTGCCACTCTCAACTTGTAAAGGTGGGCTTACTACGTTTGCGAGTCCCATATATTAATCACCTCTTTTCCCATAAAACTCATATTTTATTCTGCTGTTTCAACAGGCTCATGCCCGATAAACTCTCTGTACCCTGTGAACACATTCAAGTCGCTGTCCACAAGCTCAACCACTGCTCTCTCAACATCGGGAGCATTCCAGAGGATTTTACATCTTTCATGGAAAGCTACCCTTGCGGCTTGCAGATTATCTCCATGCTCTGAAACTATGGAGAAGTTTCCATTCACTACCTGTATAATCGCAAATTTCATTGTGTTTTCCTCCTTTAAATACTTCTTTTATGTTGTTATGAACGTGAGAGTCAAAAAAGGATTAACTTTCACATTTGCAAAACCATAGTATGCTATATTACCGTTCGGATATATTCTTACATGGATATATGTATCATCCACGTTATTTGTTCCCGCATAATCCATATTTGAGGGTGGTCTAAAGCCTTCAGGAAGTGTTCCCAAGATCACCCACGCATTAGATGTCGGCTGAATCTGTGCACTTGATCTAAGATTAACCGTCACAACATTTCCATATTTATATACGCTTTTTGTATCAAGGGTATAATTACCTTCTGTGATTGTCCCCGTTTCTGTTCCATAAGGCAAATTTATCCACGGCTTCCATGTTCCACTATCAGAACAACGGTAAAGCATTTTAGTACCCGTTGACGCTACTTGAAAATATAACTGTGCTATATCGTTACCACTTCTCTTGAAAGCAACTAAAACGCCATAATTGCCAACACCCGAAGGTCTATTCTGTGTATTAGCACCGACTTCACCAACACCAATAAATGTCAAATCATTACAATCATCAACGTGTACTTGTGAAGTAAACATCTTGTTTTGTAATGCGGCATCATCAATATCCACAGGCTCAACATCCAAAATCTTTCCCATGATTTCACCTCTCTTTCTTTATTAAATCGAGGGCTTTCGTTTCTATGAACTACTCACAAGCCGAAACTTACGGATGAACCGTCCTCGATTTTTTCTCCATAAAATTACTGTTTTATCTGATATCTACTCCCTCAACCATTACATAAAAATCAATGGTGGGCTTTGTCTTGGCATAAAGAGTGATGGATACTCCATCACACTCAACATAGCCATTAGGCTCACAGATATTTCTGAAAGCTGAAATCTGGGCAGATGTCGGTCTTGTGTTCTCATTGCGTCCTACACAATAAATATTAGCAGTATAATCAACACCAATATGTCCATTAGCACCAAATTGAACAGTGTTGGTATAAAAGCCATCACTGTTTGTTGATGCACTCCAATCACTTTCATCAACTTCATAAATACACTTCTTAATGGCAATTTTCGCCTCTGTCTCTCCTGTGTACTCATAATCATTATAAGTACCCCATGCGTCAACTGTTGCTAAATACAGAGGAAATCTGACTCTATCAGCCACTGCACAGGAATCAATCTGTGTACCTATGCCATAACCAGACAGCATGATATAAAATGTCTCTGTGGGCTTTGTCTTGGCATAGAGCTTGATGCTTGTGGAGCTTACCTGCTCAATCTTGCCATTAGGATTTTGGATGTTACGATAAGCAGCCATCTGTGCTGATGTCGGGCTCTGTCCTCTGCCCTGTCCACAGATTGAAACTCTTGGAGTAAATGCTGTGGAAAATGCCAATGTTGTCAATGTGGCTGTGTAATATCCATCTGTTTGAGTGCTTGACCATGCAGAAGAAGGGACAGTGACAATCACCTGTCTGAAATTCTCCATCTCTTCTCCCACTGTTGTCTCAACAACATCATTGGCATCCCATGCACCCAGATGATCTTCTGTGAATCGGTACAGTAAGCCATCCTTGCAACAATAATCTCCTACATAATATTGCTTTGTGGCACTAAAATTCTCTGCCACCTGATATGTGTCACCTGCATCACCCTTCTGACCCTGCACAAGCATGACCTTGACATCTTCCAGAGTCCTTGTGGCATTTCCAACAGGCTCTATTCCTATCTGACTTCCATTGAGCGTCACTTCCAGAGAAGAGACATCCCTTGAATTTTGTCTGCTCATATCATGCCCCCTTTACATCCTGCTCAATCTGCAGCATACCTCTCAAAAGAGTGAATCTGTCTGAACCAACAGTGATATCCATATCATAATAAAAGAAGCCCACAAGAGAGCTTGTATCAGCAGGTGCAAGTCTCACTGTCAGGATTCCATCTTCCTGTGTGATTCCATTGCCAAGTGACTTATCTATTGAGACAGCAGATGTTGAGTCAAGATTGCTCTTGGCTTTGAATGTTGCTCCATCTACCGTCACAGCTTCACCGCTTTTATCTCTTATGATCACATTGAAAGACAGTGTGTCCCCAGAGACCATTGTGATGTTTTCATCACTCATACTGAAATTTGTTCTCATCATATCCACCTCGACACATTTTTCATGATTGTTGTTGCGAAACGATTATTCCATTTCACATAATTCAAACCAGGCTCAAGCTTCATCTTACTTAAATCACCGAACACAAACCTCATTTCTGAAACTCCAGATCCGTTTAAAGCCGTCATGTTTTCAAGATCTATTATCATTGATCCGGGATGTAGTAGAATTGAAAAATGGTTGCCATTATATATATCACCATTTCTCAATTCTGTCCCAAAAGTAATTGTTATTCCCATATCAACTGAAGATATCTCAAGAGTCGGTCTTGAGTAAACATTGCCATAATTAAACACTTGAGCAATAGCTGTTGTGTCTTGGTTAGGATTCAATATAACCCTGTCATTAACTGTGGGATATTTAAAAGGCTGAACATGGAACTTGACCACAGCCTGTCTGAACCGTCCAAGCCTCTCATAATCTATCTGATCAAGTATCTGAAATCGGTATTTTCTGTCTAATTCATTAGAGAAAATGACCTCTCCCTCCTGATCAAAATACCTTGCCACCTCTGCAATGTCATAATCACCGAAAAGACCAATGGACATTTCCTTGTCATAAGCTGAATAGCCAAGCTTTGTCACAATATCTCCATCTCTTCCATCTATCTCTTCAATTCTTGTGCGGATTTTCGGCTTGATAATAGAAGGAAGGGACTGAATCATCAGCCCCTTCACCATTGTTGATTTTTTACCGTTTAAAATACAGTAATTCATATCGACTCCTTATGAAAAGACAAGACTTGTCATGGTCTTATCAACAAATTTGCCCATTGCAACATCATCCATCTCAATCTTGACCTGATAGAGAGCATCTTTGAATGCGTCAACCATTGAAGCATAAGCTGTCTCTGCTGTTATCACATTGGATGTGCCTGTTGCTGTGATACCAAACTCTGTCGGGATTGCATTGTTCATCCTGTTTGCAACATTCTTCATTTCATCTTCAAAGCCAACAGCAATGCCCTGTGCAAGATATTTGCCAACTTCATCTCTCATCACCTTGGAAGGAGATGCAATTCCAAAGGCTTTCTTGACAGCATCTTTGACAGAAGTGCCAAAACCTTTTATCTTCTCGGTGATCCACTGCACATGATTTGTGATGCCATTCCAAATTCCCTCTACAAGATTTTTTCCGACATCTGCAATATTTTTCAGCCCTTCTCCTATCTTCTCAAGCACAAATTTGCCAAGCTCAAGGGCTTTTGCTCCAACTGTTGCCAATCCATCTCCAATGCCCTTGGCGATTGTGGTCGCAATATCTAAACCAACAGACAGGATTTTTGAGAGCCCATCTTTTATGCCACCCACCAGAGATGAGATTATTTTTCCTGCTGATTTCACGAGCTCAGGCGTAGCTTTTGTGATTCCGGAAATCAAAGACTCAAGCAAAGTTGATCCCAAAGTCAGGATATCTCCCAACAAGCCTGTGATTGTGCTCACAAAAGTTGAGATTATAGTAGGAAGCATTTTCACCAGCTCAGGAATTGCAGAAGAAATGCCTGACACAAAATCAACCAACAGATCGAAGCCAAGTGCTATGATCTCAGGCAGCAATTTTGTGATTGTTGAAATCGCCTGCTTTATAATCTCAGGCAGCAATTTCAGGAGCTGTGGAATTGCATTTTTCAAGCCTGTCACCAAAGACTTGAGCATATTTCCACCAGATTTCTGCATATCTCCTAATCTGCTCTGAATCATGTTTCCAAGCTGTGCAATCAAATTTGGAATCTCTGCAAGGAGCTGAGGCACAGCAGAAATCAGACCAGAAGCCACACCCATGAGGAGCTGCATTCCTGCATCCACGAGCAGAGGCAAATTGTCTATCAAAATCGTCACAGTGCTTGAAATTATAGTCGGGAGCATCTCCAAGAGCTGAGGAATTGCATCACTCAAGCCTGTTATCAGACTTAAAAGTATAGAAATTCCACTCTCTATCACCATAGGAAGTCCCTCTGCAATAGAAGCTGTCAGCATTGAAAACAAACCGCTTGCACCGCTTATGGCTTCTGGAATGAGCTGAACGATTGTTGAAAGAGCACCGCCAACAGCAGACAGGATAATCGGTATATTCTGTGAGATAATCGGCACAATCTGCTGAATCAACTGAGGGAGCAGAGTCTGGATTGTTTTCGATATTCCTTGTATCGTCTGTGTGATTCTTGGCATGATATTCCCAAGAACACCACCTTTTCCATCAGAAGAGACAAGTGTCTCAACAAAGTTTGATGATAATGTCTCAAAGTTTGCATTTTCATCTGCCATTCCTGTGAGCAGATTCTGCCAAGCTGATTTCATTGAAGCGGTAGATCCTGCAATGGTAACAGAAGCTTCTTTTGCTGTTGTGCCTGTGATACCCATGTTTGTCTGTATGATGTTTATAGCATCTACAATATCAGCAAAATTATTAACATCAAATGCGTTGAGCTCATATCCCTCTAACTCCTCTGCATCTCGGAGGAGTCTTTCCATTTCAGTTTTCGTGCCTCCATAGCCTAATTTAAGATTGTCCAACATTTGGAAATTCCCTTTAGAAAATCCCATGTAGGCATTTTGAACCGCCTCCATGCTTGTGCCCATTTTATTGGCATTGTCAGCCATATCTTGAATTGCCATATCTGCCATGTTTGCAGATTGCCAAGCGTTTTCTCCAAGACTACTATTAAGAGCTGCAGCAAATGATGTCACGGTTTCCATATATTCATTTGCAGATAGTCCTGATGTCTTATAAGCATTAGCAGCATTATCAAGCACACTCTGCTGTCTATTCTGATAATCTTCCCAAGTGGCTTGAGCATCTTCAAGACTCAAACCAACACCTTTTGCATACTCCTCAACAGATCCGTAAGCATTGCCAAATAAAGTCTCAACACCGCCAACAAGCTGCTCATAATCTGCATAAGAGTTGACAGCCTCTTTTCCTGTGTCAATCAGTGCTGATCCAAGCTGCTTGAGTCCATCAAGGCAAGCTGTTATCGCCTGTGATGCAAGATCTGCAAGCACACCCTTCATCACAGTGAATCCCTCAGAGCCCTTTTCAGCTTCTTTTCCGGACTCTTCTGCCTCTTTGCCCATATTATCAAGAGCAACAGAAGTCTGATTGATGGTTGTCTCTGCCTTGGCAATCTGCAGCTTGGCATTGTCAACATCCTTGCCAAACTTCTGATATTCTGTCTCACTGTTCTTGACCTTTTCGGTAAGAGCTTCAACAACTTTCTTCTGATCTTCATATTCTTTGGAGGATTCTCCAAATTTGTTCTTAACCTCCTCCAGAGTCTTTTCTTCAATCCTTAACTCTGATGTGAGGCTCTTATGTTTCTTTTCTGCCGTTTCATACTTAGCAATCAGATCAGGAAGAGCTGTCTTGAGATTTGCAAGAGCCTGTTTCTGCTCATCCAAGGCTTTCTTCATCTCCTTGGATGCTGCAATCATCTCTTTCTCAGACTTCTCCCCTGCATCAAAACTGCTTGAAGTGGCTTTCATCTCAGCAGACATCAGCTTGAGATTCTGTGTTATCTGCTTCAATGAGTTTTTATATTCATCTGCTCCTGTGAGCTTTATCGCTCCACCGTATGCCATATCAGAACCACTCCTCATCTCTCAGGGCTTTGGCATAAGCCTCCTCATGTGTCATGTTTGACCTTGTAAGGCACATTTCCAAATCCCATGTGTTTTTGTAATGTCCATATAACTTATTGAACATTGTCAGTGTCAATCTTCCTGTCTCATGAAAAGAAAGTCCAAGCTTGGACTTTCCAATGAAATAGAACCAAGAAAAGTCAATGACAGGATCATACTCATCTTGGATAATCAGTTTTTTTGCTCACTCTTTGTGGAGTCTGTAACAGTTTTATTGAGTGTTTGTGTTGCTTCAAGCAATCCAAACTCTGTTATCATCCTTGCCACCTGCTTATGAGTAAGAGGCTTGACATCTGTTCCGTTCTCTTCATTGTCAATGTCAATGCCCTCATTGAGCATTGCGGTAAAGCCAAATATAACAGCTTTTGCATTTGGCTCACCGCTTGCTCCATCAGTGAGATTTCCCCACTCTTCTACACTTCCATATTCTTCCTGTATTTCTTCCATTACATTCAGATTGAATACAAGCTTGAACTCTTTGCCTTTGTATAGGATTTTCCCATTTATATCTTTCATCTCATTATCCTCCTATGTCCCAAAGTCAATCAATCATCTTCATAGATCGCATAAAGAGTCACTGCAGCACTCGGCACTTTATAAGTCCCAACTACATCAGGGATTGTGGCACTTGCATTTGTGTCCCATCCTATGAAGTGCTTATCTGTGGGAGGAGTAAGCCCTGCTCCATCATCTACATTGATGATTGCACCAACATAAGTGCTTACTGATGCAGGAGCATTAGAGCCACCGTTTGCACTATAAGTCACTGTTGCTGCTGTTGCTGATCCAAAGAAGCTCTCAAGATAAGTCTGTGCCTCTGCCATTGTATTAAATGTCTTGGATGCAGACCAATTGCCATTGGCAAGCTTTGCAACTATACCTGCAAGCTCAGAAGTGCCAAACTCAACAGACTCACCCTTTGTGCTGTTGTCCTGAGAAGGCTCAGAAAACTTTACTTTGTAAAGGAACTCAACCTTGTACTTGTAAACACCGTTGACAAGCTTTGTCAGGATGCGACCAAAGCCAACATAAGGAGCTATATCATCAGCATTCCTTATAAGCTCACCGCTTGCAAACTCATGTCCCAGAAGATCTGCAAGAGTCACATCATCTTCATCATCAATGCCAAGTGTCACTGATCCACTCTGGAATGTGGTATCACTCTCTGCAAGACCATCATCAGCATAAAGCTTTGCATCATTGTTGGAGATGTCCACTTTGCAGGAAATTGCCTTTGCAGGCTTCTTTGCTACTCCATAAGAGGGAGTGCCATCTGCTCCTTCTGTCAGTATTCCATAAAGGAAATTTCTTAAACCGATTTTTGCCATCTTAATTTTCCTCCTTTAAGTAAGCAAAATTTAACGTCTTGTGATAATATTTTGTGTCAGGCTCATAAAAGTCCTGACTTGTTCTTGAAGGTTGCCACACAAAACCATTTGCCTTGAGTAAGGCTTTTACACTCTCAACAATTGCAAGATAATTGCCTGTTGCATATACATCAAAATCATAATAATCAACATAACCAACAAGCTTATCATCTGCACTCAGTGACTTGTCTGCATCCTGCTGTCCATATACTACAAAAGGCTCACCATGTCCTTCATAGAACATATAAGCCACAGGAATGCTCACATTATCAACAGCAAAATTGGCAAAGATTCTTTCAATCAGCTCATTCATCATTAACCTCCATATCCGGATGATATCCAATTCTCAACATAATCTTTCTCCCCCCACAAGTCTTTGTAAAATTTCACTCTTACTTTTTCCATTGCACCCTCAATCTGATCACTCTTAAAAGACTTTCTCATAAATGGATGCTTGGGGAAGGGATTCCCATCATGTCTGCCATACTCATAGAGATTTGCAAGAAACTCTGCAGGAACACCCTTATTTGTTGAGTATTGTTTCCCATTTCCACCTTTTCTGGTGAAAAATTGTCTGTTGGGATCACTAAAAGGAATATATCCTGAGACATACACCTTTGTGTTTATTCCACCATCTGACGGAGTTTTATATACCTTTGAGATTTTTATATGACCCTTAATGACATCTGGAGCACTTCCCTCCATATTCTTTGCAACAACAGCTGCACCTGCTTTGGTCATTTCTCCCATTATGCGCTCGGTCTCTTCTGCTGTTGCTTCAAATCTCTTTATGATGTCTGTGGGCAATTCCATCTCAAATTTTGCCATCAGTGTGTTATCTCCTTGCACTGCAATTCAATCTCCACATTAGCTTCATCAACATTGTTGATGTATTCAATAGTGTAAGTCTTGCCATTGAAGTCAATCTCCATATCCCTATTGAGTGCTGTGTGCGGATATCTTATGGTGAAATTGGTATAAGCCTTTTCAAAATCTGTGCCATTCTTGATCAGTGTGAATCCTTTTGTGGTTTTTACATGAGCATAAGGGCTCAAAACAAGAGTCCTTGTCTTTGTCATAAACCCTGCAGAATCTTTTCCCACTGTCACTGAATATATGCTTATTTTTTTATTGTACTTTCCTGCATTTGTCATAACAGATTCTCCGAATGCAAGCCAAGGATTGACTCAACCACTTTGTTGACATTGGACTCCTCAACATAGAGTGTCCTGTTGTCCCACATATCTTGGCAAAGCACCAAAACTGCAATGATTATGTCCTGATAATCATCAAGCTGTGCAAGAGTCTTTCCTGTGTACTGTGTGACATAAGCTTTTGCCACTCCTAAAAGAGTGGTGAGAGTGTTTGTATCATTTGTGTCAGGATCTGTCAGCCTCAAATATTCTGCCACCATTGCTGCTGTCAGATCACTCACTTTTGTTGCTATCATTTTGTTGTCCTCCTTTTGGGAGCTTGCCTAAACAACATTGAAAAAATTATGCCTCGTATATGCCTGTTACACCAAGTATAGTCACATCCTTCTTGATGTTACCTGCAATGAGATTTGCATCAACCACCTGTGCTGATGCGTAGTTTGTTACATCAACTTCTGCTGTTCCTGTGATATCAAGCTTGCCTGTTGACGGATTAGGAACATTCACGGTTGCCGTTGCATACTGTGCAACATTGATATCCTCTCCGTTCTGGGTGATGGATATATTTCCTGTCGGTTCAGGAACTGCAACATTTGCTGTTGCGTATGCCGTGACATCAGTCTCACCATTTGCAGTGATGCTCTTTGTGCCTGTCGGAGTGATGAGCGTAAACTCTTTTGCAAGTCCGTCTGATATCAGAGAATTTCCAAGAGTGCTATCCACTGTTACCACCTGCCCACATCCAATTGATGTCAGCTCACCTGTTGAACCATCCCTCATTGTGAAGGGTATTAACGCTTCAATCTTCATCTTTTTTCCCCTTTCTCTTGGTCTTGGGCTTGTCAGTTACATCTTCCTTCTTATCTGTTGCCTCATAAGGTATGATATAACCTGCCTTTGTCAGATCAGCAGCAAGGGCAGGATCTGATATCTCACAGATCTTGCCCTTTGCCATACTTATCTGATTTCCAGAGAAAGAAATGGTTGCTAAATAAAGCATGACCATTCCCTCCTTTCATTTATGATGCCATTGTAAGCTTTGCAATCATCTGCTGATCCATAGTCTTTGCATCAAAGGAGAACCAGCCAACAACACCGTCAGCGTGTTCATCTGCAAATCTTTCTCTGAGCACCTGAATGTTGATCTCTTCATCAAACTTGGTTGCAAGACCCTTCATGTCACCATAGTAGATAACATTGTTTCCGGATGCGATTTCAGGCATATTATCCGAAACATAAACAGGCTTGCCAAGCAGAGAAGCACCAAAAGGAGAAGAGATATCATCCTGCAGGAGATATCTGCCCATCTCATCCTTGAGGAGTCTCAGAGCTGTCCTTGTTGCAGGGCTCATGATCCATATTGCATTCTGCTGATAGCGATCTTTAACAGCATCATGCAGCTTCACTATCTCATCTGCAGTGATAGCATTGGAAGCAGCTGCCGTAACAGCATTGGTCAGAGTATAAAGACCAAGAACCTTTGCAGGGCTTTCAGGATCTACAACAGCAGGAGTACCGATAAGAAGCTCCTTCTCTATGAAACGTGCAATGTGTTCTGCCATCAGATCAATCACATAATCAACAATGTTGAACTGTGAATTGTTTATGAGGCTTCTGGAAACCTTAACAAGTGCTCCTGCAAGGAATCCTGTCAGAGTGATGGTGCTTGTGAACTTACCTACATGAGAAGTAAGTGGTGTAAACTCCTCTGCATAAGCAACAGTGATGTGATCAGCAGGAGATACTTCATTGTAGTAAGGGATTGTCAGTGTTCCCTTTACATTGAACTTGGTTGATCTCTCCAGAATCGGGCAGATATCATAAACCTTCTTGATGATCCTGTCAGCTATGGTTGCAGGAATAACTGCACCATTGTCACCCTTGGTCAGATCAGTTTCTGATCTCTCATTGTATCTGTTGCGGATATAAGCCTCAAAAGCCTTCTCCTCTGCCTTTGCTCTCTGCTCCAGAGCTCTCTTTTCTTCTTCACACGCTCTCTCAGTGTTCATGTTTTCCTCCTCTGTGGGTACATTGTCCTTCTTTGCTTCTGCATCAAGGATCTCTCTCATCTCATCTTCAAGACCAAGAGCCTCCTTAATCTTCTTTACATCATCTCTGATCTCGGCAAGCTCCTGTGCCTCATCAGGAGTGAGCTCCCTTGTCTCCATCTCCTTCATCAGCTCCTCACCTCTTGCAACAAGATCATTTTTCTTTTCAACAAGAATCTTTGACATTGTTCGTTTCCTCCTTACTTAATGTCTTTGATAAGCTTTTTGAGCTCATCTCTTATTTTGGTTATTTCTTCAACAGTTTCCTGTTGTTTAGGCACATCTCTTTCTTCCTTTGCCTCTTCTTTTACTTCTTCATCTTCCTTTACCTCCTCTGCAGTTTCTTCTGTCTCTTCCTTGGGCATTTCTCTCAACTGAATCTCATCAGCAAAAGCCTCCCCATAAAAAATGGACTTCTCCTCAGATCTGACAGCAACGAGTGTGCCATCATAAGCAGGAGTAGTCCTTTTATCTAATATTGAAACTTCTTCCAAATCCAGATCAATCACATCTCTCAGAGGGAATCCATCTTCATCTCTTTTCTGTTGTACGTCCCTGTCATAAAATCCAAAGCTCCATCCAACAAGATCCCCTCTTCTTGCTATGTCTATGACTTCCGGATCTTTGATGATTGCCCTTGCATGAAGTCCTATGTTATCTTCATGAAGCTCAAGATTCCCTTCTTTCTGACTTCCAAGGACTTTTGATGGATCATGGTTAAGCATTATCTTGACATCATCATTTCTTTCAAGTGCTCTTTTGAATGCTCCCTTGCAGATCCTCTCAACAAACTGTCCTATCCTTGACCAGAGTGGCTTGCTCTTTCTTTCCACCGCATTGACATATCCCTCAAGCTCAACGCTATCAGATCTTATTGTGATATACATTAAGCATCACCACCAATCTTTTCCCATGTCTCTCCGTTGAAATAGTAGACATCATTTGTGTCAAGCTCATAGAATTTGCTGTTGACAGCAATGTTTTCTGTGGGCTTAGGTTCGTCTGTGGATAAACCCTCAAGCTCAACATAATTTGTGCTGTGACTTAATTTGTTTGTGATTGCCATTTTCTTTCCTCCTTTATGCGTCTGCAGAATTACCACTTTCATCAAACTCCTTTGCAAGCTCATGACCAAGCAGCATCTCTTCTGTTTTCTGCTCTTCTTCCTGTGCCTGTTCTTCTGTCTGATTGTCCTCAAGAGCACCAATTGTGTCAGTGTTTGGTGTGTAATAAACGTGCTTATTTACGTCATAAAGCACAGCACCAAGACCAACATTGACCACATCAAGTCCCTCAATCCACTCCATATTTTCAGCTCTTCTGATTTCATTGAGTGTCATGAATCCTGTCTCTTTGGCAAGCTTGTAGGACTCATATCTGTCTTTGAGTGATGTCCTGATGATCTCTTTGACATCAAACTCAAAGAAGTGATTCTTTTTCTCTTTCTCAAGAAGCAGATCTCTGTTGAGTGCTGTTTCAAAAGCTCTGACAATTGGATATATAGCCTCTTTAAAAGTCCTAAAAAAGTCATTAGGATAAACATGGAAAAGAGCATTGATCTCATCCTGCAGCGTTTTCTTTGACTCATTGAGCTGAGTTTCAACAGCAGAATTGGATGCCTCTTGGAACTCAATGCCATTATTAAGAACCACAACATTCTCACTGTTGTTTGCATAGAGATTCCTCCATGCCCTCTTGAGTGCATCAACCTCTTCCTGTGTGAGTTTTCTTGTGGCTTTGAGGAATCCTCTCTTGTTGCCCCCTGTTGATACCATTCCAAGCTGATAGAGCAGAGTCTGATAAGCTGTCTCAAGTGCCTTTGAGACTTCCACTGTCAATCCAACTCCACTTGCTCCATCTGTGGTATTTCTCAGAAGCTTAATGAACTGCCAAGGCTCAAATGTGCCAAGGTTTTTCTGATCCTTCTTTTCATCATAGCCACCTACAAAGATCTGATAATGCTTGAATATAGGCTCATACACTTTTAGAATGGTGATATAATGAGGCTCAACATAATAAAGTCCCTCAACATCATTCCTTGTCCTTTTGATGAAGCAATATGCACCCTTGTCCAAGAGATAGTCCTGCACCATGATCTTTTTCATCTGAAAAGCATCAAGTGTATCTCCTGTGTCTCCATTGAGCATCTTGATCCTGTTGTCTCTGACTTCTTCCACCTTGCCATCTTTGGTCTTGTAGAGCTTCACAGGCATTGATGCAATGCAATTGGATATAAAATCCACTGCTCCATTGACGCAAGGCAATGTAAGCACCTTTTCCTTTGTGATAGTCTCTCCATTAAGCAGAGCCTTGAGAAGCACATCATCAACTATTGGATCTTCAGCAGGGATCTCCCTCTTCCAAAAATTAAACAATCCCATTTTTCACTCCTTAAAATGTCTGTATCACAAAATCCATCTGATTCAAAAAGATATCCTGCTGCAGCAGATATGTGGCATTGATGAGACTCACCACCATATCCACCTTTCCTGTGGATTTCTTTTTGTGTACATAAGCATTCTTATTTGTGTCATAAGAACACTTTGCATTCTGGAAATTTATCTCAAGCATTCTGTTGTCAGAATACTCAAACTCTTTTGCAAGGATTTTTTCCTTAAGAAGCTTTGTGGGAGGATGTAACACGGATGAGTGCTGTCTTATCTCAACCATGTTATATCCTGCCCTTTCAAGCTTCTGAGCTGTGGAAAGAGCATTCCATCTGTCGTAGCCAATCGCTTGAATTTGAACTCCATACCGTTCCTCTATCGACATGATGAAATCTTCAACCACTGCATAATCTATGACCTTATCACCGCAAGCAATGACCTTATTTGTTCTTACAAGGTTTTTATAATCTACTTTTTCATAGGCTTGCTTTTCTTCTATCCTTCCTTCCGGAATGAATGCAAATGACTCTGCAAGGATTCTGTTATCATCATCAACACTCACCATAGACACGGATGTATTGTCATTTGATTCAGACAAGTCTAAGCCAAGATATACAACTCTGCCTGTCCAATCTATCTCGGCAACTTTGCAATCCTGAACATCCTTGACATCTATATAAGTCTCTGTACCTGCTCCCTGATAAATGATGTTGCAGTGCTTTGTCACAAAGTTTTCCCTTGCAGACTCCACTGCAATTGCATAGGCTCTTTTCTTGAGCAGATCTTCCCAGATCTCAGGCACTTCCAATGCAACAGGATTTGCTTGTTGCAAGATCAGATCATTTGTCTCCCATCCCTTCACCTTGTCAGGCTCAAAAAGAAGTGAGAATCTTGTCTCATCATTCTCAAGACCATCAAGCACTCTCTTTGAATAAAGCACCTCTGCCTCAAAGGGATTGTCCACTGTCGGATATTTGGTTGAGATAATGAATCCCAACTTGTTGAGGATGTTGAGCTGTCCTGACTTCATTGCCTCAATTGGATATGGCACAGGCAAAGCCCCCACCTCATCAGCAATGAACGCATTAGGCAACTTACCATCCATCCTGCTTGTGGAATAGCTCAAAGGGATGTACTGTGTCTGAGTAGGCTTAAACATGATGTAATCTCTCAGGATCTTAAATCTCTTCTGGTCTTTATACTCATAGACCAAAGGAGATGATCTGATGGTCTCTGCAATTGCCTCTCTGATTTCTCTTGAGAGTGAACCATCTGGAGCAACAGAGTAGAACTTTGAAAAGTTAGGCTCTGTCAGGAAAAGAATGATAAACACTGTTGCAATGGTGTAAGTCTTGAAATTCTTTCTGCAGATTTCAAGCACACCAACCTCATATCTTCTCCTGTTTTCATCATCCCGATATACAACACCCAAAACAGCAAGATAAAAAAGCCATTGATATTTGGTTGAGCACTCAAAAAGGGACTTCCCTGCTTTGAGTCCCTTTGGCATATTCAATATCTTTAAAATGTTTTCAATTTGCCTGACTTTCTTATCACTTAAGACATATTTTTTATCTTTACCCTCACAGATCCTCATGAACTCCTTCATCTGGAGTTTCACATATTTGGGAGTGGTCTTTTTCTTTACATCCTCTTTGCAATACTGATAAGCCTTATTGCTTGTCATCAATATCACCACCGTTGATGATATCCATGAGTGGATCTGACTCCTCATGTGCTGCATCTGCTTCAAAACTCTTGATGATTCTCAAGAGTGTTGCCACAGTTTTGTTTGCTGAGTCTGTTGTCCTGTTAAAATCCGTGACAGCAGGATTTGTGTATAAGTTTTTTCTGCCTTTGACATATTCCTTGGAGACCAACATCCCCTCATCTTCAATTGCTTTCCTCAATTCTTCCAGAATCTGCAATTGCACCTGATATCTGTCAAAGGTTGTCACAAAAAAGTAATTGTTTTGCAATCCTGCATCTTCCGCAAGCTTCAATATCTCCTTGGCTTGCTCATTTAGGCTCTTCTTTGCCATGTCGCACCTCATTTCTTTTATCTCATTATGTGCTTTGTGTTGTCCTCTCTCGTTTCTATTAAAAAAACACCGCTTTTGCAGTGTTTTGAGAGCTTTTTTTGCGTTTTTGACCGATTCTTTCCAAAAAACCGACCGCCTGAGTTGTCTCTGTGAATGATTTGGAGGCGTGTGGTCTTGGAGCTGTGCCTGACCATGCCATCATAACCCACGGGGATCTTTTTCCCATGCCCAGAACCCCTTCTATTTGCCTCATATCGGCTTGATATGCAATGGGCTTTACCTTTTCTCCCTCTCGGTGGCTAACCTTCTTAAATAGTCAATATCAAGTGCTCCTTTGTCTGCTTCTTTGTGATGAAATTGACATAAACAAATCAAATTCTCATTGTCAAGAAGCTTTGAGCTGTCATCTTTTACTTTCGTTATATGATGAACTTCAAGATCATTGTAAATATATTTTCCTTCATCTCTGCAAACTTCACACAAATGATTTGCTCTTTCTCTGATCTCTTTTGACTTCTCTGTCCACTTGTTTTTGCTTCTCAGCTTTCTTTCTTCTCCTCCAACATAGATCCTTTTGTTTGCATTACAAACATAACTTGTTGGATGAATCTTCCCACACTTGGAACAGGACTTGAACATTACTCCCCCTTATATAAACTGCCTCCCCACTCTTATGATATGTTGAGAGGAACATGATCTTTTCTGTAAGCAGTGTAAAAGCAGGAGCAAAGAGGCAGCATATATAAAGGGCTCATATTTTGAGCACCTGTCCCACAGTGAGGAGATTATTCTTGAGGACTATATCATCAACAGACTCTCCATGCTCTTTAGCTATCTTGGAGAGTGTGTCACCTTCTTGCACAATGTATGTCCTGTCTATTGCAGAGCCTGCATATTTCATCCAAGCATCTCTGCCCCCATAGAACACATCACAATCAAGATCACCCTTATATCCGTCTATCCTTCCGGATGATGTCCATTGCCATAAAGCAAAGAACTTCCACCATTTGACTTGTGGCTGTTTCCCTGCCTTGCTCATGTCATAGTTATAATCTTTTTCCTTGTCTCGGTATTTTGCCACCCAGAGACCATAATCAGACAGAGCAACACTTGACCAATCATATTGATTGACCACAGACTCTGACATATATATCAAAGGCTTGACCCCTGTCATGCTATAGACAGCATCAAGCCATTCTTTTGCCCATGCAACATTCCACTTGCCACTTGACTCCCAATCAAGGACAGGGATTGCTTTGCCAAAGTATTTCACTGTATTGGCATAAAAGAACTTTGCCTCATTCTGTGCAGTGAATTTCTCTGGTCTTGCAAAGTGATAAAAGCCCAAGCACTTGCCAAGGCTCTCTGCTTTCTTCATAAAGTCATGAAAACAGGGATCAACAAAGTTTGTTCCCTCTGTTGCTTTCACTATTGCAAAATCATATCTGATTTCAGACAGATTCAATCCTTTTTGCCAATGGCTTATGTCAATTCCATTCATCATAGTTATCTACCATCATTTGACCTTTTAGCCTCTATGGATTCAAGATCATCAATCCTGTGGTTTGCCACTTTGATCTGTTCATCAACCACTGCTCTATGTTCCTCAAGGCGAAAAACACGGTCATTAAGCCCATCATGCTTCTCATTCATCTGCTCAACTCTCTTTTCAAGCTGTTCTATTCTGTAAGAGATGAGCTTGCTGCTTGTAACAATACCGCCAAAAGTGCCCACCATTGTGCCAAATAACGATATAAGAGCAATGATCACTGTCTCATTCATTCTTTCACCTCTGGAATCCCTGCAAGGCTTGTCAAAAGAGAAAGTATTCCTGCAAGAATAGAAGCAGATACCACTGCCACCCAATCAACATCAGACATGACAACTGCAGTGCCAATTGTTGCAATTGCTGTCTGTGCCACCGTTTTAATTGCCCTAATTCCTGCATATTTCCACCATTTCTTTGACATAACCCACCTCACACAATAAAATCAAACGAAAAAAGGAGCAGATTTCTCCACTCCCTTTCCATTATTTCTCACACTATCATTATATCACTTTCAACTTGCATGAAAAGTCTCATTTTGTCCCATCCTGTCCCCTTTTGTCCCTTTTTTTGCATTTTTGTTGATGGACTTCAAAATGTACTGCAGATTTCTGTGGACTTCACTCTTTGAAAAACACAATGTCTTTGCAATTGTCCTCAGACTCATCCCATCAAGAAATCTGTATGTATAAATCTTGTCATATCTGTCAGGACTCTTTCTCAGCTCTCTTTCTTTGATCTCTAACAAGCTCTCACGATTCATGACAAGATCTCTATAAGGCTTGAGCCTTTCTTCAATCTTTTCATTTTCAAGAGCTATCACATATTTGTCTAAAACATCTCCACAGGGACTTGTCTGCACTGTGTCCTTGTCATAAGTGATTGCTCTTGGCTGTGTCATGGTGAAGAGTCTCTCTTTTTCAAGCAGGGCATCTTCAAACATCATCTGTGCTCTTGCAAAGCTTGCTTTTGCTTTTTCATACTCCAAGTATAGCATATCTCTTCTCCTTCTTCTCAAAATCAACAGCCACATTCTTGACCATCTGATGAGACAGGGCTGTGTCCTGATCTATCTCATGCTTCTTGCAATACTTGTCAACATATTCCTTGAAATCTTTGTTGTTTTCATAAAGCTCATTCAAATTCATCTCTCCACCCCAATTCTTTCATTCTTTTCTTTGTCTCTGCTATCTCTTTGCCTAACACATCCTTTAAGTGTGTGTGTTTCCTTATCTTGGCATCATACTTGTTGTATTGTTTAACCATTGTCTCAAGCTTTCCTCCCAGATCACACAACTCAATTGCTATGTCTACCTTATCCATTTTTTCCTCCTCTCTTTCTGTTCTCAATGTCATGATCTATTGTGAACTCATTGAAAAAGTCATTCATTCTTGCCCAATTTCCGTCTTTTGGTCTCCATAAGTGCAGGGCTTCTGTGAGATTGACATATTCACTTTTCTTTGGATGGATCTGCACCACCATCTCCTCCTCATCCCAGAAAATGTCCTTGATCAAACACATCTCCTCCCATGTAGGGAGTCTCCTTGCAGAGAGCACAATGGAAACGTGTTCCCAACCTTCTTCATCATCTCCCAACACCAGAGAGCATCTGATTTTGTTGGGCAAGTCCATAATTGCACACCTGATACCATATCTGTTGAGTGGATGATTTCTTATCCACATCACTCTTTTATCAATTTTGCTCAAATCTCTCATGTTTTCCTCCTACAAATCTACGTTTTATTCCATTTTTGCACCGCAGTTCGGGCAATAGTTTGGTCTATAATCAAAATCCAACTTATGAAATTTGAAAATAGGCTGTTCGCAGTTAGAGCATATTGTTTCTCTGTTACTTTCTGGTCTTTCGTCTATGAACCAATATCCTGTCAGCTTCTCTGTTCTATGAATTTCAAGTATCTCATCAAGTCGTTCAGCAATAGAAACCGCTCTACTGACATTTATATCATCAATTTCAATGTTTTCTATCTCGTCTACTACCTCTTCTATTGTTCTCATTCTTACACCTCACTTCCCCTTAAAATCAGCGTTTTATTGTGTTTTTGCTTTGCCGATATAACCTATTGACATACGGTATCGTTTTCCGTTGTAATCAAAGTCCATCGCTTTGCGGTTGTCCACAAGGAATTGTGCTACCGCTTCACAAGCCTCGTCCGTCACGTCTGTTTTATTTCTCCACATTGTTTTATCTTTATTCAACGTGCCTGCATATATTCTAAACATCCCACACCCTACATGATATTCTGTTTCCATCTAATCACCCTCTTTCTGCTTTTCTGTATACTTATCAATAATCTTCATAACGTCAGCCATCAGCATAACTTCTTCTGTTTTACCGTTAAGAAGTCCCACATACCACTTGCCTAATGTCAATTTTTTG
>Ga0310690_10003406_pt1 | contig 23901 bp, 22 predicted proteins | sample AusTroGonzalo_MG_2_FD_207661 | JGI IMG/M metagenome (GOLD analysis project Ga0310690, IMG submission 207661) | Bovine rumen microbial communities from tropical cattle in Woodstock, Queensland, Australia - Gonzalo_04 (v2) (version 2) | ecosystem: Host-associated > Mammals > Digestive system >... | reverse complement strand
CACAGGAACCTCAGCCGGCTTTATAAAGCCAACAGTGTTCATCCACCTGATGAAAAATGGTCACGCTGAAAAGTCTGCGTCCGGGCTCCAGGGAGGCTTAGTTTCCATTATGTGAATAAAAAATGGCCGACAAGATACGGAAAATGTTCTATAATGTACTTGTGTTGTCTATTACGGAAGAATTCTCAAACGGATGATTCCTCTTTTTGTTATTATTGCAAAAGAGACTGGTGATGACTTCCTCGAATAGGCATGTTGCTAACAGAATGATGCAGCATAAAGAGTTTGAGAGCAGCCGATGGGCTGAGTTGACCTTACCATCAAATAAGACCAATAATGCTCGTTGCGTGTAGTGGTGCAGTCACCCAATGGTCAAAAATGTGCGAAAACGCTTGTTGAGTGTCCGACGCTGATCACGCTATGAGCATACAAGTAGTATTTCATCTCTCCGTTGAAAGACATCCAGAGTTACACGTCATTCTCCCAGGCCCACCTGGTCACTCCTTCCCTGGACAATATCCCTGAGGGAAAGACAGCCAAGGTGAAGGTTACCCTCCATGCGGCCGGCTTCGCAAATGGCTACCAGGCGGTCCTTGCCGTGCAGCACGACAAGAGTTTCAACCTCGTAGGTTCCAATACCCAGACCAACAAGAGCAAACTGGATCTCACGACCAATGCACAGACCATCACTTTCAATGGCGGCATCACCCAGCTGGATGAGTTCACCGTTGAACTTTCCGGCCTGGTTAAGGGGGACCGTATAGCCTTCGGTCCTACGACGGAGTCGGATGCCTCCAACAAGAACATGATGCTTATCAGTGACATGACCATACAGATATTGGAAATAGACTAAATACAAGTAGGTACTAATGATAGAAGGGTACTACACCGACGCAGCCCTGGTGCCAGGAGTCTATCCCTGCGCGATTGACGCCTGGCTGACCACTATCTCCCTGCTCCCCCAGCTAATCGTGGCGGCAGGAGGGTGAGGCAGTCTTCCAAAGACAGAGAGTCGGTGATAGGGAAGCCGCCGTTGAGGGTGCGGCGGAGGGAACCGAGGAAGGCTCCGCTGCCGAGGGCTTCGCCGAGGTCGCGGGCCAGTGCGCGGATATAAGTCCCTTTGGAGCAGCGTACGCGAATGATGGCGTGCTTGAGATTGTAGCCGCGTACGTCAGCGACGTTGATGCGGCTGCGGCCTTCTCCCGCAGGAACGGGTTCCGGAGCGGCGAAGTACTCGTCGAAAGAAACAAGCTCCAGGTCGTAAATATTAATTACCGAGGATTGCAGCACATCTCCGGGGTCGAAGGCTTCACCGCGTGCCTGCGCTTCTTTCAGGAGCCGCCGGGCGGTCTCGTAGGCCCGTACGCCGTCCACCGATTTTGCGCTGAACAGGGGAGCGACTTGCCGCTGTTCGCCAATAAATCTGGGAAGAATGGCTCTCAAGCTCTCTGCTGTTACCCCTTCTGCCGGGCACACCCGGTCTATGTTTTTTTCCAGGTCATAAGATGGCGTGACAGCGCCAAAGCAAACTCCGGCAAGATATTCTTTTTCAGAGCTTTGCAACTCTTCTGCCCTACGGGTTGCGGGACCTAAGCAGACCAGCAGTATGCCTGTGGCCAGCGGGTCAAGGGTGCCTGCATGGCCGACCTTCAGGTTTTTTTTGCCGAAATGCCTGCAGGCGGCCCACTTTATTTTGCCCACCAGATCCGCCGACGTCCAGCGGTACGGCTTATCCACGGGCAGCACAATGCCATCCGGGTAATCGTTAATATCGTTGGAAAACATAATCTCTGCCAGCTAATGCGCCCTCTGTCATTCTGAGCGAACGGTGAAATACCTGGGGCCGAAGAATCTATTCCGTCACCGGAATTTTCGCAATCCTCCGCTCGTGCCTCCCCCCTTCAAAACCGGTCTCCAGCCATTCGCGAACCATACTCACCACCATGCGGTAGCTTGCGAAGCGGGCAGGCATCACCAGCACGTTGGCGTTGTTGTGCGACTTTACCAGATGCGCGATTGCGGTGTTCCATGCCAGTCCGGCCCGTATGCCCTTGTGATGATTGAGTGTCATGGCCATACCGTTGCCTGTGCCGCAAAGTGCGATTCCCTTGTCAACCAGGCCTTCCTCCACGGCGCGTGCCAGCGGATGTGCGAAATCGGAGTAATCGCAGGAATCAAGGTTATCAGTGCCAAAATTGACGACATTGTGGCCCTTGCGTTCCAGGTATTTGACCAGCTTGAATTTATAATCCACGGCTGCGTGGTCGTTGCAGATGCCAATTGTCATAGCTCCTCTTTTATGTTGTAAGAATTGCGTTCGGGGGCTGAGCGTGCGACCATTTCGCCAAGCAGGCCGGCGAGGAAGAGCATGACACCCAGCACTACGGTCAGCAGCGCCAGGTAGAACAGCGGCTGGTCGGTCACGGCACGGAACTTAAGTCCCTGTGCCTGATGTACAAGTTTTGCCACGATAATCCATACCGTCATTACGAATCCGGCAAGGAACATAAGCAGACCGGTGGTGCCGAAGAAGTGCATGGGTTTTTTGCCGAAGGTGCTGAGAAACCAGAGGCTTTGGAGGTCCAGGAAGCCGTTCACAAAGCGCTCCAGGCCGAATTTGCTCTTGCCGTACTTGCGCTTTTCGTGATGCACCTCTTTCTCGCCTATGCGACCGAAGCCTGCATTCTTGGCGAGGTAAGGGATATAGCGGTGCATTTCCCCGTAAACCTCCACGCTCTTCACCACCTCGTTGCGGTAGGCCTTGAGGCCGCAGTTCATGTCGTGCAATTTTATTCCGGTGATGCGGCGTGCCGTGGCATTGTATAGTTTGGAAGGAAGGTTCTTTGTGAAAGTGTTGTCCTTACGGTGCTTTTTCCAGCCGCTGACAAGGTCGTAGCCGTCTTCATTAATCATGCGGCAAAACTCTGGAATCTCGGCAGGGTCGTCCTGAAGGTCGGCGTCCATAGTTATCACGATGTCGCCTTTAGCCCTTTCGAAGCCGCAGAAAAGAGCGGCGGATTTGCCGTAGTTACGGCGGAACCGCACCCCATGAATATGGCTGTCGGCGGCGGAAAGATCCCGGATGCACTCCCAGGAACCGTCGGTGCTGCCGTCATCTATCATCAGTATTTCATAGCTCCACCCATGCTTCTCCATGACGGCGGTGATGCGGTCCCTGAGTTCTGGCAGGGATTCGCGCTCATTGAGCAGGGGAACAATGACAGAAATGTCCATAAACTATTGATTATCAGTAGTTGCTGCGTCGTTGAAAGGGTTACGCGGCGGGATGTTGCGGGAGAAGATGGCCGCAAGTATGGTGCCGAACAGCCAGCACCATACGAGGTTGATGAAGAACGCAATCGTCGGCAGCCTGGGCGCAAGTTCCTGCATGGATTCCAACTGGTCGGCCGTAAGCATATTCTCGTACATCTGGGAAGCGGAAGCCATCGCGTCCGCGAACATGTCCGGCTGGATGAAGAGCATCCATGCAAGAGAGAATCCGGAGAACAGCAGGGCGGAAAGAAGGGCCGTGACCGTGCCGAATCTGAAACTGTCGCTGTTGGTGATATCCTCACGGCCAGCGGCGTACTTCTGCATGAAGGATTTCATCAGCCTGATGCAGAGATAGAGCTTGAATACCCAGAGAAGGATGTTGCCGACGTTGACCAGCGCCGCTCCGGCTCCCGAGGCGTTGATTTTTGCCGTCAGTGAGTTTATTACCATGTAAACGATTGAAACAAGACCAAGTACGAGTCCGCCGCGGGCGGCTTCGTTCCAAAGGCTTTTGCTTTGAGACTCATTATTATTCATAGCACAAATATAGATAATTTTTGTAACTTTGCAGGTTGCAAACTAAAACTATTGTATGTTGACTATAGCATTTACCGATGGAACCATCCGTCCCTGGGACGATGACGAGGCAAAACACATCTTCTGGCACTCTTCCGCGCACTTGATGGCGGAGGCTCTCGAGGCCCTTTATCCCGGCGTCAGATTCGGCGTAGGCCCGTCCGTGGAGACAGGATTCTACTACGACGTGGACCTGGGAGACGCCCAGATCAGTGAGGCCGACCTGAAGAAGATTGAGGATAAAATGATAGAGCTGGCGCGCTCCAAGGAAGTCTTCGAGCGTACCGAGGTCTCCAAGGCCGACGCTCTCAAGTACTTTACCGAGAAGGGCGACCCTTACAAGGTTGAACTTATCCAAGACCTCGAGGACGGATCCATTACCTTCTATAAGAACGGTTGCTTCACAGACCTCTGCCGTGGCCCTCATGTAAAGCATGTGGACGATATCAAAGCGGTGAAACTCACCGCGATAGCAGGTGCTTACTGGAAGGGCGACCAGAATCGTCAGCAGCTTACCCGCATCTACGGCGTGACCTTCCCCAAGAAGTCCATGCTGGACGAGTATCTCCAGATGGTCGAGGAGGCCAAGAAACGCGACCACCGCAAGCTGGGCAGGGAGATGGAACTCTTTACCTTCTCTTCCCGTGTAGGTCTCGGACTGCCTCTGTGGCTGCCACGCGGAGCCGTGATGCGTAATATTCTGGAGAATTTCCTTCGTGTGAAGCAGGCGGAAATGGGCTACCTGCCCGTGGTTACGCCCCATATCGGCTCCAAGGAGCTTTATGTCACTTCCGGCCATTATGCCAAGTACGGAAAAGATTCCTTCCAGCCCATACGCACTCCTCAGGAGGGCGAGGAATACATGCTTAAGCCCATGAACTGCCCTCACCACTGCGAGATTTTCCGCAGCGCTCCCCGTTCCTACCGTGACCTGCCCCTCCGTTTTGCGGAGTTCGGTACGGTTTACCGTTATGAACAGAGCGGAGAGCTCCACGGCCTTACCCGTGTGCGCGGCTTTACCCAGGACGATGCCCACCTCTTCTGCCGTCCCGACCAGCTCCAGGAAGAGTTCGAAAAGGTTATCGACCTTATCCTCTACGTCTTCAAGACATTGAAGATGACGGACTACATGGCCCAGATATCCCTGCGCGACCCCAAGAACAAGGAGAAATACATAGGCTCCGACGAGAATTGGGACAAGGCTGAAAAGGCCATAATTGACGCGGCCGGGAAGAAGGGGCTCAAGACCGTGGTGGAGCTCGGAGAGGCCGCTTTCTACGGCCCCAAACTGGACTTCATGGTGAAGGATGCAATCGGGCGCAAGTGGCAGCTTGGTACCATTCAGGTAGATTACAACCTGCCGGAGCGCTTTGAGCTCGAGTTCACCGATGCCGACGGCAGCAAGCAGCGCCCTGTGATGATTCACCGCGCCCCCTTCGGCTCCCTCGAGAGGTTCACTGCAGTGGTGCTCGAGCATACTGCCGGACACCTCCCGGTATGGCTCTCGCCGGACCAGGTCAAGGTACTGCCTATCAGCGAAAAATTCGCAGATTATGCTGAAAAAGTTTGTAATTTGCTGAAAAATACCGATATTCGCGCCTCCATAGACTCTCGCAATGAGACACTTGGCAAGAGAATTCGTGAGATATCCCTTCTACGCGTGCCTGTAATTGTGATTGTCGGTGAGAAAGAAGCTTCTGAGGGCACCGTCTCCGTACGCAGGGAGGGTGTCGATCAGGGCACTATGACCGTGGAACAGTTTATACAGTACATTAAAGCAGCGGTAGCTGAAGAATTAGCTTGATGGCAGGACCATACAGACCAAAGCCGACCTTTAAACCAGGAGGTCGCCGTCCGGACCCCAGAGGTCAGAAGAAGGACGAGAATGAACTCAACATCAACGGGCAGATAACGGCTCCGCAGGTGAGACTCGTGGGAGACAATATCCCCGAGCCGGGCATCTGGCCGATTGCCAAGGCAATGCAGCTGGCCGATGAACTTGAGCTCGACCTCGTGGAAATCAGCGCCAAGGCCGACCCGCCCGTGTGCAAGATTCTGGATTACCAGAAATACTTGTACCAGCAGCGTAAAAAGGCCAAGGAGATGAAGTCCAACGCCGCAAAGGTGGTCATCAAGGAGATTCGTTTCGGCCCCAATACAGATGAGCACGACTTTCAGTTCAAGCTCAAGCACGCCCAGGAATTCCTGCAGGAGGGCTCTAAGGTGAAGGCGTCAATATTCTTCAGGGGCCGTTCAATAATGTTCGCCGAGCAGGGAGAGAAGCAGCTTCTCCGCTTTGCGGTTGAGCTCGAACCCTACGGAAGGGCGGAAAATATGCCAACTTTGGAGGGCAAGCGCATGACAATGATGCTTGCGCCCCTCAAGAAAAAATAAAAAACTTATTAACAATTAATCATTTAAAACAATGGCAAAGCTTAAAACCAACTCCGGTGCCAAAAAGCGCTTCACGCTTACCGGATCGGGAAAAATCAAGAGGAAGCATGCTTACCACAGCCACATCCTCACCAAGAAGACCAAAAAACGTAAAAGAAATCTGGATCACTTCGCCCTCATCGAGAAGGCAGACGTGAACAGGGTAAAGGAAATGTTGGTTCTCTAAAAAGTATTGAATTATGCCTAGATCAGTCAACTCAGTCGCTTCACGCGCACGCCGCAAGAAGATTCTCAAGAGAACCCGCGGTAATTTCCTGTCAAGAAAGAATGTCTGGACAGTAGCAAAGAACACTTACGAGAAAGGTCTCACCTATGCATATCGTGACCGCAGGGCAAAGAAGCGCAACTTCCGCGCCCTTTGGATTCAGCGTATCAATGCAGCAGCACGCCAGTACGGGATGTCTTACTCCCAGTTCATGGGCAAGCTCAACGCACAGAACATCGGCCTCAACCGCAAGGTGCTCGCCGACCTGGCAATGAACAACCCCCAGGCGTTCGAGGCTATCATCAATTCTGTTAAATAATAATAAGGTAAGTGAGTCCGAGGAAGAAGATAAGGACTAAGAGCAAGTTCCTCAACTGGGTGCTTGACTGGGTGGACGCCATCCTTTTCGCGGTGGTTGTCGTAACGCTCATCAACGTATTCCTCTTCCAGTCCTTCAAGATTCCTTCCTCATCGATGGAGAGCACTCTCTATACCGGAGACCATCTCTTCGTCAGCAAATTGACATACGGAGCAAGGCTCCCCATGACCCCCCTGACAATTCCGTTTACGCACAACGTCATCGGTCGCGGAGAATCCTATTCTACCGCCGTCCAGTGGAAGTACAGGCGTCTGCCGGGTTTCAGGAAGGTCCGCAGGGGAGACAATGTAGTGTTCGGCTTCCCCAACGGGGATACGGTGCTTTCCAAGGCACCCGTTGAAGACTATCATGCAGCGGTGCGCTACATGGGTCGCGATGCGGCGGTTGCGGCTTTCGGGCCGGTCATCGTCCGTCCTATGGACAAGAAGGACCATTATGTAAAGCGTTGCGTGGCAGTGGCGGGGGATACCCTGGAAGTACGTGGCGGTCTCGTCTGGGTGAACGGTGAGCAGCAGACAGTCTGGCCTGGCGTCCAGTTGAGTTACAGGGTGACGACTACCGGCAAGGGCTTCAATCCCAAGGTAATCGACCAGCTCGGACTTAACGTCGGCGAACTCTACTTCTCTTCCTCCCTTCCCGGATATCCGGAGCTGTCCCTGACGGCCGGGATGCTGGAAAAGGTAAAGGAAATGAAGAATGTAGTGAGCGTGGAGCCGCTGCTTCAGACAGAAGTTGCCGACTGGAGGGAGGTTTTTCCCTTCTCTCCGGCCTATAGCTGGACCAGGGACGAGTTCGGGCCTCTTTGGATACCCCGCAAGGGAGCGACCGTGGAGATTACTCCGGACAATATGCCTCTCTATGAGCGCCTGATAAGGGACTACGAACACTCAGACCCCGATGCCGCACTTGCAGCAGGCTCATATACCTTCAAACAGGATTATTACTTTATGATGGGAGACAACAGACACAATTCCCTGGACTCACGGTACTGGGGCTTCGTTCCTGAAGACCACATAGTCGGACGTCCGGCTGTGATCTGGCTCTCCACCGACGCGGGACGGAAATTCCCGAATAACATAAGGTGGCGCAGATTCTTCAAATTTCTGTAATTCCTCATTTGGAAAAAAGAGAAAATAGAGCGATATTTGCGACCCGTTTCAAGAAAACAATAAAAATCAGATAGTTATGGCAAAAGTTTGTCAAGTGACAGGAAGAAAGAGAATGAAAGGCAACAATGTTGCCCATTCCAAACTCCGCACCAAGCGCGACTTCTCCCTCAACCTCAAGAACAAGAGGTTCTGGAGCGAGGAGGAGCAGAGATACATCACCCTCAAAGTGTCCTGCAAGGGCATGAGGATCATCGAGAAGAACGGTCTCGAGGCAACGCTTCGCGACGCTCAGAAGAAAGGATTGATTAACCTTGTTTAATTTTTACGATTATGGCAAAGAAAGCAAAAGGAAACAGGGTGCAGGTCATCCTCGAGTGCACTGAGCAGAAAGCTTCCGGAGTGCCGGGCATTTCCCGCTACATCACTACCAAGAACAAAAAGAACACCCCTGAACGTCTCGAGCGTAAGAAGTACAATCCTTACCTCAAGAAGGTTACTGTTCACCGTGAAATCAAATAAGTTATAGGAGATTAGATTATGGCAAAAAAAGCCGTTGCAACCTTCGCCGCCAAGGCCGGTGCCAAGAGCATGGTCAAGTGCATCCGCATGGAGAAATCCCCCAAGACCGGCGCTTACGTTTTCACTGAGCAGCTGGTGGAGGCCGAAAAAGCAAAGGACTTCTTCGCAAACAAGAAGTAACCGTTCTTCATAAGTATTAAAGAAAGATGACCGCAAGAGACTGCAGGTCATCTTTTTTTTTGCAAAAAAAAACTATATTTGCCGGAGATATCGGACCACATAAATGACGGACATTGATTTTACCAGAGTATATTTGGATACCTACAAGGACCTGTGTCTCCTTGCCCTTAGGTATGTGCACTCTGCGTCTGTGGCCGAAGATATAGTACAGGATGCCTTCTGCAAAATCCTTGTCCGTCGTCCAGAAGTATTCCGTCTGGAAGACAGCTCCAGAATCAGGGCATATATGTGGCGTACTGTTCGAAATCAGGCTGTGGACTGGTGCAGGAGGAATTCCGGCAAGTCTGCAAGTCTTGAGGAGAGAGCGCTGGATGCTGAGATTTCCTTGCTGCTGGACGAATTGACAGCGCCCGAGAATTACGGAGCTTTCGATTATGATGTCCTGAGCCGGACCCTGGATGATGTTGTCTCCTCTCTTCCGCCAAGGGCGCATGAAGTATATATGCTCCGCAAGGACAAGGGCTTGTCTAACAACGAGGTCGCCAATATGCTGGGTGTCTCCGTGAAGGCCGTTGAAAAGCAGATGACTATTTCACTAAAACGCATCAAGCAGGCCTTACTGGAAAAAGGGATACCCTTTATTTACTTGCTTTGTCTTTTTTTATAGTTTAGCAAGGTAGGGTAGTATTCTTTTTTTTCGTGGTTACTTGTGATGGACCACGAAAAAACTCTTTTATTTAAGTATCTGGACGGCGAGGCCGGACTGGATGAAAAGCGGCAATTGCTTGAAATACTTCGGAATAAACCCGAGGCCAGGCAAGAGTTGCAGGCGGTGTATTCGCAGTGGGCAGAAGAGAAGGGGCGTACATTCGATCCTTATATGTCCTTGGACAGCGTGCTGGAGAAAGTCTCCCGCAGGCGGCCTTCTTTCATCCCGGTACTTGCGGTTGCCGCAGTGGCGATTGCCGCCGTACTCATTGTGTATCCTTTCTCCAGGCATCATATCCGTACGGTTCCTTCGGTTCAGGCAGAGTTGTACGCATGGACCGACTCCGATGAATCTGTCGTACTGCTCCCGGATGGGCGGAAAATAAGCTCCCATGCCCGTGAAATGCAGGTTTCCTGCCTGCCTGGCGGCTTCAGGATAGATGGCGCGGACTATGATTCCGATCTTTCCCCCAAGTCGCAGTGTATGGTAGCCGTTCCCTATGGCCGTCGGGCACGGGTGCAGTTTGCCGACGGCTCCGTGGTGCTTATGAATTCCCACTCACGTATAGTGTTCCCTTCCGGTTTCGGCAGGGAGCGCAGGGTTAATATGCTCGGAGAAGCTTTCTTTGACGTAGCCAGGGACAAATACAGGCCTTTTGTGGTTGATATCGACGATGTACAGGTAAAAGTGCTGGGGACGCGTTTCCTCGTGTCCGGCAACAATGCTGACGAACGTCGCATTGCATTGATTTCAGGCTCGGTAAATGTGTCTCTCGGAGACTCCAAATCCCAGTCGGTTACATTGTCCCCCAGCCAGTTGTGCACGCTTGACGGTAACGGTAAGATAAATGTGGCCGATGTTGAAGACTTCGGCAGTATGCTGGACTGGACTGAAGGAGTTTACCGTGCGCGCAATGCTTCAATGAAGGAACTTCTTTCCTACATGAGCAACTATTACGGGGTTCATATAGATTATTCCCCTGCTGTTGCCGGCCTTTCCTGTACTGGCACTCTTATGCTTAAAAAGAATATTTCGGAGATGCTGTCCGACCTCTCTCGCAGCCTTCCTTTGAGAAGCAGTTTCGAGGATGGAATCTGGACGGTAAACCTTTCAAATAACTAGATTTATGAAAAAGGTCATATTGATGTCGCTGCTTTGCGTTCTGGCTCTGATTTTGTCGGAGTGGAGTGTATATTCACAATCCCCGGCTTCCGGCCTCAACTTCCCGGCCGAGAGCAGGACCGTGGCAGAGGTTATCCGCCTTATTGAGCAGCAGGGCGGCTACTCTTTCTTCTACCAGACAAATACGATAGACTTGTCACGCAAGGTGACTGTGGGTGCGTCCAACGACACGATAGAAAACGTGCTCACCAAAGTCTTTCAGGGATCCGGGGATGAATGGTCTGTTTCCGACAAACAGATTTACCTCAAGCACAGCGTGCAGGCTGCCCCGAATCCTCCACAGGAGAAAAAGAACAATAAGGCCAAGAGAAATATTACCGGTACCGTCGTGGATGCCACTGACGGACTCCCGATAATTGGTGCCGGCATTCAGATCAAAGGTTCAAAGGTCGGTACTGTAACAGACTTGGACGGTAATTTCAACATAGACATTACCGGGTCAGGCGTAGAATTGATTATCAGCGCGTTGGGGTACAAAGACCTTCCGGTATTCATTACCGATCAGGGTATTATTGATGCCAAGCTCGAGCCTGATAATGAAGTATTGAGCGAGGTCGTGGTGGTTGGTGCCGGTACCCAGCGAAGGGTGTCCGTCACAGGAGCCATAGCAGCGATTGACGGAACCACCCTGGTCGCACCTACGTCTTCACTTACAAACACCCTGGCAGGTAAACTCGCAGGTGTAATCGCCGTTACATCCAGCGGACAGCCGGGCAGCACCTCGGACTTCTATATCCGAGGTATTTCCACTTTCGGTGGCCGTACCGCACCGCTTATCCTGCTCGACGGAGTCGAGATCACAACCTCCGACCTCAATAACATACCGGCCGAGTCTATAGAGTCGTTCTCTATTCTCAAGGATGCTTCCGCGACTGCCATTTACGGAGCCCGCGGCGCCAACGGTGTTATGATCGTTACAACGAAGACCGGTTCAGAGAATACCAAGGCCAAGATAAACGTAACGGTGGAATCCTCTGTCCTCCAGCCGGTCAATATTGTTGAGTACGCCGACGGCGCCACCTTCATGGAGGCCTACAACAATGCCCAGCTGGCCCGCAATCCCAATGCGGAGGTACGCTACAGCCAGACCGACATCGACAATACCCGCAATGGAGTTCATCCCAGCATCTGGCCGGATGTGGACTGGTACGACTTGATGTTCAAGGACTTCTCCATGAGCCAGAGGGCCAACGTGAATGTGTCCGGAGGCGGTTCGCACGTAACATACTACATGAGCCTGCAGATGAACCACGACGGAGGAATCCTGGACGTGCCGCAGAACTACTCGTTCAACAACAACTATAACCGCTGGCTCTATACCTTCCAGAACAACATCGGGTACCAGATTTCGCCTTCTACCAAGATGTCCCTCAAGATGAATGCCCAGATAATCAGCCAGACGAGCCCTTCTACCTCGGCTAATTCCATCTTCCAGGCCATTTACAACAACACGCCGGTCTCTTTCCCGGCCATCTTCCCCGAGCAGGAAGGTTACGATCATCTGCTCTTCGGTTCCCAGATAATGAGCGCGGGTCGCTTCTATACCAACCCGTACGCCAATATGCTCAATACATTCCAGGAGACAAATACCAACAAACTCAATATTTCGGTAACTCTCAACCAGAAACTGGATTTCATTACCGAGGGCCTTTCGGTAAACGCTCTTGTGAACTTCAACAACTACGCGTCCACCTGGTATACACGTTCGCTCAGCCCTTATCTGTACAACGTCCTTCCTGGCAGTTACGACCCTGTGAATCCCACTACATATAGGCTGAATGAGCTTCAGGTTGGTACGGAATACGTAAGCCAGTCCGGCATTTCTACTTCTACGAATAATACTTTCTACCTTGACGGGCGCATCAATTACGACCGTTCTTTCGGGCATCACAACGTAACCGCGATGTTGATGTACATGATGCGTCAGTACCGCAGCGGAGTGCTGCCCAACCGTAACCAGGGCTTCTCCGGCCGTTTTACTTACGACTGGTACAACCGCTACCTGGTAGAGTTGAACTTCGGTTACAACGGAACGGAAAGGCTTGCAGAGGGTGAGCGCTTTGAATTCTTCCCTGCCATTTCATTGGGCTGGGTGCCTTCCAGCGAGCCCTTCTGGCAGCCCCTGCGGCCGGTTGTAGATTATCTCAAGTTCCGCGGTTCCTACGGACTTGTGGGAAGCGATGAGACCGGTTCTTCGGCAGGTGCCGCCCACTTCCTTTATGAGAATACCGTAAGTATGAGCGGCGGTATGACATTCCGTACCGGATATAGCGGCGGAACGGCCCGCACAGGCCCTTCGGTAACTGCTTATGCTGTCGAGGGTGCCCACTGGGAGAGAGCCAAGGAACTCGACCTCGGTGTAGACATGGAGTTGTTCGAGCAGGTCAACATCACCCTGGACTGGTACTACAACCAGCGCGAACGCATCCTCATGAAGAGGGCTTCCTTCCCTAAGAGTCTCGGTTATGCTTCATCCGTTCCCTGGAGCAACATAGGCAAGGTGGACAATACCGGACTTGAACTCAGCGTAAAATGGAAGAAGCAGATTACCAAGGATCTCCTGGTGGATCTCCGTGGTAACTTTACCTATGCCAAGAACAAGTATATCTATGTGGACGAACCGGATTATCCTTATGTGTGGCAGACGGAAACAGGAAAGCCTCTCAGCCGCATGACCGGTTACATAGCCGAGGGCCTGTTCCAGAGCGAAGAAGAGATCGCTACCAGCGCGGACCAGTCCAGTTTCGGTTCTTCCATAATGGTTGGTGATATCAAGTACCGCGACGTAAACGGCGACGGCAAGATTACCACCGTGGACCAGGTGATGCTTTCTCCCTATGGCTCCATGCCGAGAATACAGTATGGCTTCGGCTGCAGCATCAACTGGAAGAAGTTTGACTTCAGCGTTTATTTCAACGGTTCCGCGTTGAGGAACATAATGCTTTCCGGATTCGAGCCATTCATTGCCGACGACTCCAACGACCACAACCTTATGAAATGGATTGCCGACGGCTACTGGCGCGAGGGTGCTGACAACACAAACGCCACCTATCCTCGTCTCGGCTTGCTCAAGAGCAATATCTACAACAACCGCCAGCCGTCCAGTTTCTGGATGCGCAGGGCAGACTTCCTCCGCTTCAAGACCATTGAAATTGGATGGTCTTTCCCCTTCGGCAGGGTTTATCTCAACGGCGACAACATTGCCGTATGGTCTCCCTTCAAGTATTGGGATCCGGAGTTGAGCTACTACTCATATCCGCTTTCCCGTACCTTCAACCTTGGTGTGCAGTTTAAGTTCTGAGTATGAAAAAGATATTATATACAGCAGCAGTCCTTCTGTGCGTCGCCTCCTGCAACTACCTTTCCGTGGTTCCGCCGGAGCAGGCAGACCTGGATGACATGATAAGCGACAATGCCACTGCCCTGAATCATCTGTACGGATGTTACGGCTATATGCAGGATGAAATCCGCTTGTTCCCCGACTTTACCAGTATAGACGGTGGAGGTACGGATGAAACTGTTTCTCCGCAGGAGTGGGGACATCTCGGCTCCCTGGTCAAGTACAGCATGCTCACTCCCGAGTACATAACCGCAACAGGACTGGCCACCAACCGTTACCCCTGGACTAATTGTTACAATGCAATTGGATATTGTAATCTTTTCCTGAAGAACATGGAAGAGACCAAGGCGGAGATAGATCCTGAGCTTCGCCAGCAGTATGTAGCCGAAGCCCAGTTCCTCAAGGCATACTATCACTACAAGGCCCTGGCCATGTTCGGCCCGTGCCCGATTTCCGACAAGCTGCTTCCCACCAACATTGCGAAGGAAGATATTCCCGGCCGTTCGCATTTCGACTATTGCGTGGATTATATAGTCAACTTGCTTGACGAAGCAGCCCAGTCGCTCCCGTCGGTGGATCCGGGCCCGGATTACTCCGGCAGGGCTACGTCTGTTGCCTGCAAGGCTCTTAAGGCAAGGGTCCTGCTTCTTGCGGCTTCCCCTATGTGGAACGGAAGTTTCCCGGACAAATCCTGGCAGAACACCACTTTCGAGACTCCGGGTTATGGCAAGGAACTGGTGAGCCCCACATTCTCGCAGCAAAAGTGGGAGAGGGCCCGTACGGCCGCCACTGAGGCACTCACGGCAGCTTTGAACGCCGGTTTCGAACTGTTCGGGACGGAAGCTTCCGAGATTCTTCGTACCAATCAGAATATCCCCTTGCCTTCGATTCCCGGGAAGGAGGATACGGAAGAAGACATCCGGTTCCGTACACTTGTGATGATGCTTCGTTACATGATGACTACAAATCCGGCAGAAGGCAACAGGGAAGTCATCTGGGGTATTTCCAGGATGGAAGGGCAGTACCGAATGGCATCCATGCCCCATTATATCCTGAATACCGACGTACAACCTAACGGTTACGGCGCTTGGGGAGGTTTGTCTCCAACCCTTTACACTGTCCAGCATTTCTTTACGGAAAACGGAGTTATACCTGAGGAGGATTCCGAATTCCCTTCCAAATCTGATTGGTACACATCCGCTGAACTGGCAGAGCCGGATATCATCAAGCTCAACGTAGGCCGCGAACCTCGTTTCTACGCGTGGGTAGCGTTTGACGGATGTGAGTACTCTCCGGTTATTGCCAATCGTCAGCCTCTAATCTGCCACATGCGCGATCCTCAGCAGGGAGGTTACAATTCCGCCAAGTGGGGGACACGTAACTACTGTGTTACAGGATTCCTTAATATCAAGTGGGTTCACCCCAACCTTTATTATACGGGCGTATCCAACAAGAATAATTCTGCGGACCTGTATTACCCGGTTTGCCTTCTTCGTCTGGCGGAGCTTTACCTGATTCTTGCGGAATGCGATGCATGGACGGGCAATGAGGCCGAAGGCATACAGGCGCTGAACGAGATCCGTCGTCGCGCCGGAGTGCCCGAGTGGACAGAGGAGAGTCTGTCGAAGGCCGGCAAGACTCTGCTGGATGCTGTCCTGGATGAACGCTTCGTAGAGCTATACCAGGAGGGTCACCGTTATTACGATATCCGCCGTTATCTCCATGGTAAGGAGCAGATGGGGCGTCAGAATTTCTGGGGCCTCGATGCAGTACGCACCGGCCCTTCTTTCGAGGAGTTCAATACTCCCGTACTTATCCCTCAGCCTATTCAGTGGCATGAGCGCCAGTATCTTATGCCTGTCCCCAACGACGAGGTGTATTCCAACCCCCAGATGGTCCAGGCTCCGCTTTACTAATTGTTAGAAGAGTATGAGAAAGTGTTTTTACATATCGCTTGTTCTTCCCATGCTGCTTGCGCTTGCCTGTGAGCGGGACGACAAGCAGGAAATATTTCCGGAAGAATTCTTCAAGGTATTGTATATCAAAGATTCCGGCGAGAGGAATGTGCAAATGAATACCGCCCAGGATGTGGTTACGGAGCAAATGCTCGTGGTAAAGGGAGGGGCGCACCCGGAGATGTCGGCCGACTGCCGGCTGGAGGTGATGTCCGTGGCTGACGCTGCCGCCCGCTACGGCTTCCAGGAAGAAGCGATAGGGATTATTCCTGAAGGGTCTTACCGCCTGCCCGGAAGTATATCCCTTACCGAAGAGGCGCCGTTCCAATATATCAATGTGGAATTGATGCCCGCCTTGATGGTTCAGGCCATGAGGGAGAAACCCGGCCTGAACTGGATTCTCCCACTCAGGCTTGCCAGTGAATCAGGTTCCGTCAACAAAGACAATTGCCTGGTCCTGCTCAACTGTTCTGTCGTTTCTCCCTTTATTGACTGGGCAAAGTCCGGCGACCAGACGGTTACCATAGATTACAAGACCCTTGCTTATCCCATAGAACTGGAAATATCCAGGACGGAAATCAGCAAGACTGCCTTCAGCGGAACCATCGAGGCTCTTGGAGAAGAAGCGGTTGCCGCATATAATGCCAAACACGGAACGGCTTATCCGCTCCTTCCGGCTTCTTCCTATTCCCTCGGCGGAATTAGTTTTGAGGCCAATAAGCTTTCCGGCAGTGCGCTTGTGAATCTGTCCCGCACTGGGCTGACCGCAGACGTGGAGTACCTGCTTCCTGTTCGTATGGTATCAGTTACTTCCAGCCTGTTCGAACTTTCAGAGGGAGTAAAATATCTCATAGTCGGCAATCCCAAGTTTGCCTATGAGGAAGTGGATCCTTCCAAGTGGACTATCGCTTTCAGCAATTGTGAAGACCGTGACTCCCAGTACTGGTCTGCCAATATGATCAAACAGGATCTCGAATTCGGTTTCCGTTCCTATCCGGACATAAGAAACCAGACCAGGGTAGGGGCCACTGTGGATGATTTCCGTTATCCCGATAATGGCGTGTACCCCGGCACCTGCAGTTATGGGAGTGGCAATCTGGCCGGCAAGCAGATAGATGTGCTTTATCCTTGCTGCGACGGAGTCCGTAAATATGACAAGGTAGTGGTAGTCATCGACCTGGGCGAGATGGTCAACATTCACAGTATCGGTCTATCCAAAATGCCCGGCAGCCTCAGCAACCTGGACCTTAAGAGTATGGAGTTTTTCACTGAAGACCGGTTCACTCTGGAGACGGCTGCTCAATACAAGGACGTGGATCAGGCAAAATACCGCGCAGCCATTGCCAACTACAACACCGCTGATGCGGGCAACGACTGGCGCCGTTTCATGAGCTGGAACAACATCCCGGAGGGTACCCAGTCCGAAGGCCTGCCCACGGTCTGGAAAACTACTCCCGAAGAGTTCATGAACTCCGCATCTGCAAAGGGACGTTACCTCAAACTGCATCCTACAGACTCGTACCGTCCTACTGGCAGCTATTCTGTCGCAATAGGCAAGTTGTATATAAGAAGATTGATAACGATAGACGGCGAACCTGCCTTATGATATTGAGACCAAAGCACATAGCCGCTTTGATAGGCGTACTTGTTTTCCTTGCCACCGGCGTTTCTGCCTGCGGCAAGGATACGCCTTCTGAAGAGGGTGGCGGCGAAACCGGTACGGACACTCCGGCCCAGACACAGGGTCCGGGCGGATACCTGTTTGCACATACCGGCACGGGAAAGAACTATTATAAGCTCTTCTATGCCCTTTCACGTGACGGATTCAGCTGGACTGCCCTCAAGCGAGGGGCGTCTCCGCTGTCTACGTATCACGGCTTCCCCTACATCGTAAGGGACGGCGCCGGTATATTCTGGCTCATCGGTACATCCACAGGATCCCAGCCGCATTTCCCCATCGTTTGGTGGTCTGATGATATGGTGACATGGAAGCATAAAGACCTTCCCGCGGCTATCATGGACCTGCCCGCCGGCTATGAAAACGACACAAATTCCTACGGGGCCATGAAGCTGTTCTTCGATCCGGTGCAGGAGCAGTTCTACATCACCTGGCATGCCTCAGAAAAGGGCCTGTCCGGCAACGCCCGTTGGGAGTCGATGCGCACTTTCTATATCACCACCCGGGATTTCGTGACTTTCACTCCGGCTCAGAAACTGTTCTCCTTCAGCGGGAAAGATGAAGCTATGGCCCAGATTGACGCATCCCTCCATTATTACGGAGGAAAGTATTATGCCGTCATAAAGGATGAGCGCTGGCCCGAGCATGCCAAGACAGGAAAGACAGTCCGTATTGCTGTGGGGGATTCCCCTACAGGTCCTTGGTCGGATCCGGGCGGGAGTATCTGCCCGGCATGGCGGGAAGCTCCCACACTGGTCCAGTCTCCGGACGGAACGGCATGGTATCTTTATGTTGAAGACTATACCGTTCACCGTTATGAATTATACCGCTCCGAATCCCTGACAAACGGAAATGTCTGGGAGAAGGTGGAGGCCTTTACCCCGCCGCCCGGCGACAATTGCCGCCACGGGTGCATAATACACATAGACGAGGACGTTTACCTCAAACTACAAGCAACATACGATAAATAATAAATAATCAATTACCAAAATGAAAAAACGCTACATAAATCCGGATGTGAGCATGGATTCCTTTGTGAATTATGCTTCTCTGTTGGCTGACAGCTCTATTATTGATGCATCCTCTTCCGTGGAGGGCTTTATTGACGACGGTGATATGATTACCTGGTAACTTTTAAAAAAATCGTCATTATGAAGAAGAATATATTATCAGCGCTTGCCGTAGCGGCATTCATGATTAGTTTGGTATCCTGTAACAAGGAAACAGGGGTAGAAGTAATACCGTCAAATGAGTCTGCCAAAGTGGCCGTATCGTTTGTTGCACAAAACGAGGGCACAAGAGTTAATGTGGATCCCGAGCAGGTTTCCAACGTGCTTTGGTCCGACAACGATTTGATTGCCGTTTTCGACGGTACCGGTAAGAACGAGTTCCACATAGAGGAAGGAAAAAACTCCGGAACTACGGCTGTGTTTTCCGGGGAAGCTGCGCCTGGCGCCACCTTATATGCTGTTTATCCTTTCGAGGCCGGTAATTCCCTCACAGGTTCCAATTTATCTATTACAGTTCCTGCAGCCCAGGTTGTTGGAAAGCACGCCTGCGTAGATACCACTGCAATAGTGAGCGTCGGCAAGGCTGTGGAGAACCAGATTGAGTTCAAGCAAGTCTGCGGACTTGTGAAGGTGGTTATCAGCGGTGGGGGAGTCCGGAAGGTAGTCCTCAGCGGCAATGCCATCGCCGGTACTGCGGATGTGGCTGCAGACGGTACTCTCGATTCTGTGACTTCGGGTGAAAACAGCATCGAACTTACCTATGAGGGTGATGTCAACTTCCCTAAGGGTACTTACTATGTAGCAGTCCTGCCCGGTACTACCCCTGCCGGTTCTTTCACCGTACAGTTGGTAGGCGGCGGTGGACTTACCTGGCAGAAGGCCGCATCGTCTGCGGTAAGCATCGCGCGCAGGCAGGTTGTCGGCGCCGGTGAAGTGGACAGCGAGGCAACTTTCGTGCGCCATATCACCAACAAGGATGAACTCTTCGCCTGGGGCGAGGCCATGGGAAAGGAAAGCAACGTCACTGTTTATCTTGACGCTGACATCAACTGTGGCTCCACCCCATGGACTGGCACCGGGGCTACTTTCGACGGCGTCTTTGAGGGTCAGGGCCATAAGATTTACAACCTTGTCGTCAACTATGACGGAGACACCGGATTCATCTCCAGGCTTACTGGAACCTTGAAGGACCTTACCGTGGGCTCTTCCGACGGTATGAACTACGACGGCAAGTCCATTATTACCCATAACGGTTCTTCTGAGGCAGATGCCGACACCCACTACGTGGGCCTTGTAGGCCGTATGGCAGGTAAGGGCTTGATGCAGAACGTTATCAACTATGCGAGCATCGTCGTGGCCGCTACCAATACCAGGGCCTATGTAGGTGGTCTGGTCGGTCTGATTCCCGGTGATGAAACCGCCACGATGGATAGTTGTACCAACTTCGGTGCAGTCACCAACAACTCTACCTGGGGCGGCGGCCAGACCAGGATGGGCGGTATCGTCGGACAGTGCAGCGGTACGCTCGAGGCCATCCTCATCGAGAATTACGGCAGCCTTACCGTCAACAACTCCGTCACCAACTTCGTAGGTGGCCTTTGCGGAGACCTTGGCAGTAATTCTTCCGTTACTTTCTCCAGCAATTACGGCAGCATCAGCTTCAAGGACGGAGGTACCCAGAAAACCTATATCGGAGGCTGTTTCGGCTCGGTCCGCAGTGCGGTAGTCCAGTACTGCGAGAACCATGTCCCCATCACACTTACCCGTAATGCGGACCATTGGTTCGGAGGAATTGCCGGTTTCATGGAGTCCGGAGAGTCTACCCTGGAAGGTTGCGTTAATCAGGAAGAAGCAAAACTCGATGTGGCGGCTTCCGTCTCCAAAGACCATCGCGTACTGATGGGAGGTATTATCGGCGGCTGCCAGTACAATGGAAGCGGCCCGTTCCAGGTGATTCTCGACGGCTGCACCAATAAGGCAGATATTACTAACAACGGTGCTGCTACGGACTTCGGCGGTATTGCCGGTCTGCTGGATAACTACTTTGCCGGTGCCACTATTCGTGTCAAGAATTGCGAGAATACAGCCGACATCACCAGTGCGGTGTTTGACGACGGCAACGGACGCCAGCAGGAGCTCCGCGTGGGCGGTATCATAGGCGGCACGGATCCTGAAAGTGAAGGATGTGACCAGGTCTTTGAATCTTGTATCAACCGTGGTACCGTTTCGGTGGCCGGTGCCCTGAAGAAAGGGGCGTCAGTGCGCGTCGGAGGCATCGTGGGCAACACGTATTTCAATACCATCGTGAAGGGATGCAAGAATTTTGGTGATGTGGGATGCTTCAAAACCGGAACTGCGGATGCGGGAACGGCCCGCTTTACAATTGGCGGCATTGCAGGCTATATCCATAATCGTTCCTCCAGCCGTTTCCAGCAGATAACTGACTGCATCAACACTGGCAATATTACTACTTCTCGAGAGTTCAGTACCCAGTACATAGGCGGTATCATCGGTGGTGGTGAAAAAGGTGATGCCCAGCCTTCTACCCTAGTGAAAGGATGTAAGAACTACGGTGAGGTTTCCGCCGTCAAGACAACTGATACTCTGGTCGGCGGTCTGTGCGGTTACACGATTTATACAATTGAGAACTGTTCCAATTTTGGCAATGTGAGCGGTGGAGCATGGAACGGTGCAATAGTAGGTGACGGAAATGTCAACGCTGTCATGAATACCGGTCTATGCGTGGGTGATGCAGTGGAAGTAACCGGTGCTACTAACGCAAGTACCAAATACACTGAAGGAAAGAAGACCTATAACTCGGCAAACATTCCAGCTGAGGTGACACGCTGGTTCAAGGGTTGGGCAGATGCACCTATCATAGTAACCGTGGTGAATCAGGAAACATTTGCGGAATAATATTGAAAAATACTTGTTTAATGAAAAAACTCGGAACATTATCGGTGTTCTCCTTTGCGCTGCTGCTGGCTTCCTGTACGCAGGAGATTAGTGTTGACGCTGTAGGGGATGAGTATGCTGAGAAAGTACCTCTTTCTTTCACTGCGACGGGAGAGCCGGACGAAGAAGCGAATTCCAAAGTTGTGCTGGACTTTAGCCAGGCGGTCAATGTGCGCTGGCAGGACAGCGACGAGATTGCCGTATTCGACGGAAAAAGCAAAAACAAGAATCAGTTCAGCATAGACTCCGGGACCAATACCGGGGCGTCAGCTACGTTCTCCGGCAATGTAACCAAGGGTTACTCCAGCCTATGTGCGGTCTATCCCTATTCCGCCGGCAATTCCCGTAGCGGAAGCAATGTCTCCGTGACAGTCCCTTCAGAACAGACTGTCAGTGCGGGAGCAAATGCAGATCCGGCAGCTCTGGTGTCGGTGGGGTACCGCGAGACTTCTGGGGGTATGACCTTAATGCAGGTCTGCGCCCTGGTGAAGTTCGAGATAGCTACAAGCGGCATTTCACAGGTTGTGATCCGCGGAACCAATCTCAGCGGTACGGCTACGGTTGCGGCCTCTACGGGTGTCATTGACTCGGTAACGGACGGTACAGACCACGTTACGGTTTCCTATGAGGGCGGCGACTTCCCTGCAGGTAAATACTATGCAGCAGTTCTGCCCGGAACTACCGCGGCCGGGAACTTCTCCGTGGAATTTGTGGAAAGCAACGGCCTGTCCCATGCACGTACGACAGCTGCAGCTCTGACCTTTGCCCGTAAACAGGGTAAGTCCGCAGGTACTGCTACAGGCAGTTGGGGGGACGCATGGACTACCGTGCGCCATATCTTCAACAAGACTCAACTTGATGCCTGGGGCACCGCTATGGAGTCTGATGAGGACGGCATGACGGTGTATCTGGATGCCGACATCAATTACCAGTCCGGAAAGTGGAACCACCCCGGAGCTGAATTCAACGGTGTCTTCAACGGACAGGGGCACAAGATATACAATATCGTCGTAGAAACTGATTCCAAGACCGGCTTCTTCTATACCATGGACGGTATAGTCAAGGACCTCGTTTACGGTTCTTCCAACGGCACTTCGTGGGATGGTGTTTCGCGTATCTCCCATGTGGGGAAATCCGGGGAAATTGAGTATGTGGGCTTTGCTTGCCGTCTCACCGGCAAGGGCTGCATGGACAACGTTAAGAATTTCGCCAAGGTCGAGGTTAAGTCTTCTTCCAATTCCAGGGCCTATGTAGGTGGCCTGGTGGGCGTGGTTCCAGATACTGCCGTCGCAGTTGAAATCCAGAACTGTAAAAACTACGGTGCAATTAGCAACAGCTCTAGCTGGACAGGTGATGAGACCCGTATGGGCGGTATCCTGGGACAGTGCAGCGGGGCTATTACGGCCTCGGGGCTGGAGAACCGTGGAGCAATTACCGTAAACAATGAGGTTACCACTTTCATAGGCGGACTATGCGGAGACCTGGCCAGTGGATCGACTGTAACCGGTTCCAGCAACTATGGGACAATCACCTTCCAGGACAGCGGATCCAAAACGACTTACCTTGGTGGCTGTTTCGGCTCGGTCAGAGGCAATCCTGCAACACGGGTTTCCGACTGCCACAACTATGCGGCTATTACAGCTACCCGTGATGTACAGTACCGTTTTGGCGGTATTACCGGCTTTTTACAGTCCGGTACCCTATCCTTGATTGCCTGTACGAACCACGCCGGAGCGGACCTTACCGTCGCTTCCACTTCCAGTAAACGTACGACTTTGGGCGGTATTGCTGGTTCTTGCCTGAATGGCGACAATAATCCTATGTCCATCGTAATCCAAGAGTGCAAGAACGAAGCCGCAATTCTCAATAGCGGCGCAGCTTCGGAAATCGGTGGTATAGTGGGCATGCTCGACAGTGAGCATGCCGGTGCGGCACATACATTCCGTGTCCTCAACTGCGAGAATACGGGTGCAGTTACTAACGCAGCACCGGACGCTGGCTTCGGCAACCTGGGCCGCGAACTCCGTATCGGCGGAATAATCGGCTCTTCCGATGCAGACGCCGGCCTGCTCAATATTATTGTGCGTTCCTGTATCAACAGGGGAGACGTTACGACCTCCGGTGCCCTTTCCGGCGGGAAGGCCGTCCGTATTGGAGGCATATCTGGTCTGGCATGGTACGATGCACAAATTGATCAATGTACCAACTTCGGTGCAGTAACCTGCAACGATGCAGGAACTGACGGTAGTGCTACTATGAATATGGGCGGTATCGTCGGATTCTTCGAGGCCAGGACTTCTTCCCGCTACGAGAAGATAACGGAGTGCGTCAATACCGGCGAAATTTCGTCTATCAGGAATGTCGGAACGCAGTACAT
>Ga0310690_10003403_pt1 | contig 23924 bp, 16 predicted proteins | sample AusTroGonzalo_MG_2_FD_207661 | JGI IMG/M metagenome (GOLD analysis project Ga0310690, IMG submission 207661) | Bovine rumen microbial communities from tropical cattle in Woodstock, Queensland, Australia - Gonzalo_04 (v2) (version 2) | ecosystem: Host-associated > Mammals > Digestive system >... | reverse complement strand
CCGAGTGGCTGGTGAAGTTTCGTGACCGCATCGACCCGCCTGAGGTGGGCAAAATCGAATACGAGACCTCGCTTATTGCCCGCGAATGTGGCATCGAGATGGCCGAGACTCGTCTTTTCGACGGAAAGTATTTCGGCACAAAGCGCTTCGACCGCACCGCCGACGGAGGAAAGTTACATGTCATCAGCCTATCAGCATTGATGAACCTCGACTATCATCTGCCGAATGCCGATTACGGTCATCTGTTCTGGGCTTGCAGCCAGCTCACGCATTCCGTCAAGGAGCTTTGGAAGGTGTTTCGCTTGATGGCGTTCAACCTCATCATTGGCAACCACGACGACCATGTGAAAAACTTCGCTTTTATCCGCCGCAACGATTTGTGGCAACTGGCTCCTGCATACGATGTGCTGCCCTGTGAAGGACTTGGCGGCTTCCATAGCCTATCTGTGAACGGGAACTACAAAAATCCAGGCAAAGCTGATGCTGTCAACCTCGCCATAAAATTCGCCCTCCCCAAAGACGAGGCTGAAGACATTTTTGAAGAAATCAAAGAAAAAGTAAAAAACAAATAAGTTATGTCTCTCATTAAAGCGAAAATCCTAGTCCTCGACGACAACGCCGGCATCCGCTCAGCGTTGAAGATACTGCTGCCGATGCGCTTCTCCGACGTCCAGCTGATAGAATCGCCGAAAAGCCTCGTCAGCACCATGCAGATGTTCAAACCCGACGTGCTGCTGCTCGACATGAACTTCGACACCGACATCAACACCGGCAACGAAGGACTGTTTTGGCTTTCGGAGATTAAAAAACGCTTTTCCGATGTCGAGGTGGTGCTTTTCACCGCTTATGCCGACATTGCGCTGGCCGTCGAAGGCATGAAACGTGGCGCGTTCGACTTCATCGTGAAGCCTTGGGACAATGCCAAACTCATTGACACTCTTGAGAAAGCGGCGAAGAAACACCGTCACATCGCTTCCGCAGATGAGGAACCTGTCAGGCAGTTTATGCAATGGGGCAGCAGCGAAAAGATGGTCGAGCTGCATCGTATGGTCGAGAAGATCGCCCCAACCGACGCCACCGTGCTCATAACTGGCGAAAACGGCACCGGAAAAGATGTGCTGGCGAATGAAATCCACAGATTATCAATACGTTCCGCAAAGAAAATGGTCAGCGTCGACATAGGCGCAATCACCGAGACGCTCTTCGAAAGCGAGATGTTCGGACACGTCAAAGGTGCCTTCACCGATGCGCATTCCGACCATGTTGGTAAGTTCGAGCAAGCCAACGGCACTACACTATTCCTTGATGAGATTGGCAACATTCCTCTTAGTCAGCAGGCAAAACTGCTGAGGGTGCTGCAAAACCGCACAATCACAAGGGTGGGAGACACCAAGTCGATTCCTGTCGACATACGTCTTATTTGCGCTACCAACATGAATCTTGCAGAGATGGTCAAAGAAGGCCGCTTCCGCGAAGACCTCTACTACCGCATCAACACGGTGACGCTGCATCTGCCGCCGTTGCGCGAGCGTACCGATGAAATCGCTTCATTATCAATGCTTTTTGTCAATAATTTTGCTGAGAAATATCACCGTCAGGCGAAAAATATCTCGGATGACGCACTTGAATTATTGCAAAACTGCCAATGGAAAGGCAACATCCGCGAGCTGCAGAGCCGCATCGAGAAGGCTGTAATCATGTCGGATAACGAGACTTTACTTCCTTCTGACTTCCAAATTGCTGATAATGAATTACTTAGCGTGACGAACTTGCGCCAAAACGTCTCTCTGGAAGATGCAGAGGAGCAGGTTATCCGCGATGCGATGAAGAAATACAACGGCAACCTCTCACTCGTGGCTAAAGCATTGAAAATCAGTCGTCCTACATTGTACAACCGCCTCAAAAAATACGGGATATGAGCACTTGGATTTGGATCTTGATAATCGTGGCGGCTGCCATCATCAGTGCTCTCGTCACCACATGGCTCGTCAAGCGGCACGACAACCGCAAAATAGCATATATTATCGATTCAATTGACGACGATGTGCTGAACTTCCGTTTCCGTGAAAACACCAAGCTGAACCGCACCTTGAATCGTGTCCGCGGTGTCTTCGAGCGTCGCCGTGCCATCAACGAAGAGGCATCGTGGAGCAAGCTGTTCCGCGTGATGACGCACGAAATCATGAACACCGTCGCGCCTATCGCCTCGCTGAGCGACGCCCTCTCAAAAGACGAAAACCTCGACGTGAAAGCTGGTCTCGAGACAATCTCGGCCTCATCCAAGGATCTCATTCGTTTCGTGGAGTCGTACCGCAGCTTCACCAAGGTGGCTCAACCAGTCCGCAAAGCCGTGATGGTCAATGAGTTGATTGATAGAGTGCTGCGTCTCAACGAAGCCAACTGCGCCGATCATGGAGTAACACTCACTTACACTGCAAAAACTGATGATTTGCTGGTTTATGCCGATGAAGGTCAGATAATTCAGGTGTTCAACAACCTCATCAAAAACGCTATTCAGGCTGAAGCTAATTCCATCCGCATCAGCGCTGAGCTTAACAAAGACGACCAGACTGTGATTTACGTCACAAATAACGGAAAACCAATCCCGCTAAGGCAAATAGACGAGATATTCGTGCCGTTCTACACCACCAAACAAACTGGCTCCGGCATCGGACTCAGCGTTTCCCGCCAAATCATGACAAAACACAATGGAAATCTGACCCTTGTCCAAAGCGACAGCACCATGACAAAGTTTGCAATAATATTTAAGTAGCATTAAATCGTCGTTTCGCTCGAAATGACGGTGAGTGTTACTCTCCACCTTGATAGATTCTCGAGATCACATCTTTGTATCTCGCCAATATGACTGAGCGTTTAACCTTCAATGTGGGGGTTAAGATGCCGTTGGCGGTGCTCCACTCGTCGGCGATGAACTTGAATCGCTTGATTTTCTCGGTGTCGCCGAAGTTTATGTTTATCTTCTGAACCTCCGCAATAAGACGGTTTTTAACCTCTTTAAGGTTAATCATGGCATCGTTTGTGGTGAATTTGATGTCGTGTTTTGCACACCAATCTTTCAGGAATGAGAAGTCCGGAACGATGAGCGCTGCTGCGAATTTCTCGTTTTCACCAAGCACCACTACGTTTTCGAAGAATCCCGATTCGGTGAACTTGTTCTCTATTATATCAGGATTGATATATTTTCCTAACGATGTCTTGAAGAGGTTCTTCATGCGGCCTGTGATGTGCAAGCTGCCGTATTCGTTGAACTCTCCGAGGTCGCCGGTGTGGAACCAGCCGTCCTTGTCGATGACTTCAGCGGTAAGCTCAGGCATCTTGTAATATCCCATCATGACATTATGGCCGCGGCAGATAATCTCGCCGTTTTCAGCTATTTTAACTTCCACGCCTGGCAGTGCTGGGCCAACATATCCGGCCTCGCGTGCGTGAGGCAGTCTCGAGCTGACGCATATAACAGGTGAGCATTCGGTCATGCCATAACCTTCAAAAACAGGCATCTTGATGGCTGAGAAGAATGCACTGATGTTTTTCTGTATGCTGGCGGCTCCCGAAACAACAATGTCGAAGCAGTCGGCGCCCAAAGTGTTGCGTATCTTGCTGTAAACGAGTTTGTCGGCAATGCTCAGCTTGAGGTTGTAGAACCAGCTGCGACCCTCGACAGTGTATCTGTCGGCAAGGTTCATAGCCCAGTAAAATATAGCCTTTCCGATGCCTTTTTGTTTCTGTCCCGACTGTTTTACCTTGAGGTATATCTTCTCCAGGAGTCGTGGCACACATGACATCATGGTAGGGTGTATCTCCTTCATGTCGTTGGCGATGGTGGCGACGCTTTCGGCGTAAAATACCGACATGCCAAGATATTGATACAGATACACTAACATTCTTTCGTAAGCGTGGCAAATAGGGAGGAAGCTCAAGGCGCGTTTCGATGTCGGCGACGGCGTCTGACGCAGGTTCTCGATCTGACCAAGGATGTTGGCGTGCGAGAGCATGGCGCCTTTAGGAGTGCCAGTGGTGCCTGAGGTATAGATGATGGTGGCGCAGTCGCTGCTCTTTACCGATGCCTTGCGACGCTCAAGCTCCTCAGGATCCTGATTCTCGCGACCTAACTGAAGCAAATCAGCCCAGATAGGGTAGTCGCCGCGCTTCACAAAAGTGTAAATCATCTTCAGCGACGGGATGTCGTTCCTGATATCCTCAATCTTGTTCAAAACGCATAATCCCTCGACCATAACGAACTTCGCCTCGCTGTTGTTAATCACAACGCGGTAGTCCTCTTTGCTGATTGTCGGATAAATAGGCACTGTGACCGCTCCAACCTGCTGGATTGCCATGTCCATGATGTTCCACTCAGGACGGTTGCTGCTGATGATTGCTACCTTGTCGTCCTTCTGGATACCTAATTTAATGAGGGCATAGCTGATGATGTTGGTCGTCTCGACGTATTCCTGGATGCTGTATTTCTTCCATTCGCCGTCTTCTTTCTTGGCGAGTGCTATTTCCTGGTCGGGATGTTTCTGAAGATAAGTTGTCAGAATGTCAAAAATGCGTTTTTCTTCCATCTCTATTGCTTTAAAATCCGCTGCAAAAATACATGGTATTTTAACCCATGAAAAATTTTGGGGCGGGTGGGGCGAAAAATGGGATAAAAACGCCTATTTAGGGACGAAAGTGCCGTTTTTAGGGGTGAATGAAAATTTTTTACTCCTGATTTAGGGATGAAAGTGCTGTTTTTAGGGATGAAAAATTCGCCCCTAGGGGTGAATTTTAAGCACCAAAATCGTCAAAAAGGATATTCTCTTTCGGCACACCGAGATTGTCGAGCATGGTGAGCACAGCCTGCGTCATCATCGGAGGACCACAGAGATAATACTCTATCTCCTCTGGCTCCTTGTGGTTTTTGAGATAGTTCTCAAACAGCACCTCGTGGATGTTGCCTACATAACCAGTCCAGTTGTCTTCTGGCAATGGCGACGATAGTGCGATATTGAATTTGAAGTTTGGATTGTCTGCCTCGATCTTCTTGAAATCGTCAATATAAAACAGCTCACGAAGTGAACGTCCTCCATACCAATATGAAACCTTGCGTTGCGTGTGCTTGGTGAGGAAAAGGTCGAGGATATGCGAGCGCATTGGAGCCATTCCGGCGCCTCCACCGATGAAGATTATCTCACGATCGGTGTCTTTAATATGGAACTCGCCATAAGGCCCGCTGATGGTAATCTTGTCGTCTGGTTTGAGCGAATATATATACGATGAACATACGCCAGGGTTAACCTTCATGAAACCGCCGTTTTTTCTGTCAAATGGTGGTGTGGCGATACGCACGTTGAGCATTATGATGTTGTCTTCGGCAGGATAGCTAGCCATGGAATATGCCCTGAACTGTGGCTCAGGATTGCGCATCACAAGGTCGAACATATGGAATTTCTCCCAGTCCTTGCGGTATTCCTCATCAACGGCGATATCTTTGTAATGGACATCGCATTTCGGCACATCGATTTGGATGTAGCTGCCCGATTGGAAGTTAAGATGCTCACCTTCAGGCAGTTGCACGACAAATTCCTTGATAAAAGTAGCCACATTGCGGTTGCTTACGACAGTGCACTCCCATTTCTTGATGCCAAAAATCTGCGGATTGATGTTTATTTTAAGGTCTTCGCGCACTTTCACCTGACAGCCGAGTCTCCAAAGGTCGAGTTGTTCTTTATGGCTGAAAAAGCCTTTCTCTGTTGGTAAAATCGAGCCTCCGCCTTGTAAAACCTGACATCTGCACATGCCGCAGTTGCCTTTGCCACCACATGCCGATGGAAGGAAAATCTGCTCGTCGGCAAGCGTCTGAAGCAGCGAATTGCCTGGCTTTACCTCGAGTTCACGCTCATCGTTGATGCATATTTTTACATTTCCTTTCGGTGTCAGCCTTTTCTTTACGACGATGAGAATCGCCACAGGAATCAACACAGCGATGAGGAAAACGATAACGGCGGTTAATATGATGAAAGATGTGCTCATTCTAAAAACTTATTCCGAGGAATGCCATGAAGGCTATTCCCATTAAACCTGTGATAATAAATGCTATACCCGTGCCTTGCAGCCTTTTCGGTATCTTCGAATACCTTATCTTCTCTCTGATTGCAGCCATGCCTACTATGGCGATTAGCCAACCAAATCCGGAACCAAATCCATATGCAAGTGATTGACCTACAGTGTCAAAATGTTTTTCCTGCATGAAGAGGCTCGCGCCTAAAATCGCACAGTTGACGGCTATCAAAGGAAGGAAAATACCCAACGAATTGTACAATGTGGGGCTGTATTTCTCAATCACCATCTCCAGAATCTGAACTATGGCGGCAATGATGGCGATGAAGAGGATGAAACTCAAGAAATCTAACGAGACATCAGAAAATACTGGGCTTATCCATACTAAAGCGCCTTCCGACAATACATATTTGTCGAGAAGATAATTGACTGGTACTGTGACGATTAGCACGAAAGTGACTGCTACACCGAGACCGAATGAGGTCTTCACGTTTTTCGAGACGGCAAGGAAAGAGCACATCCCGAGGAAATATGCGAAAACCATGTTGTCGATAAAAATCGAGCGGAAGAAAAGTCCTAACGTGTCCATCATTTCTCCTCCTCAGGTTTTTGTAGCCAGATGATTATTCCTATGATTATCAGTGCCATAGGAGGTAAAATCATCAAGCCGTTGTTCATATATCCGAAATCGTAAAGCCCCTGCGGGATCACTTGGTATCCGAACAATGTGCCGGAGCCGAACAGCTCGCGGATGAAAGCCACGATAACGAGGATTGCGCCGTAGCCTAGGCCGTTGCCGACACCGTCGAGGAACGACTCCCAAGGTGAGTGCGACATGGCAAAGGCCTCCAGACGTCCCATGACGATGCAGTTGGTGATGATAAGTCCAACAAACACAGAGAGTTGCTTGCTGACATCGTACATAAACGCCTTCAAGAACTGGTCAACGAGGATTACCAATGTCGCAACGACAATAAGCTGTACGATGATACGTATTTTCGACGGTATTCCCTTGCGCAACAATGAGATAACGAGGTTCGACAGGGCTGTCACCACTGTCACCGACAGCGCCATCACAATTGCGGGTTTCAGCTTTGCCGTGACTGCCAACGAGGAGCATATGCCCAGTATCAGCACCGTGATAGGGTTGGCTTTACGCAAAGGAGCCGTTATGAGATTCATATTCTTACTCATTGCCTTCGAGATATGGCTTGTAAGCCTCTAAAGTGTTCTTAATCATAGTTTTAACGCCATCCGATGTGCGTGTGGCGCCTGCTATTGCATCAACATCGACGGAATAGCCTTTCATCTTTTTGCCTGAAAACTGGCTTTGGAAACCATCTGTGGTAATCTCTGCGCCAAGGCCAGGTGTCTCCGATTTGTGGTCGAAAACAGCGCCGACAACGGTCTGGTGATCCTCTGAAAGCCCGATATAGCCCCAAATTGGTCCCCACAGGCCGTTACCATGCATCGGGATAACGGTGATTTTATCGTCTATTATATAATAAGGTAACTCACCATAGTGTTGTGCAGTGCAATGCTGTTTGAAGAGCTGCTCGGCGTTTTTGTTGTCAACGCCCGTAATTCCTGCTGCTTTCAAGATGTTGATGCGCTGCTCGTTTTTCTTGTTCATGTCCTGATAAGGCTTCAGCAATAAGGCTGCGCCTGAGAGAAGCACCGACACTATCAGCACCAGGATGATGATGTAACGGAAGATATAACGGTCGCTCATTTCTTGCTCCTTTCTGCTGCTGCCCAGCGTTTCTTGCGTTTGCGGATGTTGACAGCCACCACACACCAGTCGATGAGAGGTGCGAACACGTTCATCAGAAGTATTGCAAGCATCATGCCTTCGGGATAGCCAGGATTTGCTACACGAATAAGTATTGCGATGGCTCCGATGAGGAATCCGTAGATCCATTTTCCAGGGTTGGTTTGAGCTGCCGTAACGGGGTCTGTTGCCATAAAGAATGTGCCGAACATGAAGCCGCCCATGAGCAGATGATACTGTACTGGCACATTGAATGCCAGACACATCGCGACGGCTCCGGCGAATGTCGCTATTATGATTCTTAAGCTTGATATTCCAGTGATTATCAGGAAGATGCCACCTATCAGGATAGCTATTTTCGATGTCTCGCCAATGCTTCCTGGTATCGTTCCGACAAACATCTCTGTAAGACTTGGCAGGTCGTTTACGCTGCCTCCGTTGAATAATGTCCCGAGTGGTGTCGCGCCGCTGTAAGCGTCAGCTTTTTCTGCTATCCAAACGCTTTCGCCGGTCATTTTGGAAGGGTAGGAGAAGAACAGAAACGCTCTCGCCAGCAGTGCCGGATTCACCACGTTCATGCCGCTGCCTCCGAATACCTCTTTGCCTATGATTACTGCAAACGCCACTGCTATCGCCAGCATCCAGAGAGGCACATCCACAGGCATTATGAGCGGAATGAGGAAACCGGTGACGAAATAGCCTTCGTTTACATCCTCGTGACGTATCTCCGCAAAGGTGAACTCAATGGCTAAGCCTACGATATAACTTACAAGGTATAGCGGAATAATCTTTAAAAGTCCGTAACCAAATGTGTGCCAGAATGTTACATTCTCGCCAAGTGACAGAAAATGCTGGTATCCGATGTTCCATGTCCCGAAAAGGAAACATGGTATGAGTGCTATCACTACGTATATGAGGCTGCGTTTCATATCAACGGCATCGCGGATGTGGGCGCCGTTGGCAGTCACGCGGTTTGGAGTGTATAAAAACGTCTCAAACGCCTCGAAAGTCGAGTGAAACTTGGCATGTTTACCGCCTTCTTCGAAGTTTGGCTTGATTTTATCGATATAATCTCTCAGTTTCATCAATGCGTCTCCTTTCTGATAAACTCAAGTCCTTCACGGATTATTTGTTGTATTGGTGTTTTCGACGGGTCGATTACCTCGCAAAGTGCAAAGTCCTCAGCGTCAACCTCATAGATGCCGAGTTCCTCCATCTGGTCGATGTCTTTGATGAGACAGGCCTTGATAAGCTGCATTGGGTATATGTCGAACGGAAACACTCGTTCGAACTGTCCTGTCATAATATAAGGACGTGTGTCACCATTAGTGTTGGTATCTGTAAAACGCTTGAAAACAGGCCTAATCCAGCCGAAAAGCTTGTATTTGTTGCCTTCAGGCATGGCAGTGACCTGATAATCGTGGAAACCTAGGAATCCGTCGTTGGTGATGTTTGTTCCTGTAAGCACGTTTCCGCTTATAATACGGGCGTTTTCATCGACATTCAAAACTGGTGTGATATCAGCCCCAACACGTGTTTTATAATAATGCGGTTCGTGTATTACCGGACCGGTTGTCGCTATTATTCGGGTGCTGTTGTATCTTCCAGTAAGGAACAATTTTCCGATTGCAATGACATCCTGAGGGTAGCAATACCACACGACTTCGCCTTTGTTTATTGGCGAAATGGCATTTATCTGTGTGCCGATATTGCCAGCAGGATGAGGTCCCTCGAAAGAGACGCGATGAATCGCGTCTCTACATATTGTCGAACTATTTTTAACACCAAGATACACATTCCCATCGGTCAGTTTCGCTAGCACCTCTAGACCTTTTTGTAAGGCATCCATTTGATTTTCAATGATATAATCATTGTCTGGTGCCAGTGGCGCTGTATCGAACATCGAGACGAAGATATGTTTTGGGGTGTCATCGGGGTTGGCTATTGTGGCAAAAGGGCGTTGACGCAGCATGGGCCATATGCCGCTGCATAACATTTTGTCAATCAATTCGTTGCGTGATGATTGGGACGTGCCGAAATCAATGGCCTCGTTTTTGCCGTCGTTTTCTATAACCACCCGTAATATGGCACGCTTATCACCTCTGACGATGGCATTCACCTTGCCGGAGACAGGGGAGGTGAACACGATTCGTTCGTCGTTTTTATCGTGAAACAGCACTGTGCCGATTTTTACATCATCGCCTTCCGCGACGTGCATTTTAGGCACAACACCAATAAAATCTGTGGGTTTGATGGCACAAAACGTAGGCTCGAAGCTTTCAAGACGCTTTGTGGCCTCACCCGCAAGATGTATATCCAATCCTTTCCTTATCTTGATTTTATCCATTTGCCCGCCTCGTTGCCAACTCTCCAGAAATACAATCCTGTTGCAAAATGTTCAGTGTTTATCGTTGTGATTTCGTTGTCAATTTCTTTCTCAAGAACAATTTTACCTTGGAAATCAAATATTTGTAATCTTCCAAAATTATTCTCAGAAACTACGATGTTTAACTGGTTATTTCCAGGATTAGGATATATCATAACACCGTTTTCTGTTGTTGCAACTTCTTCAATCTCAGTGATAATCTCCATCGGAGGGAATTTCATATAGTCTATTGAAGCCGAGCCTTCGTCAGCATGGCTCTTTCTTGAGAAACTCCATTTTAAAAGGTGTTTTCCAACAGTGACTGGAATTGAGAAATACGTCCATTCATTACCTGTAAGGTTGTAAACTTCAGTGTCGTAAGTGAATTGGAATTCATCGTTGCTGTTGATTGAGCCTTTGTAGTAGAATGAGATGATGTCATCGACTTCGGCATCTAAAACCATGGTGAGTTTTGATACAGATCCCGATGTGGTGGAAGTTGCTGTGTAACAATAATTGCCTTCATATGGGTCGTTGTCATCCTTAAACCACTTCGATGAACCTGTGTTATGCCAGGAATAAAGTGGATTAAGTGTCTCATTTTCAAAGTTTTCGAGGCAATATCCTAATGGAATCTGATGCTCAAAGCCATTCTGGTAGCCATTTGAGGTTGCCGTCATGGTGCTGTTGAGAATGGCACCGTCAGGAGCAAAATCAAGCACAGTCACAATAAAAGTAACATCGATGCTGTCGTTAACCGTTATGCCTTCTGTTGAAACTGTTTGTGCATCATAACTGACGAATGATGCTTCGATGTCTAAATAGTTATTAACGTTATTACTGTTGCTATGTCCTTGATTATTAACAGTATATGTTATTTGTGCCGTCTCGCCTTTGTATAATCTGTCGGTAGGATTGCCATCGGCATCTTTTAAGGCTATATGCGTGATTTTTAAGATAGGGGCATTGGCAACGAGATAGAAACTATCTGAATATGAATGAGTTCCGTCGCTCATTGTAAGATGAAACACTATTTTCGTCTGATCAGGAACGTCATCGGTGATTTTGATAGCGAAAGCGTTGTTTTTTGTAACTATTTCGTTTATGTTAATTTCATCGTAAATTGTTGATGATGAATTGATTTCGACATAAGGTGACTCGGAGGTGAGTTCAACGTTGATGTTTTGAATCGCCTCAAAACCGACGTTATGGAGCGATACGTTCAGCGATGCATTCTCATTGAAATCGAGCTGGTTGTTACCATCGTGATCGTCGATAGTGCAGTCGCTGAAAATGAGGAATGGACCTGCGCTTGGTATTACGTTGATATGTTTGGTGTATCGGTAATAATCCTGTTTTGTGACTGTCAGAATCACTTCATTACCGACATTTTGTGGTGCAATTGCAATAGTTTGCGGCTCACCTGTAGCTGTTGCCAGACCGATGATATTGTTGCCGTTTGAAAGGCATATTGTGGCGCCTTCCGTTGCTGTAATCTGGAACTGTGTGTCACCTTCCACAATGATTGGAATCGCTGTGATGTCGAGATTTTGCGGCATCTCGGTGTAAAGATTCATATACACATCACCATGATGGTGGAATAGATAATATGTGATCTCTTTTGTGTAGCTGTTGGTCCAGTTCGACTGTTCAAGGAAGAACTTACCTGATGCGTTGGCATAAGCTGGCAGGACGAATGCTGTTGGATGCTGGGTGCCGAATGTAGGCATGAAATCGGGCCACATGTTGTCGTAAGCACCCCAAACATACACGTCATTGACAAATGAGTAGGAGACCTGTGTGGCTGCTACTATGCCCAGAGCACCGTATTGATGACGGTGGAATGCCTCGGCGAAGCAAGTGCCGTTGACGCCGCCGTAGTTGAAACGCCCGGTGAGACAGTTGTTCGACATGACAAAGGTAAGGTCAGGGTTGACGAGACGGTTGATGTAACTAATGTTGTATGATGGCTCGCCCCACACCTCTTCGTTTCCGTGGTCACGGTGTTGTATGATAAAGGCACCAGCATTGATGGCATCGTTGATTTGGTCGCCGTTGCCATCCCATTGTGTCAGATGCGACATATTCTGTGGTATATAACCCAGTCCGTTAGGTCCGAAATAATTGATGATGGTGTTGGTGTTCTCATTTGATGACCATCGGCTGCTGGGTGTGCCTTGGTAAATGGCGTTGATGCGCACAGGATGCTTCCCTAATTCGTATTGCCAGAAACCGTTGACTATCTCAGAGCATAGCTGGAACCAACGCTCGAGCTGGAATCCCATAGCAGTGACAGGCTTGTCGTAGAAATGAGGGTTCGTTGATGGATGACGCTCAAACTGTAAGTCCTTGTTAATCATATGGTACATCTCTTCGTAGTTGCGTCCTGTGATACGTCCCATGACGACTTCAGGAAGATGGTCGCCGTTGATGTCGCCGTATCTGTTGTCAGAGATGTAAGGGTTGTAGCCTTCACCGCCAGGGTGGTTGTTCATCGAATAAGATATGATGCCCTGTGTGCCGTCTTCGTTATTGTCGCCGAGGATAAGCACTGCTGAAACAGGAATGTCCCAGTTATTATAGGCATTACGGATGTAGTTGCGTATTGATGTTTGGTTGTTGCCGCCACATTCCGACACTGTCACCACGTCGGTGAGGATGCCTTGTTGGTTGCGGAACAGCTTGATGCTGTCGGCAAGTGCGATGAATTCGGGGTTGTCGGGAGTGATGATGAGGTACTCGCAACCTGTGTCACGACGTTGCACCGCTTCTTGGATGAAGCTCTGATAATCAGCATCCGGCAGAATGCTCTCGTTGATGACCATGTCGCGGATGATATGATCCCATGCAGCGCTGCGATAACGCGGGTCGCCACCAAAAGTGCCGTCACCACCGTCGAATAAGACCTCGAAATCGAGTTCGCGAGTCACGATGAGTTCTTTGGTGACCGGGTTGTATTGGAATGGCGTCACGCTGACGATAGCCACGTCAACGTCACGGATTTTGGTCGGCTTTGACACCAAAACAGGCTCGGCAGGGTAGAAGGCATTGGTAGAATATACCTTTTCGTCGCGGATATATTGCATCGGGGCCTTGTCGTTGTCTAAAGGCAGTGCAGGCGCAGGTATGATGTTAACACCGGAGACAGTCTCCGTGACCTTGTTTTTAACGTTTAAAACGACATTTGCACCTCTTGGAATCGCTACATAACGTGAAACGACTGGTAAATCAGGCATTCCGGCTACGTTTGGTAAGAATATGCCGTTGAGCGTAATAAACTGACCTTCAACACCGTCGATATTGCTGTCTTCAAGTGTATATTTGTCAATTTTCAGGCTTAACTCGAGGTTAGAACGCTCGCTGTTCACAATCTCAAAAGTTTGAGAGTATGATACCCATGATGACAAAACAATAAGTAATGCCATCAAAGCTTTAGTCAATATTGATTTTTTCATAGTATATAAATGGTTGTTTTATATTTCTTCTTTTTGTATTATCATTTTTGCGGCTTCGTTTGAACTAACAAACCAAACGATGTCGTTGTTGTTAAAGACTGTTGATGCTGAAGGACTTAAGATGAACTCTTTGTCTCTCTGAATGGCTATTACCATGGCATCATATTTATCTTTAAACATGGAGTTGAGCAGAGAAACGTGACAGATAGGGCTTTTTTCGGATATTTTCACCGAATGCAGGCTCATGTCGTGGCCTTCTCTTTCTCTAATCAATTCAGTGTCTTCAACTTCGATAATCGGTCTTACTTTATTGATGTTTTCATCGTTGCCGACCAATGTCACGATGTCGTAAGGGTAGAATGGCATGTCTTTGTCGGGAAGGTCGTAAATGTTCTTTCCGCGTTCGATGCATACCACGCTGACCTTGTAATCGCGGCGGAACACAGTGTCTTTCAGCTGTTTGCCCACGATGTGGCTGAGAGGACTCACAGTAACCTTCTCGAGATGGAAATTCTGCTGAAGCACCTCTGGAATGATAAACGAGGCCTGTTTTTGACGTTTGTTGAGGTTGTCCATGAAATTTTTCTCAAGTTTGTCGTAAAACTTCATGATTCCATTCGAGAAAGCCAATATTATGGAGTATGCGACTGCAATTCCGATAGCCGCGAAGAAGTTGATGCTTATGAAATGACGTAAAATATATGTTATTATCGTTATTGCGATAAGATATCTCAAGATGAAAATGATGGCGATAACATGGCGTTCAAAGACGTTTTTCGTTATCAGCCTTGAGTTTGTGAGTGAAATTTTATACTTGAAAGCCATTGCCCAGATGATAGGGGAGACGATGACCAATGTCACTGCTATTGAGACAATGCCACCCCATATTCCGTTGATGTTTGGCACGATAAAGAGGCCTGTCAACGAGAAACAAATCAGGGCGAGGGCGAAGATTACGCATCCGTAGATGAGCATGTTTTTGAACTGATTAACCACGAAAGTCTTGAATGTCAATGTGGTGTCTTCGTTCACTTTGAATCCTTCCGAATAGTTGGTCATTGCTTGTTTCCATTTATCCGGAATTCGAGGATTGAGCCAATTGTATAATGGATTGGCCAGCCTTATTATATAAGGTGTGAAGAATGTCGTCACTATTGATACGGTGACGATGATAGGGTAGAGATATTCGTCGATGACCTTGAAACTCAAGCCCAGCGACGCTATGATGAATGAGAACTCGCCGATTTGGCAGAAGCAGAAACCGGCTTTCAATGATGTGTGGATGTCCCTTCCTGAGATAAGCATGCCGGCGGTGGCACTTAACGTCTTGACAATCATTATTGTCAGCGCTATTATGACCACAGGCCAGGTGTATTCTATAAGGATTTTGGGGTCAACCATCATACCTACCGAGACGAAGAATATCGCCGCGAAGAGGTTCTTTATCGGGGTAACAAGTTTATGGATGATGTCGGCTTCGAGCGTTTCGGCAAGAATTGAACCCATAACGAAGGCGCCGAGAGCTGATGAGAATCCAGCATAGTTGGCGAGCATTACCATCATGAAACACAGGCCTATCGCGATGATGACGAGTGTTTCTTCGGTCATGAATTTCCTGATAAGCTTAAGGAACGAAGGTATAAGATAGATGCCGAAAATGAACCAGATTATCAGGAAAAACACAAGTTTTACCATGCTTAGCACGAGTTCGCCGCCGTTGAAGGTGTTTCCCACCGAGAGGGTGGAGAGGATAACCATCAGGATGACGGCCACGAGGTCTTCCACCACCAATGCCCCGATGACGTCGGCAGTGAATTTCTCGTTTTTAAGTTTCAAATCGTCAAAGGCCTTGACGATGATACTTGTTGATGAGATGGACAGCATACATCCAAGGAAGATGCAGTTCATCCTTTGCCATCCGAAGAGTTTTCCTACAAAAAATCCTGTAGTGAACATGATGATAAGCTCGGTAAGCACCATGATGGCGCCCGGACCGCCAACTTTTTTCAGCTTTTTGAAGGAAAACTCAAGTCCGATAGCAAACAGAAGGAATACCATTCCAATTTCGCTCCATGTCTCAACGCTGGTAGGATCTTCCACGACTGGGAAATAGGTGAAGTGAGGTCCGATTAAGAAGCCTGCCACGATGTATCCCAATACCAATGGTTGTTTCAACCACTTGAAAATCACTGTGGTGACACCTGCCGTGATGAGAATCAGAGCTAAGTCGGAAAATAATGCTGGTATTCCTTCCATTTTTTAATATTATTTCTTAATAACTTTCTTTGTCCAGACACCCTCGGCGCTTCTCACCTGGAGGATGTAGGTGCCGTTAGCTAACTCGCTGACATTGATAGCAGTGTTGTAACCGTTATCGGCTTTGTCGCTCTGAGTATAAACAACCTGTCCGACGTTATTGTATATCATCACCTGGATGTCGGATGAGACATTGCTGATGGCGATGTTAATGACATCGTTGGCCGGGTTAGGATGGATACTCATCTGTGCTTCTGCAGAAACGTCAACATTATCGAGAGAGAAGTGCAGAGTCACCTCACGCTGATATATCTTGTAACCGCATCCCGAATAATTCGCTGTGAGGATGATATCGACATTGTTGAAATCTTCTTCAGTAGGGATGTAGGTTGTAGTCATATCGTGTGAATTCTCAAATACGCCTGTTCCCGATGTTCTCCAACCGTTGAAACTGCCCAGATTTTCAATCTCGATGGATACTTCAACTGGATCTGTTGTGAAGGCGATAATTATATCTTCGCATGTTGCCACAGGTTCATCGATGAATGAGATTTCCATATCATCGGAGAGAACTTCGCTGTCTTTATGAGCTGTGAGTGTCAGTGTTGTGCCACCGTTTGCGATATCCTGGGTGCCAGGGGTATAAATCGCTTCCATTGATGTCGGGTCGTCGAATGTGCCGTCGCCGGCTGTTGTCCATTCGAGAGAGGTCTGGTTGGCTGCATATCCGTTGAGTTGTGCATTCTCGTCTTCACAGATGGCGATGTCGAGACCAGCGCTCACGCTGAGGTTGACGTTGCGAGGTAACACCACAAAGTCGATCCAGCAGCAGTCGCTACCGCTCGACACACTGTTGTCTTTCTTGTATTTCCATGTGAAGGTGTGTAAGCCAGCGGTGACAGCATATTGTGCTCTTGTCCATGCTACTGAGCCTGACCAGTTGTCCTTTTCAACGTTGTCGATATAGAAGTACAGCTTGTCGTAGCCGCTTTCTGACGACACTTTGCAATAGAAGGCGATAGAGTCAGTATCTCCGACAGTGTATGTGAGGTTGAGAGCTGTCTCCTGGCTGTGGCTGATAGTGCCTGATTTTACGCAGTAGGTGCCTTCGTATGGCTCATTTGTATCGAAAGTCCATGGTGATGAAGGGCTGTTGACCCACATTGCAGGATCCAGCGAACCTGTTTCGAAGTCTTCGACGTTCAAGCCGATCTTCGATGTGAAGTCTCTTGTGTCGGTATATGCACCTGATGCAACATATAATGTGTATTCGGCTGGATAACCTGAAGGAGCGCTAGTTACATAGACATCGAAATCGACATATGCTGTGGTGTTGGCATAAATAGTGTCAACACTTACTGTCGGCTCTGATATTAATTGCATGAACACGTTGTTAAGTGTAAGTGTCGCATTGGTGACTTTTGAATCGGCGTTGCCTTTGTTCTCGATAGGGAATTTCAGTCTTGCTGTCTCACCTGGGTCGAGGCGGCCATTGCCGTTACCGGTAAGCTCTCTGATATGGACGTTGCCAATCTCGAAGACAGGGGCGTAGGCCTTCATTGTGATGTGGTTCTCGTAAGTGTCGGTGCCACTTGTGATTACGATTGTGAACTCAATGCTGGTCTTGTTTGGAACCGAATTCGACACTGTGAAGCTGAATGCTTCGTTGAGGTCTAATGTAGTGTTTGAGTTGAGTGAGCTGAAATTGACGCTGCCATTGGTGATAGTGACATATTGCGATTCGCTTGTAAGTGTCATCGAACCTGCTGGAGCCACCGTGTTACCAACGTTTTTGAGCTGGATGTCGAAACCTGTGCTCTCGCCGAAGTTGAGCTGTGTAGCGTTGCTAAGCTCGTATTCGTTGATGATGATATATGGTCCTGAAGCAGGAATCACTTCGATGTCAGACTCATAACGGAGGTAGTCCTGGCCTGTTACTACAAGATGAAGCACTGTTGGTGGGACCTGAGGTGCGATTTCCACACTCTGGATGCTACCTGTTGCTGTCGCAACGGCTACGATCTCGAGGTCAGCGCCTTCGCCTTTTGTCAAAGCGATTGTGGCACCTTGTGGAGCTGTGATTTGGAAGCTGTTAAGACCAGCGAGCTGTACGCTCTGGTGGTTTACCGACATTTCCTGAGGCACCTGGGTGAAGATTCTCAAGAATGCATCGCAGTGAGCGGTGAACATGGTGTATGTAATGTCCTTACTACCTGTGTTGTATGGCCATGAGCTTTGTGCGAGGAAGTATTTTCCTGCCACGTTGCCGAATGCAGGCATCCAGTTGCCTGTCTTAGGTGCTGCTGGTTGGAACGGGCCGTAGTCTGGCATGAAGTCGCCGTCGAAGAGGTCATAGACACCCCATACGAATGCGTCGTTGACGAAGGAATATGACACCTCTGTAGGGCTGAGGACACCGACAGCGCCGGCGTTCTGACCGTTGTATGTGCGGCGCATCCATTTCTCAGTGAAGCAGTTGCCGTTAGAACCTGTATAGTTGAACATACCAGTCTGGCAGTTGATAGACATTACGAAAGGCAACTTGCCGACGTTGTTCATCTGGTCGATGTGGTTATTACGCACTGCAGGTTCTCCCCAGCCTTCATCGAGACCGTGGTCGCGGTGCTGTACCCAGAAAGTACCAGCGTTGACAGCGTCAACAACCTGTTGTGGAGTGCCACCTGTCCAACCGCCCAACTCTGCAGGAGAAGCAGGGATGTAGTTCTGTCCGGTAGGTCCGAAATAGCTTGTAACCATGCTGGTGTTCTGGTTAGATGACCAGCTGTTACCAGGTGTTCCGTCATATATACAGTTGATACGCAGTGGGTTGTAGCCGTGGTTACGCATGTAACCGCCAAACACCTCTGAACAGAGCTGGAACCAACGTTCGGTCTGCCATCCTAAAGCTGTGATAGGGCTTGAATAGAAACTCTCATCCATTACTGGTGTTGTCTCATAATCAATCTGTTTGCCAACGAAAACTGGGAGTTCTGATTCGTTTTGTGCCACAAGACGTGAGAACACCATATCAGGAAGGTTGTCGTTACCTGCTGCGTCAGAATAGAAGTTATCGGTGATACAGCTACCGTTGTATGGGTGGCTTGTTGTCTCAGCAGGAATACCCTGTGCCATGTTGGTGTTGTGGTCGCCGAGAAGAAGCACTGCCACAGGAGCGATCTCCCATGTGTCGTATGCGTTGTGGAACCAAGTCTTCATCTGTGTTGTCGATGTAGCTGGCATCTCGTCGAGACGGTAAACTTCTGTGAGGATACCTTGTTTCTGACGGAATTCCTTCAACTGCTGTGCATAAGGAGCCCAGGCGTCGTTGTTAGGTGTGATGATGAGGTACTCAGCGCCCTCAGCACCGTCGCGGAGCCACTGCTGCATACGTGCTTCGTAGTCGATGACAGGAAGCTGGTTGTAGTTTATAAGCTCTGCTGCGAGGATCGGATCCCAATATTGTGAACGCAGACGGTCGTCACCGAAATGGCCATTGCCGCCCTCATAGCTCATCGAAAGCTCGACGTTGGTGTAAACCACCAATTCTTTGGTCACAGGGTTGTACTGGAAAGGAGTGATTGATACTGTGACAGCATCAACACCACGGATATATGAGCTGCTGACCTCAAAAGGATTCTCAGGATAGAAAGCGTCTTTGCCGTAAACCTTCATATCTTTCTTGTAATCCATGTCAGGCTCCTCGTCTTCTGCCTGAATGCGAAGGGCAGGGGCGATATTCACATTTTTAATGACTTGACGTTCGGCATTAACCACGTTCAGAATGGCTGTGGCACCTTGCGGGATAGCCATCATACGGCTTTCTGTTGGAAGGTTAGGACTTCCGGCTGTGTTAGGAAGTGTGATGCCTTTGATAGAAATTTCCGACATCTCTTCACCACGATAGTTAAGCTGCTCGAGTGTGAAGCTTCCCAATTCATAATTGATGCGCATACCGTCACGGGTAGTTTGGCTTACTGTGAAGCCTTGTGTTCCCTTTACGGGATAGGTGTAGGTCTGTGCCATCGTTGTGCTGCCGATGAGGGCAAATACTCCAACGATGAGCAATCTGCGTAAGTTGAGTTTTTTCATTTGATATTAATGTTTTAAAGGTTAAATTCTTAAACGAGACCTCCGAAGCCCATGAATGCCATGGCGAGGATGCCTGCTGTAATCAATGCGATAGGTGTGCCCTTGGTGCCTTCAGGAGCCTCCATGAGGTCGATATGCTCGCGGATGCCCGAGAAGATTATCAATGCCAAGGCGAAACCGATGGCGATACCGGCTGCGTAGATGACAGCCTCGCCCACGTTGTTGCCGTAGATGAAGCCTTCGCCGACGACCTTTAATGAGACGCCGAGAACGCAGCAGTTAGTAGTAATCAATGGTAAAAACACGCCGAGAGCGGTGTATAACGACGGGCTTATCTTCTTCAAGATAATCTCAACCATCTGCACCAGCGCGGCGATGACAAGGATGAACGCTATCGTCTGCAGGAATTCCAGACCATGCGCCACGAGGACATATTTATTTAAGAGGTATGTCACCAGAGTGGCGAGCACGAGCACGAAGATAACGGCAGCGCCCATACCAACAGCGGTGGATGTCTTCTTGGAAGTGCCTAAAAATGGGCATATTCCGAGGAACTGCGCCAAAATGACGTTGTTGACAAATATTGTCGATATAAGAATGATGATGATTTTCATGGCACTTTGTTATTTAGTTTTCTTTAATCTGTTGACTAATGCGATGAGATATCCCAAGGCGATGAAGGCTCCAGGAGCGAGCACGAAGATCAAGATGGTCTGTGCGTCGTCAGCAAGGAAACGATAGTTGAAGATGCTGCCACTGCCGAGGATCTCACGGATCGAACCGAGTACCGTCAAGGCGAAGGTGAAGCCCAAGCCCATGCCGGCACCGTCCAAAATCGAAGGCCACACCGGGTTTTTCGAAGCGAAAGCCTCAGCACGTCCCAACACGATGCAGTTCACAACGATGAGAGGGATAAACAGACCTAATGTCTCATAGATATCCGGCACATAAGCCTGCATAACAAGCTGAACCACAGTCACAAACGATGCGATGACCACGATGAAGCAAGGGATACGCACCTTGTCGGGAATGAAGTTCTTAAGTAATGAGATTACTAAGTTCGACATTATCAAAACGAATGTTGTCGCAAGACCCATCGACATGCCGTTGATGGCGCTCGTCGTGGTGGCGAGGGTAGGACAGCATCCTAACAAAAGGACGAGGATAGGGTTCTCCTTGATAAGTCCTTTGGTGAAAGTTTTCCAGTTACTCATTGTTTCCTCCTTTCAAAAATTGGTCTTTGTTAGCCTCAAAACCTCTCACCGCCAAATCGACTGCCTCTGAGAAAGCTCTTGAGCTGATGGTTGCTGCCGTGATGGCATCGACATCGCCGCCGTCTTTCTTCACTTTTAATCTGAAATTGGCAGGATTCTTGCCGTCGAACTGGCCTTTGAACTTGTCGTTGACCATGTTGGCACCCAGACCTGGTGTCTCGGTCTGTGACAAAACCGACACCTTATTAATATTACCGTTGGCAAGCATACCGACCATCAAGTCGATTCTGCCGCCGAATCCGTTCTTCGAATAAGTCCTGACAGCCGCTCCAATGAATTGATTGTCAGCGTCGAAGGCTAAATTATAAGTCAAATCTTCAATGACTACAGTCTCAGTTTTCGCTATCGCGACATCGGTTTTCAAAACTTCGTTGATAGCTTTGATGTTCTTGTTGGCTTCAACCTGGTCGATGGCAGGTTTTGTCAAGCCGTAGATGAAACCTAGCACTCCGCCCGACACGATGGTGATAACCATCAGGGCGATGAGCATATTCTTTAATGTTGATTCTTTCTTTGCCATAACTTCAAAATTTTAAGATTCAACAATTATTTGACGACGCCGAAGCGTTTTGGTTTGAATCCTTTGTTGATGAGCGGCACAACGGCGTTCATGATAAGGATTGCGAACGAGACACCTTCAGGATACTGGCCCCACAGACGGATGATGACTGTGATGGCGCCGATGCCGATACCGAACACGATTCTGCCCATCGTTGTCATAGGCGATGTCACCATATCGGTTGCCATGAAGAAGGCTCCGAGGATGAGACCGCCATATACAAGATGATACCAAGGTGCTATGTATTGTGTAGGATCGACGAGGTAGCAGATGCCAGTCATGATGAACACTGTGAGCAAGATGCTCAATGGTGTCCAGATGTCGATTATTTTCTTGCAGAGGAGGTAGATGGCTCCGATGAGCAACGCTATTGCGCAGATTTCACCGAAAGCACCGCCACGGTTGCCGAGAACCATGTCGAGGAACTGCATGTCGCCTGACTTTGCCAGTGTTCCCACACCTGATTCCTTCAAAAGGCTCAATGGGGTAGGACCTGTCACTGCATCGGCGAAGAAGCCAGCCTCGAAGATTGGCTGAGCCTTTGGCCATGTCGTCATCTCGACAGGGAAGGAGATGAGCATGAACACACGACCCACCAATGCCGGGTTGAACGGGTTCTTGCCCAAGCCGCCGAACGACATTTTGGCAATGCCGATAGCAACCACGCTACCCACGATGACCATCCAGATAGGGAGGTTGGCAGGAACGTTGAAAGCCAGCAGAAGACCTGTCAAGGCAGCAGAGCCGTCGTTGATGGTCAATGGGCCTTTTATGAGATATTTCTGGATGAGCCATTCTGTCAGCATGCAGGCTGCCACCGAGACGATGGTCAGACGCAAAGCATACCAACCGAAATAGTAAACGGCTACAAGCAGAGCAGGTATCAGTGCGATTATCACTGAATACATTATTTTCTTTACGCTTAAGTCTCCGTGAACATGCGGAGAACCTGATATTGTCAACTGATTCATAGCTATTTCTGATTACGTGAACGTATTAATTGTCCTGTCTTCGTCTTGCCGTAGCGGATGTAGTCGGCCAACGGGATGTTGGCAGGGCATGTGAACTCGCATGAGCCGCATTCGATGCAGTCCATGATATTGTGTTTTTCTGTCTCCTCGAAATTGTTCTGACGTGCGAGACGATTCAAGAGATATGGCTCCAGTCCCATTGGGCATGCCTGCATGCACTTGCCGCAGCGGATGCAGTTGCTGACCTTACGTGGCTGGGCGTCTTTCTCATTGAGCATCAAGATGCCAGACGTTCCTTTGATTGTCGGGAATGTGGTGACACTCACCGACTTACCCATCATAGGACCTCCATTGATGAGGTTGGCTGTATCTTCAGGGAGTCCTCCAGCGGCTTCGATGAGCATGTTGGCAGGAGTGCCGATTCTCGTGAGGAAGTTCGATGGCTTCTTTACGGATTTTCCTGTCACAGTGACAACACGATAAACCAACGGTTTGTTCTTTTGAACGGCCTCGTATATTGCGAATGTTGAAGCCACGTTGACTACTACGCAGCCTGTCTCTATAGGCAGCTTGCCTGACGGCACCTCGCGTCCTGTCACCGACTTGATGAGCTGTTTCTCGCCGCCTTGAGGATATTTTGTCTTCAACGGCTGAATCTCGATGCCCTCGAAATACTTGTCGCTTTGGACTATCTCGTCGAGTTTTTTGGCTGCTTCGATTTTGTTCACCTCGATGCCGACCACGCCTTTAGGTGCGTTGACAGCTTTCATGATGACTTTCACGCCCACGAGGAACTCATATGGTTTCTCAAGCAACAGACGGTTGTCGCAGGTGAGGTAAGGCTCGCATTCCGCTGCGTTGATGATGACGTATTCGGCTTTCTTGTCCTTTGGTATCATCAGCTTGACGTATGTCGGGAATGTGGCGCCGCCTAGACCAACTATACCGTGTTGTTTGATGCGTTCAACAATCTCTTCGCTTGACAGCGTTATATCTTTAACCAAGGTGTCGCTGGTGTCGATGCCTTCGAGCCATTCGTCGCCTTCCACGTCGATGAAGATGGCTGGCTTACGGTAGCCGGTGTGGTCCATCACCTCGTCAATCTTGTTGACGGTGCCGCTCAC
>Ga0310690_10003402_pt1 | contig 23928 bp, 20 predicted proteins | sample AusTroGonzalo_MG_2_FD_207661 | JGI IMG/M metagenome (GOLD analysis project Ga0310690, IMG submission 207661) | Bovine rumen microbial communities from tropical cattle in Woodstock, Queensland, Australia - Gonzalo_04 (v2) (version 2) | ecosystem: Host-associated > Mammals > Digestive system >... | reverse complement strand
GCGGCCAGCGTGCCTCTTACGGCTCTGTATCTGCTTGTAGGAACGCTTCTCTATGTTTTCTATCAGCAGAATCCCGGGCTGCCGCAGCCTGATAATGCTGATAAGATTTTGTCGCATTTCACTATATATGTTCTCCCTGCGGGGCTGAAAGGGCTTGTTCTTTCAGCCATTGTGCTTGCCAGCATAGATTCTCCGCTAAGCTCCCTTTCCTCTTCGTTTATAACTGATATTTATCGCCCTATAATAAAGAAAAATGCTGATGAAAAGCATTATTTGCTGGCATCCCGCATAAGCGTTTTGTCTTTTGGCATTCTGCTGGCGGTTATAGCATGGCTTTGCGCATCCGGTTCCGGAAGGATGTTTTGGCTTGCCTTTAAGATCAATGGCGTTACAGCAGGTTCCCTGCTTGGAGTTTTCCTATTTGGCCTGCTTACAAAAATGCGCGGCAATAAACTGAATGTGGCTTCAATGCTTATAAGCGCCTTGTCTTCCGCTATAATACTTTGGCTTTCCGAAAAAGGCATAGCTAAGCTGGGCTGGAGCTGGATAATTGTTATAGGAACGGCAATAACTTTCTCCCTTTCGTGCCTGTTTTCATGGGGCGCATCAAAAATTAAAACAGCATCAGCGCAGTCTGGCAAAAATTATCAGGGATAAAGCCGGCATTGACAAAAAGAGCAGTAAAGAGTAAACTTATTTAAGGATACGCTTTATAAAAATATTTTATATTGGAGGCAATCATGGCAGAAAATTCTTCTGGGGAAATAGTAGGAACTTTCTTGGCAGGCACTATAATCGGCGGCATAGTTGCTCTGCTTCTTGCTCCTTCTTCCGGCAAACAGACTCGTGAAAAATTAGGCGACTGGATGTCTGAAGGCAAAGACAAGGCACAGCAGAAAATTGATGAGCTTGAAGAAGAAATAAGACGGCGCAAAGAAGAGCTGCTTAAAGAGATTAAGCGTCAGGAAGCAGAATGGCGCGCAAAGAGAGAAGGCAGCAAAGTTTCAGCTGAAGAAGCCGAAGTTAAAGAAGAAAAAACTGACTGTTGCGGAGAAAGCTGTAAAGAAGAAAAAGCTGACTGGTACTCATACGAAGACCCTGCCGCAAAAGAAACTCCTAAGGAATAGTTTCTTGCTTATTAGCCCGTTTCTTAAGAGAATATAAGGAAATAGCTGGCATGTCTGCATAGACATGCCAGCTATTAAAGCTAATGTTTTACTTAATAAAGGGGCTCTTATTTATCTATATTCCTTGCTAGTCCCAGAGACGATAATTATATAAAATACTATTATGAAAAAAATTATTTTATTTTTTGTTTCAATGTTCTGTTTTTTTCAGCTTTCCTATGCCGGAAGCTATGAAAGCATCGCATCGTCATTAGTGAATTCGGGAGCGGGGCTTAAAGGCGAGAAGCTTGTAATTATTCCTTTCAAGACTGGCTCCGGTCTTCCAGGATATGCGGGGGAATCTGCTGCCCATAAGCTTCAGATAAAGCTTACCCAGGAAATTTATTATGATGTGATTACAAAGCCGGAATTTGAAAAAGCTGATGCCTGGCTGAAGGAGAATGGGGATTCTAACAAAAATTATGCCTTGCAGCTAATGGAAAGGCTTAATGCCAAGCTTGCTGTCACTGGAGAAATTAACAGAAAGAGCGATTCTGCCGCCGAATTGAAGGTCAGGCTAATAAACCCTTTTGATAAAAAGACTATTTCAACAATTTCAGATGAAATTCCAAATGAATGGGCTTCCATTGCCTCTTCTGGCGGAGCGGAGCATGTTCCTGCCCAAGAACAGAATATGGTGCCTGCTCCTGCCGCTGGATATAGTTTTGCTTCAACTGAAAATGCCTCTGCCGGTTCTGCCAGTCAATCATATTCCTCATCTTCAGCTTATGATTATGGACGGGATTTAAACAAAAAGCGCTCTGACTATGCTTTCTTTGATATATTTTACGGTCTTTCAAATTCCCAAAATCTAAGTATGGAATTCAAGCCTCAAAGCGGATATCTTTACGTTAAGGATTTTATAGACAGAGATACTTATGCTTCCAGTTTTGAGCTTAATGACCTGGAGACTGATTCAAAAGGCCCAATAGGATTCCGATTTGGAATGTTCCAGGATGTCGTGGGATTTGACTTGGGATTCAGATATGCCAGTTATGAGACAAAAGCTCAAAACGGCGAAACAAATCTTGTGAATTATTCTAAAGCTCCGTTGCCAAAAAAATATGCCATGGTTGATGTTTATGAAATGAATGGCGACTTGCTGTTTCGCTTTGTTAATTCCTCCTTTGCTGATATATACGCAGGCATTGGCCTTGGCATGAATCTTACCCATGTAGAGCTGCCTTATGTGAAAGGATATACAGGATTTTCAGTTAAACAGCCCCCGGTTAAGGAAACAGGCTTTGGAATGTCTTTCCGCATACCGGTAGGCGCGCGATGGAAACTTTCTGATTCAGTGCATCTGCTTACCGAAGCATCTTTTGAAGCTTCTATGACCATGGGCGGATTTAGCAGAAATATAGTGAATGAGGATGACACCTATTATCTTTGGGGTTTCCAGACCATAGCCGGCATAGGCTTTGTGTTCTGAGAAAGAAAACTGATTCAGATAAAAGAGGCCGTTTTGTACGGCCTCTTTTATTGGGACAGGCATGGATAACAGATGAATATTTTATCTAAAAAATAAAGCGGAGAATTAAAGATTTATACAAATAAATTTATAATGCGTAAATTTATTTTTTTTATTTTCATTTTATTTCTGCCAACTGCAGCAATGGCAGGCAGCTATGAATCTCTAGCTTCAAAGTTAGCTGCGGCTGGTCAAGAGCTTAAGGGGGCCCGGCTTGCAATAATACCGTTTGATGTGCCTGAAGGCCTGCCAGAAGTTTCCGGGGCGGAAGCAGCCCATAAGCTGCATATTGCGCTGTCAAAAAATGCTTATTATGAAATTGTCAGTGAAGATGCATTGCGTTCCGAAGAAATATGGCTGAAAGAAAACCGGGATTCTGAAAAAAATTATGCGCTGCAGCTCATGGAGCGGCTTAATGCCAGCCTTGCCATAACTGGCAAAATTATTGCATTGAAAAACGGAAATGCTGAAATAAAGGCAAATCTTATAAATACGAGCGAAAGGAAAATTATCGCTTCAATTCTTGAGGAAATTCCTTTCAGTGACTGCGACAATAAAGAGAAAATGGAAGGATTAGCTGGAATTTTGGAAGAAACAGCCGGAGATTCTCTATTCTTGTCTGCGGCATCTGAACAGAATAAAAATGGCAGCGAAGCTGCTAAATTATGCGCAGGAACCGCCGATAGTTCTGCGGATACAGGCAGCGTATGTTTGTTTGAGGATGCAGATAAAGCAAATAAAAATCCATTGAACTATTCCTTTTTTGAAATATATTATGGACTGGCAAATCAAAGTTCATTGAATATGTCTTTTTCCAGTGATATGGGGCAAATAAACTTAGGGGATTTTAATCTCGGTCTGAGCGGATATGCAAGCAAATTTGAGTTTCGGGGATTAGAAACTTCAGCCGTTGGCCCTATCGGTTTGCGCACGGGCTTCTTTGAAGATAAATATGGCTTAGACATTGGCATAAGGTATGCTAAATATCAGACTAAGGCTCAGCATGCCAAGCATGCCGGCTCTAATTTAGAGAATTATCCTTCCCTGCGGCTTCCTGCAGGATATGCGCAAATTTCCATAGTTGAGTTAAGTTTTGATTTGCTTTACCGTTTTATTAAGTCTTCTTTTATTGATGCTTATGCGGGCTTAGGGTTTGGAATGAGCATGACTTATGTTGATCTTCCTCATGTAAAGGGGTATGAGCACATGTATTATAATAAGACTATAGATAAAAAGGATAAATACGACGGGGTAACTTTCAGGCTTCCCGTTGGCGCAAGGTGGAAAATAAGCAATTCGGTTCATGTTTTTGCGGAATCTTCCGTTGAGGCTTTAATCATTCGTGAGGATTTTGACTGGGATGCCTCTGGGGGAGAGAATTGCTATAACATTTATTCGTTCAATACTGTTGCTGGAATTAGCTTCATATTGTAAAGATTTTTATCTGGAATTTATTTATGCCTAAAATACCGGGCTTCTGAATTGCCTGCGCAAAATGACAATTGCATTGTTTGCTCAAATATGAAAAGAAAAGCATTATTAATTCCTGTGCCTGAAAAATTAAAAGTCTTGAAACTTTAATTTTAATTGAGTAAATTGTATATAGGAACAGCCATTGCGCCTGCTTAAACAGCTTGCCGAATTAATCGGCATATATGCAGAAAAAGCATGTTTTCAAGCTTGCGGCTGTTTCAAAACTAAGGAGGAGCAAAGAATGATTGATTTGGTTAAGCACCTGTCAGTAACCCCCAGACGCACTAAAGCATCAGTTATACGTGAGCTTCTGAAAATAACTAATAAGCCCGGCATCATTTCTTTTGCCGGAGGCCTGCCCGATCCTAAATGTTTCCCATATGATTTTGTGCGGGAGGCTGCTGCTAAAGTAATAGACCGCTATGGCAGCACGGCATTGCAGTATGGTCCTACCGCAGGCCTGCCGGAGCTTAAGAACGCTTTTATAAAATATCTTAAGAAATATGAAAATATAGACGCTTCGCCTGAAAACCTTATAATCACTACTGCTTCGCAGCAGTCCCTTGACATGGTCGGAAGACTTTTCATAGACGCTTCTGATCCTGTCCTCGTGGAAAAGCCCAGCTACATGGGCGCTCTTCAGGTTTTCCGCTCGTACGGCGCGGAGTTTGTCGGAGTTAACATGGATGACGACGGAATTTCCGTGGAAGATCTGGAAAAACAGCTGCTCATCCTTAAAAAGCTGGACGAGCATTATAAATTCCTGTATCTTATAACAGATTTCCACAATCCATGCGGAATAACTCTTAAAGAGGAAAAACGCATTAAGCTTGTAGAGCTTTCTAAAAAATATGATCTTGTCATAGTGGAAGACCTGCCTTACAGGCAGATACGTTTTGAGGGAACGGCTCCCAGGACTCTATACCGGATAGATAAGGAAACTCTTGGCACCAATAATATCATATCTCTCTACACATTCAGCAAGATTTTTGCCCCCGGCCTGCGCCTGGGCGTGATACTTGCCCATCCTGATATCATACGCAAGCTGGAAATACTTAAGCAGTCCCTTGATCTCTGCACTTCAAGCCTAAGCCAGCTCATAGCAACAGAATTTTTAGAGAGCGGATATATAGATGAGCATCTGAAAGTAGTGAACTCTGGCTATAAAGTGAAGAAAGACGCAATGCTTGTCGCCCTTGACAAATATATGCCCGAAGGCGTTTCTTGGACGAAGCCTGAAGGAGGTCTTTTCCTTTGGGTTCGCCTGCCGGAAAAAATAAGCGCGGATGAGATGTTTGAGGATGCGGTTAACAAGGACCATGTGGCTTATGTGATAGGCTCCGCTTTCCATTGTGATGGCAGCGGGCAGAACACTATGCGCCTTAATTTCTCTTTCGCTACTCCTGAGGAAATTGATGAAGGAATAAAGCGCCTTGCCGCAGCCATAAAGAAACGCATGGCTTAAATCCTCGCGCATTATTGCCGCTGAAAGAAAAAGAACGCCAATAGCTATTGGCGTTCTTTTTTATTGAGGATTGCTGTTTTGCTTAATATTGTATAATTAAATTAAAGAATTTAATTTGTTTAGCAGGAGCTGAAAAATGTCATCATCAAAAAGAATACCAATGATTGCCGGCAATTGGAAAATGAATCTGGTTTCCGGGGAAGCTGCCGAACTTGCTGCAGCTCTTAAAAAGAATTTGAGCCCTGAGCTTAAGCACGAAGTCCTTCTGGCTCCTTCGTTCACTAACTTGCACTGCGTGCATGAAGCCATAAAAGGGTCTCCTATACTGCTTGCCTCTCAGGATATGGCTTGGGAAGAAAAAGGCGCTTTCACTGGCGCTGTTTCGCCTGCACAGATTAAGGATGCCGGTTGCACGCATGCAATCCTGGGCCACAGTGAACGCCGCCATATTTTCCTTGAGACAGATGCGGTCATAAACAAAAAAATGAAAACTGCCATAAAGGACGGAATAATCCCGATACTCTGCATAGGCGAGATGCTTGAAGACCGCGAAAGCGGTAAAACAAATAATGTTTTGGCCAGCCAGCTGGACGGAGATTTTGAAGGCATATCTGCTGAAGAGGCCTCAAAGGTAATTATAGCCTATGAGCCTGTATGGGCCATCGGCACTGGCAAGACAGCAACACCTGATGTGGCTGAATCAACGCATGTTTTCATACGCTCACACATGGAGAAGAAATACGGCAAGGCTTTTGCCGACGCAGTGCGCATACTTTACGGCGGCAGCGTGAAAGCTTCTAATGTTGATGAGCTAATGGCTCAGCCTGATATTGATGGTGCTCTTGTCGGCGGGGAAAGCCTTAAAGCTGATAAATTCACCCGCGTAATTCATTTTCAGAAAATCTAAAGAGGTTTTTATAATGGCAAACACAAATAACAGATCAGAACTGCCCATAGTTGTGGGCGTTTCCAACAAACACATACATCTCACTAAGGAACATTTCAAAATCCTTTTCGGCGAAGCCGCAGAGCCTACTCTTAAGAAGGCTGTAGGCCAGCCGGGCCAGTTTGCATGCGAGGAAGTGGTAGACATTGAAGGGCCTCGCGGCATTATGAAAGCTGTAAGGATGCTTGGCCCTTACAGAAGCCACACGCAGCTGGAGCTTTCCAAAGCTGATGCCCGCAAGCTTGGCCTTGAATGCCCCATACGCGATTCCGGCAAAGTGGAAAATACACCAGGCTTCAAGATAATAGGCCCTAAAGGCACTGTTGAAACCACAGACGGCGCTATAATTGCCAAGCGCCATATACACTTTGCTCCGGCTGACGCAGAGAAATTCGGTGTGAAAGACGGAGAAGATGTTAGCGTTATATGCGGTAAAGGCGGAGACAGGGAACTGGTTTTCAATAAAGTTCTCGTACGTGTTTCTGATAAATTTGCCCTTGAAATGCATGTGGACGTTGAAGAAGCAAATGCCGCTTGTCTCAAAAATGGCGACAAAGTATTTGTTCTGTAATTTTAAAATCAGCAAGAGAGGCTTAAAATGGAAAACAATGTAAAACTTACTCCTATGATTGACCATACGCTGCTAAAGGCTGTTGCCACAAAAGAGCAGATAGTGAAACTATGCGAGGAAGCCCGTCAGTATCATTTTGCTTCCGTTTGCGTGAATCCTGCAAATGTCTCCCTGGCCGCAGAGCAGCTTAAAGGCTCTGGAGTTAAGGTGTGCACTGTAATAGGCTTCCCTCTGGGAGCTAACACATCTGTCGTGAAGGCTTTTGAAGCCACAGATGCTATTGCCAATGGGGCTGATGAAGTGGACATGGTAATAAATGTCGGCGCAATGAAGGCTGGAGATACGGAACTTGTTTACAATGACATTAAAGCTGTGCGCGATGCTTCAGCCGGTAAGCTGCTAAAGGTTATAATAGAAACCTGCTATCTTACGGATGAAGAGAAAGTAAAAGCCTGTGAGCTTTCCAAGAAAGCTGGAGCTGATTTCGTAAAAACATCTACTGGCTTTGGAACAGGCGGAGCCACAGCTGAAGATGTAGCCTTAATGCGCAAAACAGTAGGCCCGGATATGGGCGTAAAGGCATCCGGCGGCATACGCGACGCGGAAGCTGCGGCAGCTATGGTTAAAGCCGGAGCGAACCGCCTGGGCTGCAGCGCAGGCGTTGCAATAGCCCAGTCAGAAAAATAAGCCTCAAGCCTGTTATTCGTTTATCTTAAACAGATAAACAGGCTTTTAGTTTTTATGAATCACGGATATTCTCTTTCTTTTTGATAGTATCCGTGATTTTTTAAAAATAGGGCATTTATCTCATAGCCCTATGTTGATATTACGGCAGTATTTAGTCTTGAATTTTGTCCGAATCATTTTAAATTATGAATAAACTTCTTGCGCTTGTTTTTTTCTCATTGGTTACCTTGTTTCCGATGTTTGCTTCGGCAGAAAATGCTGAAAATAGCAATGCTGAAACTAAAAACAATAAGACAAAATCTGTCGCAGAAAATAATTTAAAGCCTGTTGCAGATTCTATGCCAGCTGCGTCAAAGGCTGAATCTGATGACGGTTTAAAAGATTTGACAGCTGTCATTCCTAATGAACAGGAGATTTTGTCTGAAGATGTTTCGGATATTTCATTAGAGCCGGAAATATCTTCTGAAACGGCTCATTCAGATGCCGGGCAGAAAACTTCTTCAGAAGAAGAAGCCTGGATGACGCTTTTCCCTTTCAGTCCGGCGGCAATGAAAGACCCTTCACCGCAGGATACCCGCTCTTTCAGCGAAATTTCACAAGCTGAGTATTGGTTCCTTAAAGAGAATCTTTCTGCTGCGAAAGACGATGATACGCGCAAGGCTCTGTTGCTTGCGGTAGATGAATGGATTACGGCTTTTAAGGATTCTGAACATGCGGATGACATTCTGCTGGCCAAAGCGGAGCTTTACATGGGCTTGGGGGATAGCCGCAAAGCTCTCATAACATTAATGAAGCACCGGCAGGCATATCCTGACTCTCTTCTTAAGGAAGTTGTGAAAGAAAAACTTTCCTCCATAATAAGCAGGAAATATAAAAAGCATGAGACAGCCCTTAAGGCTCTTGCCGAAGCGGAAGGCAATGGCCGTACATCCCGACTTGCCAGGCTTTATTCAGGACTGGCAGAACAGTTTGGTGATGAGTTTTTTGACCCGCTTGTCTCTGAATTTAGAGCTCTGCTTGCCGCAGTGCCTGTATATGCTTATAGGGACAGGCTTCTTTTTTCCCTAGCCCAGCTGTATCATTCACGGGGGCATTACGATGAGGCTGCCATAACCTATGCGGAAGTAATAAGGGTTTATCCTGAAGGCACGATAATTCCGGCAGCTAAATTAGCTATAGCTGAAATACAGGCTAGGGAAAAGCGCAATTATCCCGAAGCCATAAGAATATATGAGGAGATAGCCTTAAAATATGAAGGACAGGAGGAAGCATTTGCTGCTTATAAAGAGCTTCCCAGACTGCTTGAGCGCCAGAAAGAGTATGAAGAGGCAGTAAACATATATGAGAAAATAATAGAGCTTTATCCTGATAAGCCTGAGGCAAGGGATGCTTACAGGGCTGAAACTTCAATACTTCGTTATGAGCTGAAACATTATGGCGAAGCAATACATGTGATAAAGCGAATGGCAGAGAAATATAAAGACAACAGGGCGAAGAATGATCTTTACGGAGCAGCCGATATTGCCAGAAACAATTTGAAAAGCCTTGATGAGGAATTGAAAATTTATGATATAATTGCCAAAGATTATGCGGATCCTAAGAATGCTCCTGCCGCGCTTTTTGCGGCTGCTCAGGCCTGTGAAAGGGCAAAAGAGCCTGCAAAGGCAGAAAATTATTATAATAAGATTCTAAATTCCTGGCCGGCTTCCCCGCAGGCTAAGAAAGCGGCAAAAGCCTTGGGAAAGTAGTGTATTAAGCAATTATAAGATAAGGAGAAAACATGAAGAAAAAAACTTATTTCTTTCTTGCCCTTGCCTGCGCGGCATTTGTGACAGGATGCAGCTGCAGCTGTAAGACAAAAACGGCTGTTCCAGAGGCTTCCAAGGAGGAACTTAATTCAATGACAGAACGTTCAAACAGCATAGCCTTTTCTTTTTATGCCCAGAAAGCGGCAGGAAAAGCGGAAAATTTCTTCTTCTCTCCTTATGGAATGAGGGCAGCTTTCGCAATGGCAAGGGACGGGGCAAGAGGCAGCACTGCAGATGAGATGAATAAGGTTTTCTCTTTTCCTGAAAATGAGGAACAGCTCAGGAATGAAAACCTGGTAATTTCCGCTGCCATGGAAAAAGCGGCGAAAGGAACTGTTTTTTCTGATGCCAATTCTCTTTGGCCGCAAAAAGGATTTAATTTTCTGCCGGAATACTTGTCAGGATTAAAAAAATATTATGGCGCTGTTTCTGAAACAGCAGACTATGTGAAAGACATTGATGGCGCTAGAAATAAAATTAATTCTTGGGCCGCTAGCAAAACCAATGGAAAGATAAAGGAACTTTTTGCTGAAGGCTCCTTAAACAGCCTTACCAGGCTTGTTCTTGCAAATGCTGTTTATTTCAAAGGCAGCTGGAGAAAGCCTTTTACAAAAAATTCTTCCTTTGAGGCAGATTTTCATCTTAATTCCGGAGAAAAAGGCAAGGCAATGTTAATGCGGCATGAGAGTGAAACATATTTCCCGTATGGGGAAGAAAAAAACATTCAGTTTCTTGCCATGCCGTATAAGGCGGCATCAGAAGAACAGGAAGAGTTCCTTGAAATGATGATAATTCTTCCCTATGATAAGAAAGCCTTCATAAATGCCGAGAAAAACCTTAGTTCATCATATATAAAAGAAGCCAGGGAAAAAATGTCAAGCGAAAAAGTAAGGGTTTTCCTGCCAAAATTTTCTTTTTCTTCATCGCATGATCTTAATGAAGATTTAAAATCACTTGGCATGCGGCTTGCCTTTAATGACAAGGCAGATTTTTCCGGCATGACAGGAGATAAATCTCTGTATTTGCAGAAAGCAGTGCAAAAAACTTTCATAGATGTTTCGGAAGAGGGAACGGAAGCGGCAGCTGTTACGGGCATCAGCATGGGCCTTAAGTCAATGGCTCCTGTCCCATCAATAATTTTTAGGGCGGATAAACCTTTTATTTTCCTTATACGGGATGTCAAAACAGGATTAATTCTTTTCATTGGTAAAATAGAAAATCCAAAGTAATAATAAATATGCTATAATTTTTTTAACACATTTACGGGGTGTGGCTCAGCTGGCTAGAGCGCTCGCTTCGGGTGCGAGAGGTCGTGAGTTCAAATCTCACCACCCCGAAAAAGAAAAAGCGGAAGAATTGATGATGCTTCCGCTTTTTTTGTAAAAAGAAAATACAATGGAGATTGTGATGGATAAAAAAACATCAGTTATTTTTTGCAAAAGAGCCTTAGCTGGCTTTTTGTCTGCCATGCTTGTTGCTGGAATGAGCGTAAAAGCATTGGCACAGGTAGATCCTCTTGCTGAGCAGATTACGGATCATTTTATATATTCAGTGGCTATGGGCATTTCAGACCAGAACAGCTTTATGTCTTTTTCGCTTAATGATATAGGCAATCAGACACTGTTTGCCCCTGCGGCGGCTGGCCTTAACAGCGGTGATGTATGCGGCACTGGCGCATGCGTAGGAAATCTCCATATAAAAGCTTTTGCTAACAGCGATAATCTGCGCGATTCAGATATGCTGGATGACAATGCTGGCGTGGTGGCGGCATTTAGCACAGACCGCATTTATGATGCCTTTGATGCCCGCTATTCTGTGTTTGGCGGATACATGATTTCCCGCATGAAATATGAGGCCTCCATAGGCACAAAAGATCATCATGAAAACAATATCCCTTTCGCTGGACTGTCCGCTGAGTTTTATAAAGGCCATTTCTTCGGAGGATTTGTTCTTAATGGCGCTTATGCCCATACAAAAACAATGTTTGAAGGGGCCGATGACCGCTCAAGCGATTCCTGGATGGGCGGAGCTGGCGTAAAAGCAGGTTATAATATGAACCTGTTCAGTCATTTTGCCCTGCAGCCCTTTGGCAAAGCCTCATATACTTATTTCAAAATGGAAAATCAGGAGACTCCTGCCGGAGAAATAGATTTCCACGCCATGCATGGAGTATCTTTTGCCCCCGGAATGAAAGGCGTTTTGAATCTTGGAAAATGCTGGGAACTTGCCGGCTTCGGCAATTATGTTTGGGATTATATGACTTATAACGATGTAAAGGCAGATTCCACAGCTGATGAGATGCTGAATTATGTGGAATACGGCTTGGGCCTTCAGAAGAAATGGTCTTCAGTCATTCTTTCTGCCAATGGCAAGCGCCGTGAAGGCAAACGCTATGGCTGGTATGCCGACCTTAATTTGGAAGTAAGGTTCTGAGCGGGTATTTAATAGGAGAATATGACAATGAAAAATTTAATGCTTTTAATTATCTCCGCAGGCTTTCTGACTGGCTGCGGCCTTTCATACTGCCGTGAAAATATGTGCGGCAGCTGCCAGACTGCTGAAGAGGCTCCTGCTCCGGTAAAAAAAGAAGAGCCTAAGAAACCGGTAGAGCAGCCTAAGCCTAAGCCGGTAGAGCAGCCTAAGCCGGTGGCAACGCCGACCGTGGTAATTGACAATGAAGATGAGGCAATAACCCTCGGAGCTACTACATTTAAATATAATGCTTACGACTTCACTGATGAAGCTAAAGCAAATCTTGATGTTCTTGCCAATTACATGAAGCTCCATAAGAAATCTACAATAACTGTTGAAGGCCATACTGACAGCATTGGCTCCGCAGCTGCTAATCAGGATATTTCCGAGAAGCGCGCCAATGCCGTTAAAAATTACCTTGTTGACAGCGGCATAGACGAAAAGCGCATAACCACTAAGGGTTATGGCAAAACCAAGCCTATTGCTACTAACAAAACAAGAGAAGGCCGTGCAAAGAACCGCCGTATTGAGATTGTTTTTAACAACTCAAAGGCTGCGGCTCAAAAGGCAGCAGCTGCTAAGAAAGCAGCAACCGCAGCCCAAAAGACAGCAGCTCAGAAAACAGCTGTAAAATAAATAATTGGGCTGACTTAGCCTGTAAGGTAAAGGGACAGTATTTTCGCTGTCCCTTTACTCTTTATTAAAGTCATTTTTTTTTGCTAATATTGATACTAAAGCATGTTGTTTTCCGGCAGCTTTTTAATGCGGCTATTTTAATATAATTTTTAAGGCAGATGCTCAATAACATGAATGATGAGAAAGACAAAAGCATGGAGGAAGAAAATCTTTCTTCCAGCCAGATGCCTGATTTTGCCGAATCAGGCGATTTTCAGTCCGCATTTGCTGCAAACAGCGAACAGGAGGAAAATATCGGCAAAGAGCTATCCTCTGTAATCAGGCCTGGCCGTAAAGCTTCTGTTAATGATTCCGTAAAACAGTATATTGCTCATGTAAGCCAGATACAGCCTGTAGACCGTGAGCAGATGGGAGAGCTTTGGAAGCGCGTAAAAAGGGGAGACCGGCGGGCTAAAGAAAAAATTTTTGAGCAGAACCTGCGGCTTGTGATTTCCATAGCCCGTAAGTTCATGGATAAGCATAATGACGGAGGTCTTGATTTTCTTGACCTTATAGAGGAAGGCAATTTGGGCCTTTATCATGCGATTGAAAAATATGATCCTGAGCTTGGATATCGTTTTTCAACTTATGCCAATTATTGGATAGAGCAGCATGTTCGCCGCTATCTGGAGGAAACTTCTAAAACCATACGCATTCCTCCCCATGCCTGGACTGCCATGCGCAAATGGCAGCGCGAATATAAGGCTTTGCAGGAAAAGCTTGGCCGCAGCCCGGAATTTAGCGAAATGACAAGACATCTCGGCTGGACTGAAACGCAAGCCCGCCTGGCCATTAGAACTTCTGATCTCGTTTCTGGCATATCGTCAATAGATGCCACCAGAACGAACAGCGAAGGAAAGGAAAATACCTTAGAAGAAACTATACATAGCGGGATGGAAGACACTCCTGAACATAAAGTAACGGAGAATAATACTTTGGAAGTGCTTAAAAAAGCTTTTGAGGAGCTTGATCCCAGAGAAAGGGAAATCCTTGAAGCCAGATATGGCCTTCACGACGAATCTGCTAAAACGCTTAATGAAATAGGAAAGGAGCTGCATTTGTCCAGGGAGCGTGTGCGCCAGCTTGAGGCAAGAGCTTTGCAGACCTTGCGCAGGGCTGTAATTTCCTTAGGGCTTAATGAAGATGCTTACAGGACAGCTTCCTTGCGCAAAAAAAGCAGTTCATCCAATTTTGAAATGCTTTCAATGGCTTTGGCTGGGAAAAAACAGAAAAGAGGCTCAAGCCTGAAAATTTTAAAAATTCCAAGGAGAAACAAATGAATGAAAATATAATTAAGGCTGCTGATGCGGCAATACGCAATATTCCTGATTTTCCTAAAAAAGGAGTTCTTTTCAAGGACATTACCCCTCTTCTTGGAGATGCGGTTCTTTTGAAACAAGTCATAAAGGCAATGGCTGAGCCATTTCGGGAATCAGGAATAACAAAAGTCCTCGGCTCCGAGGCCAGGGGCTTTCTGCTTGCCGCTCCAATTGCTATAGAGCTTGGCGCCGGCCTTGTGCCAGTGCGCAAGAAAGGAAAACTGCCGGCAAAAACCATTTCTGCCAGTTATGCTTTGGAATATGGCACAGATACTCTGGAAATGCATGCTGATGCCTTGAAGCCTGGCGACAAAGTGCTTATAGCGGATGATGTTCTTGCCACAGGAGGCACTGCTGCGGCAATGAAAGAATTGGTTGAAAAAACAGGTGCTTCTGTCGTCGGTGTTTCAATGCTTATTGAGTTGCCTTTTTTGAAGGGAAAAGAAAAAATTAGTGACTGTAAGCTATTTTCTTTGCTAAAATATTAGTAATACATTGCGCCCCCGTAGCTCAACTGGATAGAGCTGCTCCGTCCTAAGGAGAGGGTTGATGGTTCAAGTCCGTCCGGGGGTGCCAATATTTTATCTGTTATCCTGAGGAAAATTATGCCAGCTAATACATGGGTGGAAAGCAAAAAAGAAGTTGAGACTGTGAAGAAGTCCCAGGCTCTTATTGATTGGATTAAAGAAAACAGGGAGACTTTTTGGGGCTCCGTAGCTGTTATAGCTGCCACAATCGCATTCGTCATTTTTTTTACTGCCAGCTATGCTAAAACACAAAAAAATGCCTGGCAGGCCCTTTTTATTGCTCAGCAGAATGCCTATGCCGGGAAAATTGATGAGGCGAAAAAAATTTCCTCTGATCTTATAAAAAACTATAGCCGAAGCTCCGCTGTTCCTTTTGCGATTATGCTTGAAGGCGATCTTGATTTTGCTAAAGGCAAATTTGAAGAAGCTGAAAAATCTTATCGTCTTGCTATGAAAAAAGCGGAAAACACTCTTCTTCCTGTATTGCTTTTCAATGTTGGCAAAACTTTTGAGGCCCGCCATAATTGGGAAGAGACAATAAAGACTTATGAGTCTTTTATGAAAAAATATAATAACCATTATACTGCCCCTGAAGTGTATATGAATCTTGCGGCGGCATATGCCAGGTCAGGCAAATCAGAAGAAGCGAAAACAGCTTTCTCAAAAATTACTGTTCTTTATCCTGACACTATATGGGCTCAGCAGGCCAAGGCTATATTAAATCCTCCAGTGAAGGAACAGCCAAAGGCTGGCAAGAAGCAGACAAAAAAATAATTGCCTGCGCAGAGCATGGCATTAATGAAGCCCGCTTAAAACGGGCTTCTGTTTTTTAATGCAATGCTGCTAATTAACGATTAATACCATAATTGAATACAAAATAAAATTCTTTCCATGAAAAAAATATTTTCATTTTTCTTCTTTTTTGTTCTGTTGTCTGACATTTCCGCATATGCCCAGTTTGAGATGCCTGAGAATGATAACATAAATGCTTTATATAGGGCTGATTCAACATCTCTTAATATGAAAAATCAATCTTATGGAGGCAATATAAAGCTGGGAACTGCCGCAGGCCATAATGTGTACGCGCGCGGCAAGTGGGCGGAATATCAGTCATCCGGCTATGGTTATTTTCCTAAATATCTTTATGAGGCTAATATTTCCCTGTTTGCGGCATCGGAAATACAGACAATTTCACTGTATGCGGATTCTAAATCTGACAAGCTTTATCATTCGGATAAGGAAACTGATTTCGGCTTTAGCTATTTCCGTACCATAAAATCATGGAGCACTCCGCAAAGCACATGGATGTTCGCCTTGAATTATTCCAGCAGAAGAAGCTTTTGGGGAGGGATTCCAATCCCTTTCTTAGCTTACAGATATATTTCAAGAAAATTTATCTTTATGGCTCCTTTTTATGCCCAGTGGAATATTAGCGAAACATGGTCTGCCAATGCCCAGTGGCTTCCTGTTGAGTGTTATAAGGCCGGCATAAAATGGATGCCTTCAAAATCCTTTTTTATTGAGCTTCAGCATGGAATTAGCTCAGAATCTTTTTTCATAGCAAATAGGCCGGAAGAAGATGAGTCGCTGTATTTAAAAACTGCATACCTGTCCCTAAATCCAGTATGGAAGATGGGGGAGAAAGCTGAACTTTCCTTAATGGCAGGCTGGATATTTCGCAGCAAGTATTATTATGGAGACAGCTATAGTGATGTGAATGGGCTTGTAAGGACTGGCGATGGCTTTGCCGGATCTGCGGCATTAAAGATTTTTTTCTGAGTTTCTTTTGAGTCTTTAGACTGCAATATAAGTCTTAATGCGGTTTTCAGGCATAGGCTCAGGCCTGTTTCATGCTTTATAAAGCATTTAATGCTGCCTTATAATCCTTTTTTTGCCCTTCTTATAATAATAATGTAAAATATGAATGATTGTTCCAGCAATGCCGGAGCGATTTTTATGCCGTATGATTACTTTGCGAAATATATGCAAGTCTTTTACTTCACAGGTCCTTTTTGAGGATGCATCGCTTCAGCTTAATGATGGGGATCGTTTCGTGCTTGTAGGGCCTAATGGCGCTGGCAAATCCACATTATTTAAAATGCTGCTTGGGCAGGAAGAATGCGATGAAGGCGAGATAAGCTTTAAAAAAGGCGCTGTCATAGGCTATCTTCCGCAAGAAAATCCTCCAGTTTCAGATGAAAGCATAATTAGTTCCGTCCTTGACGGGGCAGAAGACTTTGACGGCAGGCTGGCAGCAGAAGGCAAATCCATACTTATGGGGCTTGGATTTAAAGTTAAGGATTTTGATCGTCCCATTAACACTTTAAGCGGCGGATTAGCTATGCGCGCTGCCTTAGCAAAGCTTTTGCTTAAAAAACCGGATCTTCTGCTTTTAGACGAGCCGACTAATCATCTTGACCTGGAATCGCTTAAATGGCTTGAAGATTATCTTCAGCACTATCAGGGCGCGGTTTTTTCCATATCTCATGACCGTGATTTTATAAATAAGACAAGCAAAGCTATTGTAGCCTTACAGGAACATAAACTGAAAATATATTATGGGGATTATGAGCATTATCTTAAGCAGAGAGATGATGAAAAAGCTAAGCTTTTAAGCGCCTGGAAAAGGCAGCAGGAAGAAATTGCCCAAATGGAAGACTTTATCGCAAGGAACAGAGTTAGGGCTTCTACTGCCAGCCGTGTGCAGAGCATGATAAAGCGCTTGGAGAAAATAGAGAGAATTGAGCTTCCGGCTGAAAGCAAAACTGTAAAGATGCATTTCCCGCAGCCAATGCGCACGGCCACAAAAGTGCTTGAACTTAAGGGAGTATCTAAGATTTACCCTATTGAAGGCCATGAACCGCTAAAAGTTTATGAAAATTTTGATTTTGTCCTTGAGCGCGGACAGAAAATGGTATTCGTTGGTCATAACGGCGCAGGCAAGTCCACTCTTCTAAAAATGCTTGCAGGGGCAATTCCTCCAGACTCTGGCGATAGAATACTAGGTCTTAACGTAAAGACGGGATATTTTTCCCAGCATCATACAGATATGCTGGATGCAAGGAAAACAGTTCTTCAGGAAGCCATGGACAATGACCGCATGAATCCGGAACTTATGGTGCGCACAGTGCTTGGCGCATTTCTTTTCCATGGCGATGACGTATATAAGCCTGTATCGGTGCTTTCAGGCGGAGAAAAAAGCCGCCTAATGCTAGTTAAGCTCCTTCTTGACCCTCCCAATGTGCTGCTAATGGATGAACCTACGACACATCTTGATATGGCTAGCGCAGAGGCCCTCATCTCTGCCCTAAAAGATTTTGAAGGCACTATATGCTTCATAAGCCATGATGTATATTTTATAAACGCAATTGCCGATTCGGTAGTGCATGTGGAAAATGGCAAGACTACGGTTTATCCGGGAAATTATGATTATTTTCTCTACCGCATGCGTCAGGCAGAGAAAGCCGAAGAGCCCATGCAGCCTTTTGCGCAGGAAAAAAATAATAAGAAGAACTGCGGCTATGGAAGCTGGGCTGAAAAAAAACAGCGTGATGCGGAAGTCCGAAAAAAGGCACGCCGCAGGGAAACTCTTAAGAAGGAAATAGACAGAATAAAATCAGAAGTTGCAAAACTTGCTGAGAAAATGGCCAGTCCGGAAATTTATTCAGATTATATCCAGGTTCAGGAAATCAGCGGAAAAATATCTGCCATGGAAAAACAGATAGCCGATTATTCTGATGAGCTTGACTTGCTTGATCTGGAAGCTTTGGAAGAGAACTGATTTATGGAAAACACAGTGAAACATCGCAATGATTTAAGAAATATAGCTATTATAGCCCATGTTGACCATGGCAAGACAACACTGGTTGATGCCATGCTTAAACAGACTGGTGCATTTAAAGATAAGAGCGGCGAAGAAGCTACCTGCATAATGGATTCAAATGACCAGGAAAGGGAAAGGGGAATAACAATTCTTTCTAAGAATACATCAGTGAAGTACGGCGATACCACAATTCACATTGTGGATACCCCCGGACATGCGGACTTTGGCAGCGAGGTTGAGCGCGTATTGCGCATGGTAGACGGAGTTCTGTTGCTGGTGGATGCTTTAGACGGCCCTATGCCGCAGACTCGCTTCGTATTAAAGAAATCCCTTGCATTGGGATTGCGCCCTATTGTTGTTATAAATAAGATTGACCGCCCTAACTGCAATCCTAGCGCATCCTTAGATAAAGTGTTCTCATTGTTTATGGAACTGGATGCCACAGATGAGCAGCTGGATTTCCCCGTAGTTTACGCTGTCGGCAGAGACGGCTGGGCCACTTATGACCCTGAGGTCAAAACTGATAACCTTAAGCCTTTGTTTGATACTATAATAAAGCATGTTCCAGGCCCGGCTGACGATGAGGAAGGCCCTCTTAGGCTTTTGGTTACCATGCTGGATTACAGCTCATATACAGGACGCATAGGCATAGGCCGCATAACGCAGGGCAAAATTTTAGAGGGCCAGCAGGTAATGACAGGATCTGAGAAAAAGCCTATGGTGCAGCGCAAAGTCGTCCAGCTTATGGGATATAAGGGCCTTCAGCGCATAAATATCAAGCAGGCGAGAGCTGGTGATATAGTAGCCATAGCGGGCCTTGAGGGAGTAGATGTAGGCGATACTGTTTCTTCTGTTGATTCTCCTGGTGTTCTTCCTACGCTTGAAATAGAGCCTCCTACGCTCTCAATGGAATTTTTTGCAAATGACGGGCCTTTCGCAGGCAGGGATGGAAAATTTGTTACCATTACGCAGATTAAAGAAAGGCTTATGCGCGAGCAGGAAACAAATGTGGGCCTTAAGGTAGAAGAAATAAACAGCGGCATAGCCGGCTATAAAGTTTCCGGCAGAGGAGAACTGCATCTCTCTGTCCTTATTGAAAGTATGCGCCGCGAAGGCTATGAGCTTTGTGTCTCTAAAATGGTTGTGCTTACTAAAGAAGAAAATGGCGTAAAAATGGAGCCTGTAGAGTATCTGGTCATGGATGCCCCGTCCGAATACCAGGGCAATATAATGACTGCCATGGGAGAAAGGGGCGCACAGATGAAAAACATGGTCATCGGCGAGGATGGCCGCATACGCTTTGAGTATGTAATATCTTCAAGGGCGCTTATAGGCCTTAAGTCAAAATTCCTCAGCTTCACCAGAGGCTCAGGCCTTATGCATCACAGCTTCTACGGATATATGAAAGAAGGCTCTTTCAGTCCCGTTAAGCGCAATGGCGTTTTTGTAGCTAAGGAAACAGGGCAGACAGCAAGCTATGCCCTTAATACTCTCCAAGAGCATGGAACTATGTTCGTGGGCCCTGGAGAGGAAGTGTATGCGGGTCAGATTGTCGGAGAAAATTGCCGCAGCAATGATCTTGTTGCTAATCCCTGCAAGGAAAAACACCAGACAAATATGCGTTCTTCAACAGCTGATGCTTCAGTAATACTTACTCCGCCAGTAAGAATGAGCCTTGAGCAGTCTATAGAATATATTGCTGAAGATGAATTTGTTGAAGTTACGCCCCATAACATAAGAATGAGAAAGAAAATTTTGGATCATGGCAAGCGCCGCAGAAGCGAACGCCCTGTTTCAGAAGAGGAGGATTAATGTCACCGAAAATCATGCGTTATTTGCGCCTTTCCGCGCTTATTATTGCCGTTGCTTTATCATCTGCATGCTTAGGCAATTCTAGAAAAGCTGCCACTGCTCTTCAGTATCTGGATGAGGCTTCTGTATTGTCTATAAAACTGCCAGAAGTGCCTGACACAGGCTCTGCCTTGTTTGAATCTGATTTTAAGACTTTGCATGAATGGCAGGAAAAGAGATCTGAAGGGGAGTGCATAGTTGCCAAGAAAAATGCGGACTATGATTTTAGGGCCATGTTTCCAGGCCTTAAAGATTTTTATGAGAATCTTCCAGCTGTAAATAGGGAATTTTTGGATTCCGTAGGCGATGAAACGGCAATAGCTGTAAAACTCATGAAGAAAAAATATAACAGGGCTCGTCCGTATATTACAGATCCTACATTGCTGCCATGCGTGGATAAGCCTGGAAAGAACAGCAGAGCCTATCCGAGCGGACATTCCACGAGGGCAAGGGTTTATGCCTTATTGCTTACCGAGCTTATGCCTAAGCGCCGTTCTGAGTTTCTTACAAGGGCTGACATAATCGGCCTTGACCGGGTTGTAGGCGGCGTTCACCATCCTACAGATATTGAAGCCGGCAGGCGCTTTGCTAATGCTCTTTTTGCCAAGTATATGCAGAATAAGCTCTTTAGGGCTAATGTGAATAATCTCAGGCAGTATCTTCCCAAAAATTGATTTTCTTGCGAAGACGAAAAGCAGAAAAGGCCAGCTTTATGCTGGCTTTTTCTTTTTTAGCACTCTAAACTGAGTATTGACAATTAAGTCTGCATGAGCTATAATATTTTTAGCACTTAAAAGCATTGAGCGCCAATTTTGAAAAATGCTTAAAGGCTAGAGATTAAAATGCGAGTCCTTAAACCTGAAGATGCCAGAAACAGAAAAGAGAAGATCCTCAATTGGGTTGTCTTTAACTATGTTAATACAGGCCGCCCGGTAAGCTCAGATCTTATCACTAAGGAAGGCAGCTTCAATATCTCTAGCGCTACAATAAGGAATGTGCTCAAGGAGCTTGAAGAAGAAGGGTACCTTTTTCAGCCTCACACTTCCGGAGGCAGAATACCTACGGATAAAGGCTATAGAGCTTATGTGGACAATGTTTCCCGCATGCAGAGGCTTGCTCTTAGAGAAAAAGAACTTCTTGAGCAGGAATATGAGCGGCGCATTGAGCAGCTGGATGGCTTCCTTAAGCATACGTCAAAAATGCTTTCTGAAATGTCTCAGTGTGCTGGCTTTGTAATGAGCGCTGATGCTGAAAATGACTTGCTAAAACGCATGGAGCTTATAAGCCTTGCTCCAAATACTGTGCTTGCGGTTCTTGTTTCACATGCAGGGATAATAAAGAACAATGCCTTTGTGCTTAGCAGTCCTATTGAAAAAGACGATTTGCGTATCTTGGCAATTAAGCTTAACCGCCGGCTTAAAGATTTTTCAATAATTGAATGCTCTAATATTATAAAGACAGAGTTTTTGCCTGTCCTGCGCAGCAGGGGGATTTCAGAACTGCTGAAAAAAATTGCGGATTATCTGGCCAGCTCTGCCCATGCGGAAGATGCACTTTACATGGACGGCTTGAGCCGCATATATTCAAATTTTGAAGATGTAAGTCCTGATGACATAAGAGATTTAGCCCGCCTTCTGGAGGAAAAAGAACGTTTTTCTGGCATGCTGCGCCGCCGCTTGCGCGAAAGCAGCCGCCCAGCCATATCTTCCGGCAAGACTGGCCATGCGGTTGATGTAACAATAGGATCAGAGAATAATATAAAGGAATTTAAAAATTTTAGCCTTGTTTCCAGCTCTTACAGAATTAATGACAAGACTGTGGGCATGATAGGCATTCTCGGCTATAAGCGCATGGAATACTCGCGCATGATTTCCTTGGTGGAAACAGTTAGCCGTATGATGGAAGAAATGCTCGGCGAATGGGACGGCTTGGAGTTTGAAGATTAACATGAATAGCGAAGAAGACATTGAAGAAAATTATAGTGACGGGCAGTATCAGGAAGATGCCATCCGGGAAGACGAATCTCAGGAAGAAATATCTGATGAATCTGGGGATTCACAGGATGGAACACTGGCCGAATCCGCAGAATCAGGTTCAGAGCGTCCGCAACAGAAGAAGAAAGGATTTTTCGGAAAGATGTTTGGCAATAGTGAGTCTGAAATTTCCGCTGAGCTTGAGAAACAGACGAATCTTGCTAAGGAATATTACAATCAGCTTCTTTCCATAAAGGCAGATTTTGAAAATTTCAGGAAGCGCATGGAAAGGGAGAAGCCTGAGCTTATAAAATACGGCAAGGCTGACATTCTTGCGAAGCTCCTTCCGATGTATGACCTTATGCTTGCTGCCGGCAAACATTTGGAAACCGTAAAAAACCCGGAGCTTTCAAATACGGTCATGGGCCTGAAAATGGTTTTTAAGGAATTTGAAAAAATCTTTGATTCTGAGGGAATGCGTCCCATGGACATAGTAGGCAAGCCTTATGATCCAATGGCTACGGAAATTCTTGGAATAGTTGATGGGGATGATAGCAATGACGGCTTAGTGGTAGAAGAACTTCAGAAAGGTTTTTATCTGGGGGACAAGATATTAAGGCCGGCTAGGGTGAAAATAGCCCGTAAAAAAGCTGCCGTCCCTGCTCCTGCAGAAGAGAACAAAGATGCCGCAGAAGAGGAAAAATCTGTTGCGGAGAACGATGCTGAAACTGGCGGAAATGCCAGTTTCTGAAGCATTCATGCCGGTCGGATACATTGCCGGCAAAAAAATTTATAAAACATTAAGGAGAAACACAAATGGCAAAAATAATTGGAATTGACCTTGGAACTTCTAATACTGCCGCAGCAGTAATGGAAGGCGGAAAAGTAACAATAATTCCGTCGGCTGAAGGAACAAGCCTTGGGGGAAAGGCATTCCCGTCTTATGTGGCTTTCGCTAAAGATGGCCAGATGCTGGTTGGTGAACCGGCCCGCCGCCAGGCTGTCGCTAATCCGGAAGGCACCATTTCGGCTTTCAAGCGTAAAATGGGCACAGATCACAAATATACGGTAGCAGGAAAAGAATTTGCTCCGCAGCAGCTTTCAGCTTTCCTTCTGCAGAAAGTTAAACGCGATGCTGAAGCATTTCTCGGCGAAAAAGTAGAAAAAGCTGTTATCACGGTTCCTGCTTATTTTAATGACAATCAGCGCCAGGCTACTAAGGATGCCGGCACAATCGCAGGCCTTGAAGTGGTTCGTCTTGTTAACGAGCCTACCGCGGCAGCGCTTGCCTATGGCATAGACAAAGAAGGCAAGGATCAGAAAATAATGGTTTTTGACCTTGGCGGCGGAACATTGGATGTTACCATTATGGAAATGAGCAAGGAAGGAACCTTTGATGTTACTTCCACATCCGGCGACACTCAGCTTGGCGGCACTGATATGGACCGCGCAATAGTAAATTATATTGCTGATGAATTCCGCAAGGAAAACGGCATAGACCTGCTTAAAGACTCTACCGCATCGCAGCGCATACGCGAAGCTGCGGAAAAAGCCAAGATTGAGCTTTCCACGACTATGGAAACAGAGATTAACCTGCCATTCATCACAGCAGACGCAACCGGCCCGAAACATCTGGCCATAAAGCTTTCCCGCGCTAAGCTTGAATCTCTTGTAGATTCTATCGTGAGAAAATGCCAAAAA
>Ga0310690_10003401_pt1 | contig 23929 bp, 22 predicted proteins | sample AusTroGonzalo_MG_2_FD_207661 | JGI IMG/M metagenome (GOLD analysis project Ga0310690, IMG submission 207661) | Bovine rumen microbial communities from tropical cattle in Woodstock, Queensland, Australia - Gonzalo_04 (v2) (version 2) | ecosystem: Host-associated > Mammals > Digestive system >... | reverse complement strand
TTTTTTAAAAAAAAATCAGGTGGCCTGTAAGCCGGGTTTTGTCTGGGATAATCATTCGTCTGGGGCACGCATTACTGTTTACCTCTAGCGACTTACCTCTTGATGCTCGGCCAAAAACAACCGTTTTTCGGGAATCCCGAAGCATCTTTCTTAGTCTTGCTTCCGATAGGGTTTGTCCTGCCACTTCTGTTTCCAAAAGCGCGGTGGGCTTTTACCCCGCCGTTTCACCCGTTCCATGGCGTACCATGGTGGTTTATTTTCTGTGACACTTTCCGTCGGGTCACCCCGCCCGGACGTTATCCGGTATCGTGTTTCTGTGAAGCCCGGACTTTCCTCAAATGTATAAACACTCGCGATTATCCGGCCACCTGATAGGGCTTATTTTACAAAAAATATCCTTTTTTGTCAAGAAGATTTTAAGACTTAGTCCTTTTCCAGGATAACTGATTCACGGATCAATGCCTGATATAACTCGTTAAAATCAATTGCCCTGTTCGGAATATTTTTTTCATGCTTAATCGCCGTCAATTTCAACCTTCCTTGAAGAACGGCGGCAACTCCCAAAAATTGCCGTATCGTTTTAACAACGTCTTTTTCTGTTTCCAACGGCGTTGTGGGCCGATAAACAAATTTTATCCCTTCATTCGGGTATGACAGATGCATAATAATACCCAAAGAGTTTGGCAATTTCAATAGATGATCAATCCGGTCAACATCGTAATGCAAATCCGTATTCCCGATACTGACTTCGTATTTACCCTTTTCTTGCCACATTGCCATCATTTTTTCATCTCTTATCGGCATCTCATCCTCCATTTCCTCTTATCATAACATATTTTTAAATTTTGTCAAGCTTTTAAAAAAATCCCCCGCCAAACAGCGGGGGAAAGAGATAAGCAAAAAAAACGAATTATTTCAAATAACCGTCTTTGGTCGCCATATGTTTAACCATACGTACCAAAGCATTGGAATAACCCCATTCGTTGTCATACCAGGAAACAATCTTGAACATCCGTTTTTCACCCTTCAGGTTATTTTGAAGTGTGGCTTTGGAATCATAGATACTGGCATGAGAATCATTGATAAAGTCTGTTGAAACCAGTTCTTCATCCGTATAACCCAAGGTTCCCTTCATATAGGTATCTGCCGCTTTTTTCAGCAATGCATCAATTTCTTCGATGCTGGTATCACGGCCGGCAACAAATGTCAGGTCAACGGCAGAAACGTCAGCTGTCGGTACGCGGAAAGACATACCCGTCAATTTTCCCTTTACAACCGGCAACACTTCCCCGACGGCCTTAGCAGCACCCGTTGTGGACGGAATGATGTTAATGGCCGCAGCCCGACCGCCGCGCCAATCTTTCTTGGATGGTCCGTCAACCGTTTTTTGTGTCGCTGTATATGAGTGAATTGTAGTCATCAAACCTGTCTCAACACCGATACCTTCTTTGATCAAAACATGGACCAGCGGAGCCAAGCAGTTCGTTGTGCATGAAGCATTTGAAACAATGATATGCTTTGCCGGATCAAATTCGTTTTCGTTGACACCAAAGACCATCGTCTTGACATCACCTTTACCCGGGGCAGAAATCACAACCCGCTTTGCACCGGCCGTAATATGACCTTGTGCTTTTTCAGATTGTGTAAACAAACCGGTTGATTCAATCACATAATCAATATTTAAATCTTTCCACGGCATGGTGGCCAAATCTTTTTGAGCCATCAGACAACGGATTTCATTGCCGTTCACAACCAATGTATCATCTTCTTCCAAAGCCGGATTTGATTTCTTTGTCGTAATATCGGCTTTCATTTTTCCGTGGACGGAATCATATTTGAGCTGATAAGCGAAGTATTTGGCATCTGTTCCCATATCAACAACGGCGACAACATCAATACCGTTCCCGAGCAGGCCCTGTTCTGTGATAGCTTGAAAAACCAAGCGACCGATCCGGCCAAAGCCGTTAATTGCAACACGTACTGTCATAAAATTTTCTCCTTTTCAGTTTAGTTTTAAAATATCGTGTGAGGTATCATAGGCATATTTTACCCCGAAAGTCAAGAAAAATTTGGGAACATCAAAAACCGGTGAATTAAATACCGGTCATAGAAACAGGGGATAGAAACTTATATTATAGTAATTGTCCGCGTTTGCTGACAAACCTGGCATCAATGCCTGTTTGCGGCTGTATCTGTTTTGCTTCTTCGGGTTTTGACGCATTAACATTCATACCCAGACCACCATTGGCAGCTGCTGCCAACATATTACCATTGCTGATATGTTCTTTTGAACTGACACCTTCTTGAAAAAAGGCAGCACCCCGAGCACCATCCATCCGTAACCCATCATTATTATTTGATGAACCGTTTAAATCCAAATATTTATCCATTATCCGTCCGGGAATAACAAAATGCCCCTTATCGGTCATCGGAACCCAATAATTCATTCCGTCGGGACCACAAAGCAATCCTTGTTTATCCCAAACTTCTTCTCTGTGTGCAAACTTGGTTTGATGTTGCAGGGCAACCATATTCTTTTGAAATTCATCCATTGCCCGCCGAAGGGATTGAACATATGCTGTTTGATCTACCGCTTGTGTCAAAGATTGCTGAATAGCAATCTTTTTCTCAGGATCAGTTTCGGCTTGCAATTCACCATATAAATTTCTGACCCTTTCAAAATCTTGATCATCCGGCCCTTTGGTTACATCAGATAATAATTCGTCATCCTTCAAAACTTCCAATGCCTCCTTACTACCAAACCGTTCTCCGGGATTAACGGCAGCCGTTTGAGCCGCCAGAGTCGGATAAAAAATCTTGGCATAGAATTCATCCAACAAAGGGCATTCTTTTTTAAAGCATTCAGGATCCTTATGACGTTCTTCATTTAACCGACAAATCAACTCATTTATCACTCTTCGACCGCTATATCCCCCACATTCTTCAAACTTTTTCATTTTTTCAGAAAGTTCTTGTGTATATTGTGATCCTCGACCCCAATCCAATAAATAGCATTCCTTAAAAATAGGGGATTCAGAAATACCGTGATCCGCGCAATGGGTCAATTCGTGAAGAAGAACGGTTGGTTCCCGATCAGTGGATAATGAAATAAAAAAGTCAAAATGATCACCCAATCGTTCCTCATCATCATTTTGCAATGCCGCCCCAGTCACAACTGTTTCTTCAGAATCTGCATATGTATCGTCGCGTGTTTCTGAAGCATTTCCGGTTAGAGCATTACTCACCTTTCGCTCATCCGCATTTCTTTGCATCAGAGATAAAAGGCCGCCTCGTTGTCTAAAATTATCCAATAAGGATCTTTCTTCACCAGCCGCTATTTTGTCCCATTCGGCAGTCAACTTACCAAATGATTCACGAGCCCAGGCAAAACTTTCCGGCAAATTTTCCGGTTTTTCATGCAGGGGAACAACCGCCAAACTCCCATCCGGCCCCAAAAGGGTCACATTCATATCATGAATATACATATGATTGCCAAGTGAAGTTATTTTTCCCAAATCGGGATTTTGCCTACCGGATGTTTCATCATTTTTCGATTTTTCCGGTAACTGAAAATCACTGGTGCGTCCATCGGGGGCAATCAATCGCACATTTTTGGCATCACCATAGAGACAATCACCAAACGAGGCAATAACTTGGTGATCGGAATATTCGTATAATAACCGATACTCATCGCTTTGGTCCTTTGCGATTCCGTTTAGTTTCTCTATCGTTACTTTGTCTTGTTCTGCAGACATTTCCATCACCCCACAGACTTATTATACCACGGAATAAAGATATGTCAATTTTTTATAATTACAGACTGACGGATAACAAAAAAGGAGGGCATAAAGAGGGAGAGCCCTCCCTACCGGCTTTGCTCATGAGACATAGGAAGACTAAAATGAACAAAACCGTATCGTTTAACGACGTGAAATTGTTTAGCATATTTTTTTATGTTTGTCAAATATTCTTTAGATGGCATGAAAAGATAATTTTTGTTGCATTATGTATGAAATAGTCATAAACTTGAACCCGTCTTGTATGGAGGGGCCAATGATTTATCTAATTTTATTTCTGTTTTTACTGCTGGGATCTGTTTTTTTATATAATCGTTTCATCCGCTTGGACAATATGACCCGTGAAGCCTGGTCAGACGTCAATGTTCAATTAAAAAGACGTTATGCCCTTATTCCTAATCTGGTAACAACGATTAAAGGATATATGAAATATGAAAAAAACACCATCAATGATATTATTCAAACGCGTAGTACTGCCCTTCGCCAAAATACACCGGCCGAAAAGGCTGATTTGGAGAATCGACTGACCTTGGGATTAAAACATATTTTTTCCGTTGCCGAGCAGTATCCGGTTTTAAAGACCAACAAGCAATTTCAAGAATTGTTTAAAAATCTGGTTGAAATTGAAAACACACTTCAAATAGCCCGCCGCTATTATAATGCCACCGTTCGCGATTACAATATCGCCATTCATTCTTTCCCCGGTAATTTACTGGCGGCTTTACTAAAACTTAAGGATAAATCTTATTTTGAGATTGCCGCTTTTGAAACAAAAAACATAAAGGTAAAATTCCATGAGAAATAAGATTCTGATTTTTATCTGTACTGTCTTTTTGTCCACCCGTGTTTTGGCAACCGAAGTTATCAAATCTTTTGACAGCCTTATCCAAGTTCAACCCGATGGCTCTATGATTGTTACCGAATCCATTACTGCCCATCACGAAGGTATCCAAATTCGCCGTGGCATTTATCGGGATTTACCGACTTCAAAGGGCGAAAGGTATCAGTTATTGGGTATTCGGCGTAATGGCCATCCCGAACCCGGTTTTGTTGAAAAGCGCCCCGGCTATTATCGAATCAATACAGGAGACAATAGCTTCTTACCGCGACCGGCAACATCTACCTTTACCATTACTTATAAAGTTTGGAATATACCCAAATCGTATGACGGTTTTGATGAAGTTTATTGGAATGTGACAGGTCACGAGTGGGCCTTTCCCATTGAATCCGTTTCTGCAACGGTTCAATTGCCCCCAAACGCCGAAATTATTCAACAGGCCAGTTATATCGGTTCTCCCGGCAGTCAGGAACCGGCCATCTATGACGGAAATGGTCTGTATCGGGGGCGTCCCCTCTCTCCCGGCGAACAGTTAACAATCGCCGTCGGTTTTACCCCGGGTATTGTTTCAACCCTCCCCTATCTGACTTGGTGGGACAAGTGTCAAAAGCTGGCTCCTCCTGTTTTTTACGTCATTTTCCTGGTTTTTCTGATTTGGATCTGGTTTCAAAAAGGACGCGACCCCACGGGCCGTACCATTATGCCGCAATATGAACCGCCCCGGGATCTGACGGCGGCACAGGCTGCTCTCCTGTATAATAAAGGAAGTCATGGGAACATTTTTGCCATTTCACTTATTCAAATGATTGTGAACGGCTATTTAAAACTGACAACAAAAAAAGAAACAAAATTTCTTTTTCCGAGAACCGTTTATATTTTGGAAAAAACCGGCCGTGCCCCTGACAATGCCGAAGAACGTATTTTTTGGCTCGGGCGCCTGAAGCTGGACGGTGATTACACTCCCATTGTCGGGAATATGAGCAAACGATTAGAAACAAAAACCGAGGGCACAATGAATGGCTTTTATGCCAAAAACCATATCTGGGTCTTACTACCCACATTCTTATGTCTATTTCTGACATTTTTAATATTAGGTACGGGACACAAAGATCTTTTTCGTGTTACCTTAGGAGGTTCAATCCTGCTAACCTTCCTATGCGGTTTTATTTGTAAAACACTTTTGCGTCAGATTATTTATGTTTCTGTCTATGTTTGTTTAATGATTTTTCTGTTCCTGGTCGCCGGAACGGCATCCGATGTATACCAACCCCTATGGGTTTTGCTCGTCTTGGCAACGGCATCTCTCTTTTCTTATTTGATGTATGCCCCCACCGAAAAGGGCCAACGTTATTTGGAGCATTTAGAGGGTCTGAAACTCTTTTTAAAAGCCGTTCGGGATCCTGCCCAAATTCGCGTCAATTTGAATGAGAAGTGTTTGGAAAAACTTTTCCCTTATGCCATGGCGTTAGGTTTGGAAAAGGAATGGGAAAAGAAGTTTACTCGCCTGTTCGGGAAAGAATCCTATAACGGATTTATAGCCCACCGTCACTACATGTCACACTCATTCTGCAGTTCCTTTTCATCTTGCGCCGCCGGTTCTTCCCATCCCCCTTCTTCGGGCGGTTTTGGCTCCGGTGGTGGCGGTGGCGCCGGCGGTGGCGGCGGCGGTGGCGGTGGTGGCGGCCGATAGCCACAATTTACCAAAAGGATATCAAAACCTCTTGAATCTTTAATTCAGGATGCATGCCCTTAAAATCAAACTTCCCGACAAGACCTTTCCTAATTTCAGGAGTGTTGCCAACATCAGTTTTTTATGTAAAGCAAGGAAACTTATTCGTACCGATTTACGATCCTTTTTCTTGCATCAGAGCCGTCAAAATGGTCTGTGCCAATGCTTTGCTTTCAGCTGTCTGTTCTTGAGGCAGCATACAGGCATTCAACATTTTTTGAGCCGTTGTCCGTATCGGTGATGCTAAAGCCGATCCGTCTTGGATTCGGACCAAGGCCTCATTTGTCAAACAGGTTCTCAGTTCCTCCCCGGTCGGCAGAGAAAGCATTCCGTTCTGACAAGCCGTCAATAAACAACAGACAGACAAATAAATTACTTTCTTCATATCAAAACCTCCTAGTTTTATATTAATTTATTTCTTTTCTTAAATCAAGATCTATTCAATAATACCCCCGCCCAAGACACTGTCACCCCGGTAAAACACGATGGACTGTCCGCGAGTCACGGCCCGCTGCGGTTCGGTAAAAACGACCTTTACCTTCTCGCCTTCGGGTATTAACGTTGCCGGAACCGTCTTCCCCGAGGATCGATATTTTACCTCGGCATCCGTCGGACCTAACAGATTTGCCACAATTCCGCCCCAAACGACCCGATCAGCCAAACACTCTTCCACAAAAGTTTCCTTACTAGTTCCAACAATTACCTGATTGCGTTCGGCATCAATATCTACGACAAACAATGGTTCGGGATAAGCAATCCCCAATCCTTTTCGCTGACCGATGGTATAATTCCAAAAGCCTTGATGTTTTCCCAAAACTTTACCGGTAGTCAGTACAATGTTGCCTTCTCGGGGTTTTTGATCCAATAAATCCGCATAATCACCGGCATAAAAATCCTGACTGTCAGTTTTGTCGGCTACCGCAAGACCACGGGCGTGCGCCATTTCCCGTACCTGATCTTTTGTATATTCTCCCAAAGGGAAAAGTGTTTGAGCCAATTGATCTTGTGTCAAACGATAGAGAAAATAACTTTGATCTTTACGTGTATCAATTCCTTTTTTCAAGATAAATCTTCCCTCTTTTTCCTCAATGCGGGCATAATGACCGGTCGCAAAATAATCAAATTGAATTCCCTGTTTTCGGGCTTCTGCGACCAACAGGCCAAACTTCATCAGCGTGTTACACATCACACAGGGATTGGGCGTCACACCGGACAAGTAACTGTCTTTAAAGTATTTCAAAACCGTTTTTTTATAGGGTTCCGACAAATCTAATATATGGGCTTCTATTCCCTGATTTTGTGCCCATTTTTGAATGTCGCGAATATCCTGTTTCTCCGACGGGCCATAACAGGCATCCCCCGTAATATGAGCCGGAATATTTCCGTTATAAATCGACATTGACAGACCAATGACCCGATAACCTTTTTCTTTTAATAAATGAGCCGTTAAAGTTGAATCAACTCCGCCAGAAAGTCCTACAGCAACCGTTTTCATGCAAACAAACCCCAAATATAAAAAGCGTAAGCCAATAAAAACAATGCACCCACTATACGCGAAAACTGTTTCTTCCACAAAGCAATTCCGATGAACAGTACCGTAACACCCGTCATAATTAACAAATCCTGAACAATACTCGGGGGAACATCAACCGGCATAAACAGGGCTGTGATACCCAAGATAAATAAGGCATTATAGATATTGCTGCCCACCACATTTCCAAAGGCTACATCGTTATGTTTATGCATAGCCGACATAATTGACGTAATCAATTCCGGCAAGCTTGTTCCAACCGCCACAACGGTAAGACCGATAATCGTTTCCGATATTCCCCAACGCGTTGCCAACGTAACCGCGCTATAAACCAATAACTTGGCCCCCAATAAAGTCAAAACAATCCCTATAGCGGTCTGCCCGAAAGCCCACCATTTATTTCCCGTTGCTTCAGCACTTGCTTCTTCTTGCTGATTCTTTCTGTCCGAAAAATAAGAATAAGTAACATAAAATACCAACAACCCCACCAAAATAAAACCCATCATAAAACCAATTCGTCCCAATAATAGGGCGACAATCAGCCCAAGGGTTGATAATCCCAAAAAGGTACCGTCACGTTTAAAAGACTTGATATCCACACGCACCGGGGACATAACGGCCGCTGTTCCCAAAACCAACAAAATATTGGCAATATTACTGCCAACCACATTCCCGACGGCAATTCCTTCCGATTTTTGGAAAACAGCCAATAAACTTGTAATCAGTTCCGGCGTTGATGTACCAAATCCCACCAATGTTAATCCAATCAATAAAGGGGAAACACCCATCCGTCTGGCTAATTTAACTGCACCATCCACTAACAGGTTACCCCCATAGATCAAGCAGAAAAATCCTAAAATCAATAAAATATAAACCATAAAAATCCCTTTCTTATTTGGCGTGATTATAGTCTTTTTTTTTACTTTCGGCAAGCGTTAAATTATGACAGAAATATGACAAAAAAAATACACAAATATGACAATTCGGATAAAAACAGGGGATTTCCTTTCTATTTTTCACGCTTTCCGTTAAAAGAGCGACGTTATCTGAAAAATAAGGAGTTTTTATGAAATATCTTTTAAAGGTTTTAGCTTGTTCGTTTTTGGGCCTATCCTTAGCACATACGGCAAACGCCGCCGGATATCAACTCAACGAATATTCAGCCATCAACATGGGCCGTTCCTTTGCCGGTATCGGTGTTACAGGGGATGATTTTTCGGCCATCGCTTATAACCCCGCAGGAATGAGTTTTAACAAAAAAAATGGTATTCAGGGTACCGCTTCTCTGGTTCGTCTGTATTCCCATTTTAAGGGAACGGATGGTGCCGATAGAACAGGTCGTGGACATACCAGTATTGAACGCGTGCTCCCCAGCCTTTTTGCACAATATCGTTTAAATGATCGCTTAACGACCGGTATCGGCTTGTATGTCCCATTCGGTTTGGCTACAGATTATCCCAACGGTTGGTTTGGTGAAAGACACGGAGCATTATCCGAAATAACCGCTGTCAACCTCAGTCCCGCTGTATCCTACAAAATCAATGACGTAATATCGGTGGGCACTGCTTTAAATATCCAATATGCTAAGGCTCATTTGACCAGTTCCGGCAGCGATATCGGCGGAGATGATTGGGCCGCCGGGTACTCGGTCGGTTTCACGATTCAGCCTTTGGATCAACTCAGATTTGGTATTTCCTATCGTTCAAAAGTCTCTCATCATTTGAAGGGAGATTTGGATCGATTAACCCAACAAACACTCTTTGGCGTAATGAATTTTTCCGGTAATGTCGATGCCAAAATTACAACACCTGAAACAGCTATCCTGTCAGCTGCCTGGGATATTAATGAGAAATGGACATTAACAGGAACGGCCCGTTGGACCCGTTGGAAACGTTTTGATAATTTGAATATTAATTTGGATTTTGATACCCCACTCGGATCACAACATATCACCTCGACCACCCCCGAAAAATGGCGTAATACGGGTTTCTATGCGTTAGGTGTAGATTATAAAGCCAACAAAAATTGGACCATCAGAGGCGGCTTGGGTTATGATATGACTGTCATTCGCTCCGGTGCCACACGGACACCCCGTATTCCGGACGGACGCCGGGTCTGGAATTCTTTGGGTTTTTCCTATGCATATAACAACATTCAATTTGATGTCGGATATGCCCATATCTTCGTTTATGGTGGCCATGCCAAAGGGACAGACAATATTAATGCCAAATATGGTAAACCTAATATTAAATATTCGTCAGACGCGAATATGTTCAGCTTAGGTTTCCAGTATAAATTTTAGCAAGAAAGCCCCCCCCCTCTCGGGGGCTTTTATTTTTTTGTTGCAATCAGGAATAATTTTTGCTAAAAGTCAGATTGCGAATTTATTTTTATATCAAGGAGAATAAAATGGTAAATACAAAAAATCGTTCAACACCTGTCGTTGAAAAAAGAGAAGATAAAAAATGTGATTGTGGTTGCGGCTGTGATAACTGCACCTGCGGTTGCAAATGCGGTTCCGGAGATGTCGGTAAGACCCTGTTATTGTGCGGTACAATTTTAGTATCGGCCTTTTTGGTTGCCGGTGCCGTTTTCTTAAAACCTTACAATAGCCCGAAATTCCGTCGTCCGTTACCCTCGATTGCAAAGCAAGATTCAGTCGTTGATGAGGCTGCCATTCGGACTTTCATCCAAAAGAATCCGAAATTGTTGATTGAAACAGTTGAAAAGTATTATGCTGAAGAAGAAGCTAAAGCCGCCAAAGCCGCTCCGGTTCAAAAAGAACCGTTCAATTTGGACAAATTCCCAATGGCTGATGAAGCCCTGGTTAAGCAAATTGTTGCCGATAAGACAAATTATTCGTTGGGAAATGAAAACGGTAAATTTGTCATCATTGAATTCTTTGATTATCAATGTGGTTGGTGCAAACGGACCAATAAGGGGTTGGAAGAAGCCGTAGCAAAGGCCGAAGGTAAAAACATTCGTTGGATTCCGATTGATACGCCTATTTTCGGTGAAGCCAGTGAAACCATTGCCCGTTATGTCTTGGCCGCAGGTGAACAGGGTAAATACGCCGAAATGCACCAGGCTGTCGGTGCTGCGACCGGTCGACTTGACGAAGCCGCTCTATTGGAACTTGGCAAAGGCCTTAAATTGGATACCCAAAAGCTGAAAGCAGCTGCCAACGGAGACAAAATCAAAAAGAAGTTGGAATCCAACAATGAATTCCGTGAAAAATTAAATATCAGCGGCGTTCCGATGTTGATTGTTGACGGTCACAAAAAACCTGGTGCTTTACTAGATGATGACTTAGACGTTGTCGTTAAACTTTCTGCCGAGAAAAAGTAACTCGTTCAGGTTTAGAAAAGCCCCCTCATCGGGGGCTTTTTTAATTTGATCACATATTCCAATCTTCTATTTCTTCCGATATTTTCTCTAGAAAAAGAGTATTCGATTCGGGAAATTCGCTTAAAGGTCCGCTTACGCTTTCTGCTCTTAATTTCGGGCCCACCTGAAACACCTCTAAAAGCCGTTCATTTGTACCGTCAGGATTTAATTTAAACCGACCATTCACTCCATTAAAACCGGTTTGCTGTTTTAAAGACTCCTCTGCCAAAATTTTACGTTCCGCCAATGATGATACCAACGACACCGCATCATAGGCCAATGATGCAATTCGGGGGGGCTTTTCACCAAAAACAGATTGATAACGATTATTGAAAATATTTGCTTTTAGAATCGGTGTGGCCGCGTAATAGCCTCCGATTAAACTCCTATCCCGAACCGATTGCCAGTTTGCCAGCCCGTAAAACGGAACGACCTTAGGTGTCACATCATAATAGGCCAACAAAGAAACAACCTGTTGTAAACGAACACCATCTTCAAAAACAACAAGTGCGTCAAAATCAATTCGTTCTTCAATCGGTGTTTCCAATAAAGCCTGCTCTTCGGGGGTCAAATCTTTCTTTTTGGGATCAATAGGCTTAGGCACTATTTTCAAGACTGCCGGTGAAAAATTGGTCGTATTCGGTTCATATAAAGAAACTTTATGAAGTGTCATATCAGGACATCTGTTGACCAATTCACTTAATGTATTCATGGTCAATTCACCCGTCTTATCCTCCGGACCAATAACGGCGATTTTTTTCTGACCGGCCTCACACATAAATTGAACCAATCGTTCCATTTGATTTGGAATTAAAACACCTAAAGTATAGATTCCTTTTCCCATCAATGTATTATCCGTTGTAAAAGATATAACAGGAATATTCGGTGATTCATTTTTAAGAGCCGCTACTTCCGCTGCAAAAACCGGACCGATAATGATATCGGGGTTTTGCCTTCGTGCCCTGGACCACGCTTCAACCGTCCCTTCAGGTGTCCCTTTTGTGTCATAGAACACCAATTCCAAAGGGCTTTCCATTCGCTCTTGCAAAGCCATCATGGCGCTATTTTGAAAAGCCTCCCCCACAGATGCCGACTTTCCCGATAACGGCAATAAAACAGCCGCCTGTGTATGCTCTTGCGGAAGCATTTCCTGATCACTTCCCGTACGCCACGGTAAATAATCACCTTTATATGACTGACATCCCCATAAAAAAGCTGTTAAACAGATAACGCCCAAAAATGTTTTTTTCATTTGCATTGCCCTTTTCTTTTTTATATGTTATACTTTATTTGTTTTCAATTTTCAAGTCCGAAATGAAAGGGGATTTTCTTTGCTGTATCTTGTATCAACACCCATCGGAAATTTAGGTGACATTTCCGAACGTGCCAAACAGGTTTTATCAAATGTTGATTTGGTCGCCTGTGAAGATACCCGAACAAGCGGCCAGCTGTTTTCCCTGATTGGGATTCAGGTTGCAGCCACAATTCCCTATCACGAACACAATGCTGATAAAATGCGGCCAAAACTCATTGATAAATTAAAGCGGGGTGTGGATATTGCTTTAGTTTCCGACGCGGGAACTCCCCTGATTTCAGATCCCGGGTACAAATTGGTTCGAGATTGCTATGATAACGGAATTCAGGTTACAACTGTTCCCGGTGCCAATGCCGTTCTATCTGCATTACAACTGTCAGGCCTCCCGACAAATGCCTTCTATTTTGCCGGTTTTTTACCTCCAAAGACGACAGGCCGGAAAAAAGTTTTGCAAGCACTGTTAAATTTACAGGCGACACTCATCATTTATGAAACACCCAACCGTTTGATTGAAATGTTGGATGATATCAATACGGTGTTGGGCAACCGTCCCATGGCCGTCATTCGGGAACTTACAAAAAAATTTGAAGAAGTTCGACGCGGCTCGGTTCAAGACCTGATTTCTTATTACGCAAAGAATGGTGAGCCAAAGGGTGAATTAGTTTTGGTCATCGGCCGACAGGAAAATGATCAAAATTGGACATCGGAATCTGTCCATTCTCTCATTGGGAAAACACTTAAAAATCATACGCCCCGCGACACAGCCGAAATTGTGGCTGAAAAAACGGGAATTCCAAAGAAACAAATTTATAAACAGGTAATCAGTTTTCATGACAACAAATTATAAAAAAGGACATTTTGCCGAAAAAATCGCCTGTTTCTTTTTAATGCTGAAAGGCTGGTGGCCTCTTGCCCTCAATTTTGTGGTTGGCCGCGGAACGGGGGCCGGTGAAGTTGACTTGATTATGAAACGCGGAAAGACTCTGATTTTTGTGGAGGTCAAGTATCGCCCCACCCTGGTACAGGCCATGGAAGCCATCAGTGTCCAAAATCAGATTCGTGTCGCCAAAACATCGGCTGTTTTCTTACAAAAGAATCCCCGTTTTCAAAATTATCAAATTCGCTATGATGCCGTTTTATTGGCGCCCCGCCGGTGGCCCAGACACTTACCCAATGCCTGGAGCGTTCTGTGAGATACTTTTCTTTATTGCTTCTTTTCTTTTTGACGGGTTGTCAGTTCATCGGTATGATTACGGACGGGGCACACCGACTTTATTCTATTGTTGCCGATGATCGCACGGCATCGGATGATTGGTCTGACGTTCAAATTAATCTGGCCGTTCGCGATTCGTTGGGAAAACGTCAATTGTCCCTCATGATAGATATTGAAGTTACGGTTTTCGAAGGAGCCGTATTATTGACCGGTACTGTACCAAACACGGACGTATTAAATGAAGTAATGGAAGCTACCTGGACCGTTTCCGGTGTACGAAAAGTTTATAATTACGTTCGCATTGATTCATCACCCAAACTTTTGGATACAACAGCCGAAGCTGCCAAAGCGGCTCAAATAAAGACTCAATTAGCTCTGACCGCCGGCATTAACTCGGTTAATTATAAACTGATATTGGAAAACGGCACGGTTTATCTGATGGGAATCTGCGCCAGTGCCGAAGAATATCAAAAAGTTGAAGCGATTTTAAAAGATACGGAAGGCGTTGATAAAATTATTTATCTGATGCGCCTACCGATTGAAGAATAAATTAGCAAACAGAATAAGCCGTTTGATAGGTGGCCACAAAAACTTCTTCCACACGCCGCATCGGCACTTTATAGGTTCTGGTTACTTCTTCGGTGATGATATCCAACTCTACGACACCGACTTCTAACGATTCAACCAATGCTTTTTGGATGGACGGATTGATATAATCCAACAATATCGTTTCTTTCGGACGACGCAAAAAGAGGGCATTGCTACGTCCGTCATACATGATTGACGCCGCTTTTGCTTCCTCTTCCCGTGCCCGAATAATTAAAACGAACATCCCCTCTTCCGTGGGCTTCAGGCAATACGTCCTGTTTTGAAGGATAGGCATTTCTTACCGCTCCTGATCCTTGGCAGTTACCATAACCAATTTACCTTCTTCCACTTTGATATGAACACCCCAAGCTTCCAAAGCCGCCTGATTTACCTTTTGAGCAGCTTTACTTCTCGGATTATTCAAATCTCTCATTATTTTTTCTGAAAGCCCGGCTGTCTCGGTATCTTTGATATCAACCGAAGCCACCTTTTTTTCAGAACTTTCTTTTAACTTTGAAAACGACATGGGCATTCTCCTTTCCTTACACTTTCATTGTAGCATATCCCTGTCTTTTGTCAAGCCCTCTTTTCTGCTTTTCCTTGACTTTTTGGGGTATTTAAGGTATGCTTCTCGAAAAAGGAAAGATTAACATGCCTGAAATTTTAAAAGAAATCGTTTCAAAAAGGCGCACATTTGCCATTATTTCACACCCTGATGCCGGTAAAACAACTCTGACGGAAAAGTTGCTGTTGTTCGGTGGTGCCATCAATCAGGCCGGTGCAGTCAAGGCCCGCGGGGACAACCGACGTGCCCGTTCCGACTGGATGAAGGTGGAACAGGAACGCGGTATTTCGGTGGCCTCATCCGTGATGACGTTTGATTACGGCGGTTGTACATTCAATTTATTGGATACCCCCGGCCACGAAGACTTTTCCGAAGATACTTATCGTGTCTTGACGGCTGTTGATTCGGCTGTCATGGTGATTGACTGCGCTAAGGGTATAGAGGCTCAAACCCGCAAGTTGTTTGAGGTTTGCCGCCTGCGTGATATTCCCATTATTACTTTTATCAACAAATTGGACCGCGAAGGCCAAGATCCTTTTTCCCTTTTGGAAGAAATTGAACAAACCCTCGCCCTGGATGTCGCACCGGCTGTTTGGCCCATCGGCATGGGACATGATTTCAAAGGATGCTTTGATTTGATTCACGATCAATTAAATTTAATTGACCGAAGTGCCGATAAAACAAAACTACCCGTGACGCAGGAAACCGTTAACGGCATAGATGATCCGAAGTTAGATACCCTTTTGCCCGAAAATCAGGTCGCAAAGCTGCGCGAAGATGTGGAAATGGTACGGGCACTTTGTAAACCCGTTGATGAACAGGCCTATTTAGACGGATATCTGACACCCGTCTTCTTCGGGTCGGCCATCAATAATTTTGGCGTTCGGGAATTGCTGGATGCGCTGGTTGCCATGGCACCGGCTCCAAAGCCGCAACGAACGGCGGAAAGAACCGTTGTACCCGATGAAAACAAAGTTTCCGGTTTTATTTTTAAAATTCAGGCCAATATGGATCCCAAACACCGCGACAGAATCGCCTTTATGCGGGTTTGTTCGGGGCATTTTAAACGGGGAATGAAACTGCTTCACCTACGGGATAACAAACAGATGATTCTACATAATCCCGTCATGTTTTTGGCACAAGATCGGGAACTGGCCGAAGATGCCTATGCTGGCGATATTGTGGGCCTGCCTAACCATGGGGGTATGCGAATCGGCGATTCTTTTTCCGAGGGTGAAACCCTAACATTCAAGGGTATTCCTTCCTTTGCGCCGGAACTGTTGCAAAAAGTGCGTGCTGTTGATCCCTTAAAAGCGAAGCATTTGGGCAAAGCCCTGGAGCAAATCGCCGAGGAAGGCGGGGCCAGTGTTTTTAAGCCCTCCATCGGATCAGATTGGATTGTAGGGGTTGTCGGGGCTTTGCAGTTTGAGGTTTTGGCCGACCGCATTCGGACCGAGTTTGACGTGCCGGTTATTTTTGAGCCGACCAGTTATATCACGGCCCGGTGGCTCAGCGGTGATGATAAAAACATTGATGCGTTTGTCGCCAAAAATACGGCAACCATGGCTACCGATCATGACGGGGCACCGGTCTTTTTGGCCCGAAATGCCTGGCACCTCGGTAAAGCCGAAGAAGATTTTCCGGATATCGAACTTCTGAAGATTAAGGAATAGCTTAACTAAAACTCAACTTATCGCCTTTAACCGTCACGGAAACGGTGCTGTTATCCGATATTTTGCCGGCCAATAATTCCATCGCCAACGGGTTTTCCAATTCCTGTTGGATCAGACGTTTCAAGGGCCTGGCCCCAAACTCGGGATCATAGCCGTTCCCCGCCAGCCAGTCTTTGGCTTTATCATCCAGTTTCAAGGTAATCCGGTGTTCATTCAACCTGCTTTGCAACCGGGCAACCTGAATATCTACAATCTTCCGAATATCTTTTTTCTGCAATGCATGAAACTTGATAATTTCGTCCAGGCGGTTCAAAAATTCCGGTTTAAAGAACGACTTCAGTTTTTGAATCATATCCTTTTCGTTTTCATTCACAATCAGGTTAGAGGTTAAGATAATGAACGTATTTTTAAAGTCCACAACCCGGCCTTTACTGTCCGTCAAACGGCCGTCATCCAGTATTTGCAGCAAGATGTTAAACACATCGGGATGAGCCTTTTCAACCTCGTCAAACAAAATCACCTGATAGGGCCGGCGACGTACCGCTTCGGTCAAGACACCGCCTTCATCATAGCCCACATACCCCGGCGGCGCGCCGATCAACCTTGCTACAGCGTGCTTTTCCATGTATTCGGACATATCAATTCGGATATAGGCCGATTCTTCATCAAACAGGAAAGTTGCCAACGCTTTGGCCAGCTCCGTTTTACCAACCCCCGTCGGTCCCAAAAACAGGAATGATCCGATGGGTCGGTTCGGGTCTTTCAAACCTGCCCGTGACCGCCGCACCGCATTGGCTACCGCCGTTAGGGCTTCATCTTGCCCCACAACCCGTTTGGCCAGTTCCGTTTCAATATGAAGCAGCTTTTCCCGTTCTGAGCTCATCAATTTATCCACCGGTATCCCCGTCCATTTGGAAACGACTTCCGCAATCAGATCCGGCGTTACCGTTTCGGGGGCAGAATGCTGTTGATTTAGGGCATCCAATTCTGCCAACTTGGCTTGCATATCGGGAATATCCTTGTATTGCAATTTGCCGGCTAAGTCATAATTCCCCTCCCGAAAGGCTTTATCAATTTCAATTTTGGCGCGGTCAATTTTTTCACGCAGCGCGTTGGCTTCCTTAACCGAATTTTTGGCGCTCAGCCACTTGGCGGACATATCGGCCGATTTTTTTTCCATTTCCGGTATTTTTGTTTCAATCGCGGCCAACCGTTCGGCCGAAGCCTTATCCTTTTCTTTTTTCAGGGCTTCGCGCTCGATTTTCAGCTGTAATAATTTCCGGTCCAATTCATCCAATGCTTCAGGCTTGGAATCCAGTGCCATTTTCAAGCGACTGGCGGCCTCATCCACCAAGTCAATGGCTTTATCCGGCAAAAAGCGGTCCGCAATATACCGATTAGACATGACTGCTGCCGATACCAAGGCCGCATCGGAAATGCGAATCCCATGATGAATTTCGTATTTTTCCTTGATACCGCGCAAGATGGAAATCGTATCTTCCACGGTCGGTTCGTTGATATAAACCGGTTGAAAACGGCGGGCGAAGGCGGCATCTTTTTCAATGTATTTTTGATATTCCTTTAATGTTGTTGCACCCACGCAGTGCAATTCACCCCGCGCCAAAGCCGGTTTCAACAGGTTTGAAGCATCCATAGAACCTTCGTTGGCGCCAGCCCCAACAACGGTATGCATTTCGTCAATAAACAAAATAACCGAACCGCTGGACGAGGCCACTTCCTGAAGGACGGCCTTTAAACGTTCTTCAAACTCTCCCCGATACTTGGCACCGGCAATCAATGCCCCCATATCCAAAGCCATCAACCGTTTATGGGCCAAACTTTCCGGTACATCACCGTGTACAATCCTGAGGGCCAGTCCTTCCACAATTGCGGTCTTTCCGACACCGGGTTCACCGATTAAAATAGGATTATTCTTTGTCCGACGCGACAGAACCTGAATAGTGTGGCGAATTTCTTCATCACGACCGATGACGGGATCCAATTTACCTTGTCTTGCCCGTTCGGTAAAATCAATGGCATAGCGTTTCAAGGCTTCAAAGTTATCTTCGGCCGACGGGGATTCGGCCGTCCGGCCCTGACGCATTTTGTTAATAACCTCATTCAACTTTTTAACATCAATTCCGTAATTTTTTTCGACTAGCAGCGCCTGTAAAACCCGTTCCACCGTCACATAAGAATCTTTGGCTTTCGCGGCCAATTGTTCCGCCCGATCCATAACCCGCAGGAAATCCTGTGAAGCGGATACCTGAACGGAATCACCAGATACTTTGGGTAACTTTTTCAAATCTTCATCAACCGCAGAAATAACGGTATCCGCATTTGCGCCGGTTTGGGTTAATAATTGTGTTGCCAAACCCTGTTTATCATCCAGAAATACTTTCAACAAATGAATGGGGGCCAAATACGGGTTTTGTTCCCGCGCTGCCAAATTTTGAGCCGATTGCAAAAAACCTTTGACCCGATCTGTCAATTTTTCAATATCCATTGTTTTTTCTCCTTTTGCTAAAGACATAAGTATTTATTCCGGATTTTTCAAGAGGGGAAGCCTGTTTTTCATGGTTAAAATATTTTTTAAACCTTTATGATAAAAACACTTGCAATCGGCCTGTTTATCCTTTATAATGTTCAGCATGGGAGGACTGAAATGAGTTTGAATATTTTGTTCGTAGCCAGTGAAATGACCCCCTTCATCAAAACCGGCGGTTTGGGAGATGTGGTTGGTGCTCTTCCGAAATCTCTGATTAAAGAGGGGTGCACGGTTAAAGCAATTATTCCGCTGTATTCCATGATTGATTATCAAAAATACAGACTTTATAAAGTCATGAACGGTAACTGTGTGGAAATGGGTAATTGCCATGAATTCTTTTCGGTTCACCGCTCGGATTACATCCCGGGAATAGAGACTTACTTTATTGAGTTTAATAAATATTTTGATCGGAATGGTGTCTATGATGACAGATGGAATCATGTCGCCTTCCAGGATAATGCTTATCGCTATGCTTTCTTCTGCCGGGCTGCTTTACAGGTGGCTCGTGACCTGAGGTTCCAACCAAACGTCATTCATATCCACGATTGGCAAACCGCTTTAATTCCCTATTACATTAAACATGAACATGATCCGTTTTTTGCCAAAACAAAAACACTTTTGACCATTCACAATCTGCCTTATCAGGGCCGTTTCGGATCAGATGTCGTTCCATATGCCAAAATTGACTGGTGTGATTTTAATCCGTCAGCTTTTGAAGACTATGGCGGAATTAATTTCCTAAAGGGCGGTTTGCGGTTTGCGGACAAGTTAAATACGGTTTCCCCCAACTACGCCCGTGAAATTCTGACACCGGAATTTGGGGCTGGTCTTGATTTCATTTTGCGTGAACGAAAAGCGGACCTTTCCGGCATCTTGAACGGTATTGATACGCAGTTATGGGATCCGGCACAGGATTTGATTATCCCGGAACGTTATTCCGTCAGTAACGTGGTTGCCGGCAAAAAGAAAAATAAAGAAGAATTGGTTAAAAAAACGGGACTTTCCAGTGTTTCTCAACCTATTTTCAGTATGGCTGTCCGTTTAGCCGAACAAAAAGGGATTAAAATGTTATCCGAATGCATTGAACCTGTTTTGAATACCATGCAGGCTCAATTCGTCATTATGGGGCAAGGAGACAGTTGGGCTCAAGATTATTTTTCATCGCTCCCCTATCGTTATCCCGGTCGGATATCCGTTAAGATCGGTTTTGATCCGGAAATGGAGCACCTGATGGATGCTGGTAGTGATTTTTCATTGGTTCCGTCTGTTTATGAGCCCTGCGGTTTAAAACAGATGGTCAGCCAAACTTACGGTGCCCTGCCGATTGCACGGGCAACCGGCGGATTGGATGATACAGTCAGCAATTATAATGAATACTATGGTGTCGGAACAGGTTTTAAGTTCCGCGAGATTTCATCCCGGGCCCTTTACAATACCATCGGTTGGGCCAACGCAACTTATTTTGATCGGCCGGCGCATATTCGCTTCATGCGACATCTGGCCATGCGTCAAAATTATTCTTGGTCAAAATCATCACAAGATTATAAAAAACTATATTTAAAAATGTCAGGAGGCAATTAATGCAAAAAATTTCAGTAGCTATCATCGGTTGGGGTAATGTCGGACGCGGTTGTAAGCGTGCCATTGCCGAAAATCCGGATTTATATTTAGCCGGCGTTGTTCGGCGTCCTCTTTCTTTAAAACAACAGGATCCCAGTTTGGCCAATACAAAAGTTGTGGCCGATATTCGGGAACTGGGCAAAGTTGATGTGGCTTTACTTTCTCTACCGTCTCGGGAAGTGCCGGAACGGATTAAAGAGTATCACGCTCTGGGAATCAGTACGGTTGACAGCTTTGACGAGCATGAAAGAATTCCTGCCCTTAAAAAAGAATTGGATATCAACGCCAAGGCCAAACGGGTTGTTTCTATTTTTGCAACCGGTTGGGATCCGGGCACTGATTCCGGCATTCGGGCCATTATGCGCATTGCTTCATTTACCGGTCACACAACCACTACTTTCGGTGGGGAAAAAGGTGGTCGTAGCATGGGACATACCGTTGCTGTTAAAGCAATTGAAGGCGTTAAAGATGCTGTTGCCTTAACATTAGCCAACGGACGCGGTAAACAAAAACGTCGTGTCTATGTTGAATTACAGGCGGGGGCCAATCCCGAAGCCATCGCCAAGGCTATTCAGTCCGATGCTTATTTCCGTAATGAGCCGACTGAAGTTTTGTTTGTTAAAAAGATTGATAAATATAATACTCTCCACCATGAAGGTGATATTGAACGGACCGGTATGCAAGTCAATCAACGCTATACACTCGAAGGTAACAACCCCGAATTGACCGCCAATATTATGGTCTCCTGCGTTCGTGCCTGCATTGCGGCACGCAATCGTGAAGAATACGGCACTTATACCTTTATTGAGCGGCCTTTGATTGATTATTTGGCCGGTGCCACACTGGATGAAAAGTTGGAAGGGTACTAAATCTTCCTTTTTAAAAACCACCCGATCGGGTGGTTTTTTTATATTCCATCTTTAATACCAAATAGACAACAGCCTATTTTGCTTTTTGAGACAAGATATGTTACGCCAAACAAAATAAAAAGATCCATTACACAGAAAAGAAAACAAGAAAAAAACAATGATAACTCTGATATCCGGTTAAATACATCAATAAAAGGCTTGGTTAATATCCACATATCAACAACAAGGTGCAGTGCTAACAGCATGACGGAGAAACGGCCAAAATAACTTAAAAAACGGGAAATTTTCGGATATTTATTAAAAATGTATTTGGATAACAGATAAACCCATAAAATGCCACCAAAACACCCCAAAAAGTCCATAATTCCATTGCCATAATAGGCTCTAACCAAATAAAACCCATTAAAATAAATGATATTCCAAAACCATAGGCCGGTTGCCACAACCATCAATCCCATTTGAGTGTTGTGGGTTAAATGGAGTTCATCCCGTTTGTGCCGATAAAGATACCCCACGTACATAAATGGTAATGAAGCGCCTGCTGCCTGTACGCTCCACGGTAATTGAATATGCGGATATGAAACTATTGAAAGTATGGTCAGCATCAGAATACATAAAAAGCAAAGAAACGCCGGCATTTTCAAAAGCAACCGAAACATAATACTTCCCCAAAATAAGGCTAAAAGGAACCAAATCGCTCCGATGGCATTTATCTCAAAGGGAACCGAAACGGCATTTCCGGCCCCATATATTATCGGCTTAATCAAAAAAGACGCCGGTTGCAGAGAAATTGATCCCACAATTTCATGAATAAAATTAAGGCATACTGCACTTAAAATAATCAAAAAACAAGCGGCTAAATAGGGCCAAATCAGTCCTCTGAATTTTTTACCGATAAACTCCCGAAGGTCAGACCGCGTATTCATCAAATAACCGGATAGACAAAAGAACAACGGTAAGTGAAATGTATAAACAAAAGCATTTATACTGGAAAACCCGTAATGTCCTAAAACAATGCAGATCATACCCATGCACTTCATGATATCAATAATCGGACTGCGCTTTGTTTCGGATTGTTGTTTCTTCATTTTAAACGCTCTTAAGATAATCCATAAACCATCTTAACCTGATTGGTATCTACAGTTTATTTTATTTAAAATTCCATGTCAAGGGAAACCCATTATCAGCTTTTTCCTAAGCAGCATTCAATAAAATTATTATTTTTCATTGTGTTATGTGACGCCTATTTGACAGATTTTCAAAAATATGCTATAATGAGTGTAGAATTTTGGAAAGGAGGTATCCCATGACAAAAATGAATCCACAAGAGAGGAAAAAGTCGTTAGCCACTTTATGGCGTACTTTAATTATTACCTCTGCCACCGTTGCCGCCGCTTATGTTGCCCCCCGTGCTGTCAAAGCATTGGACGAGCGCTTACAGGATGCCGATTATGCCGAAGAACACGCAGCTATCAGGGATATTCGCAATATTTTGGATGAACGGGCCACCAATGAATTAAAATACGGGACAAAAAGCGAAAAACCTGATTCCTTTGAAGAAAGTCTCAGGAAAGAACTGGACTACCGTGAAAAACGTCACGCTCGTGAAAAGAAAAATGCACCTTGCAAGTATTGCGAAAAAGGTGATAGAACAGAATGACCAACCGCCACCGATTTAATCGGGGGTTTCATTGTTCAAATATCTTTTGAAATTATAGTCAATTTTCCAATTTTGACCGAATTTTGAACTTGGAAATATCAAATCCGCCAACGTTTTCCATAACGAAATCATATAATTTTTGAATTTTTAAAATATCCACCTTATATATGGCGGGTAAAAACAATTCCGTAAACTGTTTATCCGGCAGTTTTTGAATATGATATCTTTCAGCAAAATCGGGGTCGGCCAAAAGTTTTTCCATTTTTGTTAAGGAAATTTTTGGTATCCCTTTTATTTTAAAATAAAGACCTGATAATGCCTTTAGCAATTCATAATAGACAATATTCAAAAACTTTCTTTCCCGTTTTAAACTTTTCAGCTCATCCATTAAATTCCATACACCGTATAAATCCATCACAACTTCATCTTTCGTCCATTTATGTGGTGTTTTTTTTAAAAATTTAGCAGCCTCCCTTTTTAACCGCTTCACAGAACCATTTCTATCAAATAAAATCCGACCATAAGTGAACATACTGGCCGTAGCATTTCCGCCATTTAAATAATCATAATGAAACTCTTGCCTGATTTTTCTGATC
>Ga0310690_10003400_pt1 | contig 23929 bp, 26 predicted proteins | sample AusTroGonzalo_MG_2_FD_207661 | JGI IMG/M metagenome (GOLD analysis project Ga0310690, IMG submission 207661) | Bovine rumen microbial communities from tropical cattle in Woodstock, Queensland, Australia - Gonzalo_04 (v2) (version 2) | ecosystem: Host-associated > Mammals > Digestive system >... | reverse complement strand
GGATTGTACGTATCAATGCCGCCGCACACGAGTACGGAATGACATACAGTACGTTCATGGGTAAGATTCATGCAGCCAACATCGACTTGAACCGCAAGGTTTTGGCCGACCTGGCTCTCAACAACCCAGAAGCTTTCAAAGCTATTGTTGAAAAAATAAAATAATGTTTTCAAAAGAATGAGTGTATAAAGAGAGCCGCCGTGAGGCGGCTTTTTTTGTTCCTTTTCCCTTGATGGAAAGTGATGTGGGGGAGACGCCGGGTGGCGTCAATGCCCTTAAGGCAGCCACCATATCAAATATTTTCATTAATTGACTGCACATATCAAAATTATGTGTAAATTTGCAGAGTAAAACATCAAAAATTAAATCTGTTTAAGGACGCATGAGACCTTTGCAAGTTTATAAATTAGTATTAAAATTTTTACCTTATGGACAATAAAATCAAACTTTTTGAACAACAACAAATCAGGACACAATGGGATGCTGAAAACGAGGAATGGTATTTTTCGGTAGTTGATGTTGTAGCAATATTAACGGAAAGCCCAAATCCGAGGAAGTATTGGAGCGTGTTAAAAGCTAGGTTAAAACAAGAAGGAAGTGAGTTGACTACAAATTGTAGTCAACTGAAAATGTTATCAGCAGATGGGAAATACTACAAGACAGATTGCATGTCAACAAAACAGATTTTGCGATTAATCCAATCAATACCTTCACCCAAAGCAGAACCATTTAAAGAATGGCTTGCTGAGGTCGGCAACGACAGGGTTGAAGAAATTATTGACCCTGAGAGAGCGATATTGCGTGGTGCAGACTATTACAGAGCAAAAGGCTATTCTGAAGGTTGGATAAACCAACGTATGCAGAGCATTGAAATGCGCAAAGAATTAACCGACGAGTGGCGAAATCGTGGTATAGAACATGAAAAGGAATATGCTATCCTTACAAATGAGATGACTAGAGCGTGGAGTGGCTATTCCGTTAAAGATTATAAGGAGTTCAAAGGACTGAAGAAGGAAAATTTACGCGATAACATGACCAACCTTGAGCTTGTTTTGAATATGCTTGCTGAAGTTACCACTACTGCTATTTCAAAAAGGCGCAAACCTGGCACATTTGAGCAAAGCAAAAATATAGCGATAGAAGGTGGCAATGTTGCAGGTGCGGCACGTCGGGATATTGAAAAGCGTACAGGTGAACCGGTTGTTAGTCCACTAAATGCAAATGATAAAGCTGCGCTTGATGTTGGTATAAATGAGATTCCATTAATCGAGGAGAAAGATGATTAGTTTTGAAAATATGGTGTCATTCGAATCAAATGATACGGAGAATGGTGTGTTGATTGATACCGTGAGTAAACCTGACAGAATGACGGTTCATGAGTTTTTTGATGGGGTTTGGGAAAGGGTGGTGGAGAAACATGAAAAAAACCGTTAATAAATCGGCCTTAAATCCTATAAAGCGGCAACCTTAAGGGCGTTAATGCCTTTAACGCCGTTAAAGCCATTAAGGTAGCCGCTGAAGGTGGTTAAGGCAATGTCGTATCAAATTAGTACCATGGTCGTACTAAGTTCGAAGGAAATAGGAGAGAAGGAGACGAATATTAGACGATGAAATTATATATAGGGGATATGACACAGTTCAGATTACACAACCTTACACTACAAGAGTCTTTTTAGTTTTTATTCATAGGATTCCACGTTATTTTTCCATTACGATCCCATTCTGCAGTTTCCAAATCTTTAATGACAGGTTCTCCATTAGATTCAATTATTACACTTGTCACTGCTGCATTTAACCTGCAACAATTATCTACTGTTTTTTTAGTTAAAGCTATGTTATTACCAAGTCCACTCATTTTTTGACTAGGATAAACAACACCTTTATACATGAGTTTGTCATTGTTTATTATGTATTGAATTGTGTTGGCTGTAATACTATACAGACTTTCATTGCCCTTTACAGACATTAATTCTCCTATATACTTGGAAAATTGTGCTTGATTGCGATATAATTTACTTTTAAAACATCGCCAATAAAGTTTTATATTTTCAGCATCATTGGTAAAATACTGATAATGTTTTGAAAAAGGGAATGCGAATACTCGGACATCATACTTTAATGTCCATTTGCTAAATGTTACATATATTTCACTACCTATTTCTGGGTTGAACAAGTTATCTATAGTTTCTTTGAGAGCGATGATTCGGGGTGGTGTTTGGGATGGTAACACTCCATAAAACATAGATTGGCGTTTAAGATTCGCTCTGCCAATATTACACTTTTTTGCTGGAGCATAAGTTAATTCTTTAGTTTCGTAAAATCTTTCATTTCCAATATTTGGTCGAACTCTTATAATTGATGAGCCTTTTTTAATAATCAACGGTATTACAACTATGGGGTTTTCTCTTTTTAAGCAAGACATTAACAATGAGATATCAACATCTTTAGATTGTAACATTTTAGTAATTATCTGAACTGATTTGTTTAAAGTAATCATAGTATAGAAAATTGTGACCTTAATGTGTTTTTACCTGCTTTATCAGTCCAATTTGCCACATATTCAACAGCTTGTATATCTTCATAACACAAAAAACCAACATCATAGTGCGTTTCAGCTTCAAGAGTTGATGGTATTGTAGTTTGAAAACCTACCATTCTAGTATACTTGTTTATTATACTGATTGTTATATTTTCAGCTTTACATTTTCCATAATTTTCAATTCTTAAACTATAAAAATTAGCTTTTGTTGATTTTTCCAATTGAGTTATTCTTAATTTGGCATGCTTAATATCTTCAAGTTCTATTTCTTTGTTCGCAATATCAAGGGCTATTAGTTTTGATTGTTGTTTATTGATACGTTTGGTCATGCTATATGTCAAATATACTAATATAGCACTAATGGCAGATAAAATAACAACTAAATTGATTTCCCAATAGAAAGTAATATTTAACATGACTTTTGTATTAAGGCTATTTTATGATTTTTTTAATAATCTTGTACTAAACGAACACTTCTACCAAATTTTCGATAATAATTCTTCTTCGCATTTAAATAATCATATTTAAAGCTAAGATATTCAGCATTAAAAATATCATTATTATTATAGGTTGAAGACCAATACTCTCCAAAATAACCACTATATACGATATTATTATCTCGGTTGCCAGCTGCCGGTAAAAATACAGCACCAGCGGATTCTATTGTTTCCCAAACCATTAGAGATATGCGGTTCTTATCGTATTTATCAGGCGTATTTGTGCTTTTAAAATGATATATTGCTTCATCCCAATCATCAGGTAATAGTATAACACCATTTATATTGTTTATTTGGGCCATTACATAACGTAATCCAGATGGTGTGATACGAACATTAAATACATAAAACCATTCGTCACTTGTCGGAGTTCTCCATGTGCTGGTGATATTGTCTCCATTGATTATTATATTGATGCCCCAATCTTCAAAATCTTTGTAATCGGTGCTATTTGGCGATGAATTAGTTGGATTAGTACCGGTCCCAAATCCAAAAAGATCAATCTATTTGTTATTCTTATTAGATATTTTACTGTTTTCGGATCCTATATAATCATATTGATGTTCTGCAAAACGCCATTTTTTTGTTGATGCCTGATATTGCATATTGCCTTGTGAAAACACCACTTTTTTGTTTGGAGCGACAGAAAATACTCCATCTAAAGCACCATCTATTTTGTGTCTATGATTAAGAGTTTCACTTATAACTGACTGTTCATCAACATTTATTATAAAGTTTTTATTAAGCGAAAAGAAATCTTTTTTCTCAAGTTTTAGTTCATGAGAACCAACAACGATAGTATCTATTTTTGTTGGTGTAATGCCATAATTAATACCATCAATATATATTGTTGCTCCTGATGGTTCTGATTCAACTATGAGTTTTCCATAAGAATATGACATCTCTATTTCAATAGTTCTGTTTTCGCCATCTAATAGGTCAATATTTTGTGTGGTCGTTTTGAACTTGTCCTTTGAAACAACAATTTCATATTTCCCTGATGCTATCATATCATTTGAATATGGCGTAGTTTGGTTTAAAATCTTACCATTTAACGATATGGTTGCGCCATTTTCTGGTTTTGTTGTGATGGTAAGTGAACCAGAGCTTGTACCATTATTTGTGGTTTTGTTTATTAGGATTAATTCATATCCACATTTCGGCTTCATATCGAATGGAAAATGAAACTCTGTGGAACTGAACTCCTCGTGCGATATTTTAATATAGGTGGCGTAGTAGCTGATATAAAGCCAAACTTCACCGTCTTTGTATTCAACCTCAAAAAACGTTTGGGCATCACCTTTGAAATTCAGCTCGTGACGTTCTTTGCTGCTTATGTTTTCGGTTTTGATTTTCAAGACAGCATACGGTTTATCATTATCATCATACATCTTTTCGGTGTTGATGTTAACAAAACCAGGAACTTCCTTAAACGAGCCTTCTTTTACTTCAAGCTGGGCGAGGAGTGGGAGGGAGAGGAGGAGTGTGAATAGCAGGAGTATATATTTCTTCATAATTTTATATTTTCATAAAAAACCGCGAACTTCTGTTTAAAGCTGAGGTTCTCGACTACCTGTACTACAAAACAAGAAAGCTCACGGTTAAAATCCATGAGCGTTTCTCTTTTCTGAAGTAGTACAACGAAATTGTCGAGATTTCAGCTTCACAAAGAAAAGCGAAAACGCCTTAATTATATGTCTTTATAGTTTTATAACTGTCTGTTTCTTAATCTATTTGTTTAATTTGACACTGCAAATTTACTAATTATTTTTTATTTTCCAAAACAAATTCAGTAAATCTTATTGATTTATAACTATCTCACTCCCAACATAAACCGAATTCGCGACTTCCATGCCGTCCTCGGAGATGAAGCCGAGATATAGATGAATGGTGATAGGTTTTAAAACAAATCAGAATGTGAGCCTGTATTTAACATCAAAAGAGTTAGTTGAGAATCGTTTTGCTCCCAAACTAACAGCCAATCTGGCTGAATGTGGCATTCCCACACACTTCCCCCAGAATAATTAGATAATTTATGAGGTTTGTATTGCTGGGGTAATGTACCGTCAATTTTTAGTATATCAACAATTACTGCAATCTTGTTTACATAAAGACCATGTTTGCGCAACGCTTGACAGCATGCTTGAATTGGTTCGTAAAAATAATTTCATACATATTGGTTCAATCAGATAAACATTTACTAATTAAATCGGCTCCGTCTTTCGCACTATAAACTCTGCCGGCTTCGACATCTTCTAATGCCAATTAAATGCCTGTTTTTTTGCGCTTTTTCTCAATCTCAACACCGTCAATGGCATTGAAGAGCTTACGCAACATCGGCATGAGGCTGTTGTCGGTAACTTTTAGTGTTATTTCAGTCATTTTTATGACTCCTATGTTTTTGCAAAGATACACATTTTTTGTGAAATATGCAAAAAATACATATAAATTTCACAAAATATGTGAAAAATGCATAATTATTATGCAATAATGAGATTTCTCCACTACGCTTCGCTTCGGTCGAAATGACGGAAGGCTACTGATGTGTCTCCCTCAGCAAGTCATTCACTGTCTTCACCGGGTTGAACGTCAGAATCGGGACTTCGACGAAGATGGTGATCCAGTCGGCCATGGCACCGTTCCAGAGGCCGGGAAGCTCCATGGCTTTCAGGTCGCGGCCGTCTTTCGACTTCAAGGAGATGAAGCCGGTCTCAGGGTCAACGTAGTCTGGCAGATTGAATGAGTTGCCCTTGAAATCCTGGGTGGCGCAGACCAGATCTACAGGGTTGAAGTGGGTGGAGGAGCGGAACATCGCCTCCTGTTTCTCGTTTTTGTGGTCGATCTGCGACGACTCGACAATCTGGAGAGATATCTCATCGCTGCTGTTGCGGGTGAAATAAGGACCTCCGCCTGGCTCGCCCTCGTTTTTCACCATGCCACACACGCGCATAGGGCGGTTCAGCTTGCCGTAAAGGAAGTCGATTTTCTCAATTTCGTTGTAGGTGCTGAAGAAGTCAGGGATGTCGATCATCAGCTTGTCTTTCGCGAAAGCGGTAATCTCGTCAAGCTCGGCATTGGTGACGTCGCCGTTGTCGAGCATCTCGAGGTACTCGAACTGCTGCTGCTGGAGGCGGAAGAGATAGCCACCCAACACCTTTTTATATTTATATGTGGTCGGCTTGAGCTTGTCGGGAACCACGTTGTCGATGTTCTTGATGAAGATGATTTCCTTGTGTAAGTCGTTGAGGTTCTGTATCAAAGCGCCGTGACCGCCCGGACGGAACACCAGTTTGCCGTTCTTGTCGCGGAAAGGCTCGTTGTCCATGGTGGCAGCGATGGTGTCGGTGGATGGCTTCTGTACTGAGAAAGTGATAACATATTGAATGCCAAAGAGTTTTTCGTATTTCGGAACCACTACCTCGACCATTTTCTTGAAAATGTCAAGATGCTCCTGCGACACCGTGAAATGCAGCTGGGCGGTCTTGCCGTCTGCTGATTTGCTGTATTCGGCTGCCTCCACGAGGTGCTCTTCCATCGCGAGACGGGCGTCGTCGCCATATTTGTGGAACTTCAGCAATGCCTTAGGAAGACTGCCGTAGTTCATGCCGTCGGCGTTGAGCAATGCCTCTGCAACAGCCACTAACTCGTTGTCTTTCAACATCTTCTCAATGTCTTTGCCTTTTGCTTTAAGCGTGTTTTTCAAGTCTTCGAAGAAAGCGAAGTCGTGTATTCCCATAAAGAAATTCTCGACGGAATCGGGTTTTATCTTCTCTTTCTTGAGGAAATCGGCAGGAATCGCCTGATTCTTATAATCCTCCACGAAGGCGTAGAGGTTTTTGAACATTCGGCTCGCGGCGCCTGAAGCCGGCACAAATTTGATGATGTCGTAGTATTTTTTGTCCTCGTCGAACTGCCTTAACAGCCCTTCAATCTCGTTTTCGTCGAAACGGACTATGCCTTTTCCGATGGTTGCAGGCGCAATCAGGTCGCTGAAAGCAAATCCTTTTTTAAACTGATTTAATTGATTATCAACCTGTTCGGCTGAGATTCCCAAAGATTCAAGTTGCTGTTTGTCGGCAGTTGTGAGAGTGTTCATAGTAAAAATTTTTTATCCTTACAAAGTTAGGATTTTTTTAAATAAAAAAGAAAATTTTTGAAAAATATTGATAAAGTTTGAAAAAAGTAGTAATTTTGCGTAACTAAATTTTAAAAAATTACGCTATGAACAAGAAAATTGCAGACGCTATCAATGCGCAGATCAATGCTGAACTTTGGTCGGCATACCTTTATTTATCAATGGGAACCAACTTCCGCGCCATGGGTTTGGACGGTGTGGCGAACTGGTTTGAGGTGCAGTTCAAGGAAGAGCAGGCTCACGCCATGATTTTCTACCAATACATGCAGTCGCGTGGTGCCCGCGTGGTTTTGAAGCCTATCGCGAAGGTCGAGACAGAGTGGAAGACAGTTGCTGATGCGTTTGAAGACACACTCGCCCACGAGAAGAAAGTGACAGCTATGATTCACAATATCAACAAGTTAGCTATCTCCGAGAACGACTATGCCACACAAAACCGCATGACATGGTTCATCGATGAGCAGATTGAGGAAGAGGAAGAGGCTGAGAAGCTTCTCGGAACAGCGAAGATGATTGGCGACAACAACGTCGGAATGTACATGTTCGACAAGGAGTTGGCAGCAAGAACTTATGTGCAGCCTTCGGTGCTGAAATAAGATTATTATGAATAAATATTTACGTTTGTTTCTGACCATCGTTTTGATGGTCTTGATAGGTATTGCCAATGCTCAAGAAACCCAGTGGTATGGCTATGCCCGCACAAGTCTCAACGGAGAAAGCTGGCAGAACAAGTTTATCACGTTTGACACTCAGAATCCTGGCGAAGTTCAGTCGGTGTCAGTGACATTACCCGAGATATGGGCCGCCACTTATGTTGATGGCTATGTGTGGTTTGTCACCCAGACAAGAAGCCTCTGTAGGGCGACTTTTGACGCATCGACGCAAACCATGGACGTGTATGAGACTATTGTGCCTGAATTGATGCCTTACAACTTGGTTATCGACATGGCATATAATCCTCAGGACGGGATGATGTATTATTTGTGTCAGAATAGTCAATATTTCTGTAATTTGAAGCGCTCAAGTCTCGAAAACCCTTCTGAGATTGAGACAATTGGGGATTTCAGCGTAAAGCTGTGGACTCTTGCCATCAACAGCCAAGGACGGGCTTATGGTGTGGCATATGAGGAAGGCAACTTGCACGAGATAAATCTCAACGATGCCACGACTACAGTTGTAGGACCGACAAGCAAAGACGTTTGGTACACCCAAAGCATGGCATTCGACATGAATACCAATGAGTTGTATTGGGCACAGTTTGCCACCGTCAGCGACCATGGTTTTTACGGGGTGAACACTGCGACAGGTGTAGCCACATCGCTTGGAATGATTGGCAGCGGAACACAGCTCACTGGTTTGTTTATGGTGTCGGAGCCAGCACCACAGCCTCAGATTATTGACGAGATTCATGTGGAAGGTTTCACGGCTCCTACTTGGGGCGAGACACCAGATTACGACTTGGAAGTGGCGTCAGATGCACATTATTCCATTAGCGCTGTGAATTGGTGGTGGCGTAGTGCAACTGATACTGGCATTGTCGGTAACGAGCCATATGACAATGAAGATGTGGCATACTTTATGAGTGTTCAGCTTCAGGCTGAAGACGGTTATGTTTTCGCCGACGATGTGACGGTCTATTTTAACGGAGACACGTCTCTGTGCAATATGAATAACAGCTATGGCTTTGAGTCTGTATTTATGGCGATGACCATCGATTTTGTTGTTACAGACCCGACAGCTGGCATTGACGAGCAAGCTGCGGAAAGCAGAGCCGTTTGGCCAAATCCTGCCAACGATGTGGTATATCTGAATATAGCAGAAGGTACAGCCGTCAGTGTTTTTGACATGATGGGCCGTATGGTGATGCAGCAGCGTTATGAAGGCGCGCTCGATTTGAGCAATTTAGCTAAGGGCATCTATACCATCAAAGCCGATGGGTTAACGGCACGGTTTGTGAAGGAATAGTTACTATTTGATTTATTAAAAATTAACAAAGTCAGTCTGTAGAAACAGGCTGGCTTTTTTTCACCATTTTTTATGATAAAACCTTTTAAAAATCACAAAAAATGGCGATGATGGGATAAGTTTTATGATTCTAATTTTGCAGTCGAAAATTAACCTATTTGAGAATTGTATTATTAATCATAAAAATTTAAACCATGAAATCGCATAAAATTAACCAATTTTTCGGAAGGTATGCGGCCTTCCTTTTAAAATGGCGATGGGCTGCCATTGCCTTGTTTGCAGTAATCCTGATAGTGTCGTTCGTCGGAATGTCGAAGATGGTGCAGCAGACCTCGTTCGACGACTATTTTATTGAGGGCGACCCTATGTTGGTGAAAACCAATGAGTTCAAAGAGAATTTCGGTAACGACTACTTCATAGGCATCCTCACCGAATGCGACAATCATTTCACAAAAGAAAACCTTACTTTGATGCGTGAACTCGGCGAGGAGCTACTCGACTCGCTGTCGTACGGCGACAAGATAACCTCGCTGGTCGATCTTGAGTTTATGCTGGGATCGGAGGACGGCATGGAGATTGTGCAAATAGTGCCTGATGAGATTCCAGAGACCGGGTCGCCAGAGATGGAGCAGATCCGGTCTCTTGCATATAGCAAGCCATATGTCGCTCGTAAGCTCATCTCCAAAGATGGCAAAAATGCCTGGATTTTGGTGAAGCTGCGTGCTTTCCCTTCGGAAGACGAGTGGAAGCAGACCAGCAACATCTCGCCCGACATCGTAACGGGAGCGGAGGTAAGCCGTATTATCACGAAAGAGAAATACGCGCCTTTGAACCCCAAGGCGACGGGCATGCCATATGTGACACAGCAGAAATCGGTCTATATCGGACAGGAGATGGGTCGCCTTGTGATGATTGCCGCCATCATATGTATAATAGTGATGCTCATCATGACACGTTCGCTGCGAGGCATAGTGTGTCCGCTTTTGGCAGTGATTGGCGGCGTTGTGATAACCTTCGGCATTGCTGGTCACACCCAGATGTATGTGGATAGCACAGTGCTGATGATACCAGCTATTTTGGCGTTTGCAGTGGCAATAGCATACAACATCCATATATTCTCCTATTTTAACCAGCTCATGCGCACGCATGGAAGGCGTAAGACGGCGGTGGTGGAGACCGTCAGCGAGATAGGCTGGTCGGTGGTGTTCTGCGGCTTGACTACTGTGATTTCACTTTTGTCATTTATGGTGATCCCGATCAGGCCGATGAAATGTGTCGGCATGACCAGCTCACTCACCGTGTTTTTCGTTTTGTTTACTACTTTGCTTATGGCTCCTGTTCTTCTTTCGTTTGGCAAAGACAGGAAGCCTAAGCGCGGTATCGACGGCTCAGGCGGTACCCGTCTGAGCCGTCTGATGGAGCGTCTGAACGACTTCACATTCAGAAACTCCAAGTCTATCGTGGCGATATTCACCGTGGTGTGCGTCGCCTTCGGCATAGGACTGTGGAAGATAGAGCCGGCATTCGACATCGAGAAGACCATGGGCATCAGGGTGCCTTACGTCAAAGACGTGCTCACGGTGGGTCGCAGCGAGCTGGGTGCCTTGTATTCGTACGACCTCGTGATGGAATTTGAGAACGAGGATGACGCCAAGCAGCCTGAGAACCTGCGTAAGCTCGAGCAACTCGAAGACCTTATTAATACATACCCTCTGACAAAACGCACCAACTCGATTCTGGATATTCTAAAAGACCTCAACCAGACGCTCAACGACGGTGACAAGGCATATTACCGTATCCCTGCCACCGAAGAAGAGGTGGCTCAGATGCTCGTGCTTTACGAGAACGCCGGCGGCTCCGAGACAGAATACTGGATGGACTACGGCTACAAACGTCTGCGTATGATGGTCGAGATTTCCGATTTCAACTCCGCCGAGGTTGAGCGCGAACTCAACGACATCGCCAAGCAGACCGCCACGATGTTTCCAGGCATCACTGTGACAGCCGTAGGCAACATTCCGCAATATACCACCATGATGCAATACCTGGTACGCGGTCAGATGCTGTCGTTTATCATCTCTGTGCTCATCATCGCCATCATCCTGATGATAGCGTTCCAGAGTGTGCGTGTTGGATTGATCGGTCTCATCCCTAACCTCATGCCTGCCATCTTTGTGGGCGGCTTCATGGGTTGGGCTGGAATCCCGCTGGATATGATGACAGCCACCTTGATACCTATGATGCTTGGTATGGCCGTCGATGACACCATCCACTTCATCAACCACTCGAAGCTTGAATTCGATAGAACACCGAATTATTCGGTGGCAATACGTCGCACCTTCCGTATCGTCGGTGTCGCCATCGTAACAACATCTATCGTCACGTCGGCGGTGTTTGCCTGCTTCGCCACCTCGGTATGCGCCATGTGCATCAACTTCGGCGTGTTGGCCGTCATCGGCATCATCTCGGCATTGCTCGCCGACCTGTTCATCACACCTCTTTTGGTCAAAAAATTCCATGTCTATGGTAAAGAAGAAAAACTCGATTTATAAAATTTAAAAACGTAATACTATGAAAAGAAATATCATTCTGACAGCATTGTTTATCGCTGTCGCGACATTAGCCAATGCCCAGACAGGACGCGACATCGCACAACGTGTGAAAGATCGTTCCGACGGCGACACACGTTATGCCGAGATGCACCTCACATTAGTCAAGAAAAACGGCGACAAGCGCGAGCGTAAGATGGTGTCGTGGGCTATGGACGAAGGCAAAGACACCAAGAAAATCATGTTTTTCACCTATCCTGGCGACGTGAAGGGCACTGGGTTCCTTACCTGGGATTACGACGAGACCGGCAAGGAAGACGACAAATGGCTTTATCTGCCTGCGATGAAGAAGACACGCCGTATCAGTGGCGCCTCGTCGAAGACCGACTACTTCATGGGCACCGACTTTACCTACGATGACATGGGCGGCCGCAGCGTCGATGAGGATACCCACACATTGTTGCGCGAAGAGATGCGCGACGGACACAAGTGCTGGGTGGTTGAATCTGTTCCTGTTGATACCCGAGAGATCTACAGCCGCAAGGTGAGCTGGATTCGTCAGGACTGCGATGCTGCCGTCTATGTGGAATTTTACGACAAGCTCAATAAGCTCCATCGTGTGATGACGGTGCTTGAGCTACAGCAGGTGGAAGGCTTCTGGACCATCATGAAGATGGAGATGAAAAACGTGCAGAATGGCCACAGCACACAGATTGTGGTAAGCAACCCGAGATACAATATCGAGGTGGATAAGAACATGTTCACCGTTGCCAAACTTGAGAAAGGACTATGAGATACATTTTTAAAACCATCTTGTTGGGAGCTTTGGTTGTGCTAAGTGCGGCCACGCTCCCGGCACAGGATGGCCTCGACATTTCCGTCAAGGGCTTCGTCGATACATATCATGCCATGCGCATACAGGAGCCTAACGAGTGGATGTCGTCGCGCACCCGTGTGAGAGGGGAGTTACGGCTTGAGAAAGACGGCGGCGGAGCGTTTGTCTCGGCCAACTTGATATACAACTCTTTGCTCAACGACCAGTCGGGATTCCAGCTGCGTGAGGCTTATCTCTATTGGGGTAATTCCGACTGGGACATACGTGCCGGCAACCAGATCATCACCTGGGGCGTCGCCGACGGACTGCGTGTCAACGACCTCATCTCGCCGATGGACTACACCGAGTTTCTGGCTCAGGACTACGACGACATACGCGTGCCTGTGGGCGCGTTGCGTGCACGTTACATCCATAACGCATGGAGCCTCGAGGCGGTGCTGGTGCCAGTGCCAGAGTTCTACAAGATTCCTACGGACCCGGCAAATCCTTGGTCGATGGGACTGCTGCCACTCGAGGTGAGGCCTGATAAGACCATCGAAAACATGGAATATGGCGGACGTTTCAGCTGTTTCCTGGGAGGCGTCGATTTCTCGTTGATGGCGCTGCGCACCTGGAGCAAGATCCCGGAGCTGGTGGTTGATCATCTCGGATACCATCGCATCACTGCCGTCGGCGGCGACCTGTCGATACCTTTTGGGCAGTTCGTCTTCCGTGGCGAGCTTGCCGACAATATCGACGACCACGGCACCCATCAGGGTAATGCCCTCGTCGGCATGGACTGGTATCCTGGGGCCGACTGGACGCTCTCGGCGCAGTTCAACCAGACATACGAAGCGGGAGTGCAGGCGTCGCTTGCCACCTTGCGTATATCGAAGGCGTTGTTAAACAATGCGTTGACGCTATCAACCTTCGCGTATGCCGATGTCAAGGACCTCGGCGTTTTCAACCGTTTCAGCGCCGACTGGGCAGCCACCGACCAGATCCACGCCCTCGTCGGGTTCGACTATTTCTATGCCGAAGAAGGCATGTTCTTGGCTTATAAAGACAACTCTGAAATTTGGGTAAAAATAAAGTATAACTTTTAAAATCTAAAACTATGAAAAAAGTATCAAAACTCTTGCTTATGGCGGTCGCTTACCTCGCCATTTTCATCTTGGGAGCCACCAGCGGAATGATTCATCCGGCATGTTATGCTTACGTCGGTGCGATATTGCCGCTATTGTTCGCTTTCGTGTATCTCAACACGGCAAGCATCATCAAAGGCTACGGGGCAGCCACATTCCTCAACGGCTTTCTCCTCGTGCTGTTTCTGATTGCCGGTGAGGCCGACTGGACTCTCGTCATCGGCTTCGTGATTCTTACGGCTTTGGCCGAAATTATCAGAAAAATCAACGGATACGACACCATCAAAGGCGTGCGCGCAAGTTTCATCCCGTTTGCTTATTCGTTCTTTGCCTACACCTTCCATTGGTGGACCGACACTGAAGGCTCATTGGCGGCAGCAGTGGAGGAGATGCCGGCGGGTTACGACGAGATGATGAAGCCTGTCATCGACAACGTGCCGATTCTCATTGTGGTACTGGTTCTGACGTTGCCTATTTCCATTTTAGGAATGAAATTATCTGAAAAAGTATTGAAATAAATTGTATTTTTGCAGCCTCGAGAGCTTTCACGATGAAACGCAACAAACATATTGCAATACTCCTGTTGGCGGCATCTCCAAGCCTGTCATCCGCGGATTGGGATACAACCGCATCATCGTTGTCAACGACGGCATCCGTCAGGAGGGACAGCAATGGGGCGACGAACACGGCATTGAAGTTGATGGCAACGACATCAACCGTGTTGAAGTCATCAAAGGACCTGCGAGCCTCATGTACGGCTCCGACGCCCTCGCCGGCGTGCTTATCTTCCATAACACCCCAATACCGCCGCTTGGTAAGATACGTGGCGGACTCAACACCGAATACCAGACCAACAACGGGCTGGCGGCATATTCTCTCGACCTTGCAGGCCACCATCGTAACGGATTCGTGTGGGACGTCCGCTATAGCGACAAATATGCACACGCCTACAAAAACAGCCACGACGGATATGTGCCGAACTCACAGTTCAGCGAACGAGCCTTCTATCTAAAAGCCGGAGTGATGAAGAGATGGGGCATGTCGACAATAAAAGCGGGATATTACAACCTCATCCCTGACTATGGGCTCTTCGACATCGGGGCGTATGTCACCGCCATCAAGACACTCAACCGTTGGAGCATCAGCGGAGGTGTGCGTTACGACCATCGTTATCTTGTTTCCGATTTCACACGTTATTTCAATGGTGTTACTGGCAGCGTGGGCGCCACCTTTGAGGCAAGCGACCACCTCGACCTGAAACTCAATCTCTCAAGAGGATTCCGCGCCCCGAACATCAGCGAGCTGGCAGCCGACGGCGAACATGAAGGCACGCTGCGCTACGAGATAGGCAACAAAGACTTCGACCCTGAATATATTATGCAGGCCGACTCGACTGGTATCTTGAACAAGACCATTATTATGCGGCATACGAAACCGAGACGATGACACCGTCGTACACCCTTTTAGGAAAGATAAGCAGTGATATCAATATCACTTCAGCATCGCCTCGATGTCGTTTTCCATCTCTTCGGGCTTTGCCACAGGTGGAAAACGCTTTATTTCGGCGCCGTCTTTCGAGATTAAGAACTTGGTGAAGTTCCAGCGGATCTCGCCTTCTTTGCGGCCTTCCGAGCGACTGAGGCTATCGACCAATGCCATCGTGGCTTTGTCTTTCAAGCCGTGAACCTCTTCAGTGGGAACCTGCTCATTCAGATATTTGAAGATAGGGTGGGCGTTCTCACCGAAAACGTCGATTTTCTTCATCAGCGGGAAGGTAACGCCGTGGTTGATGCGGCAGAACTCGGCAATCTCCTCGTCGGTGCCAGGCTCTTGGTGTTTGAACTGGTCGCAAGGGAAGCCTAAGATGACGAATCCCTGGTCTTTGTATTTCTGATAAAGGGCTTCCAGTCCGTCGTATTGTGGTGTGAAGCCGCATTTCGAGGCGGTGTTGACAATCATGAGGACATTGCCTTTGTATTGTGCCATTTCCACCTCTTCGCCTTTGTTGTTCAAGGCCTTAAAGTCATAAATCGTTGCCATTTTCTTGTTGTTTTGAGTGCAGGCCGCAAGAAGCAATAGCATTCCGACGGCCATGCAGGTTAATAATTTTTTCATTTAAATTAGTTTGTTTTAATCCATCGATAAGTTTGTCCAATATTGGAATCATTCTCAAAATCTCTTCTTCGTCCCCGGTTTTCAGTGTCACGTCGTTGCGGAGACAATTCGGGATATGCTGTGCCAGCTCGTACATCGCACGGCCTTTTTCAGTCAGTGAAACGATGCGTTGGCGTGAGTCTTCCTTGCCCTTGGTGCGGTTTATCAGCATCGATTTCTCCATGCGTTGGAGTAGGGGGGTGATGGTGTTTGAGTCAAGCAAGAGTTTGTGCGCGATGTCCATCACCGGTTGCTTGTCCTTCTCCCACAATACCAATAAAACAAGATATTGCGGATAAGTTATCCCCAGCGGGTCAAGATAAGGATGATAAGCCCCCATTGTGAGCCTTGCAGCCGTGTATAGACGGAAGCATAGCTGGTTTTCCAATTTCATCTGTTCTACTGTCATATCAGATTTATATCGTTCACGATGCAAAATTACAAAATATTTTTATATCGTGAACGATATTTCTAAAAAAATTCAAAAAAATTATAAAGTCTTTATCTAATGATAACAAACTTCGAACATCACAATAAATGTTTATGCTTTTGACGTGTATTTTTTTCCTGGGAAGTACTTGTTTACTTTATTGCAATAGATTGGATATTCAGGATATTTGCTACTGCTTATCTCCTCGGCGAGGCTGGTGCTTCCCAAGAAAAGCATTATCAACAGTAAAGCGCCAATCATGCTCCAGTTGATGATACCGATGCCTGCTCCGATGGAAAAAATGTAAAGACTCACCCATATTGACTGCTCTGCCAGATAGTTGGGATGACGGCTTACGTTCCAAAGTCCGATGGTGTTGAATCCTTTGTTGTATGGAGCAGTGAGATCTTCAAGTTTCTGTCCAGACTTGAGCAATTCTTTTTTCTTTGAATGGAACGCCCACTGCTGCTCGTCGGCAACGGTTTCATAGACGATAAATCCAAGCATCAGGATAGCAGCGATGGCATCGATCCATCCAAAAGGCACCGATGAATTCATGCATACCAATGCGGGAAAAGTTAGCATGAGGATGATAGCATTTTGATATAGACAAACGAAAAACAGGTCGAACAGGAGCCACAGCAGTCTGTTGTTAAATGGCGGAGTGGAACGCAGCACCTTCCATCGGTAGTCTTCTTCACCTTCCCAAAATTTGAGTTTGTAGGCTCCTTTTCTGGCAAAGTTGAAGGTTAGACGCAATCCCCAGAGTGTCGCTAGCACTGCCATCACCACTAGTCGCAGATGCATACCGCCTTGGACAGCGATAATCCAGCAATAGATGATAGGAAGCAGACTCCATATTTTATCGACTTGGCTGTTGTTTCTCGTGATTTCGCCTAAAGCGAAACAAAAAAACGCACTGCATCCAGCAATCATGCCCAATAATTTGAGTGCTGCTAGCTGTCGTGCATCGAGGATGGGACCCATATTGAAATAAAGAATCGGACACACCACTAGCGATAGTGCTAACAGTGTGGCCATCAGAGGGATGTTCATCTTTTTCATAGTGAGTTGAATTTATTTTTATACAAATATTTCTCCTTTTGCCAAAACATATCCGTTGCCGCCAACATAAACCGTGCCGTTTTCGGCGATACGGGTCATGATTACAGAAGGTCGCTGCATCGCTTCGCCTTGTAAAAATGAGAAATCGCCTATTTTAGGAATGACGCCGTTTACGGAAAGATAATGCGACAAAGCGGCGTTGGCAGTGCCTGTCGCCGACTCTTCTGGAATGTCGTACAATGGCGCGAAATCGCGGACATTAGCCGTGTGGCCGTCGTCACCGAAAGCGAATACATGGAAACTCACGGCATCATGCTTCTTTGTGATGGCAGAAACGGCATCCATGTCGGGTTGCAGGCTGTTGAGCGTGGCGACATCCGCAACCTGAATCATGAAATCGGGTAAGCCTGTCGAGACGATATGTATTGGCAGGGCAGGGGTGTAATTTTTAATTCCCAATGCGCAATAAATCTCGTCAACATCGTCGATTGTCTTCACGATTTTTGGTGTCGCCATCTGCATCATTACCTTTTCACCTGCCTCTATGGCGAGGTCGCCAGCTTTGGTGTGACAGAGACACGGTCCATAGGCTAATTTCATGCTGTGAAGCAGCGCAAATGTCGCGATGGTGGCGTGACCGCACAAATCGACTTCCGCCTTTGGGGTAAAATAACGCACGGTATATTCCTTTTCGGAATGCCTCAAAACGAAAGCTGTCTCCGAATATCTTAACTCGGCGGCGATTTTTATCATTAATTCCTCTTCAGGAAAAATGTTTCCATCAAGAAGCACCACTCCGGCCGGATTTCCGCCGAAAGGCTGGCTGGTGAAAGCGTCAACGATATGATATATAAGATTTTTCATTGTTGAATATTTTCTGCAAAGATAAAAATTATTTTTAAAAATCAGATAGTTAGCGGAAGTTTTTGTTATCTTTGCGGAAATTATGATTAACGCAAATCATATCCCGGTAGTAAAGTTCCACAAGCGTAAATACGGCGAGGAACTGCTTATCGACATCGTCACGCTTGAGACGATACGTCGCAGCCCGCACTTTTCCAGCGTGCAACGGCAGTCGTTCTATGGTATCATGCTCACCACGGCTGGTGAGGCGAATGTGGAGGTCGATGGGAACCCTTGCATTGCAAAAAAAGGTCTGGTAGCTTGTGCGCGTCCAGGTGATGTCTGCACGGTGCTCAACGACAACGGTCTCGACTCCCTTGAGTTGATTTTCGAACGCGACTTTCTACTTTCGTTCTTCAACGACACCCATTTCCTCGACGGAATAGCTTACCTTTCGCCACAGCGCACGTCGCCATATCTATGGCTCGACGACACATTATATAATAAGATAATCGGGCTTTACGACTCAATTTTGATAGAACTGCACGGTTCGGGAAAGAAAAACCCGCATCTGCTTCGCGCAATGCTTTACGAGGTACTGATGCTGTTGCAGAAAGCATCGCCTTCTGAAGAGACCGTCACTTCTGAAAACGACCGCGTAACGCGATTCCGTCAGCTTGTCGATGAGCATTATCTCACCGAGAGCGGCGTGGAGTTTTATGCCGACAAACTTGCCGTGACATCCAATTATTTAAACCGTCTTGTCAAGCAGAATCTTGGCCAAAGTACCAAGCAATACATCCAAAACCGCCGCATTGATGAGGCAAAACGCCTTCTGCGTTACACTGAATTGTCTGTCGCCGACATCGCCGAGCAACTCAATTTCGAGACATCATCATACTTTGTGAGGGCTTTTTCTAAAGTCACAAAAACGACTCCTTTGAAATATCGTGCATCGAATTGATTTTTGTCCCGAAAAGTGACATTTCCTGTTTGTTTATTACTTTGTGTGGTTAATAATCCACTGTAAATTTGCATCGTCAATTAAAACATTGAATCGATGAAAAAATTATTAGTATTAACTTTTGTCGCTATCATGATAAATTCATGCGGTGACAATCAAAACTCAAAGAAAATGAACAACGTTTCAAACAAAGAGAAGGCAGTAGCATTGCTCAAAGCCATCGAGACAGGCGCAAGTGAACCAATCGGTTACGTCAACGCAGCAAATTACAAACAGCACAACCTTAGTGTCGAGGACGGATTGGACGGCTTCGGTCGCGCTTTAGCCGGACTGGCGACATATCCAGAGAAAGCGAAAGTCAATACCGTGCGCGCTTTCGATGACGGCGACTTCGTTGTGTGCCATACCGACTACAACTTCTTCGGACCAAAGGCTGGTTTCGACATCTTCCGTTTTGAGGATGGCAAAATCGTGGAGCATTGGGATAATTTGATGGTCTACGATGGCGCAAAGAATCCAAGCGGTCACACTCCTTTCGACGGTACCACCGAGTTCAAAGATTTCGATAAGACCGAAGCCAACAAAATGATTGTCAAGAACTTCGTACAAGATGTGCTGATGAGCCAGCATCCGGAAAACCTGACAAACTATTTCAACGGAAACAACTACATTCAGCATAATACAGCTATCGCCGATGGCTTGGACGGTCTTGGAGCAGCACTCGCGGCAATGGCGGAGCAGGGCATCAAGATGGAATATTTCACCATTCATAAGATTTTGGGCTGCGGCAATTTCGTTTTGGCAGTGAGTGAAGGCACTTTCGCAGGTCAGCCGACATCATATTACGACCTCTTCCGCATCGAGAATGGCAAGATTGCTGAGCATTGGGATGTGATGGAGACCATCGCTCCTGAAAGCGAGTGGAAACATCAAAACGGAAAATTCGGTGGTCTGAAATAAAAAAACAAGTATATTTGCATAATTAAAATTGGTTATGACAAATATCGAAAGACTATACCAGGCCTTAGCCAGCGCTGACGGCATCGCCGTCGGCGCTGGCGCTGGACTTTCCACAGCGGCAGGATATACATATTCGGGTGAAAGATTTGAGAAATTTTTTGCCGATTTCATCGAAAAATACGGCTTCACCGACATGTACACCGCAGGCTTTTACAATTTCCCGGCAGAGGAGGAGAAATGGGCGTACTGGAGCCGTCATATTTATTATAACAGATACGTTCCGGCACCGAAACCCGTCTATGAAAATTTGTTGAAATTACTGAAAGACAAGGATTATTTCGTCATTACCACCAATGTTGACCACCAGTTTCAGAAGGCTGGCTTTGACAAAAAACGGCTGTTTTACACCCAAGGCGATTACGGATTGTTTCAATGCGCGAAACCGTGTCACCAGAAGACATACGACAATGAGGAGATTGTCAAACGGATGATTGCGGAACAAAATGATTTACGGATTCCGTCCGAATTGGTGCCGCATTGCCCCATCTGTGGCGGTCAGATGTCCGTGAACCTGCGGTCGGATTCCACCTTTGTGGAGGACGAGGGCTGGCGCGCAGCCGCACAGCTTTATGTCGATTTCATCCAGAATCATCAAAAAGGCAAGATTCTGTATTGGGATTTAGGCATCGGCAGCAACACCCCAACTATCATAAAGCTGCCGTTCATGCAGCAGACATTAAAGAATCCTGACGCTATTTATGCTACAATAAACCTCGGCGAGGCATTCACCGTTGAACAGATTCGGGATCGGTCGATTGTCATAGATGCTGACATCGCCAATGTTTTGGAAGAATTATTAAATTATTGATTATGAACCGTTTGGATTTTTTAATCAATTACCTTCTGAAAGAAGACCCTCGTTTATCCGAGATGGAGATTCCTGCCGATTTGCAGGGCAAACGCGACCTTTTCCGTGCCCTACGCAACATCCGTGAGCCGAAGCTTGTGAGCGATGAGTTTTTGCGTTTACAGGATGAGGAGCTAAAGGCTCAACTTGAAGAAAAAGGCATCGTGGAATTGCCAATAGAGCCAAAAATCCAAATTTGGCAGGGTGATATTACCCGATTAAAGATCGATGCCATCGTCAACGCCGCCAACAGCCGCATGCTGGGCTGCTGGGGACCGCTTCACGCCTGCATCGACAACGCCATCCATTCGGCGGCGGGTATCCAACTTCGTGAGGAGTGTAACCAATTGATGCTCAAGCAAGGCCACGAGGAACCGACAGGTCGAGCTAAAATAACCAAGGCTTATAACTTGCCTTGCAAATACGTAATCCATACCGTCGGACCAATCATCCCAAACGGCATCCCGACAGAGTTTCAGAGGGAGCAATTAGCCTCATGTTACCGCTCCATCATGCAGATTGCCGATGAAAACAACTTGGAGAGCGTCGCTTTCTGCTGCATCTCCACGGGCGAGTTCCATTTCCCCAACGGATTAGCCGCTGAGATTGCTGTTAAAACCGTGAAAGATTATTTGAACGAACACGCCGAAACCAGTGTCAAGACAGTGGTTTTCAATGTGTTCAAGGATATTGATTATAAAATTTATCATAAGATAATCTGAGCATCTTACCCCATCACCACATCAAGCACCATCATCAGCACAAAACCTATCGCAAAGCCGATGGTGCTCAGGTTGGAATGCTCGCCCGACGATGCCTCTGGAATCAATTCCTCGACCACGACATAGCACATTGCGCCAGCGGCAAACGAAAGCATGTAAGGAAGTATCGGCGTGAGCCAGGCAGCAAGCAACACCACCGCCAAGCCGCCAAGAGGCTCGACGATGCCGCTCAGACTGCCGATGAGGAATGATTTTGCCTTGCTGTTGCCCTCGGCGCACATCGGCATAGAGATGATGGCTCCTTCGGGGATATTTTGTATCGCGATGCCGAGCGACACCGCAATGGCACTTGCCAATGTAACTCCTTCGGCACCTTGCGATGCGGCGGCAAACACCACGCCGACAGCCATGCCCTCAGGCAGGTTGTGGATAGTAACTGCCAATGCCAACATTGCTGTGCGTGACAGTTTCGAACGCGGTCCTTCAGGCTTGTCGGTGCCCACATGAAGGTGAGGGGTCAGCTCATCGAGCAGAAGCAAGAAGCCGATGCCTGCCAAGAACCCTATTGCTGCAGGAAACACCGCCCAGCCACCACTCTCACTCCGCATCTCAATCGACGGGATGAGCAACGACCACACCGAAGCGGCCACCATCACGCCGGAGGCGAAGCCAAGCAGCGACTTCTGCACACGCGCCGACATGTCTCTCTTCATGAAAAAGACAAACGCCGCACCGAGCATGGTGCCAAGCAGTGGAATTAATAGTCCGATAGTGATGTTCATTGTTCGATTATTTATTGTTTGCGGCTGTTTACGTCGTCGTATTCAGGCTTCTCGAACCGCCTTACAACGTATGAGCAGACGGCATGTATGCATTTTTCCGGCTGCCATATGATGGTTAGTTCGTCAGTTTTATACTCTTTAATCATGGTTGTAATTTTTTTGCAAAGATAGGAAAATTCCTGATTATCTGCACATCCTTTCAATCAGCTCGGAATGCTGAGGAAATTGCTTCAACAACTCTTTATTATCAGCCAATTCGAAGTTCTCGAAAGAGAAAGCGGGGGAGACGGCACATCTTAAATATCGTCTTCCAGCCGTCCGAAATCGCTCCAGCCTGATTGCATCTTTCCGTTGTGGCAGTCTTCAATGAACTTTTTCAGCATTTTGAATGCGTAATCTTCGCGTTTGGTGTTGTAATAATGCTGGATGCGGTCAACCTTGATGCGGCGGTAGTTTTCGGGAAATGAAATATAGTTTTTCCATGCCTGCCCGTCGGCTTTGATGGCCTCGATAACCCAATCTTCATATACAAAATGCGCCGGGTCGATGTCCGGAATTACGGCGAGCCCTGCGGGGGTCATCTCGCCGGTTTCAACGAGTCGGCGGCAGCGCACGAGGTTCTGCTCGCACCAGTTGCTTCTTTTTCGACGAGGAGTGAAATGCTGAATCGGCTTGCCGTCGTCGATGCGCTTCATGGTGCTGTCAATCCACCCGAAGCAGAGTGCCACCTCGACGGCATCGACATAGCGTACCACGCCAGGACATTCGGCCTCGGCACGGTTGATGCGAAGCCAAAAATCAGAGGCTTTATCGTGGTTTTTGAGATACCACTGGTATAGTTCCTCGCGAGTGTGGATGTCGAGTAGGGTGGTGATTTCCATGTCCTATTTGCACAGTCTTTCAATCAGCTCTTTATGTTGTGGATATTGCTTCAAAAGGTCAGATTTCTTCGCCAATTCGAAGTTCTCGAAAGAGAAAGCGGGGGCGACGGCACATCCGACGAGCGTGAAGCCCTGTTTTGACGGGATTTCGGCGGCAAACCATTGCTCGGGCTGAATAATGACTTGCATCTCGCCTTCAGGCGAGAGATTGTGGACGCTGAGTTTTCCATCTGTGTCGATGACATAGATGTTGAGCGGCTCCCCGGCATGATAATACCAAATCTCTACCACGTTGTGCAGCCGGTGAAACGCCGAGAAATCCTTATCGCAAAGCATATAATAAATGGTCGAAATTGCCTTCTTCCCAGATTCGTCATTTCCAAAAAGCTGTCGGTAATATCCTCCTTCTGGATGTGGCTCGAGACCGAGTTTTTCGATATAGTTCTGAATTGTCATAGTCGAATTATTTACTGGACAGTAACTTGTTTTGTATCAATGCCATTGGCAGTTTCCACTTTGATGAAATATACTCCAGCTTCCTGGTTGCTGAAGTCGTATTCAAAAACGTCGCCGCTGG
>Ga0310690_10003399_pt1 | contig 23933 bp, 19 predicted proteins | sample AusTroGonzalo_MG_2_FD_207661 | JGI IMG/M metagenome (GOLD analysis project Ga0310690, IMG submission 207661) | Bovine rumen microbial communities from tropical cattle in Woodstock, Queensland, Australia - Gonzalo_04 (v2) (version 2) | ecosystem: Host-associated > Mammals > Digestive system >... | reverse complement strand
AGCTTTTCCGCAAAACGCTTGAGCATGACGCCGAATATGAGGAGATGATCGAAGCCAAACTGCAGAATTGGGAACTGGACCGTGTGATCGGCATGGATATTCTGCTGATGAAGATGGCCATCTGCGAGTTTATGGAATTTCCCACCATTCCGCTCAAGGTGACGTTGAACGAATACATTGATTTGGCAAAAGATTACAGTTCCGACAAGAGTAAAGTGTTCGTCAACGGTATTTTGGATCGTATGATTGTGGACCTTCGCGATCAGGGCAAACTGCACAAGACGGGGCGGGGTCTTTATCAAAATTAAACCATAGTTATGAGAAAAAACATTTACCTGTTCATCATTTTGGCGTTGTTTATTGGAGGTTCCTGTCATCAGAAGCCGGCCAAGGAGGGCGATTTCCAGGTTTCGGATGTACATATTCCGCAGACAGCCAATGGATTATCCAAAAAACAGGCCGAAAAATTGCCAGTCATCACTTTTGAAACCACCCAGTATGATTTTGGCGAGGTGGTGAAGGGCGAGGTGCTGACCTATTCGTTCAAGTTCAAAAACACCGGCAAGTCCAATCTGATCATCTATTCTTCCGAGGCCACGTGCGGGTGCACCACGTCCGTGCCCCCGAAAGCGCCCATCCGTCCGGGCGAGTCGGGTGAGATACAGGTGACCTTTAACTCCAAATCGCAGGATGGGAAAGTCACTAAGCGGATCCTTGTCGGGGCCAACACCTATCCGGCGGAGACGATTTTGGTTATTACAGCCAATGTAACCAGTTCCAAATAAGACATTTAGTTATTAACCTTAAAAATTTTTATTATGACAAACATTTTCCCTCTTTTACAAGCATCCGGTAATGCTGGCGCAGCTGGCGGTGGCGGTATGATGTGGCTTTTTCTCATCGCCATTTTCGTGATTTTCTATATTTTCATGATTCTGCCGCAGCGCAAAAAACAGAAACAAGTGGAAGAATTCAGAAAAAGCCTTGAAAAAGGAGCCAAAGTCACGACCATCGGTGGTATCCATGGTAAGATTGTGGATGTGAAAGAGTCCACCTTCGTTTTGGAGATTGCCAACGATGTGCGCATTGAGGTTGACAAAGCGGCCATCGCTGTGGATGAAAACATGGCACGGAATGCTGCCAAGAACAACGACGACAACAACAAGTAGTTCCATGAGCAATAGCAAGAAACTGAAACTACCGCCTCTCGCCTTTCTGGTGTGCCTGATCATCGCGGCACTCGGATGGGTTGTGGTGACCTTTTCCAAGGATTACCGCGTGACCTTGGATTTCAAGGTCCAATGCTACAACCTGCCGGAGGGCAAGAAGTCGGTGACGGTTTCCGACACCGTGGTGGCGCTGACCTTTAACCAGAAGGGGCTGAAGTATCTGATGAAGCCCTTCTCCAACAAGGACCGGACGGTGTACATTTCCGTCAGCGACCTCATCAAGCCCAAGCACAAGGTCTCGGTTTACACCTTCTCCAGCAAGGAGATGCGCGACTATCTGGTGGCCCATTGCTACGGTAGCGATCTGGTGGCGGTGGAGTCACCCGAGGTGATAACTTTCTATTTGCGATAGACATGTATAAAATAGCCCTTACGGGCGGCATCGGCACAGGGAAGACCTATCTGTCCAATCATTTTATCCAGATGGGCATTCCGGTCTATTATGCCGATGATGAAGCGAAAAAACTGTATAGTGATCCCGACTTCGAGCAGCAGCTGCGTCTTCTGTTCGGAGACGGGATTTTTACGGATGGAAAGGTGGATTTCAAGAAGATGTCGGCCTTGGTTTTCCACGATGAGGAGCTGTTAGAGAAGCTTAACAGGCTGGTGCATCCGGCGGTCATGCACAATTTTGAGCAGTGGGCCGAACAGCAGCAGAGCACAGCGGTCATCATGGAGTCGGCCATCGTTTTCGAGGGCGGGCTGACCGCCTATTTCGACAAGATCATTGTGGCGGACGCGCCGTTGGAGCTGCGTATCCGGCGCATACAGAAGCGCAATCCCGAGCTTTCGCGGGAGGAAATCATGATGCGCATCGCGCGGCAGATGCCCCAGGAGGAGAAGTGCCGCCGCGCCGACTTAGTGGTCTGTACTGGGGAGACCTATTGCGAGAGCGAGGGGATTGGCTGTACGACCAACCGCCAATGTCCTACTCTTTCCTTGTAATCTTACACCCTACCGTGGCGAAGAAGAGGATGTAGGCGTAGCAGACGAACAGGATGGCGTAGGCGTTGTGCGGGTTGGAAACATCGGCTATCCGGCCGTATATCAACGGCATGACGGCTCCGCCCACGATGGCCATCACCAATAAGGCGGAGGCGAACTTGGTGTGCCCGCCCAAATCGTGAATGGCCAACGGCCAGATGGCAGGCCACATGATGGCATGGGCGAAACTCAAACAGATGATGGCCACGATGGAGGCCAATCCGTGTGTGCTTAATGCCACCACTGTAAGCAGTGTGGCGGTGCACAACTGGATAATCAAAGCCGTGCGTTGGGAAATGAATTTCGGCACGAAGATGATGCCGCAAATGTACCCAACCAACAGGGCCACCAGCGCATACACGCCGAAATAGTGGGATATCTCCGTGGGAATGCCGTAAAAGTCGCCATAGCCGATGAGGGTGTCGATGGCGATGACTTCCGCACCCACATAGAAGAAAATGGCCAATACGCCCAACCACATGTACGGGAAGCTGAAAATGCTTCTATGGCTCTCCTCAGTCTCTTCATCTTCTTGTATTTCAGGAAGTTTGGCGGCTTTGATAAAAAGAACCAACGCTACGAGCACGCCCGTCATGATGAGGTAAGGAAGAATAACCCCGTTGGAGAGCTGCTGCAACATATGCTCCTTGGCAGGCCCGTCGGCAGCCGTTTTGATATCTTCGATAAGCTGTTCCTTGCCGGCAAACAAAGCCCTGTACAACAGCAAGATGCCAATCATGCCGGCCACCTTGTTGCAGATGCCCATCACGCTCATGCGGCGCGCGGCAGATTCCACCGGACCAATCACCGTGACGTACGGGTTGCTGGCCGTCTGCAACAGCGAAAGTCCGCTGCCCTGCAGAAACAGGCCGATGAGGAAGATGGGATAGCTGCGCAACTGCGCCCCGGGAATGAACATCATACATCCCACGGCCATCACCACCAATCCTAATGCCATGCCATTGCCGTAGCCCGTCTTTTTTAATACAAATGAGGATGGGATAGACATGACAAAGTAGGCGATGTAGAAAGCAAACGTCACCAAGTAGCCCTGCACTTGCGTCTCGAGCTCGCAGGCCGTGCGCATGTAAGGAATCAGGATGTTGTTTAACCACGTTACGAATCCGAAGACAAAAAACAGGGATCCGATAACGAACATGCTGTAAGCCGTGCTTCTTTTCTCAGTAGCCATATTTTTTATTTTATTACTTTCATCAATTCCGCCTTCTTGGCATCATATTCCTCCTGCGTGATGATTTGCAAGTCGAGTTTTTCCTTCCATTTCTTCAATTCCTGCATAGCCGCATCGGAGGCTGCATCTTCCGGATTGGCTTTGGTGATGATTTCGTTGGTGGCGAGGGCCTCTTCGAAGTTAATGCAGGCCAGGCCGCCGCGGTTCAGGACGAGATAGATTTTGCAACCGCTGGTCTTTCGGTTGAAGGGATCCACCGGCTGGCAGATGATTTTCTTGATGGTGGCCACGCCGCCGGCACGGTTGGAAACACGCTCATACACCTCCTGATTGGCGGCGTTGGTGGCGGCATTGTTACTGCCATCTTCCGTCAAGGAGCCCACCCAACTTCCTGTAACATCTTTAAAATAAAGGTAATATTTACCATTGGTGGGATAACCGTAAGTGATGGAGGAGCCTTTCGTGTAGGTGATGCCGTTGGAGGCTACATAAACTGAAATCTCATCCCCGCCAGTATGTCCGGTCAGCTCTTTCGCGGATTTTTGTTGTTGAATATCCCGATAGGTAACCGTTTGGGCGTAGGTTCCTAAAAACAGGGCGAAGCATAAAGTAAATAGTAATGTCTTTTTCATTATGATAATTTTTTAAGATTTTGAATCGTACGTTCGGGGTCTTCGGATTTGAAGACGGCATTGCCGGCCACCACGGCATCGGCACCGGCCTTCACTATGGCGGCGATATTGTCCTGGTTCACACCGCCATCCACTTCGATGAGGGCTTCGGATTTGTTGCACTCGATCATCTCCCGCAGTTCGCTGATGCGGTGCAGCGACCGCTCAATGAATTTCTGCCCTCCGAAGCCGGGGTTCACCGACATGATGAGCACCAGGTTGACATCGTTGATGATGTCTTCCAAAGCGGATATCGGGGTGTGTGGGTTAAGGGCCACGCCGGCCAGCATATCCTCCTCCTTAATCTGGCTGATGGTGCGGTGCAGGTGCGTGCAGGCCTCCCAATGGACGGTCAGCAAGTCGCATCCCAACTCTTTGAAGGTGTGGATGTAACGTTCGGGCTGCACAATCATCAGGTGAGTATCCAACGGCTTTTCCGACAGCTGGCGCACGGCCTTGATGACGGGCATTCCGAAGGAGATGTTCGGCACGAACACGCCGTCCATGATGTCCAGATGAATCCAGTCGGCTTGTGAGCGGTTCAACATCTGTACATCTTTTTCTAAATGGCCGAAGTCGGCGGAAAGCAGGGAAGGGGCGATTAAGGGTTTCATCATATATTTTTTAGGGGTGCAAAAATAACATTTTTTAATGAGCCTCGAACCAATTGGCACCTTCGTTCATATCCACATCCAACGGCACCGACAGCTGCATGGAGCCGCTCATCCTGTTCCGGACGATGGGTTTCAGGATTTCCAACTCGTCCTTTCGGGCATCAAACACCAATTCGTCGTGCACTTGCAGGATCATTTTGCTTTGCAGATGCTGTTCGTCCATGTCGTGCTGGATGTTGATCATGGCGATTTTGATGAGGTCGGCGGCGGTGCCCTGGATAGGCGCGTTGATGGCGTTGCGTTCCGCCGCCTTGCGCAGGATGCCGTTCTGCGCGTTGATGTCGCGGATATAACGCCTGCGTCCGAGGAGCGTCTCCACATACAGGTGCTCGCGGGCGAAGTCAAGCGTATTGTTCAGATAGTCTGTGATTTTCGGGAAGCTGCGGTAGTAGTCGGTAATCAGCTGGCGGGCTTCCGCCTGCGGAATCTGCAGCCGGTCGGCGAGACCGAAGGCGGAGATGCCGTAGAGGATGCCGAAGTTGACGGTTTTGGCCGCGCGCCGCATGTCTTTGGTCACCTCGTCCTGTGGCACGCCGTAGATGTGTGCCGCCATGGCCGCGTGGATATCCTCATTGCGGCGGAAGGTCTCGATCATGCGCTCGTCGCCGCACACGTGCGCCACAATGCGCAGCTCGATCTGCGAGTAGTCGGCGGCGAGGATGACGTGCTCGTCATCGGAGGGCACGAATGCTTTGCGGATGTCGCGCCCGCGCTCCGTACGCACGGGGATGTTCTGCAGGTTGGGGTTCACTGAGCTGAGGCGCCCCGTGGAGGTGATGGTCTGCGTGAAGGTGGAATGGATGCGCCCCGTCTTGGGGTTGATGAGCTGCGGCAACGCATCTATGTACGTGGATTTCAGTTTGCTGAGCTTGCGCCATTCCAAAATCAGCGGCACAATGGGGTGCTTGTGCGCCATCTTCAGCAACACCTCTTCGCCGGTCTGATACTGTTTGCTTTTGGTCAGTTTGGCGTTGTGGATAATCTCCATTTTTTCAAATAGAATTTCGCCTAACTGCTTGGGCGATCCAATGTTGAAGGTTACGCCCGCATAGTCGTAAATCTGGCTTTCCAAATTTTTGATTTCCGCATCCATGGTGGCGGAGTTCTGCTGCAGGGTGACGGGATCCACCCGCACACCCGTGCGCTCCATCTCGGCCAACACCGGCACTAACGGCATCTCCACTTTTTCGAAAAGAGGCACTAACTCACTGTCTTGTAATTCTTTTTCCAACAATGGATGCAATTTTACAAAACAGGAAATCCGCTCGATGGCAATATCTTGAATTTCTTTTTTGCTGTTTTGAAAAGTGTAAGAAAAATAGGAGGCGGCCATCCGGTCCAGGTCGTGCCGGTTTTCCGGCTGGATGAGATAATGGGCTATCTGCAAGTCGAAAATCTTGACCGTGGGTTCAACACGGAAGGCTTTCAGATATTTGTAGGTAGGTTTGCTGTCGTAGGTTACCACCGTATGTTCTTGTGTAAAAATCCATTGGATGAGCTGTTGATAGTGCCGGTGCTCGTTTTCCACCAGATGGTAGAAGGCGGTGTCGCCACCGAAAGCAAAGGAAAAGCCGGCAATCTTGTCGTCCTGCATGATCCAGTCGAAATAGCAGAAGTCAGGGGTCAGGGGACAGTAGTCAGGGGACAGTAGTTGATCTATGGATTCGATGGGGATGATTTTGGCGGGCAAGATATTTTCCTGAGGAATGGAAGAAGTTTCGGGGCTGGTTTCGTCTCCTTGGTTGAAGAGATCCACTTCTGCGGGGGCCTGCGGCTGCAACGACAAATCGGTGAAGATGCGCTGCGACAGGGCACGGAATTCCAGCTCGTCGAAGATGGCTTTGAGTTTGGCGGGGTCGGGACCCTTGTAGGCCATGTCGGCGAAATCGTACTCCACGGGCACGTCTATCATAATGGTAGCCAGCTGTTTCGACAGAAAAGCCTGCTCCTTGTATTCGAGCATGAGCGTGCGTGTCTTCTCGTTGTCTTTGTCGAGGTTGCAGGCGTACATCTGTTCGATCGTGTCGTAGTTGGCCAAGAGTTTCTGGGCGCGCACCTGTCCGATGCCGGGCACGCCAGGGATGTTGTCGGAGCTGTCGCCCCAGAGACCTAACATGTCAATCAGCTGTTCGGGCCGGTTGATTTTGTATTTTTCGCAGACTTCTGCTGGCCCGAGAATCTCCGCTGGCTGGCCGAACTTGCCAGGCTTGTACATCTTGATGTTCGGGGAGACTAACTGGCCATAATCTTTGTCAGAGGTCATCATAAAAACATCAAACCCTTCTATTTCAGCATGTTTTGCCAATGTCCCCACCACATCGTCGGCTTCGTAGCCGTCCATAGCCACCATCGTGACGCGAAAAGCCTCCAGGATGCGTTGGATGTAGGGCACCGAGTTGATGATGTCATCGGGTGTGGCCTCGCGGTTGGCCTTGTAGCTCTCGAAGTCCGCGTGGCGGAACGTGGGTGCACCCGTGTCGAACGCCACGGCAATGTGCGTGGGTTTCTCCTTTTTGATGATTTCGTAGAACATATTGGTGAAACCCAATATAGCAGAAGTGTTCAGTCCCTTGGAAGTATATCGCGGACTTTTAATCATGGCATAATAGGCTCTGAAAATCAAGCCCATCGCATCTATTAAGAAAAGTTTGGGTTTCATATTTTATAATTGTATTGAGTATGTAACTTGCGTTTTTTATGTCCGTTTTTATGTTGGCAAAGGTACACAATTTTCTTCATTGTGTTCCCGATTTCACTTTTATGCCTTTAACCAAATAGTGTATATTATGGCGAGAAAAACACATTTCCACATAATTGCAATCTGTAAACCATCCATAATACTGCATGTATCCCGCAGAATATTGATTATGGCCGTTATACTTGTCTAATAACTTCCCATCATACCTCAAACCGACTTCTATACACTCATTTTGGTTGAACTCAATCAAGAGCAGACTACGGCCCGCATGGGCTATTCTTCCAGTATAATTAATAATCGTGTCAGGAGTAAAAACATTGCATGGATTTCCTCTGTTTAATTGGATGGTGAAATCCCACACGCCCGTGTATTCGTAAACGCCCGGATACTTTTTCTTGCAGCCGGCAAGGGCAAGCAGGCCAAACAGGCAGAGAACAAGCGATTTTAAGAAATTATCTTTTTTCATAAACTTGTTTTTTACTCGTGAAAGCTCTCAAGTTGTTGAATTCTTTCCTCGAAATCATTCACACGTTCTTGCAGATAGTCTATGATTTCTAAGAGAAGCTCTATTTGCTCTTGAGACTCATTTATTGTTTCTTGCTGCTCTTTAAAACCTTTTATTAATAACGGCACAAATTCATCATAATCCACACAAAGAAATCCATTAATGGTATCCACCATATCTGGAATGATTTCCGCCAGTTCTTGGGCTATAATCCCATAGCTGCGTTTGTCGGCCACAGATTCGTCCTCTTTAAATCGATAGGAATATGTGTTTACTTGTTGTAATAGAGGTGTGGCTTCCTCAATAAGTTCAACATCTGTTTTAAAACAGGAATCGGAAATGGTTCTGAAACTTTTCGCTTGCAATTTGTTCCATCCAGCATTGCTATGCCAAAATTTGATGGTACTCCATCGGGAGCCATCTGAGCCGCCAATTTCCGGCCCTGGATTGGCAGGTTTCAAAGTGATTTTTTCGCCGCCAATACTTACGCGATTGGAGTAAACTTTCATTTGTGCTTCTGTACAAATGCATATACCGATGCATAGTAGAACAAAAAATGTTTTCTTCATAGTAATGACATTTATTTTATATTATTGAAAACAGCCTTTTATTGTCTTTTGGAACCTGTTAAATGATAAATACATCTATAGGTTTCCCTTCTTATTGAAAATGACATATCAATATTATCGGTGCCAATAAACTCTCCAAACGGACAACGCGGTTGTTCACTATAATAATCATGGTGATTATACGCATTCCATATTTTCCCGTCGTATCCCAACTTGGCTTCCATACACTCGTTTTGGTTGAATTCAATCAAGAGCAAGCCGCCGCCCTCATAGGCTATTCTTCCGGTATAGTTTATAATAGTATCAGGCATCGGTGTGTAATAGTAATTCGAGTCGTATTGTCCCGGATATAAATGGACGCAAAAATCCCATACGCCCGTGTATTCGTAAACGCTCGGATACTTTTTCTTGCAGCCGGTGAGGGCAAGCAGGCCAAACAGGCAGAGGACAAGCGATTTTGAAAGGTTTGCATTTTTCATATTCATTTCTTATGTCGACAAAAAAGTTATATGTTTCTTTCATGGACAAGGACACACATCAAGGTACAATTTCCCTTCCGCCGGAACTTCAAAGCCCGGCAGCAACTCAATGAACTGCGTGGCCCGCAAGGAGACCTCTTCTTCAGGTATTGAAGTCTCACCACTAAGGGTTATGGATCTTTTAACCTTGAAATCATACGTGGAGAAATCCGGAATATCCCAAACAACAGTTTCGTCATCGCATCGCAGAGAATAGGTTCTGACATAATCTACGTACATATAATCCACAAGAGGGGGAAACTGACGGACTTTACACCCGGACTTTTGATAGGTGGCCAGGTTCAGGATTATGTGAACCGTATCCTCAATCCCATGGTTGAACATGATGCGAATGGGCTGCTGGTCCACATACCATATAATACGTTTTCGATTCCATTCTATGGCATACGTGTGCCAGTCGGTATATTTGAAATTCCGAAGGTTATGTTTTTCCAGATACATGGTGGCGGTGTCATGCACATTGTCCTCATCATAATCACGGTGGATATTGGTTTCCAAGTGATTGGCGGGTTTGCAGCCATACATCTCAAAGATGTCGATTTCTCCGGCATTTTGATGATTTCCTTCTTTTCGGAAAGTCCAGAATGCGGGCCAAAAACCTCTTCTGTGCGGTATTTTCATGCGGGCCTCTATATATCCATATTTCTTTGTGAACGGAATTTTACTTTCCACCCACCCGGATGTGTATGGGTGTACTGTATTTGAACAGATATAACAAAAACAATCACATTGATAATTAAAAGTAGTGTCTCCTTGTGCAGGGGTGTTGTTTATCCGGATGACAAGACTGCCGTTTTCGGTCCACACGTTGTCTTCCAAATACAATTGATGCTCCCCAAAATGGTCGCACTGGTGCCCCTTTATCCATATTGTGGTGTCAAAAAAGTTGAACTCGTCATGCCAGTCCAAAACCCAATGCGGGTCTGAAGAGGGTGTCTGCCCGAGAAGGGAAGAACACATGGTTACCATAATAGCGATAGTAATGATTTTCCTCATACTGGCCCCTATTTTACTTTTATGCCTGTAACTAAATAATCTGTATTATGGCGGCTATTATGGCGGCGAAAAAACATTTCCACATGATTGCAATCATAAAACCAACCATAGTATTGCATACCTCCTGCAGCATATTGATTATGACCGTTATACAAGTCTAATAACATTCCCTCATACGTTTTTGTGTCATCATGTACCAAACCGACTTCTATACACTCGTTTTGGTTGAATTCAATCAAGAGATGACTGCCGCCTGTACAGGCTATTCTCCCAGTATAATTAAAAATTGTGTCAGGAGTAAATCTATTGCTTGGATTTCTTCTGTCTAATTTGATGGTAAAATCCCACACGCCCGTGTATTCGTAAACGCCCGGATACTTTTTCTGGCAGCCGGTGAGGGCAAGCAGTCCAAACAGGCAGAGGACAAGCGATTTTAAGAAATTTGTGTTTTTCATAGCAGAGTTCTTCCTACAATCTTAACAATTAAAAAACCGTGCTTATTTCTTTTTGGTGCCTGTTACTTTGTAACGATAATGTTTATGTATTTCACCCTGTTTTTCCATTTTGTTGAACTGCATAATCAGATGATCATAATCCGAAAACTCCCCTAACGGACTGTTGGGGTTGGCTACGAACCCGTCGTGCCCGCTATATGCTTCCCAGAGCAAGGCCTCCGTATCATCTAATCTACACTCTATGAGTTCATTTTGAAAAAACTCTATAAGCAGTATATTATTCCCGTCCACCGAGGAAATCGAACCTCTGAAGTTAATAATGGAGTCCTCAACCAGCATGGTGCAGGACGAGGAAGAAACGGAAGAGTCATACTGTGCAATGGAGAGTTGGGTAGTGAAATTCCATTCTCCAATGTAATAGGTGAATGCCTTTGGCTCGGTATTTCTGTGGCAGCCGGAAAGAACAAGAAGGCAAAACAAACCTGCAAACAACGGTTTTATAGTTTTTTGTTTTGTCATATTTTTCTATTAATTGTCGGTGTTATAGTTTCTTGCTCCGAAGATGGCGCTGCCGATGCGGATGAGGGTGCTGCCCTCCTCGATGGCGATGGGATAGTCATCGGTCATGCCCATGGAAATCTCCTTGAAATCATCATTGTTTTGGAAGAAGTTGGTTTTCAGTGTGTTGAAAATCTGGTGCAGATGTTGGAACTCGCGCCGCACTTGGCCCATATCCTCCGTGAAGGTGGCCATGCCCATCACGCCGCAGATTTTCACATTTTTCAGGGTGGGGAACACGTCGCCACGGAGCATGGCTTCGCACTCCTCGAACGAGAATCCGAATTTGGTCTCCTCTTCGGCAATGTGGAACTGTAGCAGGCAGGGGATCACGCGCTCGTTCTTGCGGGCGTGTTTGTCCACTTCCACCAAAAGAGCCTCACTGTCAATGCTGTGAATCATCGTCACATATGGGGCGATGTATTTGATCTTGTTGGTCTGAAGGTGCCCGATGAAATGCCATTCGATATCTTTGGGCAGAATTTCGTGTTTGGCTTTCATCTCCTGCGCCTTGTTCTCGCCGAAGGCCCGTTGTCCTTCGTTGTAAAGGGTTTGGATGTCTTCCGCCGGTTTGAATTTGGAAACCGCTATCAGCTGCACGGAGTCTGGCAGCCCGTTTCTGATTTCGAAGTATTTTTCTATATCCATAGTGTAAAAACAGTTGTGTCAAACGCGTTGAAAAAACGATAAATCTTCGGTTGGCAAAGATAACACATTTCCACAAAAAATCCTATCTTTGCCGCCGATTTCCGGTGAGCGGTATCCCGCAAGGGAGCCGTGAGAGGGAAACAGGTGAAAATCCTGTACAGTACCCGCTGCTGTAAGCCTTTTTCCGCCTCGGACACCCTGCAAAAACCACTGTTGGTACGCCCAATGGGAAGGTTGAGTCCGAGGGAGGGCAAGTCAGAAAACCTGCCGGAAGTCGCAAATAGTGCACAGCTTCGGGAGGTAGGCTTACACGAGAAACGCCCGTAACGGTTCTCTCCGTATTCTTTTCCCAAAGCAATGACACATTGACGTATTGTTTAACTTTTAAATTTTAAAAAGTATGAGAAAATTTATGTGTTTATTGCTTGTATTTGCAGCATTCAGTCTTTCCGCTCAAAACGAGCATGTGCGGCATTACATGCAGACCAACCAGCCCGTGCGCGGCATGCGCACAGCTTCCGCCAACGATGTCCGCTTCTGGGTGGGCACCGGCTCCAACGAGGTAGTGGCCGCCTTCTTCTTCTGCGCAACGGATACCGCCGGCGCTGATTATGCGGCTGGCATCGCCTATGGTTACCGTTTTAACGGTAGCGCCACCATTGCTGATATGTTCAATGCCATTGCTGCCGCTGACCCCAATTTCACTTTTTCCGCCACAGGAAACTGGCTGAACTCCATCGGCTATAACAATGGGACAATCAATTATCAGATTCCTGATGGCTCAGCAATGTTCTATGTAAACGGAGCGTATGCCTCGGGGTTGAGTGATGCTCTTTCCGATGGCGCCTACTTTGAGTTGACGCAAGTTTCACCGAATGACCCCACGTGGTCGAGTTGGGTGACGTGTGGTCCTGATTCTTTGGCCAATCATACGCTTTACTATCCCTTCGATCCGAGCATCACAGATGCCACCATCAATGAGCTTGACGTCCATTACTGGGTGGGCAACGGCGAGAACGCTGCCATTGTGGCTGTAAACTGGTGCAACCCCTCCACCACCAAGGCTTGGGGTGTGATGTTTGACGGCGACAGCGCATTGGTGGCCGACCTGCTGCAAACCATCGCCATCTACGACTCGCGCTTCAGCTATACCGGCGGCGGTGGCATGATTACCGATATCCAGTATAATGATGGCAACGAACATCTGAGCCTGCAGGGCAACTGGTGGTTGTACAACCTCAACGGCTCTATGGCATGGTATGGCTATGACCAGCAGAAAGTGGCCAATGGCGATGTTATCAAATTCGGCGATGAGATGTGCGGCATCACGGACGACTATTGGCAGACCTACTGGACGGATCCCGTTCTCTCGGTGTCTCTTCCGGAACCCTCTACCGAACAGTTCGACGGCGTTGTGGGCACAGACGGCTGCCAGGCCATCAAGTTCGACAATCCGGCCATTTTGGACTGGGCCACCAACTGTACGGTGACGCGCGGCTTCCTCGACATCGCCAATCCGACGACACAGGCTTTCTATGGCAATGAGAGCGCCGGCGTGGGACCTTCCAGCCTCTCCACTGCCGATGTGGTGAGCTTGGGCGACCAAGGTGTGGCGGTCGTTACCTTCGACCAGCCCATCTCCAACGGTGAAGGTTATGATTTTGCCGTCTTTGAAAATGCCTTGAACAACACGTTTTTGGAGTTAGCCTTCGTGGAAGTGAGCTCCGACGGTGTGCATTTCTATCGTTTCCCGTCCGTGTCCAACACGCAGACAACCACACAGATTGCCAATGCCGGCAGCGTGGATGCCACTAACTTGAAAAACCTGGCCGGCAAATATATGGTGGGCTGGGGCACCCCGTTCGATCTGGCTGAACTGGCCGGTTACAGCAACCTGGATATCAACAATGTCACCCATGTACGTATCGTGGATGTGGTGGGTACCATTGATCCGATGTACGCCAGCCTCGACAAGAACGGCCACATCATCAACGATCCCTATCCTACCAACTTCACGGATAACGGCACCGGCGGTTTCGACTTCAGCGGTGTGGCCGTCATGAACGGCTGGACCCCGGCTTCCGTGCAGGAAGTTCCGAGCCACGCTCCGATCGTCGCTTATCCTAACCCGTGCCAGAGCACGCTGTATGTCAATCAGGTGCCCGTGGGCGAAACGGTGACGTTGTGCAACGCTTTTGGCCAACTTGTTTGGTCGGGTGTGGCCGCTGACACGCAGGTGCGCATCAACATGCAGGACCTTCCGTCCGGCATTTACATTCTGAAAGCCGGTAATCAGACCGGCAAAATCGTGAAGAGATAGGAACTCCGAATCTTCTTATACTATTGGGAAAAATCTTTCAGGATTCCGCTCGAAAGGGCGGTTAAATCCTGGAAGATTTTTATTTGGCATAAAAAAAGCCGGAGCAATCTCCGACTTTTTGGTGACCCCGGCGGGATTCAAACCCACGACTTTCAGAACCGGAATCTGACGTTCTATTCAGCTGAACTACGGGGCCGTTTTGCGGGTGCAAAAGTACAAAATATTTCTTTTTGGAGCAACGTGTCTGCGAATCGCAAAGTTCCGCGCAGGTATTTCCTCGTGATCCTCGAGATCCGCGGAATCTAAAACGTATATCGCACCCCGAAATTCAGACCCCAGTCGAAAATGTGGTCTGAGAAGTAGCGGGTAAAGACGCAGCGGTATCCCGGACGGAAATCAAGTTGCAAGGTAAGCGGGATATTGAACTTGTACTCCAATCCGAAAAAGCCGTTCAATCCAGCTTTGCCATTATGTTTGCTTTCCAAATATGGGGCGGTGTTGTCCCATGGTACATTTTGGCCTTCACGCGGTATCCACCAATATGTTTGCCAATTGTAGCCGATACTTCCGCCGCCGCCCACAAAACCATACAAGCCGCCGGCAAGCCTACCCTCGTACATGAAGTTCGGGGCGAGCTCAAACGCCCAAGTATGGATTCCATACACCCAACAATAATTGGTACCCAAATCCAACTGGATGGCGAAATGGTCGGTCGGGAACGTCTTGTAAGATACCGCCTGCGTGGTACCCAAAGTGGCACCGATGCTATGCTTGTATGGTGCTTGGGCGTTGGATTGGAGTGTTATTCCCAAGAAAAAAGCGAAAAGTAGAAATAATGTACGGATTCTTTTCATAATTATCATTCTTATCTATAACAAGTTATACGTTTGTTACATGTATTTAAAATACGGTGGCAAAAGTACAAAAAAGCGGAAAATAAAAAGCGAGACGGAAAATCACCGTCTCGCTTTTGGTAATCAAGGTGAATGTAACGACGTTGTCTATTTGTTCACCTGGAATCTCTTGTCACCGTTGACGAAGAAGTTCACGATCTGGTTGGCAGCGGCCAAACCAGCGTTGATGTTGGCTTCGGCGGTCTCGGCACCCTGTTTTTTCGGGGTGGCGAAGAAGCGTTTCTCAAATTTGCTGAACTCTTCCATAGCGTCGGGCGCAATGTCGGTGCAGTATTTGAGGTCTTCGCGCTCGGCCATCAGGGCGATGAGCTCTTCCTCATTGATGACCTCCTTGCGGGCGGTGTTGATCACACAGCCGCCTTTCGGCATCAGGCCGACCAGAGCCTTGTTGATAGACTTCTTGGTCTGGTCGTTGGCCGGGATGTGCAGGGAGATGTAGTTGCAGTTTTTGTAGAGGTCTTCCAGCGTGTCGGGCACGATGACACCTTCGGCTTCCATTTTCTCTTTCGGGATGAACGGGTCGAAGGCCCAGACTTCCATGCCGAGGGCGCGGGCTTTCTCGGCCACGAGGCGACCCACGTTGCCGTACGCCTGGATACCGATCTTCTTGCCTTTCAGCTCGGCACCGGTGCCGGGTTTGAAGGTGTTGCGAGCCATGTAGATCATCATGCCAAGGGCGAGTTCTGCCACGGCGTTGGAGTTCTGGCCCGGTGTGTTCATCGCCACGATGTTGTTGGCGGTGCAGGCAGCGAGGTCAAGGTTGTCGAAGCCGGCACCGGCGCGGACCACCACCTTGAGGTTTTTGGCGGCGTCAATCACCTGGGCCGTCACCTTGTCGGAGCGCACAATCATGGCATCCACATCGGCCACGGCGGCGTACAGCTCCTCAGGAGTCTCGTACTTTTCCAGTAATACTAATTCATAGCCGGCTTTTTCCACGATGGCGCGAATGCCATCCACAGCGGCTTTTGCAAAAGGTTTTTGGGTTGCAACAAGTACTTTCATATTCACTGTGTTTTTAAGTTAAGAAGTTAAGAAGTTAAGGAGTTAAGGTGATTGTTTTGAGGGTGATTTTGTTCTTGACTTTATAGTTTTAAGACTTCTGGTGAGAATTGTAATAATTTCACTGATATCACCTAAAAGACTTTCTGCTTGGTCTTCTGTAATATACTTCGTGTCTCTCAATAATCTCAACCAATAGTGTGTTTCTTTAGATTCCTTTAGTGCAATATGTAACTTTGCAATAAAATCATTGTCGGATTGTGCACCTGAAGCCTCCTCAATATTGGCTCCAATGGATGTTCCACAACGGACTATTTGTTTGGAAAGGATGTATTCCTTTTTCTCATCACGAAGAAACTTTGCCAAATTGATGACTCTAATAGCAAAAGCATAACTTTTACTCCTCAACACACTATCCTTCACCACCTTAACTTCTTAGTTTCTTAACTTCTTAGTTAATACTATTTGTTATTTTTCTCAAACTCCTGCATACAACTCACGAGTGCTTCGACGTCTTCCACGGTACAAGCGTTGTAGAGGGAGGCGCGGAAACCACCCACGGAACGGTGACCCTTGATGCCGATCATGCCGCGCTCTTTGGCGAAAGCCATGAAAGCATCCTGCTTGTCCTCGTAACCGGGAGCCATCACCCAGCAGTGGTTCATGATGGAACGGTCGGCTTTGTCGGCCACGGTGCCCACGAACATGCTGTTGCGGTCGATTTCATCGTACAACAGGTTGGATTTCTTCATGTTAATCTTGTTCATCTCTTCCACACCGCCGATGGTGTTCTTCAGCCAGGTGAGGGTTTCGTGCATCACGAAGATGGGCAGCACGGGAGGCGTGTTGAACATGGAGATGTTCTTGGCTTCCTCAGCAGCGTGCGTACGGTAGTCAATCATCGTGGGCAGCGGGTTCATGTAGGCGCGGTCACCGATCTGGCCAAGGATGTCCTTGCGCACGATGACGAAGGTGACGCCGGCAGGCCCCACGTTCTTCTGCGCACCACCGTAGATGAGACCGTATTTGGTCACGTCAACGGGACGGCTCATGATGTCGGAGCTCATGTCGGCCACGAGCATCACGTTGTTGCACTCCTCAGCGGTGAAGTCCTTGCGGATTTCCGTACCATAGATGGTGTTGTTGGTCGTGATGTGGAAATAGTCGGCATCGGCGGGAACGGTCCATCCTTTCGGGATGTAGTTGTAAGTCTTGTCTTCAGAAGAGGCAATGATTTCCGTTTTACCGAAATTCTTGGCTTCTTTGGCGGCTTTCTTAGCCCAAACGCCGGTCTGCAGATAGGCGGCTTTGGTCTTCATCAGGTTGGCGGGCACCATAAAGAACTGGGTGCTGGCACCACCACCGAGGAAGAGCACTTCATACGTGTCGGGGATGTTGAGCAGGTCGCGCCACAGCTGGCGGGTCTCAGCCATAACGCGCTCCCAACCCGGAGTGCGGTGGGAGATTTCCATCAGACCCACACCAGTGTTGTCAAAATTGCGGATGGCGTTGATTGTGGATTCAACAGCTTCTTTCGGAAGGACGCACGGTCCCGCATTAAAATTATGCACTTCTTTCATAATTAATTGATTATGTGTTTTTTATAATAAAATGATTGATTTTTTTTTCTTCGGCAAAGATACAAAATAATCCTATTCTTTCATGTTGCTTATTTCTTCACTAACCGCTTCGTCACAATGCCCTTTTCGGTCTCAATACGGATGAAATAGATGCCGTCGGCAAACGGTGTCATGTCGAGGCGGGTCTGGTTGCCATTCACCTCCACCCTCTTCAACAGTTTTCCATACACATCATAGACATCCACGTTGTAAATATTGAATTGTGAGTTGTGAATGGTGACTTGGCCATTGGTCGGGTTGGGATACAGGGAAACGAATCTTGCAAAACCGGCAACACCCAACGTGTCATCGTTGAGGGTGCGGAAGTGGATGGTGTCGGAGGGATCGCTCTCCCATTGTCCGTAGCAAACGGCCTTCACTCGCACGATATATTCAGTGTTAGTCTCCAAATCGTTCAGATTGATGGCGGGATAATCCGTGCCGATGCCGGAAATGATAGGATCCGGTTCTTCCGCCGGCCAGATTTCGAGGTACCAGTAGTTCTCATCGCCGCCGGGCGTCCAGTTGAAGGTGGCGGTGGTGTATCCGATATTGCTGACGGTCAGATTGGTGGGATTCATACAGTCAATCACATCGGTGTTAGTGACCAGAATATTGTCGATGCCGCACTGCGACTGTCCAGGATAATTTGTACTGAAGCGGAAAGCGATGTAACCATGTGTAGGAACATTCTGGAAGGAGTAGAACTTGACCGTATCGAAGGCGCCGCTGATGTCATGCACGTTGGTGACGGTCTTCAACGGCACGAAGGTGGTATAATCCATGTTGTCCGTCATATAGCCCACCGTCAGCATGGCGGTGCTGTCCACATTGTACATACGCTTCCAGAAGGTGATGTTGAGACGGTTCAGAGAATCCAAGAATTCGGGTAGGACGACGTATGTGCTGGCGCCATTGACATTGGCCGTCATCATCAAGGCGTTCGGGTAGGTGAAATTGAAGTTCTGGTTCACGATATGAGGCAGTTTGAGGGAGCTGCCTGTCTTATAGGCGAACCAGCAACCGGGAACTGTGCCTTCGCTATTCAGGCTGGTTCCTTGATAGGAATCGAAGTTCTCGCTATAAGGCAGCGGTTTGGCGGATGAGCAGGCAGTGCGTACGGTGATGGGCGCAATCCAGAAGCTCTGGTCATCAACCGCACAATAGGCTCTCAGGTAGAAATCATAATCCACACCTTCCGCCAAGCCCGAGATGGTATAAGGCACCGAATCCGCAATGATGGTGTTTGGCGCCACATCCAAATCAAATCCGCTCGGACCGTAGGCTATCTGCCAGTCATTATTGTGGTTGATGGTATCCAACCAATACAGGGTTATGGTGTTCTCTGTCTGACTGGTAGAATAGAAATCCACAGGTTCGATACAGGTGGGGATGCGCACTAAGGAGAGGGCGTCTATGAAACAAGAGAGGTAATTGCTGCTGCTGGAGGAGGTGTTCACCATCTTGAAGGCAATATATTTGCCCGTGCCCGTGTAGGTGTCAAACGGGACGGTGATTTCATTCCAGCTGTTGCCGCTCGGTGTTACGGTCTGCACCCGTGTGAAAGTGCTCGTGTCTTCGGGATTGGTCATCACACCCACTTGGATAGAAGCGATGCCGCTGCTGCCCTTGATCTTGAAAATAACCTGCAGGCTATCCATGGAGAGGTTGTCGCCTACCGGCGGCATGGAACCAATACAGTATTGGCCACCTGTCGTATAGAAATACATGGAGGCGTTGCCATCGGCGTGGGTGAACGTGCTGAGGTACGGATACCAGTTGATGTGGTTGTTCTCCCGCGAACTGTTGGTCATCTTGTCCCAGCAGGTGGGATATGTGTTCACGTAGTTGTAGTTGCTGCCGGTGCCGTAGCTGTCAAAGCTCTCGTAGTAGGGTACGGAGTCGATGGATACGCAGCGGGTGCGGAAGGAGTTCACGGATGACCAATCGCTATACACGCTGTCGACGCAGGCGGAACGCACGTATATGTCATAGAAAGTGCCGTCGGCGAGGCCCGTGATGGTGACGGGATTCTCCGTTGTGGTGACGTACGTGCTGGTGCCCGGCGCATCGGGATGGAATCCCTGCGGACCATAGGCAACCTGCCAGCTGGTCTCCAAACGGCCCGGTGTCCAGCCCATCTGCACGGAGTGGAGCTGGATATTGGAAATGGAGGGGTTCACCGGCTTCACGCACACAGGTGCATTGTCCACCAACAGGTTATCGATATAGAAGTCATAGCCGGGAGATCCCTTGGAGCGGAATGTGATGTAGTGACCGGTGCCAACATACGAGGTCAACGGCACGGTGAACTCGTTCCAGACCGTGGAGCGGGCGTGGACAGACTCCACTAACGTGAAGGTGCTCGTATCCATCGGGTTGGTCATCACACCGATATCTACGAAACCTTCCGCCGTATTGAATTTTCCGAGGAAGGAAAGCTGCAGGTAGGCGATGGTGTCGGTGATTTCCGGCAGGGACAGGTAAACATATTTGTCAAATGTGCGGCTGATGGCCATGGCCCCCGGCCAGCTGTAATAGTATTGCAGGCTCAAGTCGGACAAGTGCGTGTTGGCGTTGCCAGTCTTGGTCCAGCAGTTCGGGAATACAGAATGGTTGTAGGTGGGACGTGTGCCATAGCTGTCGAAATCCTCATAGTAGGGAATGGACGTGACGGGCTGGCAGCTCGTGTAAAGGAGGGTGGACAGAGACCAGTCGGAGGGATCGCCATTCGGGCAGATGTTGCGCACGTAGAATTCGTAATGGACATCGCCGCCAATACCCGCAATGTGTGCGATGTTGGTGTCGATGATGTGCGGAACGGAATCTTCGGGATCGAAGCCGACAGGACCATACACATACTCCCACTCCTGCACTAACGGGGTCGCTGGCCAGGAAACATCGCTCCAGTCGGAACCCACATTGGTGACGGCTATGTTTTGCGGAGCCGAACAGACCGTGGTGTTGATGGAGAAGTTGTCGATATACACATAGCTGCTGTTCGTGCCGCTGGAGACGAACGTTTTCTTCAGGGCAATGTACCGGCCAGCCGGCAAGTTGTAGTCGGAGAGATACAACACCACATCCGACCAGTTGTCCGAAGTGCCATACATGGGATAAATCGTGTCAAGGGGCACAAAAGCACTCAGATTCTGCGGATTTTCGGTAATGCCGAAAATAAGATAGAAGTTCGAATAGAAGCTCTCTCTCATCTTAAAAGAGACTTTCACATCATTCATGTTGATGGTGGAGTCCAGTGCCGGCGGGCAAACAATAACATGTTGGCCCGTGTTTACCGTTATATACAAACCTCCCGGACTGGAATAGTGAGAGGTGGTAATGCTCGGTTTGGAGGACAAGTTGACGGTGTTGTTCCGAATCCAGCAGGTGGGGAACGGCGAGCCAGTAGTTCCGTAGGTGTCAAAGTTTTCAATATAGGGAAGTTGGGAGATGGGATCGCAGTAGGTGGTGGTGGTTTGCTCGTCGGAATACTCGCTCTCATCGGTAGGGGAGCATATTGAGCAGACCTTATAAATGTATTTGGTACCGCTTGTCAGGCCCGTAACGTGGCAGACGGTGTCGTTGACGGTGATGTATGACCACACCAAATCGTTTTGAGCTTTGAACGCCACCTTCCACTGCTGTTCGTTGCCGCCTCGGGTCCAGCTCACGTCAAACCAGGTGTTGCCCATGTCGGCGATTTTGACAGCTAGCGGTTTGAAGCAGGTGGGGATACGTTCCACCAAAATATCATCTATATACATCATGGAAGAGTTGTAAGGTCCGGCGGCAAAGGCAATGTAGCCGTCACCGGTCGTGTTCCCGTTGAAGCGGGTGATGTGGTACTGCCATTCGCCATAATGCGGCCATGCGGCAGTATCCCACGGCGTGAACGTGTCGAAATCATTGGGGTCGGACATCGTGCCAATCATCAGATTGTAATTGGTACCGTTCGGCATCAGATGGTAGAAGGAGACTTGCAGGTCGGAAACGTTGAGGGTGGTGTCTAACTCCGGTAGTACGGCCCAGCCGATATTGTTGTTATTGGAGCCTTTACGCAAGTACAAAGCCTTGCTTCCGGAATGGTGATAATTGGTCTTCACAGTTGGTATGTAGGAGGTGCTGGTCCCTGTGGTATTCGTAGTCCAGCAGTTGGGGGCATCATCGGTGACATCGCTGTCAAAGTTGTGGTTGTAAGGCAGATTGGTGATGAGGCCGCAAGGGGTTGTGAAGGTGACGGAGTTGCTGATACGGCTAATGCCAGTATTGCAGGTGGTGCGCACCTGGACAGTGTATTGTGTGTTGAAAACCAGTCCGGTAAGTGTGTAAAGACTGTCGGTGATGTTGGAAATGATGGTCCAGTCCCTGTCGAATTTGGATTTGTACATCAGATCGCAGGAGATCATATTCGGGTCGTTATGCCAATAGAGGGAGGCCGTCTGGTCCGTAGTACTGAGAACGGTCAGCTGTGTCGGAGTGGCACAGGGGGTGGAGTAGTAGATGTCTATGTCATCCACGCGCCAGTTGCCGCTGGCGGCTGCGTGGCGGATGCGGAAGACAATGTACTTGTTTGTTCCCATATTGGACACGCCGGAAAAATTGACCTCTTCAAGATAATAGGTGTTGGTAGCAGCAACAGTTATGGTGGATACCCATTCAAAATCGGAGGTGTCCATAGGATCGTTGGAAACACCAATTTCCAAATCGCCGCAATAAGATGCGGAAGAGGAGCGGGCCGCATAGAAGCTCATGGTCAGATCCTGGATGGGAGCCGCGATGGCCGGTGTAGCCACCCACGTGTAATTGCAGGGGATATTCAAGCTATGGCTTGTAGAGTGACTTTGCGAGGAGGTGCTGTTTATGCCGGGAGCCGTGTAGAGTTTGGAGATGATGGACCAGCATTCCAGTGGATTATCCCCTTCAAAGTCATTACTATAAGGGATAAAGACAGAATTGAAACAACGGGTTTTGAATTTCTCCGCAAAAGAGTAGGCACTGCTGCCGCCCTGGCAATGGGCTTTTACCTTGAACTCATATTGGGTGCCGTCAAGCAAACCTGTCACGTTATAGAATGTGTCGAAGATGTTGGGTATTTCTGTCCACACGTAATCATCCACCGATTTGTATGCTAATGTATAGGAAGTTGAAGCGGTATTCCAAGGGGTCCAACAAACCTTGATGGAAGTGGGTGTGCCGCCCACATAGCGGATGTTTTCAGGATGGTAACAGGTAAAGGTGCTGGGATAGACCTCCACATTGTCCACACAGAAGTTGTTGGTTAACGAATCGATTTTCAAACCCACCAAAGCGAGATGACCGGTACCATAAAAGTTGGAAAGAGGCACTTCGTAGAAATGACCACCTTTCAGGAAATGGACAGTGTCGATGGGGGTGAAACTGTTCATGATGGAGGTCTTGTCGGTGATGTTGGTCACAATACCTACTGCCATTGTACTTAGATTGTCGGCTAAACTGGTATAACAATAGAATCGCAGCGTCAGGGTGCTGAGGGGTGCATCCAGTGTGGGTAGTACAGCGAAATTGTTGCCTTGGCCCGTTTGTCCGATAGGCTTGCTCTGGAAACAGAGGTTTCTCCGCAAAGAGTAACTGTTGGACTGTCCGGATGTGCTTACGTATGGATAACCGTAGTTGTCGCCGCCGGAATTGGCTTTCGACCAGCAGTCAGGGACTACAAACCCCGCATTGGCCGGAGCGTAGAAGTCGTCGAAGTTCTCCATATAGGGCACGCTTGACACCTGGCAGGTAGTCGAGAAAGTAAAGGTTTTGGAGATGCTGTTGTCGGCGGTGGCGCACTCGGAGCGGACGATGACATCAAACGAATAGTTTTCCAACACCGACAGACCGTAAATGGTGAAGGTCGTATCCAAAACGCCGGTCACCGTGTTCCAGCCGCCCTCCGAGGATTGCTTGTACTGGACAGTGAATGGGGCTGTGCCCTGGAAGGCGTGCCAGCCTATTGTAACATAATCTGAACCCACCTCCGCAATGCTGAGGTTGGACGGGTGCATGCAGGCCACGGGTAAGAAATTGAATTCATCAATGAAAATGGGGGCGTTTAAAGCCCGGAAGGCGATATAGTCGCTCAATCCGGTGTATTGCGACAGCTCATAGTAGAAATCCTCGAAAACGCCGGTTGCCGATGGTGTGATGGTGTCAATAGGCTGGAAGGTGTAATAGTCGTTGGGGTCACTCATGGAGCCTACCACCAACTGGGCGGAGGCATTGCCCGAAGTTTTGTAGGCTTTGAAATACATCACGATGTCGCTGAGCTGCAAATCCTGGGTGTTGATTTTTGGGGCTATCGCATAGTTCTGTTCTGCCGAGCTGGCATAAATCTTT
>Ga0310690_10003397_pt1 | contig 23944 bp, 21 predicted proteins | sample AusTroGonzalo_MG_2_FD_207661 | JGI IMG/M metagenome (GOLD analysis project Ga0310690, IMG submission 207661) | Bovine rumen microbial communities from tropical cattle in Woodstock, Queensland, Australia - Gonzalo_04 (v2) (version 2) | ecosystem: Host-associated > Mammals > Digestive system >... | reverse complement strand
CGCCGAAAGCATTAGATGAAGCGACTGTCACAAAAGAAGTGGTACAAATGGTCGCTGAAAAAACGGGTTATCCGGAAGACATGCTGGAATTAGATTTGGATATGGAAGCCGACTTGGGGATTGACACGGTCAAACAAGCCGAACTGTTTGCCTCTATGCGCGAACATTACGGTATTGCCCAGCAAGAAGGTATCCAATTAAAAGATTATCCGACAATCCGTCATTGTATTAACTTTGTAATAGCCAATGCGGGTGGCAACGCTGAAGTATCGGCGGCCCCCGTTGCGGCAACGCCCGTTGTAACTCCCGCACCTGTGGCAGAAACTCCGGCGGTACAACCTGTGGAAACACCCGTGTCTGTTGCCCAACCTACCCCTGTCGCGCAAACACCTGTTGTAACGCCCGCGCCTGTGGCAGAAACTCCGTCGGTACAACCTGTGGAAACACCCGCAGTTCAAGCGGCTCCGGCGGCGGAAGAAACCGTTACTAAAAAGGCAGAACACGTAGTAGCGGAACGCGTTTCTGCTCCGCAGGCCGATGCGCTGATTACCAATCCGACCGCTCCGATAGAAAAAAGAGAATCTTTAGCCGAACGTCCGGAACCGGAAGGATACAAAGGGGAACATTGTCACGAGAAAAAATTGCGCTATGTAACAACGGTAGCGGATGCGCCTCTCTTTGAACGCGAAAGCAGACGTTTATCCAAAGACCGTACCATTTTGGTATTTGCGGATAATTCCCAACTGATCAAAGCGTATCAGGAAGAATTTAAAGAGTTAGGTGTAAAGTGCCACGTATTCACCACGCTTAAAACGCGCAGTAAAAATACGACCATTATGAATTGGGAATCGTACGAGGAAACGGAATCCGCGCTGAAGGCCTATGCGGCGGAAGATCCCAATATACAAGGTATCGTGTATTTGCTGGGTGCCACGGTGAAAAAATTTGATAAGAAGGTCAGCCCCCATAGCGAACTTACGCGCTACGTTATGCCGTTATTTATTGCGCTTCGCGTATTTGAAAAAGGGCTTGCCAACCGCACAGATGCGGATACCTTCTTTGCGGTAAATACCAAAACGGACGGTACGTTCGGTTATACCACAAAGGAAGAATTTAATCCGATTGTGGGCGCCTTATGCGGCGGCACAACCTGTTACCGTAAAGACGTGTACGAACGGACGGGGGCGCTTGCCAAACTGATGGATTTTGAACCCTCCGCCACGCCGGACGATATGGCGCAGAAAACCATGGACGAAGTGTTACACGGGGATATGCGCTTGATGATCGGCACGCGCGACAATGTACGCTCTACGATTTTGTCACTGCCGACCCGTTTGGACCGCAGCGTGAAACACTTTGACCTTGCGGGCAAAACGATTATCTTTACCGGTTCGGGCCGCGGTATCGGGGCTATGCTTTCCCAAAAAATTGCCGCCCAGTACCACAGCAAAATTATCGTACTGGATATCATTGAAATTCAGGAAAAGACGCCGCTTTGGGCCAAGATGAACGAAGCGGAACTTGCGGTACTGAAAAAGCAAATCTGGGAAGAATTAAAAGCCGATCCGACGCAAAAGGCAACACCTGTTTTACTGGAACGTGCCTTCGGACGGGTGAAAGATTCCGTTACGCTTTACAATAACTTACAAAAACTGCGTGCCTTGGGCAGCGAAGTGGAATATTATCATTGTGACGTCATGAACGCCGCCATGATGAAGGAAGTCTGTACGAAAATCAAAGCCAAAAACGGCCGTGTGGACGGACTGATTCACTTTGCCGGTTTGGAACGCTCCAAACTGATTTACGACAAAGATCCGGCGGAATATTACCGTATTTTTGACGTAAAGGCCACCAGTTTTGCCACGTTCCTTGCCAACAATATCGTTCGCGACGACGGCTTCTTTGCCTTCGCGTCCTCTATCGCGGGGAAATACGGTAACTTGGGCCAGAGCGACTACGCAAGTGCCAACGACTATTTGGCAAAATCCGCTCTGTCGCTTACCAACCAAGGGTACCGCGCCATCAGTATTGCCATGAGTGCTTACAAAAATGTAGGTATGGGCGTGCGTGCGGGCGTGGAAACGTTCTTGCGTTCCAATAATGTGGATTTTGTGGATCCCGAAGACGGTATGCAAATCTTCTTGGACGAAATCGTCTATGGGCAAGTGCCGGAAATCATATTGACGGGTTCTCTCGGACGGTTGGACTGGGACCACCAGTTAAAAATTGAGTGGGACGAAATCCAGCCCGAAGAAGAAACCCCGTCGTCTGATGATGACAATACGCCCGGTGCGCCGCGTGCGCCCGAAACGTCCGATATTTCCGAGGAGCCGCAAACTCCTGCGGCGGCGGAAGAGCCGACCGCGGTAGCATCCGATCCGAAAGCCACTCATTTTTTGGAAAAGATAACTTCTTTACAAAAAGGCGTGGAAATCCATGCGGAAAAAGATTTTAATTTTGATTCCGATCCGTATTTGGCGGACCACGCCATTGAAGGTACGCCTTACGTCCCCGGTGTGATGGGGATTGAAACCTTTATGGAAACGGCCGCCGCTTTGACGGGTACGTCCCCCAAAGGGCTTAAAAATGTACAGTTCAAATTGCCTATCAAATTGATTCGTTGCCGCCCGCAAGGGGTGCGGATTATCGGCAAGGCGGAAGGGAACAATATTTCTATGGAAATAGAGTCGGACTTCTTTAACAGTAAAGGTATCCAAATGGGTAAGACCCGCCACCATTTTATGGCAAATGTATTGTCGGATTTTACCTCTACGTGGGACAGTGTCAAAGAAGATGCGCTCGTCGGCATTACGGGAGTTGTTACCGTAACGAAGGAAGAAATCTATAAAAAATACTTCCACGGTCCGTCTTTCCAAGTGTTGGGCGGTATTTTACATTTGGACGGTAAAAATACATTGGCGGTCTATCATACGCCTTCGCGCCCGCAATGGAACGACGGCGAACGCACGTTGCTTGCCAACCCGATGCTCATTGAAGCCGCTTTCCAATGCTGCGGTTTTCAGGATATGATGTTTGCCCATAAAATGACGTTGCCGGACGGTATTGCCGAAGTGGCGGTGCTCAATAACCAAGAACCGCCGGAAACGCTCTATTTGTACGGCGTGGATAAAGGTGTAACCGCTGACGGTAAAACGCTACATGATGCCTATGTGTTTGATGGAGAAGGCAACGTGTGGATTGAAATTCACGGTTATCAGGCCATCGGCCAATAAGGCGAGATGCTTTGTCCGGTAGAATTAGTTGATTTAACAACCCTGCCCCCGGCTACTCATCTGTTAAGCGAACGGGAACTTGCGTTTTTCAGTACGCTCAAACTTCCCAAACGCCAAACGGAGTGGTTAGGGGGCAGAGTGGCGTTAAAGAAACTGGTGGCGGCGCATATTCGTATCCCCTTCAAAAAAATAGAAATTTTGCCCCATGCCGAAACAGGCAAACCGCAATTACTTATTGGCGGAGAAAAGAGTTTGCTTCCGTTTAGTATTACGCACAGCCACGGTTTGGCGGCGGCGGCGATTGCGCCGGACCACTTATACGTAGGAATTGATTTGGAAAAAACGGCTCACCGCATAGATGCGTGGAAACAGGATTTTTTTCATCCGTCCGAATTAACCGGGGAGGGAGATGATTTTTTAACCGCCCTGTGGACGCAGAAAGAGGCCGTTGTAAAACTGTTGGGAACGGGACTCGCCGTAAACAGTTTTGAGGTACGTTGTATAGAGAAAAAACCGTTTTTTTTCGGCCGCGCCCAAAAAATTTACGAAAGTTTGGGTACTCCCGAAATTGTCCTGGATACCTGTGCGCTTGTGGACGGATTCCAATTTTCCGTAGCCGTCGGAAATATTCGTAAATAAGTTATAATGTAAGAAATTATCTCTGTTTAAGCGAGCAACTTTTTATGATGAACAAATTGTTCCGCAAGGACATTACCCCAATACACCTTTTATTGTTTGTGCTTCTTGCGGAAGTAACGGGACTTTTTCTGCTGAAATGTTTCCCTTCCGTTTGGGGGCAGATCGTCGCCAAAGTGGTTGGTATTCCGTTTGGTCCGTTTTTGTCCGAACATCCTGTTTTTTATCAATTTGTACAAGACGTTGTGCGCGGAACGTACGTGTTTATTGTGGTGTTGTCTTTTGATTTCCTTTTTACCTATATGGTGTATTTCGTGTTGGACCGGTTGGTAACGCGGCAAGGTTCGTGGAAGGGATTGTTGGGGGTGTCTTCCCGTGCGGTAAAAGGGCTTATCAAATGGCAACTAGCCGTAGGCCTTGCGTGCGTGCTGGTTTGCTGGAACGTAAAATCGTTTTCCGCGGTATTGTTGATCCCGCCGTTTTTAACCTTTTCCCCGCTGGGCAGTTTATATATGGCCTTATGGGAAAGCAGTTTGCTGCTCTTTGCCTGTTCCTTTGCGCTGACGGAAAGTTCCCGTGCGGCCTTAAAAAAGAGTGTTTCTTTGATAACGGGGCATTGGAAAATGTGGGGGCTGTTCGTTTTCGTTTTCTTTTGGTTAACGTTTTTGCCTTCCTTGTTTACGGTTTGGTTACACGCGCCCGCGTGGATTTGTTTGGTAGGCGGACTTGGATTCCACGCGTTGTTGTTTGTGTTGGCGTGTATTTTTTTATTTCGGCAGGATGCTATTTTTATAAACCAATAGTATTTATATTTTGTGTCTATTCCCGATTATTTAGTAAAATATAAGTACGATTTGGAGTGACTATGATTGAACTTTTTGAAGATCCCAGATTAGATAAACCGTCAACCGATCCGGCTCCGGAGAAGTTGGTAAAATTTCGTCAGATTTCTCAAGATGCTTTAAAGGGAGCGGGGGAAGAACGCATTAAAGCCCAAAAAGAAAAGGGTAAAATGACCGCCCGCGAACGCATTTCCTATCTGTTGGATAAAGGCAGTTTTTTAGAAATTAAAAGTTTAATGGAAAGTTCATGTAGCGACTTTGGTGTAAAGGATAAACACATCAAAGGCGACGGGGTAATTACCGGTTTCGGGCGCATTAACGGACGGGAAGTGGCCCTTTTCGCGCAGGATTTTACGCAGTTGGGCGGATCGCTCGGGCTGGCACACGCGCGCAAAATTGCCGAACTGATGGACCGCGCCATTGATGCCAAAATCCCCGTTATCGGTTTATTTGATTCCGGCGGTGCGCGTATTCAGGAAGGGGTGGACAGTTTAAACGGTTACGGCGAAATTTTTTACCGTAACGTAAAGGCGTCCGGCATTATTCCGCAGATTTCTCTTATTTTAGGCCCTTGTGCCGGCGGTGCGGCTTATTCGCCCGCGCTTACCGATTTTATTTTTATGGTGGAAGGCATCAGCCACATGTTTATCACCGGACCGGGTGCCGTAAAAGCGGCCACCGGTGAAGAAGTGGATTTTGATACATTGGGTGGCAGTGCCCCGCACAGCGAAAAAAGCGGTGTTTGCCAATTTGTGGCCAAATCCGAACAGGACTGTTTCCGCCAAGTGCGCGAGTTGTTATCCTTCTTGCCGCAGAACTGTGATGAAAAACCACCGATGGAAACAACCACCGATTTAGTCAACCGCCCTACGCCTGTATTGGAGCGCGTCTGTGAAATGGACCCGAAGAAGGCCTTTCGTATCCAGCACGTGATTTGGCGTCTGGCGGACGATTACGGTTTCTTTGAAATTCACCAAAATTTTGCGAAAAATATTGTAACGGGTTTTATCCGTCTGGGCGGGCAGGTAGTCGGCGTAGTAGCCAATAATCCGGCTACGCTCGGCGGTGCGCTTGATTGCGACGCGAGCGACAAAGCCGCGCGTTTTATCCGTTTTTTAAATGCATTTAATATTCCGTTGCTTACGCTGGTGGATACGGGTGGTTATCTGCCGGGTGTAGCACAAGAGCATGGCGGAATTATCCGCCATGGGGCCAAATTGCTGTATGCGTATTCGGAGGCCTCTATTCCGAAAGTGACGTTAGTGCTCCGCAAAGCGTACGGCGGTGCGTATATTGCCATGGGGTCCAAGTATTTGCGCGGCGATTTTAACTTTGCGTTCCCGAGTGCCGAAATTGCGGTAATGGGGCCGCGCGGGGCTGTGGAAATTTTATATTCCCGCCAATTAAAAGCGGAAAAAGACGAAACCAAAAAAGAAGAAATCAAACAGCAGATGACGCAGGAATATTCGGATAAATTCGCCTCGCCGTATCAGGCCTCTTCCAACGGGTCTATTGATGAAGTAATAGAGCCGGCGGAAGCACGCAGCAAAATTATCCGCGCGTTTGAAGTGTTGCGTAAAAAACGGGATCCCCGCCGCAGTAATCCGCATCGGGGAAATATACCGCTGTAAATTTGTTTTATAATCTTGTTTAAGGAGTGTGAGTATGAAGAAATGGATGTTGTTAATAGCCGGAACTATGATGTTGGGCGCCTGCGCCACGCCGCCTACCGAAGTAGGTACGGCCTTGTTTAGCCAAACGACCCAACCTATGTTGGTCACGAATGCGACCGGTACGAAAGTCGGTCGTGCTTGCGGAAGAAACATCTTGGGTTTGGTTATAGATGGGGATATGTCCGTAGAAACTGCTAAAAAGAACGGCCGCATTACGCAAGTAACCTCCGTTGATAAAGAAATCAAAAGTTATGCTGTATATGCGGAAGTTTGTACAGTCGTAACGGGCAGATAATTTAGTAGTACTGCTTTTAAAAAACCCCGGTTTAATATCGGGGTTTTTTATTATCTGTCGCTTTCCGAAATCAGTTGTTTGATACGCATATTAAAAGCTGTTTTTTCCATCAGTTCTTCCAATGTAACCTGCATGCGGTAGCGCCAATAGTGATACGGATCGGAAGGCAGATTGATCCGTTCCTCTTCCGGATTGGCTTCCCATAAGGATTCGGAAATACCGCATAAATCCTGCCAAGCAATCAGGACCAGCATGGACGGGCTTTGATAATGCTGCCAAATAATTTCCGTACAGATTTCTGAATCGGCCTCGGCGGGTGCCGGGTCGGATTTTCCTAAAATTTCCGTCCACAATTTGTGGGTAAGTGCCGGATTTTCCATCCACCATTCGCGCACAACGGACATGTCAGGCGTGGAAGGCGTTGCCACAGACGCATAGGGATATTGTTGCGGATCGGAGAAGGATTCACCCTCTTTTTGAGGCATGCGTTCAATTTCAATCGGCAACAGTTGGAGGCGTTTTACAATTTCAGGTTCTCCAAGCGGCCGCATCCCCAAATCTTCCGCACAGGCCATCATGCGGGTAGATTGCGTCAATACAGACAACTTTTTAAGGGCTTGTTCTGCCCAAAACTGGTTGTGGCGCACATAAAAATAGTCGTTATACAGATTCGTAAAGGCCTTTTGTTCCGCTACGGAAAGGGTTTTAAAAAATCCGTCTTTGAGGGCATTGATGCGCGGGTGATAGCGGGCCGGTTGTTTATTATCTTCCACAAAAAGTACGTTAGACAACAGCGCAAACAACCCTTTTTTGAAGGTGTTTCTTTCTTCTTTTTCATCTTCCTCTAACAGTTCGTTTTCTTCTTCCGCGGCGAACGTCATTTCTATTTTCCGCTGCGTGTCATACTCCTGACGGAAGCGGTACATATTGTGGCCGTAGGGCAGTAAGAAACGTTGTTTGGCTTCTTCGGCTTTTTTTCCTAATGTTTCTTTTAAATATTCTTCCGTAATCAGCGGACGTAAAAAATCCATCCGGAACGGCAACCCGAAGCAACTGATCTCGGAAGCCGACATTGGCAAAGAAGGGGAAAAGTGCCCGAGTAACCCTTGTATGCTGTGGGACGGGATTTCCCAAATGCGGAAAAATCCGAGCAAGTGTTCAAGACAGTACGCATCAAAATAATCGGCCAAATGGGCAAGCCGCCGTTTCCACCAGCGGTAGTCGTTTTTTTCCATTTGCTCCCAATTATACGTCGCAACTCCCCAATTTCGGCCGGAAGCAGAAAAATGATCCGGTGGCGCGCCTGCCTGAACATTGATATTAAAAGCGCGCGGTTCCTGCCATGCTTCTACGCTATACGGCGAAACGCCTACCGGAATATCGCAACACAGGATAATTCCGTTTTGGCGTGCGTACTGGGCGGCCTTTAATAGTTGCGTATGGAGGGTATATTGGACGTAATACCAAAAAGTAACTTCCTGATAATGGGGAGAATCTACTTTACAAAAATCCGCTACTTGGCGGTAAGAAAATTTGGAAAATTTCGGCCATGAACGGAAATTTGCCGTACGGTACGTATCGCGCAGTACGCAGAACATGGCATAAGCCGGCAGCCAGTGAAGCTGTTGCTCAAAAAATCGTTTAAACCCGGGAGAACTGAGTACATTTTTGCCGTCCGCTTGGAAGGCCGCGCGCAAACGGCTTAACTTAAAAGAAAGGGATTCTTCGTAATCCACCCGCGGAAATACATTGATGGCCCGCCGTCTAATTTCCCATTGTTGGTTAATGGCGCCGGGTAAGGAGCGCATATCGGCATAAATCGGATTGAGCGCATAGACGGAGATGATATTTTGCGGGCAGGAATCGCGCCAAGTATAAGTGGCGCTTGTATCGTTGACCGGAAGGATTTGGATGACTTTTTGTCCGGTCAGTTTTACCCAATCAATCAGTTTGATTAAGTCGCCGAAGTCGCCCACGCCCCAGCTTTCTTCACTGCGAAGTGAAAATACCGGCAAAATGACACCGGCCGCGCGCAAGGGGGACGGATCTTTAAATTTAGGGCGCAAATCACTTTGAATAAAACAGGTCTGGTTTTCTAAATGTACGTCGGGAAGTGTGCGGTTTTTGCCTTCCTCCCAAAAAATTTCGTCATTTTCCCTTAAAAAGAATTTGTAAGCGGCTTTCGGCACTAAATTGGCAACATCTAACGCAACGGCCCACTCGTTGGGGACTATTTCTTTTAACTGAAGGGCATTTCTTAAGTCCCAATTTCCGAGGGCGGCCCCTTCTCCGCATAAAAACAGTTCCCGTTTGGCATGCGACCGCGGCGTCTGTACCTTTAAAATCATAGTTTGCGCACAGGGGGTCCAATTTCCGTCGTAGAGGTGCCGTTTTTGTAGCACTTCCGTCACCGCGGAGGAATACAAATAGGCCTGATCTGGCAAATCTCTCCATGTGTCATGTAACTCATACGTTTGAAAAGCGGGCGACATGAGAAGTTGTCGGGGAATACAATCCCACTCTTTGCGGAAAAATTTTCTGTCCCGATACACTTCATAATGGTAATTTAACTGTAACAAACGCGGCACGGGAAGGGTGGTTTCCCCTGTCCAAACGATACCGTCTTTTGACGAGAGCGGAACGTCTAATTTTTTTATCCCCAATGTAAAAACGGCGTGTAACTGCTCGTTTGACGTGGTTTTATAATGAATATGAAAAGAAATCTTCATAATCGGCTTCCCCTTTTATTCCCCAAACACACAACCCTATTTATCAGAAAAGTCGTTGTAAAAAATAAATGTCCCAAACCCCTACGTAATCATCATACTATTTTTTGACGTAATTCCCAACAAATTTGCCTGAAAATTAGTTTGGAGGAAAGGTGGAAAGTTTTATATCATATTTTTATGGGAAATGAATCGTTTGACAGCGTAAATGAATATTTTAAACATTTAAATAAAACCTCACAAACCATTGACCGCGAAGAGGTGCTTGCGTTATGGAAACGTGCCAAAAAGGGGGAACAGGCCGCCAAAAACAAGTTGATGGAAATCAATTTGCGGTTAGTAATTCCGACGGCGAAACGTTTTCAGCGTTCCGGCATGGAACTGATGGATTTGATAGAGGAAGGCAATTTGGGTCTTTTACAGGCGATTGATAAATTTGAGCCGGAAAAGGGGTATCGTTTTTCCACATACGCCATTTATTGGATAGAGCAATATATCCGCAAATTTATAGAAGAACAGTCCGGTTCTATCAAGATTCCGTCGCATGCGTGGGGAAATTTGAAAAAATGGTTTCGCGCGTGGAACGAACTGAAAGAAGCCACCGGGCGGGATCCTTCTTTGCGGGAAATGGCGGAAGAATTGGATTTAACGGCCCGGCAGGTAAAATCCATTATGGATACCTTGAGTGCCGCGAAAGGGGTGGACTCGCTCACGACGCTTGTTCACGAGGAAGACGAAACCACCTTGGAAGATTTAATCAGCGACGACGGAAAAGGCAATCCGCATGATGTTTTTTTGGAAAACGAAAATCAGGCAAGCATTAAAAAAAGTTTGGACGAATTGCCGGAAAGAGACCGTATCATTGTGATTATGCGTTACGGATTGGAGGACAACGATCCTAAAACGCTGGGCGAAGTGGCGGATGTGTTGGGGCTTTCGCGCGAGCGTGTGCGCCAAATTGAAGAACGGGCGGTTCACGCGTTGCGGGTAGAGGCCCAGAAGGCCGGCATTTTGGAAAATTTTTCAAGTGATTTCCGCACTCATAAATTACACAGCGCCATGCGTCCTTCCCGTAAAACCAATATCTTTGGAGAAGAAATAGACACCTCCTTTGATAAGTTAGTGAAATCTTCCCGCAAAACGAAAAAGAAGGCCGCCAAAAAGTCCGCGCGCAAGCCGGCAAAAAAAGTGGCCAACCCTAAAAAAGCGGGTAAATCCCGCGTATCAAAAACGGTCAAAAAAGCAGTGAAAGCCGTTAAAAAAGTAACGCGGAAGACGGTATCTAAACGTAAGACATCCGTTAAGAAAACGGCCAAAAAACGGTCGTCCGCCAAGAAATAATTTACGCCCCCGTAGCTCAAATGGATAGAGCGATTCCGTCCTAAGGAAGAGGTTGCGAGTTCAACTCCCGCCGGGGGTATTTCTTCCAAATTTGGCGCGGGGCGTTGTTGCTCGGATGCTCGAATACCTCCGCCCTACGGGCGCGTGCCCGACAGTATACTTCGCATCCTTGCGCCGCGGACTAGGGCTTTTTCCTTTCAAAAAATTTTTTGCTATTCTGTTTTCTAATCAATCTAATCCAAAAATAATTTGACGAAATAAAACAGGATTGATATGCTGAAGAAAAGGAGAAGATATGATATTACAATCCGCCGCAAAACGTCGTTCCCGTTATCAATTAACGAATAAAAGTCCGTTGCCGGATGCGCAAATTGTCGCGCTTGTACAAGAGTCCGTCAAGCAAGCGCCCAGCTCGTTCAATTCACAATCTACGCGGGTGCTTGTGCTGTTTGATAAAAAACATCTTCAGTTTTGGGAATTGGTAAAAGAAGAACTGAAAAAAATCGTGCCGTCCGCTTCTTTCGCACCGACGGAAGAAAAAATCAATTCGTTTGCCGCCGCCTACGGTACGCTGTTATTTTTTGAAGATTGGCAAACGGTGGAAGGGTTACAACATAAATTTCCGGCGTATCGTGAAAATTTTCCGTTATGGGCCTATCAGGCCAACGCGATGGCGGAGTATTTGATTTGGACGGCATTTGCCGAACACGGACTGGGCGCAAGTTTACAGCATTATAATCCGTTGGTGGACGCAGCCGTCGCGGAAGCGTTTGCCGTTCCCTCCTCGTGGAAACTGATTGCCCAAATGCCGTTTGGCGTTTCGGTTGGGGAAGACGGCGCAAAAGAATTTTTGCCCATTGAAGAAAGAGTAAAAACAGTGAAATAAAATTGCTTTATCTGTCAAAAACCCTCGGCCTAACCGAGGGTTTTATATTTTCGGCAAGCGGGATTAGTTTTTGTTGTGGCCGACCCCTTCCATGCGCGATAATAACACCCTTTTCCAATGGCTTTCCCGTGCGTCTATATCAAATTCGTCCCAACCGGTAACGGCTTCCAGCAAGGAAAACTTGTAATATTTTTTCGCATATTCACGGCCTTTGACACCTTTATCGTTTTCGTTTAGTAATTTTTTTAAGTCCACATCTCCGCCGTGTCCGTCGCGGATATAATCGCCCCATCTTTGCCAAATGCCGCGTTCGCCGGCGGCCTTTCCTACATATTTTTTACCGGTTGACGTATCGGTTATCAAATAAATGCCTTTGATGGAAAGCGCGTTCTTCCATGCTTGGGCATCTTTTTTCATAATGGCTTCCAGCGCGGAAAAGGAAATATCTATGTTTCTGTACCCGGGGAACGAAACCGTAGAGAACGGTTCTGCCAGCAATTCTTTGACGAGCATTTTGTTAAAGTGATTTTCCATTTTTACTCTCGTGCCGCGTGCTTTGTAATGATATTTAATTTTCAATCGTCCGATAAACTCGCTGTAATCTTCCGCGAGTTCTATGGTGTAGGGGTTATAAGGTTGGCGCATATCGCGCGAAATAATTTTCCAAATACCGCCGAAAAGCCATGTATCGGCTTCGGGGTAAAAAGAAATCAGCGAGAAAATATACTTGCGGTTAAATTCGTCTTTTCTTCTAAATTCGTCTTTTTTACTTGAATAGGTGTTCCATCTTTTCCACTCGTTAAAATCGGCGATGAACACATTGAGGGGTTCATTTCCGTCGGCGCATCTGGCAAAATGAATTTTATATTCCGTTAATTTTAAATCGTGAAAAATAGAAGTGAGGGGAATTTCTTTCATAGAACGCAAATCTCCGTTGAATTTTATTATTTAAATTATACTTGAAAAAGGAAGTGCTTTCAATGAAATAAAAAACCTGCCTTTCGGCAGGTTTAATTTTTTCCGGACTAGGATTCGCCTTCCGGTAAAATTCCTGACGGAATTTTCCTGTAGGCCGGGCTCGCGGTACTCGCCTTTTCCTATCGGCAAAACTCGTACAACGCTGCGCCTTTCGAATCCTAACGCAAGCAAAGCAGTTTGCTTGCTGCCCGAAAAAAACCTGCCTTTCGGCAGGTTTAATTTTTTCCGGACTAGGATTCGCCTTCCGGTAAAATTCCTGACGGGATTTTCCTGTAGGCCGGGCTCGAGGTACTCGCCTTTTCCTATCGGCAAAACTCGTACAACGCTGCGCCTTTCGAATCCTAACGCAAGCAAAGCAGTTTGCTTGCTGTCCGAAAAAAAACCTGCCTTTCGGCAGGTCTAATTTTTTCCGGACTAGGATTCGAACCTAGAATGACTGGACCAAAACCAGTAGTGATACCGTTTCACCATCCGGAAGTAAATCGTGCCCAGCAAAAGCGCGTTAGTACAATAAGAACTGGGCAATTCGGTACATCAACCGTTATCGGCTGACGCACATTGTAGTTGAGGAGAAGATTCGGTTTCGGCCTGTTTTTCTTTTTCCTTCTCTTCTTGATAGGCCTTTAATATGTGTGTTTCCAGATATTCGCGGAACTCATGATTGATAGGATGTACCATATCTTTATGAGAACCGTCAGACATTTTTCTGGAAGGCATACATAAAAAAATGCCGTTTGTACCCTCTACTACTTTCATGTTGCGTACTACGAAGGAATCGTCAAACGTTACGCTAGCAAACGCTTTGAGACGTTCCTCTTCCATTAGATGTATTCTGATTTCGGTTATTAACATTTTTTACCTCACGACAAAACGCTACCGGAAAACAAGCACAACCGACAGATCGCAATTGACTTGCCAACTGTTGGGCCTGTTCCTTACCTTCAACTAGAGTAAACACAGTAGAGCCGGAACCCGACATTAAAACGAGATCCGAGTTCTTGGCCTGTATTTCCAGCCACGTTCTGCGCACAGAATCATCTATGGGAAGTACGCATTCTTCTAATCTGTTAAAGAGCAACCCTTTCCACTCACGGAAAGGCACGCCTTGCTGTACGTATGATATCAGTTTATCTAATTTGGAAAGGTTTGTCAACACGTCGGCCTCGCCGGGCAGGCGTAAGCGCGCGAAGACATTTTTAGTCGGTACGACGGTATTAGGGTACGCCAATACTACATACGGCAGCGTTCCGCCCGCCGTAACGGGCGTTAATTTCTCGCCGATACCTTCTCCTTTCAAAAAAGTATCCGGGTACATAAACAAGGGAACATCCGCCCCCAGCCGCTTGGCGGTATCCAATAACAGGAGCGGGTCTTTATCAAAAATTTCACACAATGTAAGTAACACACCGGCCGCGTCGGACGAGCCGCCTCCTAAACCGGCGCCGGTGGGAATATGTTTATCCAACGTCATGCTGACGGCGGCTTTCAACTGAAAAAAATCTAAAAATGATTGTGCCGCTTTCCACACCAGATTGGACGAGTCGCTTTGTAACAAGTGCCCTACGGGGCCTGTCAGTGTAAGGCGAATATCGGTTTCGGGTGCTTCTTGGGCTTCCACGGTAAGGGTGTCGCCGAGGTCCACCTTGGCAAACAACGTGGACAGTTCGTGGTATCCGTTGGGCAGTTTACCGGTAACTTCTAAAAACAAATTTATTTTTGCCGGACAAAAACGGGTTTTACGCATTTTCTTTTCCTCTTTCGGTATTATAAACAAGAGTACCCCAGTGATATTCTTCGTTCGTGAGCAGTTCGCCGGTTTGCGCATAAATCCGCCGTGTGCCGTTTAATACCCCTTCGCTGTAAAATTCCTCGGAAAATAATTTTCCGTTCGGGAAATACGTCGTTCGGGCGCCTTCTAATTTTCCGTTTGTAAAATGTTCGCGGCACCACACTTCGCCTGACGGAAAATACAAGACCCGCGGTCCGTTTAATTTGCCGTCTTTAAATTGTTCTTGGCTTTCTACGGAGCCGTTTACATAATACAGTAGATGTTCTCCGTGAAGTTTCCCGTTTATGTAGGAACCGTGTTCGCGCAAAGTTCCGTCTTTTTGGGTAACGGTACGTTCCCCTTCGAGTAAATTGTCTTTGTAGTGGCAGACAATTTTTAAAATGTTATCGGCTAAATAAGAAGTATATTTGGCTTCGCCCTGCAAAACGCCGTCCGCATATTCTTCCTGTAAAATAATATCTCCGTCGTCGTCAAAACGGACGAACGATCCGTGGCGTTTGCTATCCTTGTAATGGGCGATGGCTTTGACTTTGTTATTTTCGTCTAACTCTTTTACTTCTCCGTCCGGAATTTCGCCCAGCAAATCGGTTGACAATCCGTCGGCAGACAAGGTTTCTTCCGCCACTTCTTTTCCGTTTACGTAGAAGGACAGTGTTTCCTTATTTACTTTCAGTACGGTTCCGTTGATACACGGAACGGCCCCTTCCGCCTGTTCGGAAGGCGCGGCGGATTTGTGGGGAGCCGTATTTACCAACTTTCCGTTGTCATATTCTTCCGCAAGGGTTGTATTGCCGTTTAAAAGATTGATAAATTCCACTTTTCCGTGAAGTACGCCCTTGGAGAAATGTTTAACGGTAACGGAAGATACCGCCATTTCTTCCACGGTTCCTTCCGGCAGCGTACCGGTGGTATTTACGACATTATGCCCTTTATCCAGAAACTCTTTTGCCAACGGAACGGCTTTGTAATAAGTACGGGAATCGGGGGTGCTGATACAAATGATTTTTTCCTTCATAGGTGTCTCTTGTTGTTATTTTACAATACTTGTAGGAAATTGTGTTAGGTATTTTGCGGTCTGCGGGTACGATAAAATTTTATAAAATATAAATATGCGGAAAGTTTCATTTTATTTTTTGCTTTTCTTCTTGGCGGTGCCGTCCGTTTACGGGCAAAAAAAGGATCTTATGAAAGCGGCAACGGAAGGCGTTTTTAAAGATGTGCCGACCGTTATGCGCCAAACCGTTTCTCCGTTGTGGGGGGATTTCCTTTTAGAATATGTTTCGCCGCGCTATTACGACGTAAAACCACCCCGCTTACCTAGTGGAAATACCGCCGTAACCGGTTTTAATCCCGACCAATTATACAATGCTGTTTTGCGCCAATCCACCGTCCTTGAACATCCGTGGGATAAAATTGCGCTCCTGCTGGACGGCGATCCTTTCCAGCTGGCGGCCTTTGATAAAATAATGACGGATGCGGTTATCTTTGATTTGGACGGTACCTTGCTGGATTCGCTGTGGGCGTGGGAACATTCCGGTTCCAATTATTTGCGTTCCAAAGGGATCAATCCCTCGCCGGAGTTAGACAAACAGTTGGAGCAACTTTCCCTTCAAGACGGGGCGGTTTTAATCAAGAAAATGTATGATTTGCCTTATACGGTGGACGAAATTATAGAGGAAACACTCCGTCCTGTCCGCGAACATTACTATACGGATATTCCCGCCAAGTCCAAAGTGCCGGAGTTGTTAAAACTGCTAAAAGAGCGCGGGATAAAAATGGCTGTTGCCACAGGGTCCGACGGTCAGTTGACCCGCGCGGTGCTGACCCGCTTGGGGCTGATAGACTACTTTTCCGTCATTATCACTTGTGATGAAGTGGGCGTGGGGAAATTAAGCCCTGTCATTTACGAAACAACCCTCACCCGCTTGGGCACGCAAAAAAGTCGTACCGTCGTTGTGGAAGATGCTCCGTACGCGGTAGAAACGGCGCGTACGGCCCAATTTTATACCATAGGGGTATTTGATCCCAAGCACAGACGCCAACTTTCCAAAATTAAAAAATTTTCCCATAAATTTGTTTCTTTTGAATAAAATACATGCTCCATTTACTACTAAAAGGATTTTGTAAACTTTTTCCGTCTTTGGAAAAACCCGTGATTGTTTTAATCATGGCGGCGTCTCTTTTTTATGTGATAACCGCTTGGCGCGAACGGATCCGTTTTCGCAAAAAATTTTTTTGGGTAAAGGGTATTATTTACGGAACAAGGGTGGAAAAAGGCGAAGATGTGGCGTTGGTGCGTTACAATTTTGACGGGAAAACTTATACGGCCGAAGCGGAGTATCATGCGGATTTATTTAAAAAAGACATTGGCAAGACGGTCAAATTGGCACTCAATCCCGAAAATATCAATGAGGCACATATTGTCCAGCGCAGTCAAAACTTACAACTTTGGGTCGTTACAATTCTGCTCAGTTCCGCGTGTATCTGTTTTATTATTTCCTTCTTTTGCGATTAGAGTGCGGCCGTTGTGCCGTTGACAAATTCAAAAAAACTCCGCACGCGCTTATCACAAAGCACGTCCCGCGTTTGAATCGGTTTTTTCAGTTGAATTCCGCTTAACGTGCGGCAACGGCTTAACGCCACGTACGTTTGGCCGGTCGCAAACGCACCGCGCCCGATATCCAAATAAATATTATCAAACGTCAGTCCTTGGGATTTGTGAATCGTAATGGCCCATGCCAATTTGAGGGGGTATTGTTTAAAAAAACCCTGTGCGCGCGGTTGTAATTTTTTGTTAATCGGGTTAAATTCGTAGCGGATATCTTCCCATACGTGCGGTTCTACGTCGTAAACCGTTCCTTTTATTTCCACTTTAATATACGTTTGTCCCAAATCATAGACGGTGCCGATATCGCCGTTGACCCAATTATCCGTATTGGTCAGCATCATAATTTTGGCACCCCGCTTGAGCCGCAGTTCCTTTTCGGCAGGGGTCGTTTTTTTAAAAGACGGATCGGCGGTGGCCGTATAAACAAATTCCTCGCCCGTAAGTAAGTTCAAAAAGTGTTGGTTGCGCCAGGAGGCATTTTGGTTGGTGGCAGCCAAAATAATGCTGTTTTCGGCCGGTGCGGGTTCCTGCGCAACGACGTGCGTGTTGAGCATACTGTCCAACTGCGGTTGGGTGACTTTTCCTTCCCGTATTAAGTTAAGCAGTTGGACAAAATCGCGGTCTTCCCGTTGGCGGAAAATGCGGCTCAGTTCAAAAATTTCTATCGGCAGGCGGGAGACGACTCTCGCTTCAAAAAAATAAGGACTTTGGTAAAATTCGCGGAAGGCATCAAATAGCCCACCTTCGGACGATTCTTCTACCGGGGGGAGTTGGAACAAGTCGCCAAACAAAACGATTTTTTTACCGCCGAAGGGCAAATCGCTGCGGGAGGATTGTTGGAGGATATAATCAATAGCGTCCAGCAAGTCGGCGCGCAGCATAGAGGCCTCGTCAATGATAATCGTATCAATGCTGTCCACAATGCGCCGCGGTAATTTATGTAAATTGGCCGGGTCCAGCAAATTACACGGTTTTAAGCCGAAAAAAGAGTGAACGGTTTGCCCGCGTACGTTGATGGCGGCAAGACCTGTCGTTGCCAGCACGACCGTACTTTGACCGGTATGTTCTACAAAATAACGCAGGAGGGTTGTTTTACCGGTTCCGGCGCGACCGGTGATAAAAATAAGCGGGGTAACGGCCGGACGGGATTCCAGCAGTTCCATGGCATGTTTAAATTCGTCCGTTAAAATAAAAGAGGAGGTTTGGTTTGTCATATTTTCCGCCCGCCCTAAAAGGTCTTTTTACAGATAAAAATCCCCTGCCGTAAGACGGACAAGGGGTTTTTATGGCATTACGCAAAAACGAAAGAGAAAATCATCCCCAGCGAATAACCGGTTACGTTCATCACACAACTTAACTGAAGGGCCTGTTTTAGCGAAAGTTGTTTTCGGTTCATGGCCCAGATACACAAGGCCTCCACCAAGAAACAAAATGCCCACAACAGGAAAAGCCCCGTTATAAAGCGGGTAAGAACGGTCCACATAATGAGGGAGGTAACGAGGTTCGCCACAGCCACACTGTACAGAATCACAAAACTTTTTTGGGTGTAGATGAGGTACGCAAACGCCGCCAATAATTCAAGCAGCAGCGTAATAATCAGCGCGCCCCACATATCACAGCGGATTGCTTCAAAAAATCCTTTCGTATAGTCCGTCTGTTCTACGGTTAAGCGGTTGTTTTCCACATAGACGGTAAAGCGGGTATCAAAATTATTCGGCATCGCGAAAGGCGCACTTTCCCGCACGGATCCGTCGGTAAACGTCAAGACAAGTTTTTGGTACGGAGCAAAACGGTACGCCGTAGCGCTGCACGTTCCGCCGCCGCATACCAATTTTTGGGAGCCGTACGGAACGAGCGGTTTTTGTTCCAGACAAAGCCCGTCCTCACATTGGATTTGCTCGCTGTGGAGCGGATCTAATAGTGGCTTTTTTTCCGTGTTATAAATCAGGATAAATTCGGCCTTCGGCAAGGGCATCATATCGGCCCAGACGGGTGTAAAAAGCGTAAAAAAGAAAGTCAGTAAAAATAATTTTTTCATTTTTATCTCGCGGTTTGTATCGTTATTTTGTATTATAACATTATAAGAGTAAAAGGGGGAGAAAATGTTTTTAACACCTACACAAATTGATAAATACGCAGACGTAATGATTTGGGCCTTACAGGCCGCCCGCCGCAACGGTAAATCCAACAAGTACGATACGGTACTGCTTCGCACCGATATAGGCGCGGCAGATTTGGCGCGTGTGATTTATAAAAAACTATTGGAAAAACGGTACCAGCCGGTGGTGCGGTTTAACTCGCCGGAAGAATTTTTGACGGATTTTTATACGGTGGCGGACAATAAACAACTTTGTTTTATGCCGCAAGGGGAAAAAGAATTTCAAAGCGGTGTAAACGGACTGATTGCCCTTCACGCGCCGCAGGATTTGACACATTTGAAAAACATAGATCCCGCCCGAATCGGTAAGGCCGCCGTGGCCCGTAAACCGCTGCGCGAAATTTGGGACGCACGCGAGCAGAAAGGGCTTTTTTCGTGGACGCTTTGTAATTACCCGACGGAAGAACTCGCCAAAAAGGCAGGGCTTACCGTCAAAGAATATGCCAATCAAATCGTGCGGGCGTGCTTTTTGAACGAAAAAGATCCCGTTGCCAAATGGAAGGAAGTTACCCGTCAGATTACGGCGATCGGCAAATGGCTTTCCGCATTGCCGATTAAAACGTTGCGGGTCCAGTCCGAACACATGGATTTTGAAGTACTGCTCGGCGAACAGCGCAAGTTTATTGCGGGCGGCGGGTGTAATGTTCCTTCGTTTGAGATTTTCACTTCGCCCGACTGGCGCGGTACGAAAGGGATTTATTTTGCGGATTTATCTTCTTACAGAAGCGGTAACTACGTAAAAGGCGTAAAGTTGGAATTTAAGAACGGACGCGTGATCAAGGCGGATGCCGAGCAAGGCGCCGATTTTGTGCGGAAAATGGTGGCTATGGACCGCGGAGCCGCGCAGATAGGGGAATTTTCGCTGACCGACCGCCGTTTTTCCAAAATTACAAAGTTTATGGCGGATATTTTGTTTGACGAGAATTTCGGCGGAAAATACGGCAACTGCCACGTGGCAATCGGGGCGAGTTACGCCGATACGTTTACGGGCGATCAGGCCAAGTTAGACAAAAAACTGAAAGAAAAATTGGGTTTTAACGATTCTTCTTTACATTGGGACCTTATCAATACGGAAAATAAAACGGTAACCGCCGTACTGAAGGACGGTTCCAAACAGGTGGTCTATGAAAAAGGCCAATTTACTTATTAAAAGGCCGAATTTTTAGTTTAACACTTGTTTATTGTGCGTAATTTTATTACACTAACAGTAAGAAGAAATTTTATCGGAAGGAGTATTTTATGAGAAAGATTGTATTTTTATTGACGTTCGCATTAGCGGCCGCGCCTGTATTTGCGCAAACGAAGGGAACGACTACCACGTCCGGCAAGAAAAAATGGAAACAAGTCAACGTAGGCAGTGAAGTCGCCGCGGCGGATACGTCCAAAACCGCTGCACCGGCAGGTACGTCCGCAGTAAAACCGGCGGATAGAGAGGCCGCATTTGCCGCAAGTATTTCCGGCGCCATAAAAAAGGAAACGGCCAAACCGCAAGAGACGGATTATACCCAAACAAAAGAATATAAGGCCGTTAGCAAGGCGTTGAGAGGGTTCCGCTCAACTGTTGCGTTTATGACAACAAAAGATGTCGCCAAGATAGCGGGGCCTTTGGAATCTGTTGTGAATCAAGTTTTTGATAATTATGCGGAAAATCCGCAAGATAAATCCACGTTCAAAGCAAAGGACGACAAGGCATTTGCCGCTATAAAAGAGAAACTCAACGAAAAAATAGTGGTGGGTTGGCAGAATCAGCCGATCTACCTGCGGAAATATATAACAAATTTTGTTAATGATTATGAGATGACTTCCTCCGAAGAAGAAAAAATGTTAAAGACGTTCGCAGCCGCATTAACAAAATAATCGCAACGGTTTGAGTAAAAAAGGCCTATTTTCAAAATAGGCCTTTTTTCTCTTGTTAATCGGGGATATTTTTATTACACTTATAATAGACCATTTTATCGGAAGGAGTATTTTATGAAAAAGATTGTATTTTTATTGACGTTCGCATTAGCGGCCGCGCCTGTGTTTGCGCAACAACAGGAACTTTCGGGTGATTCGGTTCTTAGCACGATTGTTTCCTCCCTCTTGCCGCAAAATGTTAAAATGGCCGTTGAAGAAGCAGAGAAAGAGAGTAACAACGGATACGTCGGAAGACAGATGGAAGAAGAAGTAAAAATCGCCTACGAAAAAGTAGCGAAAGTGGAATCTTCCGATACGGGCATTTTGCTGGCGCGTTTATTTGAATTGGCCAGTGCGTATGAATATTTCCGTCAGAGCGATCAGGGAATCAAAACCCTAGCCCCTTTTGCCGAGAAATTGGTCAATACACCGTTTAAAACGAAAGACGAAAAAGAATTTTTAGCAGTTGCCTTTTTAGGCGACAACGGAGAAAAATTAACAAACAGTGAAAGTTTACAGGACCAATTTGCCAAAGAGATCGGTTTGGAAGCCGGTGATAAGGAAAAGGTACTGGCAGCCGCAATACAGCTGATAAATTGGGGAAAACACGTTTTGGAGGATTCCGGTTCCGTGGCGGAAGAACAACAGGAAACTCCGGTGGATTTTTCCGCGGACGATTCCTTTAGAACCGTTTCCCAGTCGTTAAGTTCTTTCCGTGCCACCGCCAGATGGATGACGTCGGAAAATACAGCCGCCGTTGTCAATAAACTGTCGGAGTTGGCAGACGTGGTGTTTGAACAATATGCGAAAAATCCGGACAACAAAGCAGAATTTACCGCCAAAGACTCCGCGGCCTTTGAAGCCATTAAAGTGAAACTGAACGAACCTTTCCCTGTAGGGTGGCAGCAGACAACTGTTACGATCCGCGGTTACTTGGAACGGAATAAACAGGTTATTCTGGAAGGAAAGACAAGCGAAGAAGATATAGAGAAAGCCAAGGCGGATTTACAAAAGCTGGAAACGTTTATCACCGCATTGTCAGATGAATAATTTAAAAGGACCTATCTCAAAGATAGGTCCTTTGCTCCTTGTGGAACGCGTATAATTTTATTACACTAATAGTAGGAGGAAGTTTTATTTTAAGGAGAATCGTATGAAAAAAATCGTTGCTTTACTCGCAGTATCGCTGGCCGTTTCGCCCGTTTTTGCCCAAACATCGGGCCGTCAAGTCCCTCTGAATCAACAAACGTTACAGGACAGCGGTGACATGTCTACTTTTTTTGGAAAGAACCCTTTAAACGATAAGAAGAAGGCAAGGGAATTTTCCGAACGGATCCGCTCGAGGATGACAACGGAAAAAACGCCGTTTAGCGAAGTAAAAGGTACGTTGGATTCCTTCCGCAACCTTCGCGAACAAGAAAAAGAAGAAAATGCCGGCCATGTTTTACAAGGCATTTTGACGATTGCGGATGCGGTGTTTGAACAATACGCGAAAAATCCGGACAACAAAGCAGAGTTTACTGCCAAAGACCCCGCGGCCTTTGAAATCATTAAAAAGGAAATCAACAAGCCGGTAAAAGTGGGCTGGCAGAAAAAAAGAATTTCCATCCGGGAATATATTAACAATCATACGTCGGTAATATACAGTTGGACTTCTGTGGCGGAACAAAACGAAATATTTGAGTTTGCCCGCATTTTGGAATAAAACGTTACCGGTACTGTTATTTTAAACGCAAGTAAAAACCCGCCGAGAAGGCGGGTTTTTGGGTATCAAAAAAGGACTGTATGAACAGTCCTTTGAGGTAAAACAATTTGAGTAGGTAAAATCTATAATTCTTCGTGCATCACTTTCAGCGCGGCCTTTTCCTTGGCAACCGGCAGACACTCTTGTACGCGGTAATTTTCATTTTCCGCTAAAGCGCCCGTAGCGGCAATATCTTCGTCCGTCAGCACTTCCTTATCGTATGTGGTGCGAAACTCGTACGTAAGGCCGCTTTTGCGGATTAAATCAATAGAGTTTTTAATGATGGCAGAATTGATATCCTTGCCGGTAATCAGGGAATATTTTTCCAGCGGGGCCTTTAGGTCCATGGCGATAAAATCAACCAGTTTTTCGTTGATTAACCGCTCCAGTACGTCCGGGCGGGTGCCGTTGGTATCCAATTTCGTTTTGTAACCCATTTTTTTGAGATCGGCTAAAAAACGGGGCAAATCTTCATGAAGGGTGGGTTCTCCTCCCGATACGACAACCCCTTCCAAAGTGCCTTGGCGGCGTTTTAAGAAAGTGTATATTTCCTCCTCGGGCACAGGTTCGGTAAAAAGATGGGGATAAACAAGTTCCGGATTATGACAATAACGGCAACGGAAGTTACAACCCTGCGTAAAAACGATTGCCGCCGGACAACCCGGAAAATCAATCAACGTAAATTTGACAAGTCCGCCAAACTTCATACCAAACCCGTAGGCCGAAAGGAAAAATTATTTACCGCAACCGCAGTCGCTGCAGCAGCCTTCTACTTTCATGTTTTTGCGCATTTCAAATTCTTCTTTTTTACCTTTGTTCCAGTTTTGTACCGGGCGCAAATAACCGACTACGCGGGAATAAACTTCACATTTAGAACCTTGTACTTCGCTCATTTCCTTCTTAAGATCGGTAATTTTGTTTTCTACGGCTTGTTTTTCTTGGGCTGTCATACTAATTTCTCCTATTACTTACATACTTCTCGGTTGAGGCGCAGGTCCGTGACAACCTGCTTTGTTATTATGGCACTTAAAAGGCCACAATTCAACTGCTTTTTTGGGTGAGCCGAAACTAACCTAAAAAAGGTAATCCGTGAAGAACTATTTGCTATATAACTGTTCTTCCAAAAGTTTAATTTTATG
>Ga0310690_10003395_pt1 | contig 23950 bp, 9 predicted proteins | sample AusTroGonzalo_MG_2_FD_207661 | JGI IMG/M metagenome (GOLD analysis project Ga0310690, IMG submission 207661) | Bovine rumen microbial communities from tropical cattle in Woodstock, Queensland, Australia - Gonzalo_04 (v2) (version 2) | ecosystem: Host-associated > Mammals > Digestive system >... | reverse complement strand
CCCGGAATAATCAACCTTAAACAGATATGTACCTGCTATCGTCGGAGTAAACTTCAGGTTATTGGCATTGTCATTTCCTGAATAAACATTTTTAGTGTCAGTTGCAGTCCATGTTAAAAATGTTCCTCCGGTACTATAGCCGTACCAAATATCTGAACTTGCACCGTTGTCGTCAACAACTTTGAACTCATATGTTCCAGATGGATCGGAAACAATCGCACTTCCATAAACAGCGCTTTCAGTAGAATGTCCCGTCTCTTTCTGCATCATAGAGGTAGAATTTACATTCCACCCGTCGGGGAATGTAACTTTGCTGGTAACATTTCCACCCACCAAGTGCCATCTACTACTCAAATCCTCCTCATAATTTGCCACAACGCTTGCTGCTGCAGCATCTCCATTCGAACGAATAGTGATAGTCGTCGCCGTTTCTGCGCCTCCATCAGTGCGTGTGCAATTTGTCAAGGTCCAACCGGTAAACGTATAACCCGTTCCGGCCGATGTGGCTGTAATGCTTCTTGTGGTAGAATAGCCTACGGTCGTAGCCGAACCGGATACGGTCGGCGCAGCATAACTCGGATTACCTGCATCATAGTGGTTGGAGGTTGACAGGGTGGACATCTTTTCTGTCCATTGAGCATGTAATGTTAATGCCGAACCGGTGTGATCCCATTTTTTGTCGGAAGTTGTATATCCAGAAACAGATGCTGGTAATGATTTGTCGGCATTAATAATCTTTGTGCCGCTACTTTCGGCTGTATAATAGCCGTTCAGCGTATGCCCGGTGCGTGTTGCTACAGTAAAGGATGGCAGTGCTGAACCATGTGTTGCGGTTACAGACGTGGAACCGCTGCCCTCATGCAAATCAAGGGTGATTTCCGTCTGCATTATTACAAACTTAACATAAACGGTTGTATTTGCTGATATGGTGGTGGCATATGTTGTACTTGTACCGGCACCTGCAATTGCAGATGTACAACTTGCATTGCTATACCAACCTGCCACTTTGTAGTGAGCATTAGGAGTTGCAGTAAAGGTTACTCCCGTACCGCTCTCTACTGAACTGCCAGATGATATGGCTGATGATGTCAAGGTGTTTACTGCAGAAACAGAACCATAAGAGGTATAACTTGTTCCTACTGCATAAGTGACTGAGTAAGTTACAGGATTGTATGTCCACTGCGCATGCAATTCTACATCATCATCGTAAATCCATTCACTACTTGAATTGGTGTAACTGCCTGCACTGGCTACTAATGTTCCGTTGGCATTGATAACTTTAGTGCCGCCCGAAGTGGCGGTAAAATATCCGTTAAGGTCATAACTCGGTCGTGAACTGCCACTAACAGACGAAAGTGAAGAACTATTATACGTAGCTGTCGCCGAACCGTCTGAACCGCCATTACCATCCAAAGTAATGGCATAGGTCTTCGCTGTAAAGCCCGCTGTGATGGTCGCTCCGGTGTTTGTCGCCTTAATGGTAGTAGATGCATTAGATGCATTGCCAATCGTCACTGAGCTGGTATTTGACCCGGATTTGGTCCAACCGCTGAAATTGTAACCGGTGCTTGGCGTTGCTACCAATGTTTTGGTTGTTATATGATTAACGTTTGCAGTGCTACCGGAAGAAACAGTTGCTCCACCAACTGCAATCGTACCATGGCCATTATGAGAGAATGTCAAAGAATATTGCGTTTCTTTGAAACGTGCAGTAATGGTTTTTGCTTCAGTTGCGTTATATGTATAGGACGTGGAGGTGGACTTTTGTGTACTACCATCATACCAACCGACAAATTCGTAACCTGTGGCTACACTACTGACAGAGTATGTAACTACAGCTGATTGTGCAGCTGTACATGATGTACTCGAAGAGCCGGAAGCAATTGTTCCTGAACTTGCAGCGGAAGCCGTATAAGAGGTGAGCTTGTACGATGATACTTTAACTGTTGCAATTGCTGCTGTTGAAGCCGAATAAGAACTTCCTCCATCGGTGGAAAGTGTTTGGTTAAGCGTTTGGGTGTAGTTCAATCCTGAATAACTAGTAGTCGTTTTATTGGTCAACGAGGCTCCGTTACTGGTGCCTGATGAGATAAAAGTGTATTTGCTTGACCCCACATTTGTTGTCTGCTTTGCAGAATAACCACTAACATAATCCTTTCTGTGTGTCGGACTGTTTCCTTCATTTCCCCAACTAGATGCACCAGAAACAAAATAGAATTCTGAGTATCCTCCCCATGAGAAACTCGTGAGGTAATACAAATTTGTGTTGGTAATCCTTGTCATGTTATACACGCTGGAATATGAACTATGACCAATCATAAGTTGAACATCACTCCAGTTAGATTTTGTGTTGTCATAGGTGATAGTAGCGCTTGATGCGTCCGCACCCCACATCTCGCCAGCACCGAGTGTCAGCACCATCAGCAGCATTGCCACGTACCGCCATACTCGGGATGTTGTCGGGGTGTTGTCGAGCCATTGTCGGGCCGTTATCGGGACAATCCTAGACAATACTCGGACCATTGTCGGACCATTCTCGGACCATTCTCGGTCCATTGTCGGTCCATTGTCGGGAGTGATCGCTCCGCCCCCTTGTGCTTTCGGGGCTTTTTGTGCTTTCGGGGCTTTCTCTTCTCCCCGCACTCCGTTCATCAAGGTTTTAGTTAATAAGTTAACGTTTTTCATTGTATTTGTGTTTTATTTGTTATTTTCGTTTGTTGTGTTCTTTCGCTTCTATTTAGCTGACTAGTTGTCGTAGCCTCTAGCATACTAGTCGTCTAGCTGACTAGTTTTCGGCTGAGTAGTTGATTAGTTGGTTAATACCCTCTCACTTTTCTTCTTGCGGCGGACATCTTTTCTTTCAGGCCTCCTTCTTCCAGGAAGGATTTTTCTACAATCTGCAGGTAGGTTAACAGTCCCCTGTCTGCTTGATGGATGAGCGTCAGCGCCACGTTGCAGAACTCCTCTATCGTCCAGCGCTCGTAATATGGCTGATAGTTTTTCAAGTCATGGTGCCTGTAGCAGTATTGCACCATTTTCTCATACCGCGGATGACCTTTCTCCCATTTCTCCAGTCTTCTGGACCGCAGTTGGTCTTCGTAATCCTCCAAGAGCTCCATCAGACTTCCCCGTGCCGTGTTTAGCAACTTGATTTCCATCTCCTTGCTGGTCATGCCGTCGGCTTTTCCTTCAACCACATTTTGTTTCCCGCTTCTGGCCGCTTGTTCCATCTGGTCTTTTGTGCGGTCGCCACGATACAGATTATGCTCTTGATACCAGTAGGTCATGTCGTATAGGATGGTTGCCTTCTTGTAGAACAGCAGCTGCCTATAGTCCCCCGGGTACTGCAAAAATCCGTTCTCGTTAAGTGGGGTCATTTTATTCGTTTGTTTATTATTGTTTGTTTCTGGTTTTCTAGCTGACTAGTCGTCTAGTTGACTAGTTATCGTAGTCTCTTGCTTACTAGTTGTCTAGTCGTCTAGTTGACTAGGTCTCGTAGTCTCTAGCATACTAGTTGTCTAGTTGTCTAGTTGGCTAATTGTTTCTCTCGCGTATATACGCATACACCTACATTACGCCCGAAAAAAGTCGGGCGCAAAGTTACAAAAAAAAAATGACATTTGCAAAGCGAAGGGCTGAAAATTCTGCAAAATTGTGCATTTTTTGTCGTTTTTTCGCAAAAATCGCAGATTTTGGACCTATTCTTAATAAGAAAAATATAGTTTTTTTTGTCAATTCTCCTACATGTCTATTTGTCTATTTGACTATACTACTGATGCGTTAACTTTTGTTACTTATCCTTTATGTCGCATATATTCCGCCATTTGCGAGCGCATTTTGATTTTTCGATTTGACGGCAATTATATTTATGTTTATTGCTGATTATTGTTTTTATCTCGAAGAGAAGGAATGTTTGTACAAATGAGTTATGTCAAATATATTTGTAAATAAGTCAGTTGTACAAAGATTCCATGGTGCGCAGCACATAAAATCAATAATCAGTGTTTATATAGGTTTATTTTCTTAAAGTTATCACATCAGCGCTAATTTGACTAAATTTCATACTCACCGGTTTTCTGTCTGACTAGTCGTCTATCCGTCAGATAGGCAGGTGAAATCACAAAAAAAAGTCCCCAACTGGAGACTTTTTTCGTGTTGCTCAACCAGGACTCGAACCCAGACAGACAGAACCAGAATCTGTAGTGCTACCATTACACCATTGAGCAATGTGTGACTGCTTTTTCGCAAAAGCGGATGCAAAAGTACAACATTTTTCTGATATATGCAAATATTTTTCAAAAAAAAGTGAAGAAATGCGCTTTTTATATATATTTTATAAGGTATATGTTCACTTTTGTGCTTTTTTATTTGCAAAAGTGGTATTTTTTTTGTAATTTTGTGCTCCGGTATTTTGCAACGGCCAAATGCCGCAACTGTAGCTAATGGATATCATCGCCCAAATACGTCAGACGATTGCTGAGGAGTTCCGTCAGTACGAGACCCTGTACGAGCAGACCATGCGTTCCGAGAACGTCCTGCTTGACCAGGTGCTCCGCTATATCAGCGCCAAGCGCGGCAAACAGCTGCGCCCGACACTCGTTCTGCTCTCCGCCAGGCTCTGCCGCAGCGTGAGCGACAAGTCCGTGCGTACCGCCGTTGCGCTGGAGATGCTCCATAACGCCACGCTCGTCCATGACGATGTGGTGGACGCCTCGGCCATGCGCCACGGCGTGCCGTCCGTGCAGGAGCGCTGGTCCAACAAGGTCGCGGTGCTTGTCGGCGACTGGATGCTGGCTAAGATGATCGGCATGGTCGGCGAAGTCCGGAACGCACAGATCCTGGCTATCGTCTCCGAGATGGCGCGCGCCCTCTCGTCCGGCGAGCTCATCCAGCTGCATGCCGACGGCTCGATGTGGATCAGCGAGGAGCAGTACTTCAATATTATCGGCAAGAAGACCGCCGAACTCTTTGCCGCCTGCACCGAGGCCGGAGCGGTCTCCGCAGGTGCCACCTGCCGCCAGCAGACCGCCATGCGCACGTACGGCTACGAGCTCGGACTCGTCTTCCAGCTCAAGGACGACGTGCTCGACTACTCCGACAGCGAGGAACTGGGCAAACCCACTATGGGCGACATACGTGACGGCAAGGCCACACTCCCGCTGCTCATCGCCCTGCAGCGCGCACCGAAAGACGAGGCGGCGCACATTCGCGAGATAGCCGAGGAACTCAGCCGCCAGCAGCGTTCGCTCTCCGCACAGACACAGAGCGGCATAGAGCAGGATATCAAGAACTTCGTCATGCGCTACGACGGCGTCCGTTATGCCTACCAGCTCATGCGCACCCACCGCAACAAAGCCGAAGAGGCGCTGCGTGTCTTCCATGACTGCGACACCAAGCAGGCCCTGCTCGCCTTGCTGGATTATATCATCAGCAGACTGTATTAGATCCGGTCAACTAGACGTCTAGTCAACTAGAAGACTAGTAGAAAACATACGAACAGAAAAACACACTCACCATATGATACAATCAATGACCGGCTACGGCAAAGCCGAAAGCAAACTGGATACCAAACGACTCGTGGTCGAAATCAAGAGCCTGAACTCCAAGCAGATGGATATGAGCATCCGCCTCTCACCGGCGTTCCGTAGTCAGGAACTCGCCGTACGCACCATGCTCGGCAAACAGCTTGAGCGCGGCAAGGTGGATGTCGCTATTTACACCGAGGAACTCACAGACCAGGCTTCCGGATGTACGTTCACGCCCGTCAACCGTGCGGCGTACGCTTTCCACTTGAACGAACTGCGTGAACTCTGTCCCGAACTCACCGACGGCGAACGCGCACTGGCTGTGCTCCGTATGCCCGATGTCGTCAAGTCCGACGAACCCCAGGCCGTCAGCGACGAGCAGTGGCAGGTCGTCGAGCAGGCGATAGCCGAAGCGGTCAAGCATTTCATCGCGTTCCGTACGCAGGAAGGTGCCGCGCTCGAGGCGATGTTCACGGAGAAACTCGACGCCATCAGCAGCCTGCTGGCGGAGGTCGAGCCTTTTGAGAAAGGACGCGTGGAGCGTATCCGCCAGCATCTGTTGTCCGGACTGGACAAACTTGCCGAGGAGACGCGCACCCAGATTGACAGCAACCGCCTGGAGCAGGAACTGATCTTCTATCTCGAGAAACTGGATATAACCGAAGAGAAGGTCCGCCTCACCAACCACATCCGCTATTTCCGCGAGGTGATGGCTGACGGCGAAGGCGCCGGCGTGGGCAAGAAACTCGGATTTATCGCCCAGGAGATGGGACGCGAGATCAATACCCTCGGCAGCAAGAGCAACCAGAGCGAGATGCAGATCATCGTTGTCAAGATGAAGGACCTGCTCGAGCAGATCAAGGAACAGGTCCTCAATGTCCTGTAGCATCAGCAGTCCTTGCTCTTTCTGCGATAGCGGTCTTATATCTAAATATATACTATGCAAAACGTCATTTCTGTCATCGGTGGGGCTAACGTGGACATGTCCGCCACATTGTTCGACAGCTTCATAGCTGCCGACTCCAATCCCGGCAAGGTGGAAATCAGTTACGGAGGCGTGGCCCGTAACATCGCCCATAACCTCGCGCTGCTCGGCAACCGCGTGCAGTTGTTCACGGCTTTTGGCGGTGACCTGTTCGGTCGCCTCCTCGAGGACCACTGCAAGCAGCAGGGACTGGATATCCGCTTGTCGGCAGGTGTGGACAACGCCCGCAGCGGAACGTACCTGTGCATCAATAACCACGGCGGCGAGATGATTGCAGCCGTGGCGGATACGGAGATCATCAGCGTTATCACGCCCGAATGGCTCGAGAAACGCATAGGCGACATCAACCTCTCGGATTTTGTCGTGGCGGATACGAACATCAGCGAGGCGGCTATACGCTACCTTATGGAGACCGTCACTGTGCCTTTGCTCATTGACGGTGTCAGCACAACCAAGGCGCACCGCGTGGTCAACGCCCTGAGCAAGAGCAAACTGCCGTACCTGCATTCCCTCAAACTGAACCTCAAGGAGGCAATGGCGGTGACCAACGAGGCGAACTACGCACTGGCTGCCCAAAAACTGATTGACCTCGGCGTGGCGCATATTTATATCACCCTCGGCAGCGAAGGCGTCTATTGCCGCAATGCGGCCGAAGAGTGGCTCTATCCGGCTCTGCCTGCCACCGAGGTGGTCAACACCAACGGCGCAGGTGACGCTTTCCTCGCAGGCGTGGTCTATGCGCTCGGCAAGGGCCTGGCCTTCCCGCAGACCGCACAATACGGACTCATGGCGGCGCGCGCCACACTCATGAGCCCCAAAGCAGTTAATCCCGACATAGCGAATATACTTTTATAAAAATCTTGAAATCTTGAAATCTTGAAATCTTGAAATCTTGAAATAATCGTGCCCTTTAGGGCTAAGAAATCTTGCACGGCTTTAGCCGATCGTTCGAGCAAAGCGAGATAAGAAATCTTGAAATCTTGAAATCTTGAAATCTTGAAATCTTGAAATCATCAAATCATCAAATGACAAATAAATATTTATCCGTATCGCCCGAAGTGGCGAAAGCACTGAGCGAGGGCAAGCCAGTCGTTGCCCTGGAGTCAACAATCATTAGCCACGGCATGCCGTATCCGCAGAACGTGGAGACCGCCCTCAAGGTGGAGCAGACCATCCGCGACAACGGTGCCGTACCTGCAACCATCGCCGTCATCGGTGGCAAACTGAAAGCCGGCTGCACGCCCGAGGAGATCGAGTACCTCGGCAAGAAAGGCCAGGCGGTCATCAAGGCCTCGCGTCGTGACCTGCCCGTACTCATCGCACGCGGTGAGGATGGCGCCACCACCGTCACCACTACCATGATTATCGCCGCTATGGCGGGTATCAAGGTGTTCGCCACCGGCGGTATAGGCGGCGTGCACCGCGGTGCACAGCAGACCTTCGATATCTCCGCCGACCTCGAGGAACTGGCGCAGACGCCCGTCATGGTTATCTGTGCCGGTGCCAAATCCATCCTGGACCTCGGACTGACACTCGAGTACCTGGAGACCAAGGGCGTGCCGGTCATCGGCTACGGTACCGACGAACTGCCGGCGTTCTACACACGCCACAGCGGCTTTGGCGTGGACTACCGGATTGATACACCCGAGGAACTGGCTGCGGCGTTCCGCGCCAAGCTGGACTGCGGACTCAAGGGAGGCATGCTGGTCACCAATCCCATCCCCGAGGAGTACTCCATGCCGGCGGATGTCATCAACAAGGCCATCGACCAGGCGCTGCGCGAGGCGGACGAACAGGGCGTTCACGGCAAGCAGTGCACACCGTTCCTGCTGGCGCGTGTCAAGGACCTCACCGGCGGCGAGAGCCTCGCGTCGAACATCCAGCTCGTGCTCAACAACGCACGGCTGGCGGCACGCACGGCTGCTGCTTTGGCGAAGTAACGACGGCTGAAAGGTGCGCTCCGGAAATTTTGTCAAAAAACAGAAGCATCAGGATGCCCAAAATCCGGCATTTTGAAAAAAAAATGTCTTTTACGCACAAAAAAAATAAAAAAATGTGGAATAATTTGCATTTTTCATATTATTTTAGTATATTTGCAGCGTAATTCGTGCTTATGCGAAAAATCAGGTACCGATACATCTAAAAATTAAATCTATATGCAACTGAAAAAATCACCAAGAGTCAGCTTGGAAGACAAGAAACTAACCTATGTGCTCATAGGTCTCGCTTTCGTGCTGAGCATCTGTTATGTCGCCCTTGAGTGGACCGAGAAGGAGGTCACCAAGTATGAGGTGGCGGATTTGGACATGAGCTTCGAGGAAGAAGTGGAGATCCAGCAAACATCACAGGATGTTACACCTCCGCCCCCACCGCCACAAATTCAGGAAGTGGAAGTGCTGAATGTCGTTGAGGACGAGAAAGAGGTGGAAGACATCGACATCAAGACCGAGGACGACAGCGAAGCAGAGGTTGTTATCGCTGCACCGGTAGAAACGCCGGTGGAAGAGGAGGAAGAGGAAGTCGTCTTCGTGGTTGTGGAGAAGATGCCTGAGTTCCCCGGTGGCCAGCAAGCCCTCTTCAAGTATTTGAGCGAGAACGTGAAGTATCCCGTTATTGCGCAGGAGAACGGTATTCAGGGCCGTGTGATTTGCCAGTTCGTGGTGAACAAGGACGGTTCGATTGTTGACGTTGAGGTCGTTCGTTCAGGCGGTGACGCTTCGTTGGACAAGGAGGCCGTTCGCGTCATCAAGTCCATGCCGAAGTGGAAAGCCGGTCAGCAGCGTGGCAAACCCGTGCGCGTGAAATATACCGTACCGGTTAGCTTCCGTCTGCAATAAGCCGTTAGCCTTTAGCCATTAGCCGTTGGCTGCCAATGGCCAAAAGCCAAAAGCCAATGGCCTCAAACCTGAGGTTTGTTAGACAAAGAGATAACATATTGCAAGAATGTCGGCTCGCGTAGGGCTGACATTCTGCGTAAGGAGCTGGGCGTGGATACTGCCGCCGAGCTCCTTGAAGTTTATCCCTACAAGTACATCGACCGCTCGCGCTTCTACTTCATCCACGAGATAGAGGACGAGGACACGTTCGTCCAGATCAAAGGCGAGATACTGGAGTTCCACACCATGGGCATCGGCCGTGCACAGCGTATGTCCGCCATGTTCAGCGACGGACAGTCGCAGATTGAGCTCGTCTGGTTCAAGGGCATTCAGTACCTCAAGCTCCAGACCGGCGTGCCTTACCTGCTGTTCGGCAAACCCTCGCGCTACAACCGCACATACAATTTCGTTCATCCCGAACTGACGCCCATGGCAAAGGTCACACCGCAGATGGTCAGCGGACTGGAGCCCCACTACAGCACCACCGAGCGGATGAAGAACAGCGGACTGAACTCCAAGGCCATGCGGACCATCATCGCCGGACTGATGCCTGATGTGGACCGCGGACTGCCCGAGACCCTTCAGGCAGATATCCTCCAGCGCTACCATCTGATGAACCGCACCGAGGCGATGCATCAGGTACATTTTCCCAAGGACACGCGCTCGATGCAGAAGGCGCGCGAACGCCTGAAGTTCGAGGAACTGTTCTACAACCAGTTGTCCATCCTCAGCCGTGCATCCGCACGCAGGCAGCACACCGACGGGTTCGTCATACCTGTTGTGGGCAGGCATTTCAACTATTTCTACAAGAACCTTCTGCCTTTCCCTCTGACCAACGCCCAGAAACGTGTCATCCGTGAGATACACGCCGACATGAAGTCCGGCAAGCAGATGAACCGTCTCCTGCAGGGCGATGTGGGCTCCGGCAAGACACTGGTGGCACTCATGTGCGCCCTGCTGGTCATCGACAACGGCTATCAGGCGTGTATAATGGCGCCTACCGAGATCCTCGCCAACCAGCATCTGGCCACTTTGCAGCACCTGCTCCGGGGCTCCGATGTACGGGTGGCGCTGCTCACAGGCTCCACTACCAAGAAACAGCGCGCCGAACTGCTGCCCGCACTTGAGCGGGGCGAGATAGACTTATTAATAGGTACGCACGCGTTAATAGAGGACACCGTCCAGTTCGCCAATGTCGGACTGGTCATTGTGGACGAGCAGCACCGTTTCGGTGTGGCGCAGCGCGCCAAGCTCTGGGCGAAGAACATCCGTCCGCCGCATGTGCTCGTCATGACAGCCACGCCTATCCCGCGTACGCTGGCGATGACCGTTTATGGCGACCTGCAGGTCTCCGTCATCGACGAACTGCCGCCGGGACGCAAACCTATTCAGACCTACCATTACTCCAACCTCCGCCGCAAGTCCATCAACGAGTTCATCACCAAGCAGGTCGGCCTCGGCAGGCAGATCTACGTGGTCTATCCGCTTATTCAGGAGAATGAGGAACTGGATCTCGCCGACCTGGAGAACGGCTACAACACGCTGGTGCAGACCTTCCCGCAGTTCCGCATATCAATGGTGCACGGCAAGATGAAGTCCGCCGATAAGGACCTGCAGATGCAGCGTTTTGTCAATGGCGAGACGCAGATACTTGTAGCCACCACGGTTATTGAGGTAGGCGTGAATGTGCCCAACGCCTCGGTAATGATCATCGAGGACGCCCAGCGCTTCGGGCTCAGCCAGTTGCACCAGCTGCGCGGAAGGGTAGGGCGCGGTGCCGACCAGAGCTACTGTATTCTGCTCACGCCGCCGCAGATGTCCGCGGAGACGCGTCAGCGCATGGACATCATGACTGCCACCAACGACGGTTTCCGCATCGCCGAGGCGGACCTCAAGCTCCGCGGTCCGGGTGACTTGGACGGCACGATGCAGTCCGGCATGGCGCTGGACTTCAAGATTGCCAATCTTGCCACCGACGGCCAGGTGCTCCAGCTCGCCCGCGAGGCGGCTAACAGCGTCCTTGACGACGATCCCACACTCTCCACCGGCTACACCCAGATCTACCGCGACAACCTCGCCAGGTTCCGCTCCGCCGTAGTCGAGTACCGGGAGATATCGTAGAAACTAGTCGTCTAGTTGTCTAGTCATCTAGTCGTCTAGTTGTCTGGTTGACTAGTTGTCTAGTCGTCTAGTATTCAATAGATAAAAATTTGAAAGTAATGAAAATACAACATTTATTCCTTATGGCATCCCTTGCTGTGCTACTCACAGGCTGCGCACAGAAGCAGCAGACCGACGACAAACAACCCGTCACCAAACCGCAGATCACCCTTCAGGGCGACCGTCTCACTCCCGAAGCCCTCTGGGCAATGGGACGCATCGGCTCCGTCAAGTCGGATATCGAAACGGGACTCATAGCCTATACCGTCAGTTACTACAGCGTCCCGGAGAATCGCTCGACCTCATGGATCCGCATCTGCAATCCGTTTGTGCCCTCCGAACAAAATGACCAAATGGTAAATGACCAAATGGTAAATGTTGTTGATGAGTTCGTCGGCGTTGAGCCCGCATGGTTCGGCAACAGCGGCTGCCTCGCCTATCTCAAGGGCGGCAAGCTCTACCTCCGCCGCGACAGGGAAGAGGTCGAGGTGCAAGGTGCCGAGGACGTGGAAGGTTTCCTGCTCTCGCCCATGCGCGACAAGGTCATTCTTATCAAGCAGGTGAAGACCGTGCAGACCACTGCCGACCGCTATCCCGACCTGCCGCTGGCAAGCGGGCACGTCCACGACGACCTTATGTACAAGCACTGGGACGAGTGGACGCAATCCGCGCCGCAACCCTTTGTCTGTGATCTCGAACTCACCTACTACGGCGAAGGCGAACGCATCAAATCCGCCAGACTCGGTGCCTGCACGAACCTGCTGGAGGGCACGCCCTACGAATGCCCGATGCTGCCGTTCGGAGGCATAGAGCAACTGGCGTGGCATCCCGACAACAGGCAGATTGCATATACCTGCCGCAAAAAGTCCGGACTGGAGTATGCCGTATCGACCAACTCCAACATCTACCTCTATAATCTGGAGACCGGCGAGACGAAGAACCTTACCGAAGGTAATGACGGCTACGACACCAACCCCGCTTTCTCGCCTGACGGCACAAAGATTGCCTGGCAGTCCATGGCGCGCGACGGCTACGAGAGCGACCAGAACCGACTGATGGTCATGGATTTAGCCACCGGCGAAAAAACCTTCCTCAGCAAGGCTTTCGACAGCAATGTGGACGAGTACGCCTGGTTTGATGACAACGCTTTGGTCTTCACCGGCGTGTGGCACGCTACGGTGCAGCTCTACCATATTACGCTTGACGGCGCAATCTCCGTGCTCACGCAAGGCCAGTACGACCATGTGCTCGGCGACGTGTGCGACAACCGCATTTATCTGCTCCGTCACTCCATGGTGGAGGCGAACGAACTCTTCTGCCTTGAGCTGTCACGCCCCGAAACACCCGCTGTCCCTGTTGGGCGCGAAGCCATGCATGGCGTGCCGTCCGTCGCATCATTCACCCAGCTCACCTTTGAGAACAAGAACATCTACGACCAGCTCGCCTACGCCACTGTCGTCCCGCGCTGGCAGAAAACCACCGACGGCAAGGAGATGCTGACTTGGATCATTTTGCCTCCGCACTTCGACCCGAACAAGAAGTACCCGGCACTCCTCTACTGCGAAGGCGGACCGCAGTCGCCTGTCAGCCAGTTCTGGTCGTTCCGCTGGAACTTCTCTATCATGGCAGCCCATGATTATGTGATCGTTGCGCCCAACCGCCGCGGCCTGCCGGGCTTCGGTATGGCTTGGAACGAACAGATCAGCGGCGACTACGGCGGACAGTGCATGAAGGACTACTTCACCGCTATCGACGAGGCGTGCGCCAACCTGCCGTACATCGACAAGGACCGTCTGGGCTGTGTCGGTGCGTCGTTCGGCGGATTCAGCGTATATTGGATAGCCGGCCACCACGACAAGCGCTTCAAGGCGTTCATCGCCCATGATGGTATATTCAACCTCGAGATGCAGTACCTCGAGACCGAGGAGAAGTGGTTCGCCAACTGGGATATGGGAGGCGCCTATTGGGATAAAAACAACAAGATAGCCCAGCGCACCTTCGCCAACTCGCCGCACAAGTTCGTTGACAAGTGGGACACGCCCATCCTCTGCATCCATGGCGAACGCGACTACCGCATTCTGGCCAATCAGGCCATGGCTGCCTTCGATGCCGCCAAGATGCAGGGTGTGCCTGCCGAACTCCTCATCTTCCCTGACGAGAACCACTGGGTACTCAAACCCCAGAACGGCATCCTCTGGCAGCGCACGTTCTACCACTGGCTCCACCGCTGGATCGGCGGCATCGATGAGTGATGACGGCGCCTTTCCGCCATCGCATCGTGCTCAATCCCTGTATTCATCGGGCTTGCATCGGGATAATATTAGGCTATTAACACGTGATTAACATGTGATTAACATGTGATTCGGTTTCCTGCCGGGCAATCACCTCGTTTAATGTTCAATAAGAGTGGCATTTGCACTATTTCTGAGAAAAAAAGTCGGAAATATTTGCAAATGTCATTTTTTTTTCGTAAATTTGCAGCGATTATGTGTGCCTGTGCGTATATGTGGCGCGTATGTGCACACGTAACTCGCGCATTATCAGCGCGTACTATGCCTATGCATGTGCGTTATGCACGTGTTGGCGGTGTAGTGCTGATAGGCGTGTTAAGGTGTGAAATTTATAAATTGTACGAGATATGAATCGTTTGCAATCATTGAGAACGAAATTAACCAAAGTATTAACTATTATTCCTGCAGCGTTGCTGCTCGGTCTTGGCGCCGTGGGGACGCTCGCGCCGCAGCAGGCCTATGCCGCGTCGTCATCCGTGCCGGAGTATATTCCTTCGACGGGTACGGACTTCTGGCTGACGTACATGTACAACTATGACCGGAATAATTCTGACGTTCGTCTGAAATTGTACGCTATCCCTGAGGCCGCAACGACAATCAAGGTGTTTGATGCTGATGGAAATCTATTGACGAGTGAGTCCGTAGCGGCTGACGCTGAGTTTGTCTATGAAGTTCCTCGTGCCAAGGCATACACAACCACGTCGGGCGAGAAGAGCAAGACGGGCATTCATGTGACATCAACGGATGCGAATATAGCCTTGTATGCTTCCGACCAGTATGATAACGGAAGTGACCGCTCGTATGATATGACGCCGGTTGTTGCCAAATATACGAAGGAGAATCCCGATGAATCCACCTTGGGGACAGAGTATGTGGTGCAGACATTCTTCCGCGGCTTGCTCAATAGTGAATTTGCCTTTGTCGCCACTGAAGACGGGACGGATGTGACTGTTCACTTTACCGACTCAGTCAGGATACCATCTTCAGACCCTGGTAAAGATTATGATATATACGAAAAGGGAAGTGTGCATACATTTGAAAACATGAAAGCCGGTGAGGTGTATCAGTTCTGGGGACTAAATGCAGGAAATCCGAATTACTACAACTTATCCGGTACGATTATAACCTCCACCAAGCCGATAGCCGTATTCAATGGAGGCATAAAGAGTACTGTCCCCTACAAACCTGGTGCGAACGGTGATATAACGATGGAGCAGAGTATTCCAGTATCATCGTGGGGCAGGCGATTCGTAGCAATGGAGATGAGTGGTTTCCCTGAACGTGACGAGGAACTGGTGTCGAGTTATGGGCATACGTATTACATTGCTACAGCCATATATCCCGGCACAGAAATCAAGGTAAACGGTGTGACTAAATACACACTCAATGCGGGAGAGTCCACGCCGAATAACGGCACACAGGCTATTCGTTGCAAGTATGATGATAAGCCTTCGTATATAGAGTCCAACAAGCCGATCATCATTTATGGCTACATGTGCAATAACGTGGAAAATGTTTATGGAATAGACGAAGAAGGCGTATCTGAACCGTCGGTTGCACTTATTCCGGATGTGACGAAAGGTGCCAAACGTGTAGCCATGTATTGTCCGTCATCGCCGATGAACACACATTATGCGAATGTGGTCGTCGCCAAAGACAAAGCAAGTAGCATGAAACTGGACGGAGCAAGTGCCGGAGAGTTCACCGAACTGGCAGGCACGCCTTATGCATATGCACGTGTTAACCTCCATTCGGGAGTAAATATCCTGACCAATGATGACGCACCGTTTGTGGCAGTTCAGTATTCTGTTAAGGTCGGCGAGGCACTTTCTGAAACCGGCGCAACAGTCTTCAACCTGGCTCCTGATGCACCCAAATTGTACGTCAACGATGAGCTGATGTCACATGGCGAGAAACGCGACTTCTGTAACAAACACCCGGGTGTGAAGTTCCGTGCGGAGATCGACTACCCCCACGACACCGTTATCTGGGATCTCGGTGAAAATGATAAGGATACAGTAGTAGCTACCACTTCTTCATACGCCACCAAGCATGAGTATGGTAAGACGGTCAATGATGGCGACACGACGCACACCGTGCGCCTCGCTGTGATCCACTACTCCCCGATCAAGAAGATCAGGAGCGTGGACTCTATCCGCGTATCACTCGTCGTGCACCCTGTTTACTACGATACATTACGTATCAAAGTGCCGGCGTGGAAACACTCCTATACATGGGACAGTACAGCCTACAACCCCTTCAAGAGTAAGCGTGCCGAATACCAGAACATGCGCCTCAAACTCGAAGGCGGTGTGGAGCATACGGATAGTATTAATAAGGGTAAGGTCGGAGGTAGAGCGCCTTTGTACACATATAATTGGACGAGCGATTTTGAGGACAAGACCATAAAGGATTCCCTGATATATGAAACGCTCAAGTACGGCTGCGACTCCATCTTCGTGCTCCATCTGGACGTAGTACCGAACGTCGTCGATACGGCTGTTGATACGCTTTGCCAGGGATTTACTCCTGCCGATACGCTCGTTTGGACTGGACATCATTACAAGCAAAACGGCGTGCAGCACAACTTGTCGTGCAACGGCGTGCAGCTCAATACAATTAAGTTGGATGTGGCAGGCGACTTCATCATTCGCGACTCAATGGTTGTCAAGTTCAAGCCGTATGCTGAAGCTAAGTATTATGAGAAGAAAGACTCCATCTGGGTACTCAAACTGCATATCAATCCCAAACCGACTATCACACTTACTGCTCCTGATCCCATCTGCCAGACAGATGACAACGAGGTTAGCGTTGAGTATGTGCCAACAGATACTAAGGAATTCACTTACTGGCTTAAGGATGGCGATGATGTGAAGGCGACCGGAACAATAACGGTAGCAGACACTCCGAGTCCTTTCACGATTTCCGGTTTAAGCGGTTTGGATGCAAAAACATACAAACTCACCGCACAGGCTACATCGGACAAGAGCTGCATAAGTGATATATGCGATCCGGTGGATGTAGTAGTGAATGTCAAGCCGACGCTGACCGATCTGGCGTGGGTGGACGGTAAGTCTGCTTGGTGCTATCCTGCCGACTCGTTTGTGATCAAGTACAATCAGACGAATGCCAAGTACATCCATTATAGGGTGACCAAAGGGGAGAACGAGGTAAGAGACTGGTGGTCAGTGCCATACGAGTCGTCAAAGAAAGACACTATCTTCAGTAAGGAAGTTTCTCCGCTAAAGTATTGGGCGGATGGTGTTTATACGTTGTATGCATTCGCGGAGTCGGATAAGGGTTGTCACAGCGACACCAGCTCAATCGACTTCACCATCAGCAAGCAGCCGAAAATCACGATCACCTCGGTGGATAACGCCTGCGATCAGGATGCTACGACTGAGGTGAAGATCAAGATGGAGGATGGCGCGCGGAAGTACAAGTATCGCTACACCGGCGCTACATCCACTGTTTGGTCGGATCCGGTTAGTGTGGATGCTGATGGCGACTATACGTTCAACCTGAATATCAGTGCGATAAGTGGTCTGACCGCTGAAACGGAGTACACCCTGCACATGGTGGCTAACTCTGCTGATCCGGCAGCTTGCCCGAGTGATACGGTGACTGCAACCTTCAAGGTTTATCCGATGCCGTCGGCTTCGATCACTTCAAAAGCAAGCGATCTAAACAGGTGCGTAATGCCATATGAAGATATTGAGGTTAACTACTCATCTTCGGTTGCTACAACGCAGATCAAGTGGGAACTGACCCGTCCGGGTGGCGCTGCGAAGATAGTTAAGAAAGAGCCAAAAGGCGCATCACTTACTCTGTTGAAGGATGATCTGAAGGCTGCGGGTACATATACGCTGTTAATCGACAGCGTCTGGTCAACGCACTGCGACTCGACCGGACTGAAGAAGAACGGATCGATAACCTTTGAGATATACGACACGGCGCACATCACGCTGAGCGATATATCGCCTGTTTGCGCAGGAGAAGCCGTTGCCAACAACGCTTACACCGCTTCGTCTATCAAGTCGTTCAAGTACTGGGTGGATACAGTAGCCGGGGCAACGCCGACGCGTATAGCCGCAGTTACGGTGAACTCCGATGCGACCTCCGGTTCGATTAATATGGCTGCTACAGCCGGTCTGCCGGCAGGTAGTTATATGTTGCGCGTGCAAGCTACCGCGAATAACACTTGCGGCGAAGCTTCCGTTATCAGCAAGCCGTTCACTATACATCCGATACCGACCATCACTCCGGAGGCTGTGACGATCTCCAACGACAAACTATGCGAGGGAGTGACTGCACTACCGTACCTCACTATTCCCGGTACTGCGGATAGTATAATCGTTGAGGTGAAGAAAGATGGTAACCCGCATTTCGCACCTAAAGCATTCAAGAAACCTGCCAACAACCAAATCTCGCTGGCAGAAATCGGAATGTCAGCACCTGCCGGTTCGTATGCCGTAACGATTACTCCTAAGTCCGGCACCACTCCGGCATGTACAGGTGATCCGTATGCCACGGCTATCGGATTCACGGTATTCAAGTTGCCGACTGTTAAGCTGACTCCAAAGGGAACATTGTGCCAGACGGATGACGATAAACTGACGGTAGAATATACCACCGAAAATGCTGCCAAACGCTTCACCTACGAACTGAAGAAAGGTTCAGAAAGCCGGTCGGGCGAGGTGAATCCGGCATCTGCATCCGGCGAGTTCACCATCGAAGGTCTGAGCACGCTTTCGGCAGGAACATACAAGCTCAAGGCGACTGTCTATTCCGCCAACTGCGAGAATACATCCAGTGAGGTGGATGTAGTCATCAACCCCAAGCCGACCATTACGGCTCTGGCGATGGCTTCGGGTAATACCGGCAAGTGTAAGTCGGATGCCGGTGCGTTCACCGTGACGTATAACCACACTGATGCCAACACTGTTTGCTACAAGGTGATGCGTGTGGATGTCGATCCCGCAACCGAGAAACAGGGTTGGACGGATGCAGCTGTTACTGAAGGCAAGACGTTTGAAATCACCACCACAAGCTGGGAGCCGGGAACCTACTCGGTGGAGGCCTATGTAAAGACCGATGCCGGATGCAAGAGCGCATCGTTTGCCACCAAGCCACAGTTCATCATCCACCCGATGACCACCCTGACGCTTAACCCCGAGGCATTAGACCTCAACACCATCCAGGGCACTCCGTCCATCAGCGTACCTTATACCTCATCCGAGGAACTCAGCAAATATGAGTTCACCTTTGTGAATAAGACGGATGCGAGCATTCATGCTACCCCGGGTACAATCAATAACCCCGGCAAGACCGGCTCTATTGCCATCACTACAGGCGCGCTGCCCGCCGGTGACTACCGCTTGACCGTAAAGGCTACAACCAAGACCGGCGGATGCGAGACCACACAGACACTGGATATCAAGATCTTCTATCCCACAAGCGTAACGATCACCGAACTCAGCAAGACCGAGTTCTGCGAAGGCGAGGATAAGATCCACGTCAAGATTAAGACCAACTACTCCAACCAGTACAAGTTCGAGGTACAGAAAGGCGGTACACGTGTCTATCCGACCACCGAGCCCGCATGGACTGATCTGACCAACGCAACCATTGACGGCACAGAGCGCACGGAGGAGTTTGACCTGACGACCAGCTCGCTGCCTGACGGCTCATGCACGTTGATCGTATCCGTTCGCAACAAGGATGTGACAGGCAGCGAGAAGAGCACCACTCAGGACTTCACCGTCAACCCCAAACCGGTGGTAGTGCTTGCGAAAGACTCAGTATGCCATGGCTATAACCGCACTATTACCTTTGGAGAGGGTACAACGAATGTGGCGAAAGTCACCTACCGCCTGGAGCCTGCTGCTATTGCAGAGACGACTGTCACTATTTCCAACAACCAGTTGCCGCTGGCAACAGCCGAACTGCCTGTAGGTACGTACACCCTGTATGTGAAACCGATATCCGGGAAGGATTGCGAAGGCACAGAGGTGAATGCACAGTTTGCGGTGAACGCGATACCCACAATCAGTGTTGACCAGGCATCCACGGAACAGGTATGCGACGATGGCGCCAAGTTGCGTGTCGCGTACAATGCTTCGTACCCGGGTGCGCGCACGTACACGTGTTCCTTATGGAATGAGGATTACACATCCGAAGTGAAGACCCCCGGTGGCAATATAACAAGTGCAACCGGTACGATTGACATCCCGACAACAACCCTCACGCCCGCTAATTACCACATCGTATTGCAGACTGTCTCCGGCAGCGGTTGCCCCAGCAAGCCGGATACGGCGAACTTCACCATCAAGCGCACTTATCTTGCTCCGCTAGTAACCAATGCGTCGATCTGCCATGGTGAGAAGTTTGACTGGGAGGTAGAGGATTGCAACGGCAAAAAGGTTTATCTGGTAAAAGGCTTGACGGAATCAACCCACCAGTTAGATACGCTCGACTGCGACAACAAGCAATGTAATCCTACCTACGAACTCTACCTCACCGTCTGGCCGGAGTATGCCAAGCAGGATGATCCGGAGACCATCTGTGCGGATAGCACCTTGTCATGGCGTGGTCGGGAAATCACCAAAGCAGGTAAGTATGCGGATACGGTACCCGGCGTAGCACCGAACGGATGCGACTCAATATACAGGATTGATGTTAGTCAGGTTACACCTAAGACGACTATCAGCAGCGAATCAGCATTCTACTGCTACGGCAAGCCGGTGAAATCCAAGTTGGGCAAAGAGTACAAGAATCTGGAGTCCGGTAGTCACGTAATCTGTGATACCCTGCGCGATGAAGGAGGTACCAAATGCGACACCGCATATTATATATTGAACGTAGAGGTCGGCAAGCATTATTACGACTCAGCCAGTGTGTCGTCTTGCGGCAAGTACACGTGGGCGGTCAACGGAGTTACCTACGACCATTCGGGCATCTACCGCAAGGAGTTCACGACCGTTGAAGGTTGCGAGAACGATTCAGTCTTCGTGCTCAACCTGACCGTCAACGAACCGTTTGAGATGAGTGAAGTGTACGACATCCTTGAGACCCAGTTGCCGTATTCGGTACATGGCTACACGTTTACGGAGGCCGGAACGTATGACTGCGCGTTCACGACCAAAGCAGGTTGCGACAGTATCTATCATGTAACCATCAACACCTCGCCGCTGCCACGCGACACGATGGAGGTAACCCGGTGCGACAATCAGCTGCCGTACACATGGGAACGTCTGGGCAAGAACTACGGCGAGTACAGCATCCCGGGCTATCATCAGAAGATGACAGAGGAGAAAGACTCCATCCACGTGCTGCACCTGACTGTGAACAAGACATGGCACAGCACAATGGAGAAGACCGCTTGCGAGTCGTACACATGGCACGGTACAGACTACACCGCTTCGGGAACCTACACCTGGCCGGGTAAAACGTCATGCGACTGCGACAGCGTTGAGGTGCTTAACCTGACTATCGAGCACAACGAAGTGCTTGATCCGGAGGATGTAACAGTCTGCTACGGCGAATACCGCAAAATCGGCGACAAGACGAAGGTGTGGGAGGCCAACGAATCATTTGATGTGACCGAAACCAGGCCTTCTGGCTGTACAACCAAGAAGACCTACAATGTTACCGTTGTATCCCGAGATTTGAAGGCAGCAGAGACGTATTCGTTCTGCGCCGGAACATCCTACGAATGGGTAGTACCTGCCAGCGGACGCACGCTTACTTATACCGCCGGAGGTACGTACTACGATACGATCTTCAACGGCAGCGTAGCGGCTACCAGCGGATGTCCTACTACTATCTCCACGCTGGTACTCAAAGAGAAGCCGTCCTATAAGATTGACGAGCCCGACGTAGAGATCCGCGAAGATCTGCTGCCGTTCACATGGAAGGGGCATAAGGATCATACGGGTCTGAAAGACACCCTGCTCTATGCGGAAGGCCACTACTACGACAATCTGACCTCAGCCGTCAGCGGTTGTGACAGCATCCACCACATCTTCCTGAAGGTGGGCTTCGTAGAGCGTGATACAGACTATGTGCCGCTTCGCGTTTGCGAGAGTGTGGTTTGGGGTAAACATCCGGCCAAGACCTACACGGAGTCCTGTCTGGCATCCGATACCGTTTGGTACAGCAAGGGTGGCAAGATGACGTATGACAGCATCTACTTCCAATACATCGAGGTGTATAAGCCTTACGTAAAGGAGGAGGATGCGTTCACCGTCTGCCAGAACACGCCGTTCGAGTGGCACGGCAAGACCTATACATGCGTTATAGCAGGTGACTCGCTCATGGAGCATAAAGCGCATAGTGAGTTCACCGGTTGTGACTCGACCTTCACCAGAACGGTACATGTTGTGGAAGTGCTCCATAAGGAAGAGACGGTAACCGTCTGCCCGAATGAGCTGCCGTACAAGTGGGCGGGACATAAGGCTGACACGCTGCTGAGAACCTCCGGCACTTACACGGATGCACACAAGTCCGTCTATGGCTGCGACTCGACCTACGTGCTCAACTTCACGGTTAAAACCGTAGTGGCGCCGGCTAATATTGAGGCGACCATCTGCAAGGACAAGACCTATACGTGGAAGAAAGGCGGCGAGACGCTGCTCACCATAAAAGGCACTGAGGTCGGTACGAAAGAGTATTACAACAATTATACGGACAACGGTTGTCCTGTCAGGGACACCCTCACCCTTACTGTTACTCCTCCGGCTACACCGACCGTCACCGATGCTACCATCTGCCACGGCGAGAAGTACGACTGGGTAGTCAAGGGCTGTGACGGTGTGACCGACGAAACGCTCATGCGAGGCCTGACAGAAACAACCCATCAGGTGATCACGCTCAAGTGCGAAGGTGACGAGTGTAACCCGGTATATGAGCTCATCCTCACCGTTAATCCGAAGGCTCTCGCTCCGGTGGAGAAGCATATGCTCTGCGCTAACCAGACGCTCACGCTGCCTGACGGACAACTGATCACCAAGGCTGGTTCGTATGAGTACAAGACCGATGACGGCGCCGGTTGCTTCATCTATCATCCGGTGGAGGTAAGTCAGATCATCCCAGAGGTGAAGACCATCAACCAGACCGTATGCTATGGTACGCCGGTAGTATTCAACGGCCATACATACAGTGGTCTGAATGTCGGCAAGCACGAGTTGCGTGACACGATTGCGTCCGCAGACGGCTGCGACTCCGTATATGTACAGATGAACCTCACTGTAGGCGAGCGTTACTACGACTCGATCAGCGTAACGGAGTGCGACTCCTATCTGTGGCACGGCACGACATACACGCAGTCAGGCGTCTACCGCGAAGAACTGGCGTCGGTGAACGGTTGCGACTCAATAGCCGTACTCAACCTGACTATCAACAAGAGCTACAGCTTCACCGAAACCTACGACATACTTGACACCCAGTTGCCGTTCACGGTACACGAGTTCACCTATGAGGCTGCCGGTACGTATGACCGTACATTCACGACTGTAGCCGGTTGCGACAGTACGTATCATCTGACCATCAACGTACATACCGAGCCGTTGCCGAAGGATACGGTAGAGCATACGATGTGCGAAGGTGAGACCTACACATGGCAGGGTGCTGATTACACGGCTTCGGGCTGGTACAGCAAGACTGAGCCCGGTGTGGCTATCCACGTACTGCATCTGATAGTCAATCCGAAGTATAGCAACACCACCTACGTTCACCACTGCGGTGACAGTTACATGTGGCAAGGCACGCCGCGTACCGCGTCGGGCACCTACACCTGGAACGGTTCGTCGCTCGTGACGGGCTGCGACAGTACGGAAGTACTTGTGCTGACCCTGGGCAAGGCGAACAGCAAGACCGTGGATGTATATGCCTGCCGCTACGAGCCGGTGAACGTAGGCAGCAAGACCTTTATGGCTACCGAAGCTTCGTACCCCGTCATGCAGGAGACGTTCACCAACGCTTCGGGTTGCGACTCGACGGTAACATACAAGATTACTGTTACTGACCGTGAAGCCGGTACGAAGACGAGTGCATCCTTCTGCGAAGGCGGTACCTATAGCTGGCACGGCAAGGACTACAGCATAGCTGCTACGT
>Ga0310690_10003394_pt1 | contig 23953 bp, 33 predicted proteins | sample AusTroGonzalo_MG_2_FD_207661 | JGI IMG/M metagenome (GOLD analysis project Ga0310690, IMG submission 207661) | Bovine rumen microbial communities from tropical cattle in Woodstock, Queensland, Australia - Gonzalo_04 (v2) (version 2) | ecosystem: Host-associated > Mammals > Digestive system >... | reverse complement strand
AATTAGAAGTAACTGAAAATAGTTATAGTATAGAAAATAATACTTCAAGTGTAACTGTAACTGCTTATATAGGTAGAGCAAGTTCTACTTCATATTTAGGAGGTTCTTGGAGTGGTTCAATAACAGTTGATGGTTCTACTCAAAATATGAGTGGTACAATACCATATCCTACTTATATAAATGGTGGCGGTTGGTTAGAATTATCAACTAAAACTTTTTCATCAGTACCACATGCTTCTGATGGTAGTAAAACCGCTAGTGTATCGAGTAGTTTTAGTTCCAGTGCTTTTACTCCATCTAGTGCTAGTGCTAGTGGAGATGTAGTATTAACTACAATTCCGAGAGCAAGCACTATAACGTCAGTAACAACTGCAAATGTAGGAAGCAATACAACAATAACAGTAGATAGAAAAAGTAGTTCATTTACTCACACAATCACTTATACATTTGGAAGTTTAAACGGAACGATAGCAACTAAATCATCGAATACATCAATATCTTGGACAATACCAAATACATTCTATGCACAAATGCCAAATGATAAAACTAAATCAGGTACAATGACAATTACTACTTATAGTGGCAATACACAAATAGGTAGTTCATCAAGCAAAACATTTACTGTATCTACAAGTGAAAGTGATTGTAAACCAATAGCAAATGGAAGTGTTGTAGATAGTAATAGTGCTACAATAGCAGTAACTGGAGACAGTAGTATATTAATTGCTGGTTATTCAACCGCAAGCGTTAGTTACACCGCTACACCAAGAAATAGTGCGTCAATTAAAAAGGTTACAGTAAATGATGAAACTGCTTATAGTGGTACTTCGTCGAGTGCAGTAACTGGAACCAAACCTATATCAAACTTTAATTCAAATAAAATCGATATAGTAGCAACCGATAGTAGAACATATCCTGATACAAAAAGATTAGTTGCTGGTACTGATTATACATTGGTTCCTTACATACCACTTACATTTAATGGTAATGTCACAAGACAAACTCCTACAGGAGATGTATTATTACTATCTTTTAGTGGAAACTTCTATAGTGGAACATTAGGTGCGACAACAAATAGTTTATCGTTGGTTTGGAAATATAGAGAAAAAAGTGCTAGTACTTGGGAAACTGGTGGAACATTAGTATTAAATACTGATTATACAATTGATACAACAAATAATACATACTCAAGTGGTAGTGGTTCATCGCAAACTGCAATTTCACTTGGAAGTGGATTTACTTATAGTAAAAACTATGAGATACAAATCCAATATACTGATGCTTTAGTTGATAATACTATTGTTAAAGATGGCATGAGAGGAATACCAATAGTAAATTGGGGTGAAGATTTCTTTAATGTTAATGGTAATATAAAACAAAATAACACTACTATTATAGATAGTTCTTCTAATATTAATGTAAATAACATAACAAACACGGGTACTATAACTAGTGCAGGAACTATAACAACAAACAACAATGTAATATCCAAAAATAGTTTATTAATTAAAGATGCTAATAATAATACAAAAGCAAAACTAGACAAAGATGGGTTATATTTTGATGGAAAGAATGTTACCAAAGTAAGTTTGGCTATGATTGTAACTAACGATGAACAAGTATTTACCCAAAGTGCAAGCCCAGTTACCGTTTGGGGAAGTGGTTTTGAATATGGTGATTACACATATAGTACATCTGGTGGTTATATTGAAATCAAGAACACGGAGTTGTGCGAAATAAGCGGTGCATTTGGTGGTAACGATTTTGCATGGGCGAGATTAGAAATAAGTGAGAGCAATACTGTTATCGACAGTTATGCTACTCTTGTTCAAGCGGCTGGAAATGGATATTTCTTTACATCGTTACAAACAGCGATTATACGATTAGACCCGACAAAAACATATCATTTATTTTTAACTTGTGCACCATACAATGTTAGTAGTTTTACATTGAACGCTGGTTTTGCTAATACTTCAACTTGGATAGCGGCAAAGAAAATAAAATAGTAAACTTTTCAAAAATATACTTTTATGATACAATAATATATAGGAGGATAACATATGAGCGAAGGCTACATTGATGGTATCGCAACTATGGCTATTACGAAAAAGAATGGAGCACCTATTAAGGTCGATTAAATGAAAGGAGAAATGAAAAATGATTACAGTTTATGCAAAGAAAGATAAAGTATTAGAGTTAAGAGGATTATCTACTGATACTAAACCAACTGATGTTGGGAACGGCTCAATCTATATATGTATTGATACGGGAGACATATATATGTTTGATGAAAACGGAAAAGAATGGAAGGAGATATAATTATGGATATACCAAGTTATTTAATGGGAAGAATTGCTGGTAGTAGAAATGCTAGAACAGTTGTTGTAACTGAACTACCAGAAACTGGAGAACCTAATGTAATTTATTTAGTACCCAAACAAACGATAGATGACAATGACATTTTTGATGAGTATATTTGGGTAGAAGATGACTGGGAACTAATAGGAAGCACTGCTATTGATATTAGTGGTAAACAAGATATAATGCAGTTTAGTACAATGCCTACTGCTGACTCAACTACTGTTGGAAAGATAATCCAGTATACTGGAACAACTAATGCAAATTATACAAATGGATATTTCTATGTTGGTATAAACGATAATGGAAGTTATAGTTGGAGTAACATAAATGTACAACACACTAACCCAACTGAGCCACAAACATATTATATTGTTGCAGATGTTGGTGATATTACAGACAGTACAACAAAAACAACAATAAACAATTTGACATTGTTAAACCAAATTATTGATGTGTTAAACGATGCTTATTCAAATGGATACAAAACATTTGAGTTAAAAATTATAAATGATGTTGATACTCTTCATGCTAAATACAGAGTGTTTAGGTTAATTCCTCAATGGAATATACAAGATACCGGAAGTGGCGAAATTGAATACGAGGGATTTTCATTCAGGTCTTATGATGTATACTTAAATCCACCTGATACAGGAAGGTCACCTAATGTAGGAATGTACTATCACAATTGGGAAATGACGGCTCAATTTACAAACGGTAGATTTTCAATAGATAGTGAAGCAACAGAAATAGAAGTATATTCAATTCCAATTAGTTCTTTAGTACAATATAATACTATGCCAACAGCAAGTTCAAGTACAGTAGGAAGAATAGTACAATATGTCGGTACTACTACTAACGATTATACAAATGGATATTTCTATATTGGAATAAGCACAACTGAGAGTAATGAAACAACTTATGGATGGAGTAATGTAAATGTACAAAAAGCAGACATTCCTAATACCTATACTTTATATGACCTTGAATTTCCTTTAACAACTGGCTCTAAAATATATAACGATGAAGAATTGATTAACTTTGTAAAAAAATGCAAGGAAACATCGTCGTCATCGGGACTACTTGTTGTGAGAGGAACTGAAGGTGTCGGATACATAAATATATCTGGTTACAATAATATTTGTTTTACTTTAATTGACAGAGGTGTATATAGTGACCCAGAAACAAGACAGTTATACATAGCACTTGTATATACTAATAACGTGGTTACAGGAGTTAGTGTAGCACAAAATAGTGGACATTATCGTAAAATTCTTAGTTACGACGATGGATATGGTACAAACCCTTATGCACAAATAAGTGATGTTTTGACTAAAACTAATACAACAGCATTTACACCAACTGCAGATTATAACCCTGCTACTAAAAAATATGTTGATGATATAGGCTCTGGTATTAAAAATGCAACTACAGGTCATTTGTGGGAACTTAGTAACGGATATTATTATTATAATGGTAATGCGACTTATGCTAGTGGAAATTCAATAGGTAGTGGTATTCATTATATTATAAAATTTGGTGGAGATAGCAGTGGTCTTGGTGGAAATGCTTATGTTTTAACCTTTTTATCAGGTTTATCAAGTTTAACATATTTTCATGTCATTACAGGTATGAACCCATACGGATATGATACAACTAGTACAAAACATAGTTTTAAAATTTTTGAAGACATGGCTTTAAAATCTGACGTACCTAGTATGTTTGGTGTAAATTCTTATTCACGAACAACAACATATCAAATTGGTGACTATATCCAAGCAAAGGAAAATAACGAAATTGTTATATACAAATGCAATACAGCAAATACCACAGGAACTTGGGATAGTGCAAAATGGACTGTTTCATCTATGATGGAATATCTAAATGATACACTTATAGGCAGTGCGTTAGGAGGTAGTTATTAATGGCAAGAACAGATACATTAACACATTTCTTAACAGATGTAGCAGATGCTATCAGAACTAAAACTGGTAGTTCTGCTGCTATATCAGCAGCAAACTTTGATACAGAAATTGAAAGCATTCCTAGTGGCAGTGGACATGATTGGTCTACTATTGGTTTCGAACAAGAACCAACTGGTTCACGAGCAGCATATCAAAGAGCAGTTGCTTTAAAAAACAATTGGGACCCAAACACAACAACGATGCCAACAAATAAATTTCAACAATCAGACCTTGTTTATATGCCAGATATTGATATGAGAGGTATTACAACCACCGATGCTTTTAAGAATTGTTTTCAATGTTTAGGTTACGTGACCTATTCTTCATTTAACTTACCATATTCAAAAAGTGCATTGACAGCAGTTGCTAAAATAAAAGCAAAACCTTATGGAAGTATTTCTGAAATGTTTTCGTCATGTAGGCGACTAACCGAACTTGATTTAAGTGGAATAGACACATCTGAAGTAACAAATATGTATGGAGCATTTTCCAAAATATCTGTAAGTGAAAATCCAAATCCAATAACAACATTAGATTTAAGTAATTTTAACACAGCAAAAGTAACTGATTTTCGTTCTATGTTTTCGGGCAATGATGCATTGCAATCGTTAAATCTTTCATCATTTACTATTTCTAGTGGATATTTGATTAGAACAGCAAGCATGTTTGGTAACTGCACATCACTTACTCATATTGATATAAGAAGTATGACACTTTCTAACATAACTGGCGGTACAGCATACTATGAAAATATGTTTGGTACAGATGCTGCAAATGGTGTTCCGGATGATTGTGAAATTATAGTGATGAACGATACACAAAAGACTTGGATTACTTCAAAATGGTCAAGATTTACAAATGTTAAAACAGCAGCAGAATATGAAGCAGAACAAAATGCTTAAGGAGTAATATACATTAAGCATTTAACAATTATTAATATATAAATCTACCAATGAAGGGGGTGAGATAAATGAAACAATTTTGGACAGATTTAAAAAGTTGCATAACGATATTAATGATAATATTATTATTTATAGTCGTTATAGCAAATTTATTTGGAAGAACTTTAGCGGATAATTTACTAATACTAGTAACGAATTTAATTACTGCTGTGTTTACCTACTATTTCACAAAAAAAGAAAAAGGAGATGATGATAAAAATGGGAAAAGTTTTTAGTTCAAAAGAATTTATAGACAAACTTAATTGGCTTGTTTATGATGTACCTAACTACTATCATAGTGAAGCAGGTACTTGGTGCAACTACAACTGGAATAATAATAAATTTATGATGGACTGTGTTGTATCAATAAAAGGATTATTATGGGGCTTTAAAGCAGATAAAAATTTACCACATGGTGGTGGAGTATATGGTTCAAATGGTGTAGCAGATTTTACACCTGATGGTGGATTAAATTACTGCACTGATGTATCACAAGATTTTAATAATTTAGTACCAGGTGAATATTTATGTATGAAAGGAACAGGACACTCTCATGCTGGAGTATATCTAGGTAATGGCAAAGTGTTTGAATGTACTGTTGCTTGGAATACAAATAAATGTGTTATAAGTGATATTGATAGTAATGGAACTCGTTCATATAATGGAGTTAATAGTTTAAGATGGACTTATCATGGAAAATTAAATTATATTGATTATAGTGATGCACCTGAACCTACACCAACAACTAATGTTAATATATATTATCAAGTAGAAACTAGTGAAGATGGTGTTCTTCCTATGGTAAAAAATCTTCAAGATTATGCCGGATGGAAAAACCATGCAATAAGATACCTAGCAATGAAGGTTGACAAAGGTAGTATTAGATATAGAGTTACAACTGTAAGTGGTAAAACATTACCTTGGGTAACTGAATGTAATATAAAAGACCACAACCTTGGTTGTGCTGGAAATGGAGAACCTATTGCAACTGTTGAAGCATACTATTATACTCCAGAAGATATTATTAGAGAAAGTGGATATAAGTATGTTTATTATAAGGTAAATGATTATCCATTTCAAAAAGATACAATCAAAGGACCAGGATATGACGGTTTTGCTGGAGTACCAGGAGTAGTTGCAACAAAGTTCCAAGCATATATCGGAGACTAAATCCTATATGGGTAGATTTAATGAAAATAACTTAGGCGATAAAATACTAGCCTAAGTTTTTTCGTGCGAATTTGACCCCTTAAATTAAGTCTAGCGAAAATTTGCAAGTTTTGGAAACGTATGGTATAATAAAGTAGTATGGATAGGAGGGAATGATTGAGGTATGGATACAATTAAAAATGTACTTACTATTATCGTATCGTTGTCTACTGTTTTTGGAATATTCACCGGTATCATAAACAAAATGTTTAATAAAAAACTACAGCCTTTGGAAAATCGTATTGAAGAAAGTGAAAAGAATATTATGAAACACGAACTAGGACAACTTAGATATTTGGTGGTTTCTTTTGCAAACGATTTGAGAAATGGTGTACCGAAGAGTCGCTTTCAATTCGATGCCGTGTTTTCATTTATCGATGAATACGAAGAAATGATAAATCGTTTACATATAAAAAACGGACTTTTTGAAGAGGAAAAAGTGTATATAAAAGAGATGTATCATAAAATGACAAACGAATAGTTGACAAGTATTGTAATATTTGGTATAATTATACACACGAGGGGAGAGTGTGTTTTTATTATGAAGAAATTTATGTATCGATATAATTATAAACCAATGATATTGGACTACATTATGAATAGTAATCTATTAAACGAACACAAACAAGAACAAAAAATATTACAACTAATACTTAAAGGTAAAACCTGTGTTGAAATAGCAGATGAAATTGGTTATTGTGAAAGAACTATACAAACAAGACGTAGAGATATCTATGAAAAAACAAAAGACCTAATGATTTAGGTCTGTTTTTTATTTACTATTTTCACGAAATTAATACGCATTTTACAAAATATTTCTTTAAGAAATACCTATTTTTCGTGAAATAATTCATTTGAATATACTATATATTATGCTATAATATCGCCACAAACGGAAGACATATTGGGAACAAATCAAACACACAAAGAATATATAATTAAATTGGGGGATGTATATGAGAAAGGAAAATTATTTAAAAGTAAAGCACTACATAAAATCATTATGTATGGATAATGTAATCGAACTATGTAAAAATACTGGTCTCACTGAAGAAGAAACCACTCTTATTAAGCACATTAACCGTGGTGATAGTAGAGTTTTTATCAGTCTAAAAATGGGAATGTGCGAAAGTGCTGTTTCAAAGAAGTCTCACAAAATACTTACAAAAATAAAAGATTATTTAATAAAAAATAAGATACCATTTTAGTATCCTATTTTTCTTCTATATATTCGACTATATCAACCACGTCTTCTGATGCTAGGTAATTTGCTCTATCTTCATCAACATAATATATACCATCTTCTGGCATTATATGTTTTCCAAATCTAACATCATCATAACCTTTAGGTAGTTTACAAATAACACCGACTCTATATATTTTTGGATTATTATATTCTTCTTCTAATAGTTTCTTTTCTTTTTCTATTTCTTCTTTTGTAACATTAGAACCTAAGTATTCAAGCCAAGTTTCAAGTGCTTTATTATCATATTCCTTACATTTTGGAATATTTTTTATTTTATTTATATCAAAGTTCATATCGAGTGGTACAACATATCCGTTCACACCATCTTTAATAAGTTCGGTACAACCACCAATGTCGGTAACAATACAAGGAACTTGATATTCCAAACTCTCTTGCACAGTATATGGGAGACCTTCGCAGTCAGAAAGAAGTACGGTGTAATCGGCATTTGCTAAATAATCCCAAATATCAAATCTTTGCTTCCAAAAATGTACTTCTTCGAAATCACATCTTTGCGGACCATTTGTAAATATATCCCATTCAAATTTAATACCAGCATCTTTCATCATTTGCATCATTTGTTTCATTCTTCCCCAACCTTTTTCGGAGTCGAGCCTTGTGCATGAGATTAACTTAATTATTTTATTTGTTTTCTTTCTTGGTGCAAGGATGTTCTTTATTACTTTTGGGTGGTCGTGTAGTACTAAATCACTCATTTCGGCAACAAATTCGCCACAAGCGATAATGTTTTCAATACCCATCGAGAACACTTGTTGTTTCAGTACACCTTTTTCAAGAAGATGTTTATAATTAGCATGTCTCATTTCGTAATCTTTTTTACCTTTTATATTTTTTGGAACTACACCCCAAACGCTATTACGAATAAATATATCACAAGTGTATTCTTTATGTTGGTCATAAAGTTCCATTTTTACAAGTTTCTTTAATCTATTTATTTGTAGTTTATCACCATCGCCATATACGATTGTTATATCAAAAAACTTTCTAAGTGAGAAACAAAAATTATATAAGAATGTTTCTACACCAATCAACCACCAATAGCACATAAGTAACTTTGGTATATAATTATAGTTTTACGTCTATCGGTCATTCTTATCACCCCCCTTCAACAAATTTTTATATGCTACATCACATAAACTTCCTTCTCTAGGAGAGTTATAATGATAGCCAACAATATTGGTATATTTTTCAGTTGGATTTTTCTTGTTTAATTGCACACTTAAATAGTAATCTTCAGCATATCTAATTTCTGGACATCTTTCATCTCCTAGAAATTCTCTTCTTATAAATCTTGCACAACCGCTACCCCATTTAAGTTTACTATTTGGATTAAAGTTTAATATAGTACCATCATTCATTTTTAAATCCATATAAATAATATCGGTACCATCTAGTTTATCAATAACTTTCAAGTATTCGCTTGTATATAAATAATCATCACTATCTAATTCATTTATATACTCACCACTAGCATTATCATAACCTACATTTTTAGCATGACCTAATCCTTTATTTTCTCCATAACTTATTATTTTTATATTGTCTTTTCCTTCCATCCACTTTTTACATATATCTAATGTACTATCAGTAGAACCATCGTTTATAATTATTATTTCTATGTCATTTCTTTTTGGAATACTATCCAGGGCTTTTATTATTAAATCCTGCTGGTTATATACAGGTACAATAATTGATAGTTTCATTTTAACCACGAACCTTCCATGTGGTGTTTCGTATAACCATTTTCATCATTAAAATATTCTTGTGGATAGATTACGAAATTATCTATAACTTGTATTTCGTTTTTATTTCTATCTATTTTATGCCTTTCTAGTATATTGGACATTATTACAGTGTTTGTAGTTTGCTCAAAATCTCTATCATTATAATAATCAAGCATTTCTTTTATAATAGGATTTCCTTTTTCTGCCCCCATTGTCGCACATACTGGAAAATACGGTTGCTCGAAACCAGTAAATGCGGGTAAATTTAGAAACACATCTAAAGGTTTATGTACTGATACATCGGTATCAAGATATATTCCACCTTCAGTATATAGAGCATAAAGTCTAATAACATCACTAGTAAAGGCATATTTCTTAGCACTATAACTTTGTTTTGTGAATTTATTGTAATTTATGTCGAAGTTATCTTCATTCCACTCTTTTATCTCATATCCAAGTTGCTTCCAAGTTTCCATACACTTTTTTATTAATTCACTTTTTTCACCATGCCCGAGCCACACATAATGAATGATTTTTGGTATTGCCATATTATCACCTAACTTAATTATATCATAAAGAAAAGAGTGTTGTCTACACTCTTATTTTTTTGGTCTTCTATTATTCGCTTGTTCCTTTTGTGTTGCCCATCGGCAATTAGAAGGTTCATAGTTTCCATTGTTGTTTATTCTATCGATTGTGGTATTTATTGTACCATATACATCTAAGTGTTCATTATATCCGTTTTCAATAGCCCAATTATAGAAATTCATAAAATCATTTTTCCACTCGTCGCAAACTTTTATACCACGAGCACCATAGTTTTTATATGATTTATTGTTCGGGTTATAACATCTTTGCTTCATATGTGCCCAAATATCATAAAGCCTATTTCTTCTTAGTTTATGCCTTGTCGCTTGGTCACGAAATAATTCAATTCGATAGCATCCACAACTTGTCGTGTGACCATAGGCTAATTTTCCATAATTAACCACTGTTCGATTTCCGCAATCACATTGGCAAAGCCAGCACGTTTCGTTCCATTTATTATTTTCTACTCTTTTTACAACAAATAACTTTCCAAATCTTTGTCCAGTCAAATCATTTAATTTCACAATATACCTCCCGTAATAAAGTATAACGAGGGTGATTACGGCACCCTCAAATAAATTATATCACTATTTTTATTATTTTACAACCCATACGTATTCAACATCTCGCTCACTTGGGTTAAATGTATCATATATTATACCATACTTAATACAGAATATGTGACCTTTGATTGTACACAACACGATATTATTTTTAAATTGTCTTGCAACATCTCTTACTTTTCGTGGCGGATTAATAACTCGTTCAAAATTATTATCCAAATACCATCTCACAAAGTCCCCGTCTATCATTATTGTGCCATTATATTGTGCTAAATCACTTAACTCATCATATACATCATCCCAAGAACGACCGGTTGCACAACTAAGTGCTCTAGGAAAACAATCGTCTTCTATTTTATTGAGTGGGTTTGAGTTGTAATAAATATAATTCATAATTACATGCTCGCAATTTGTTGTGTATATTCACGTATTAGATTTAGTTCATCTTGACTAGTAGCATCGTGTTTTAGCATCTCAACAAAATTAACCATGCTCTCTAACATATATTCAAGACTTTTCAAAGCATCATCTTTGGCACCATAATTGCCTCTGTTTGCCATATCTCTGCTTTCCATATATCTGCCGTAGTCATCTGCCATTCTTTCTATATGGTCATGTCCCATATACCTACCACGACTGTCTCTCCGTCTTGCCCCATATTCATCTCTTCCATAGTCATCTCTATATCTTCTATCGTAATTTCCGTATCTCATAAATTCTCCTTTCCTTTCCCAATATTCTTCATTGGCAACGTCTTTATGAATATCTACTAACACATCTAACATTTCGATGTTATTAGGTTGTATTCCTTCATCCAAAATATCACATATCTTTTTTTCAAGTTCTTTATTCAATTTCTCTACTGTTTCCGTTTCCATTATTATTCTCCTTTCTAAGGATAGATAATATCTCATTATTTTGACTGATTATTCTTCCCAAATAATCTTTATTTTGATGTTGTAATTCAGTCATAAGGTCAGTGTTGTTATAATCTTTGAATAATATTTCGAGACTCAATGCCTGTAAAAACAAAGATGTTATATCTAATCTATTATTCATTATCCACTGATTTTTCTTATAATTAAGTTAGCATCCTTTATTGTTGGTACTTGTGTTGTTACAGCAGGAGTTACACCACCAATAGTTGAAAGTGAACCGACACTTATTGTTGTGTTTACTCTTGGGCATACTCTTATTAGTTTTGTAAAAGCAACATTTTGATAAGTATTTGCTGTCGTAACTTGTCTATCAATTTCGGTTCCTTCAATATCTGAACCATTCGTTTTTAAAGCAAGTGCTATTTGTCCTGTTGTAGCAGACGTAACATTTGCATGGAATGATACTTCAAATAAACCTCCACCGATTATTGTAAAATTACTACTACCTGGAGTATATTGTAACCATCCGCAACAAGATGCCGAATTAGTTCTCACATCAACTGTAGAAAAATTTATATCATCTGTATTACTTGTTAATATTTCTGGATTAATTACTAATGTTTGTATCATATTATTTTTTTCTCCTCTCATAATTTTGCACAATTATTATGTGTTTTATTAAAAATGAGAATAGGACTCGCCCCATTCTCTTGATTTTCCCCTTAAAGGGAAAACGTTAGCAAGTTCTCATAATTGAGTTTGTAGTATTCTACATTATGCTATTAAATAAATTGTGTTGTAGTGAAGTTCCCACATCCACAACCATTATTTCCATTACATGTAAATATTGGTTGGTTGCCATATACTGGTTGTGATGGTATAGGACAACTTCTTAATTCAGATACTAACTGATTTGCAACTACAGCATTATTTGCTCTAATATCAGCAGTTTGAGCGATTTGTGATGCTTGTAAATCTTTCATTAAGATTTCTCTTTGTAAATCACTAATTTTTTCGTTCTTAGCATCTATCTTATCTTGACATAACTGGTCTAGGATACGTTGTGTACTTGCTGTTTGACTAGAAATAATATCTCTAATACCATTACTTAATGCTTCTCTATCTGCACAGTTTTCACTAATTACAGTAGATGTTAAGTTAGCAAGTCCTAGACGGTTCTCACAACAACAATTAGATAATGCGTTATTTAGGTTATTAAAACCTTGTAGTGTTGCAATTTGATTACTAAAGTTTTGGTTCATATCTGCCATTTGTCTGCTATTTGCAGCAATTTCGGCATTATAGAAACCATTACTTACAGTTTGGTTCATATCAGCACAACAGTTACATAGTTGGTTAGATAGTGAATAAATACCACTATTTACAGTATCAAGTTGATTGCTTAAATGTAGTGTGTCAAAACCATTATTAGTATTAGCCATGATGTCTTTTTGACCATTTGAAAGCCAAGCATAACCATTATCAAAACCATTGTTACCAAAGAAACCACCATTACCGTTTCCCCAGTTTCCACCAAATAATGCTAGTAATAATATTACCCAAATCCAGTCGCTACCATAACCACCAAAACCACCATTACCATAGCCACCCATCATAGGATAAACTGGATATGGATAATTGTTTCCGTTAGTTGCTAATTCAACTACTGGTTGGATACCATTTGAATTACCGTTCATGTTCGTTCTCCTTTCTTTAAATTTTATATCAAACTCTATTTAGAGTTGATACCATCGTTTTGTAATTGTTCAATTACATTTTCAGGTACACCGAATTGTTTTGCTCTCGCAAATAAACCATTCATTTGTTCCGTAGAGTATCCATTCGTTACTTGTTTAAATAAATCTATTGGATTACCTCCGTTATTTTTTGCTTGATTTATCATTTGAAATGCTTGCGGACTTTTTATTTTCAATTGGTTCATTAACATTTGCATTAACGGATTTTGCATTTTCCATCATACCCTTTCTTAATTCGTTTATTTGCATTTGTAAACTTTCTATCATTAAATCTTTGTCATCTTTTTGTACAATTTCTTTTATTTCGTACGCTTTAATATCACCTTTAATATTTTTTATCCACATTACGCTTAAATCTTTACTAAAAAATGGTGTGTCTGCAAAAATTAATTCTTTATTGACATCATCTATAGTATTTACAAATTTCATACCACCTTGATTGTTTGGTGCTAGTTGAAATGTTTGATTTATTGCTGGCTGTGTTTGTTGTTGCGGTTGAGATAATTGCTCTTTCATTTGTTGTAATTGAGATATTTGATAATCAATTCTATCTTTTGTTACTTGCGGATTATACCCAATTGTATATGGATTTTGATACATTGTTATCACCTTTCCTAATTTAAGTATAATAAAAAAGACACTTATAAAAGTGTCTTCTTTGTGTTTGACTATTTTAATCTAAATCACTACCGATTATTTGTTGCCTTGGACTTGCATCAGAAGAAGATGTTTTTTCATCATTAGCAAGACTAATCACTTTCTTTATATTCGCAAATACTGGTAATGTCCCATCTTCTCTTGGCTGTGTACCAGCATTATGAACAACTTCACATAATAATTTTCTACCAACTAATTTTGGTGTATCAGTAGTTGTATCAAACTCATCTGCATCAGGTAAGTCAAGTGCTATTCTACACATAATAGCCATTGCTGTTAAACCACCTGCATTTGCAAAATTATATCTGTTCATTAATGTTCTATTTGTCCTGATATCTTTGAATGTAACAACCATTTCAGTTGGTTTTCCACTTGGCTTACATTCAGCCTTTGTTATTTCTAATACTCTTTCACCTTCAGGAATAGGTTCATAACTTTGTAAATCAAATTTAATCTTCATCATTAATATCCTCCGTTTCTTTATAAATATCTTTAGCAATTTCGTTAAACTTTTTTAAAGATACATTACTTCTCTTTGCTAAACTAACAGCATATCCAACTGCCATTGTGAAGCACAAACCTTCATCTCCTCTTTCACTACTTTGATAGCAAAAACCATTGTCATCAAAGTGTGTAGCCTTTAAAACTACTTTTGGTTTTCTCATTATTCTTCCTCCTTCAAATTTTTAGATAGTGTATATTTTACAATATCTTCGACATACTTATTATATAATTTTTCTTGTTCTTTTGCAAACTTTTCTTCATTAAATTTTTTACTATTTTTAGCAGTTAATTTATATTTACCACATACTGATAATTCTTTTTCTATCATTCTATCTTTTATATCTTTTTCTAGTATTTTTAATTCATCTTCTTTTGCTTTTAGTCCACTTGATATTTTTAATAGTTCTATTTCTTTTACAAGTGCTATTGCACTCTCACAAACATCCTCAAGTTCGTTATCATTAGATGGTTTTGAAGCACGGATGATATCCAAATATTCCTTATCTTTGACTTCATCGAATGGGACAGAGATACCTGTTTTTATATTTTCTTCCCATATTTTATTTGCTCTTTCCATTAAGTCGTCAATGTTCAGAACCTCACCATCTATTTCAACAAAAATTTCGTTTAATTTTTTTACTATCATTTTAGTGTTTGTTTCGTTAGGTTTAAATTCTTCTGGATGAGCATAATCCATTTGGTTTAAGAAACTTACTACAAACAATACTTTATCTAACCCTAAAAGTTTTGCATATAATGCTCCTTGTAGTGTGTAATATATTGGTGGCTCATTGTTTGCCCAATTAAGAGCATTGTTTGCTGTCTTAAACTCGACTACCATCGCTATATCTTTTTTGTTATTTTTTGTACTAACCGCATCCCAACAACCCTGAAATGGGTTATGTGATGTTCCGAAGAAGTTCCATCTAACATCTTCAAATATATTTCCAAAATATTCTTCTGGTCCAACTATATTTGGAAACTTAGTTGATATATATTCTCTTTGTATTTTTTCAATAACCTTACCAGCCTTTGTATAAATAGTTTCTTCAAATGGTGGGGTAACTAATTTTGTACATTCACACCAAATTTTAAATGGTGATGAATATGGGTTCAATCCCAATATACTTGCAAATCTAGTTCCAGTAATATATTTGAAAGTCTTTGGTGGATTTTCCAGTATTATTTGTTTTCTATCTTCGCTATATTTCCAATTCATCTTTTACCTCCTCATAATATTTCCATATATAGCCCCCTGCTGTTTTTCTTTTACCATTGCAGACTTCACTCATGTGAGGTTGATTACAATTAAGGTTTTTTGCGGCTTCTGTTAAACTATTCCATGTTTTTATAAATTTACCATCTAACGAATATTGATTTACTTTTATTTCATGTAATTCTTTTAATTTTTTATTTCTCGTACCATAATTACAATTATATTTCTTTGTGCACCATTCCAAATTATTAATATGGTTGTTACTTGGGTTTTCATCCTTATGGTTTACTTCTAGGTCGTCCAAATTAATATCATCTTTATTTTCGTACGGCATATATTTAAAAGTCGCTTTAGGAATAAAAGCCTGTGCTGCTAATATATGTATGCGAGATGAATATGTTTTTCCATTTTTATGTAGTCCTATTTGATAATAACCTCTATCATTTTTATATGGTTTCAATATTCTTTCATCGCCAAATTGATTATTACAGTTTTCTCTCTTCTTACTTTTAACCCTACTATATGTACTCACTTGATACAAATCTTCAAACTCTTTTATATCCTTCCAAAGTTCACCATCCAAATCATTTAACGAAAGTGACAAAGCATCAATCATCTTTTCTTCCTTCTTTAATAGCAAAACTAATTGTTCTTTTAATAAAACTAATCATTGCTAAGAACGTGAAAATCATACCTGCAAAGAAGCCAAGCATTATATAAATCCATTCCATATACTATTCTCCTTTCAAAGCATCTAATTTGTTAGAAACTTTTAAACTAATTTCTAATATATCAGCAGATGATAATTCACCACTCATTAATTGTTGTAATGTACTAGCACCCCATTCAGGATTTTCAGATAACTCTCTAACTTTCATAATGTCATTGATAACTTCTTTAACATCATCTTTATCGCTTTCTGTTTGTTGTACTTCTGCTACAACCTCTTTAGTTATTTCTTCTTTCTTTTCTTCAGGTACATAGGTTTTTATTTTAGGCTCTGCTGTTTGTTCTTCTGTATTAGACATTTCAACTTCACTATTAAACTCATCAATAGTTAAATATGATGGTGTAAAGTTCTTATCAAACCAGTTTCTAAATGCCATTGAACTTGCAGCAGATGCACCTTTATCGCAAGTGTCACTACCACTTGCTAGACACCAATATTCGATACTTGGTGTACTATTCCATCCTTCAGTTTCAAATTTGCTAGCATCTAAATCATAAAATGTTGCTTTACATTTTACTGTTGTGACATGTTGTGGCATCTTGTTTACTGGTTGGAACATCGCTCTTTGTATTTCTTCAACGTCAATTACTTCCCAAGTAAATAATAAATTATATTTTATTGATAAATCGTTTATTGCCCTGTAGTACTGACCTATACTCGGATAATCCTTGCCACCTAGATTTGTAGCCTGTGTACAGTCTAATATAAACTCCATTCCTTTTATTTCTTTTTTCATTTCATTTATTTTTTGATAAATATTCATTTTATTTGTTTCCATTTTTTCTACCTCATTTCCTTTATTATTTTCTATTAATTTTATGAGTTCATCCTTTTTTATCTTGGGGTCGAACTCTAACCCCATATTATTAGCCATCTCAACTAGTTCAGTTTTCTTATACTCGGTCAACCTTTTCACCCCCTTAAAATCTTCAGCCCATTGCTTTGCTAATTTAATATACCACTCTTTATTAATATCTTCAATAGTACATTTGTTGGCATTATCTACAATTGGATTAATTGGACAATTCGCAAGGCTATCTCTTCTCCCATCGTATTTAACTTTTATAATTAAACCACTCGGTTTTTTACCAGAATATAGTCTATTATTTCTTTGCAATAAAATATCACCATTTGGACTTTCTTGAACACACTTTTCGTATGTCGACCCTAGATGTTGGACAACTTGAAATTTATGGATATTTGTTTCATTATTAATTGTTTCTTCAATAGGTGTATTAAATAACAAATATCTTGCAAGTGCTTCCGATACTATTGCTAACGAATTTGCTTTAAAGTTTGGTTTATATTCACTTGTGATACTACCATCTTCATTAATTTTTAAGTTAGGTAGTGAAGCGAAACATCCGCCTTTGGCTTTTATTTTTTTATGTCCTTCTTCACCATAACGCATTAAGTAGTTATTTACGTCTCGTTGTATTATTTTATCTATAATATCATACTCTAATTCTATACCGCATTTCTTGGAAAACTCATCACTAACTTTATAATACTCATCTAGTTTGCTTTTAGGTAGTTTTACCATCAAGCCATCCGTATTTACTTGTATTAATTCTACATCACCAATAGCATAAACTTTTTCGGTAAGTTCAGATATAAGCAATTGTCCAGTAATACATGTTCCTCTAGCACCTTTCGGGTCAAATAAGTCATTGTACTGATTATTTTGGCATCCGTATGTAGTATTTAATATCAACTTTAATGGCAACTGCTCATCTTTCTTGCCTTCTTTTTTGAGTTGTAATCTTCGTTGTAAGGTATTATAATATGCATCTTTATCTTTTATATTCCTAGATATAAAATTATATTGTGGTAATGCTAATAAATGCGGATATAGCGATGCAAAATCCTCATTAATTACAACCATATCTGGTTCATCTTTACTATCATAATAGAAGTTTGGAAGTGCACCGTGTTTTCCTCCCCAAGATACAACACAAGGCATCCCGTGCGAATTATATTCTAACTTAGTTTTAAATAATTCTTCGCTAGGTATGCTTTCATCATGTATTGTTTCAAAGAAATCTAACACTTCTTTTTCAATTACATTTGTATCTATACTCTCAGGAATAGTATAATCTCTTTCATCATCTCTTTTTGTCATTTCGGCTTCCAAGAATTTGGCACATAATTTAGCATTTGTTAAACCAATATTTATATCTGGTTCTATATTAGATAATATACATAAGTCATATTTGGTTTTAAAATATGTTTTTCTTGCTTCAAAGAGTGGTCGTAAAGCGTCAACGTCATGGCGACAATAGTATAACATTTCTTCATATTCTTGCTTTGTCCAAGGATGGTCTATATCAAAACTAATAGTGCTTTCGGTTATATCTAACAAAAGACAAGCCTCTATTTCCTTTAAAGATTTAGGGGGAACAATATCTTGTATAGTATCCCACACTGGTGGGAAGTTTTCAAGATAGTCATATTGCAGTTCAAAACCTTGTCCACCTTCTATTATATAGTCATTGACTTTTTTTATTTCACTTATATCAAAGCCAGATAGTATAGCCTTTAAGATGTATTGGTCGTAATAACGAGCATTATGTCCAATGAATATAGGATTATTTTTATTTATAAATTCGTAAATTTCGTCGGTCGATGAGTTGTGGAATATTGTTTCAGAGTTATCGGAATATTTATGTATTACGAGTAACCAATCATACTTGGTAACTTCAAAGTCGAATAAGTACAATCGCTCATTTATAAGAGTATCAAAATCATTCATTCAAATACCTCCATCTATATCCTCCAGCCGTTTTAATTTTACCTTTACAACATTTACATATATTTCGATTATCTATTCCTGTTTCTTCTTCGGCTACTCGAATGCCGTCATATATTGCAACTAATTTGTCGTCTTTTGTATATTGTGCTATTCGTTTCATTCTATAACTTGATGTCTTTCTTCGTCCTTCTTTAGTTTGAATGCCATAATTGTTGTTATATTGTCTAGTACACCACATCAAATTACTTACACTATTATTTAATTTATTTTCATCCTTATGATTTATTTCTGGTAGATTATTTATGTTGGGTATAAACGTTTCTCCTACCAACCTATGAACCAATTTGTGATAACTTTTACCATTTTTATAAAGTGTCAGCGTACAATAACCTCTATTATTGAAATGGTGTTTTAATATTTTTTCTTGAAGTTTGACTTTATTTGTTCCACCCCACCGGTTAATAAACGTTATATAACGTTCTAAACTTTTAATACGACCAAAAGAGGAAACCTGATAAAGACCCTCATATCCTTTTATGTCTTTCCAAATTTCCTCTTCCACATTCATCACTCCATATCTTTCATAGTTTTGTTAACAACTCTTTCCTTAGTTGTTTCATAAGTTCTACCCATTTGAAGAACTTTTCCTTCTCTACTAATTTGTTTTGAAATCCAAATTGTTTTACCCCTGTTTTTATATTTCTCTTTGTAATAATTTTGTTTTTGTTTATAATTTTCAAATTTATGTTCATCCATTATATATTCAACTTACCTTTTTTATCGATTATTTCGTAATTCCTTAGAACTTCCAATTGATAATCTTTATCGTCTGATAATGATAAACTTGCCTTTACTTCTTCAACAAATTTTTGAAGTTCTTCTAATTCCTCACATGCTTGGTTATTATATTTTTTTTCAATTTCTCTATAAAGACTATGGCTTAATTTGTAAGAATAATCATTATTATAGCAAGTTGGTATCAAAGATACTGTGTCATTTGTATTATATTTTTCAGCAAGTTGTTTCATATTAATATTAAATGTATTTATTAATTCTTTATATTCTTTTACAACTTCTAAACTATCATATTCTTTATTTATCTTATCTTTATAAAAACTGTTAATTTCTTCTCTTTTTCTTTTTTCATATAATTCCAATATATTCATATTATCATTCCTTTCTTTTATAAATTCATCTGCAAGTTTAATATCATTAATGGCATATTCAAACGCGTCTAAAGCGTCATCATCGTTCCATATACCCAAAACATATTTATTAAATTCATCGTTGCTCATGTTAAATTCGCCACATTCTTTTGTAAAGTCTACACCTTTAAACCATTCTAGCGGAGCCCATGTACCATCGTTATTTTTTATTTTTATATCTTTTATTGTAATCACATTATCAGGTGCCATAATATCCTCCTATTCAATCACAAAAGGTATACAATCTTCTTTTGTAATATATCCTTTTTGTTTTAATATTGGATATATCTTTAACCAAGAATTAAACCATCTTCCTGTCTTATCTGATTTCACAAACACATATATATTCGTGTTACAATGCTTTATAAAATGGTTTATTTCATCTTGTTTCTTTTCTAAACCACTAGATTTAAAATATAATTTATCACCAGTAATATGTTTTGCTTCTATACACATACAAGTTGCGTTTTTAATAGCGATTATATCAAAACAAGTACCTTTTATTTCAGTAGATATTTTAAATGGTTGGTATCCTTTTTTGTAGTAGGCATTTATTATTTCTTGCTCCCAAGATTTACCAACAGACTGACTTTTAAGTCCACCCATTATTTAATATCCTTTAGTTGCTCTTTATATCTTTCTAGCATTTGTTTATTATATTCTTCCATACATTCCATATCTATTCCTAAAGTCTCGTTTAACTCGTACATTGTCATTTCACCGAGTAAAAACTTTCTAACTTTTGGGTTCTTCGTATAAATTCCTTGTAACCAAGTTCTACTTTTTCCAAGATACTTGGCAAATGCTTCATTACTCATGTGCATTCTAAATTGATGTTGCTTTAAAATACGTGGAAAATCCATTGTATCACCCTTTCTTACATCATTGTCATTATTATACCATATTTAACAAAAGTGGTCAATGCTTTTTGACACATTTTGGTTCGTATGATATAATTAAATGTGTGTTAGACTAATCTTTAACACATTGTCACATTTCCTTCCCAAGATTGCATCCCCCTGCTTTCTTGGGAGTTTTTATTCATCATCGGGTAATCTTACAATTAAGAAATTTCCCCTATTCTTTTCAAACGATTTCTTTACTTTATATCTGACATCTTTCTCAGAAAATGGTTCTTCCAATACTTCTTCATTAAAATGTTTTGCGAGTGTTAATATCTCATCTTTATCAAGTGTTGTTTTGAAATATAAATAGTTGATATAATTAAATAGTTGATTGTCACGGTCTCCTTTAAACACTTCTTTTGGTTTTTCATAAGGAGTTTTTTTATTTTCTTTTTTTGTACCAACATTATTTATAATGTACTCTTGTAATTTTAAAGGCATTTCTTGTGGTTCTAAACTATCTAATTTTGAACACATATGATATTGTTTACCATTTATTGTGCTTGGGTCAATAACGATATAACCATCAGAACGGCAATCAATTCCAGGGTAATCTATAAATATATTAGATGAGTTCGGAACACTTTTTAAAATCTCGTTACTTTTAAAAATAAGATGGCAACCACCACTGGGTGTTTCTTGTTCTAATGTTCGGCAATCATAACATTCAATATCTCGCAGTAATTTATTAAAATTAACTACTCCATCCTTATTTGGGTCATGTCTATCTAAATCTATTACGAATAAATTATTTGGTGTTGCAGGCATACCCCAGTTACAATCTTTAGCATTCTCATACCAATACAAAACCTGCATATACTCTGATGAGCAGTCTTTTTGCCATTCTCGTATTAAAGGTGTTTTGCCATTTTGCACAACAGGAAATATTTTTAAACCGTATTGTAAATAGTTATCATTCAATTTTTCCCATTTATTCATAATGTACCTTCTTTCCTAAATACCTTCTAGTTCGTCGACCATATCTTCTTTATATTCTTCACTGTTAAAATATTCTTCAAATTCTTTTAATTTATCTTCTATTTCTTTAATACGATTATCATCTTGAATAGCACTTTTTATTTCATTATACCTGGTGGTATCATTAGTTATTTTAGTGAATATAATCATTAATTCGGTTAAGTATCTATATTTGTGAGATAATAAATATTCATTTAGATATCTATCAACTTTTCTATTATCATCAATGTACTTTTCTATGTATGCTTCTCTAACATCATCTAATGTAATACCATTTTCATCAAGATACTCTTCTGCTATTTCTCTTAATTTATCATCCTCATTGTTATATAATTCTTTAATATAATAATATCCATCAGTATCACTACATAAATCTTTATCTTCTTCTTCCATTAAACGAAAAATAGCACCATTTATTTGTTGTTTTAAGATATTAATACTGGTATTATCAATATCATAATATATTGTTTGATTTATCCAGTTTTGTTTGTTATATCGTATTTCAAAACAAATCTTATTATTTTTAGTATCAATGGAATGTAAATTTAAAGTAAATACATTATTTTTATATACAAATAAATTCCATTTCATTTTCCATAGTTCTCTATCTAAGTAGTTAGATATTATAAAACTATAATCGATATTCCAAACTTTTAATTCGGGTAGCATATTATTCACCTTTTCTAACTTTATCAATTACATCTAATATTTCTAAACATACACCTTGTCTTACTTTAAGAAAACTTATATGTTGTTCATGTGCTTCAATTGCTTTACGACATTCTTCTATTGAGTTATCAATAGATAATAATTCATCTTTATATTTCTTAACAATACTAGGTTCAACTTCTTCATAATAAATTGGCATACTATCTCCTAGTGTTTTCATATCTATTGCCGATAGTTCAATAGGCTTGTAATCATTCACAACACTATCTAAATAATCTTTAATTCTTTGCATAGTACTATCCACTGGTTGATTTTGTTTATTAACCATTCTTGATATAACTGCTTTGTCGACTTTTGCATTATCACGAATATCATTGTAATTTAGATTATTATCTTCTAATAATTTTTTAAAATCAGTTTTTTCGTAATATTTCTTTAATTCTTCATTCACTCTTTTTGCACATTTTCTATGCTTAACATTATCGTTTGTATTTTTATTAACAGGTGCTTGTATGTTTAATTCGTTACTAAAAAACATATATAATCTCTTTTTAAAATCATCGTTCGCTTTATTTGGTTCTTTTAAATATAAATATGTCATACCAGGACTTTTATATCCAAGAAGATGTGCTAACTCTTTGAAACCTTCTATATTAAACTCCTTACATTTTTCATGCAATTTGTATGAACCATCCGCATTTCTAACCGACATTTCTTTCCAAAAAGTGTCTGCTTCTACACCATATTCAAGTGCATTTAGTTTATTTTCTTTACCCCTATTTATAATTTCATTAAACTTATCCATTAATTTATTTGGCATCTTTACATCTCCCCCTTCAATTAGGTTATATCTTTTATAATCTATACCTAATTCGTTAGCCATATCAGTTTTAGATAAACCACTTTTTATTCTCTTTTTGTAGTAGGTACTTTTACCCATTTTAATCCTCCCATTCAATATAGTTCTTTTTAGTCCATTCATATATACATTTTAGTTGCTCGGTTATAACATATACTGTTTTTCCAAATCTTAAGTATGGAGAACCTGCATATACGGTGAAACACGTTCTAACACTTCCTTCATCGTT
>Ga0310690_10003393_pt1 | contig 23964 bp, 9 predicted proteins | sample AusTroGonzalo_MG_2_FD_207661 | JGI IMG/M metagenome (GOLD analysis project Ga0310690, IMG submission 207661) | Bovine rumen microbial communities from tropical cattle in Woodstock, Queensland, Australia - Gonzalo_04 (v2) (version 2) | ecosystem: Host-associated > Mammals > Digestive system >... | reverse complement strand
TGTTCGGGAAACGACGACGGATTTCGTCCTGGTCGGCGGCTGACTCCGTGGCGGCGCCGTTCACGGTGGTAACGTTACCTTTCAATACGGTCGGCAGCTTCGGCTGATAGGCTGCGCGAGCAATCTGTAATGCACTTTTCTTCATTGGTTGATGTATATTAATAATGGTTATTGGTGCAAAGCACGATGATTTCGAGCTGCAAATTTCCCCTTTTTCAGCGAGAATAACAAAAAAACGAAACTTTTTTTTGCCTTTGCTTGGAAGATAAGCCAAGAATGCCTACCTTTACGACGTTTTTTTAACACTCATCATCATGGCAAGCAGAAAAAACCTGAAGAAAACAGTCAATTTCATTGTGGAGGAAATCGTCACCGACTGCCTCGTGCAGCAGGCACTCAAGGACACGGACGAAGCGAAAGTCGAAGAAGTACTCGCCGACGTGCTGAGTCTGCAAAATGAGTTTCTTGCCCGTGCCAACCACACCGAGCCGAACAACGTCAAAGGTTACTACAAGGAATTCTATAAAGACTTCAATGCCAGCGTAGATGCCATCTACGCCAAGATTGAAGCCTTCTGACGCTAAAGTTTGTAGGTTTTTCCTCTCAACCAGCGTTTTTCGTCTTCGGTCAGGTAGGGCAGGAGACGGATATAGACGTATTCGTTGTAGCTGTTGAGCCAGTTGCGTTCCTCTGCTGTCAGCAGTTCAACGACGACGGGCGATGGGTCGATGTAAGTACAGGTGAGTGTCTCAAAGCCGAGCCAGTCGCCGAATTCATTCTTCTCCAATTCCTTACAAAGAATGACGTTCTCGTGGCGGACACCATGCATGCCTTCACGGTAGAGGCCGGGCTCGTCGCTCGTCACCATACCCGGCAGCACCGCCTGATCATAGACATTCTGGCGGAGATCCTGCGGCCCTTCGTGGACACAGAGCACATGACCCGTACCGTGACCCGTACCGTGTCCGAAGTTGCGGAGCGTCTTCCACAAAGGAATACGGGCCAGCACATCGATGTTAGCGCCACGTGTACCCCGGGGGAATACGGCGGTGGCCAGCCCGATCATGCCTTTCAGCACCAGCGTATAGTCCTCACGCTCCAGATCCGTCAGCGGGCCAAGCGGGACGGTGCGCGTAATATCCGTCGAACCGTGCAGGTAGTGTCCTCCGGAATCCAGCAGGAACAGTCCTTTGGGACGAACCTCGCTACACACTTCATACGTAGGCTCGTAGTGAGGGAGCGCGGCATTCTCGCCCCAAGCAGAGATGGGCGCGAAGCTCTCCTCCACATACTCACCCTGCTCACGACGCAGCTCTATCTGTTTATCTGCCACATCCATTTCCGTCAGTCGGACGCCCGCCGCCAGCGACTCCTCGAGCCACTTGAACAGTTTTGTCTGTACAATGCCGTCCTTCAGATAAGCACGACGGAATCCGTTCAGCTCCACATCATTCTTGAGGCTCTTTTCCAGTTTGACGGGCGAAAACTGATTCACCACGTTTTCCTTCAAGGCATCTACGGCACACTCGTACAAAGCCTCGTTCAGCGTACTGCCATCGACCCAAAGATGCGTTGCGAAGGGCAAACGACGCAAAGCCTCCATGATTTCTCCGTACGGCTTAACCGCACAGCCAATGGCGTCCAGATGCTGTCGGACAGCAGGCGATGCGACCTTCCTGGGATTCGTGAACAGCGTCGCTCTCCCCTGCTCCACCAACAGATAGGCAATGACCACAGGCGTAAAGTCAATGTCGTTAGAACGGATGTTGAGCAGCCAGGCCACTTCGTCCAAACTGTTCACCAGCATAGCCTCACATCCTTTCTCCTTCATGCAGCCACGTAGCCAAGCCAGCTTATCGGCAGCACTGCGGCCCGTATAAACATCATCGAGTACCCAAATCGGATCTTCAGGCGTATCGGGCCGGTCGGGCCACAGCTCATCTATAAAATCAGGGCAGTTGACAAGCTGTCCCCCTTTCGACCGGATGGCCTGGCGATAGTCCTCCACCTCTGAAACACTCATACACGAGCCGTCCATACAAACCACGCCTCCTTGTGGCAGTGCATCACCCAGCCACTCCCACGGCTGCACGGCTTCGGGCACACGAAGTTTGTGAAGTACATACTCGGTTCCCGCCAGCTCTTTTTCAAATTGAATGAAATATCGGGTGTCGGTCCATAAACCGGCATGAGTCGGGGTAATGACAACGGTTCCATAAGAACCCGTGAAACCCGAAATGAATTGTCGTTGTTGCCAGCGGGCAGGAAGATATTCACTGCTATGAGGGTCACTACCGGGGACAACAACGGCATCCCAACCTTCACGCTGCATCATCCCTCGCAGCGCACTCAAACGTTCTGCAATCATTCTTTTTTATCTTTTTTCGCGACAAAAGTACAAAATAATTCCTAATTTCTACGTCCTAATTCCTAATTTCATAGTACCTTTGCAAAAAAGAAGCAGAAAAATGAGAAAAATATGTTTTGTCGTCGCGTTTCTGACCCTTTTTCCACTAACCATCGCAGGTGCTGACAGGGAAACGGGAGGCGACTCTTTCTATCATGTGGAGACCTTCGGTTTCTTCGACAATCGCGAGGTACACAGTCCTTATCAGTTCTCTGGTACTTACTTCGGTACTCGCCTGAGTGCTGACGGGGGATTGCGCTGGGGCAACAGCCGTCTGGCTGCAGGCGGCTATGCAATCAAGGATTTTGGACAGAAGGGCCTCAGTGCCAGCGACTGGACACTTTATTACCGCTATAGGGACTCCCGTTTTGCAGGAACATTCGGATCTTTTCCCCGCAGCCTGCTTTTCCGTGAGTTGCCCGACGTCTTTGTTGATGAAGCCATCCGCTACTATACGCCCAATCTGGGCGGCGTACTCATCCAGCATCAGTCCAGGCATGGTTTCACGGAACTCTATTGCGACTGGCTTAGTCGCCAAAGCCATACCGAACGTGAGATTTTCGAGATTGTTTCCGACGGCGACTGGCATGTCTCAAACGCATTTAACATTGGTTACAATGCCCGTCTCACCCACTTCTCCGTCCGCAAGGGCATTACCCCCGACAGAGTCTATGACAAGCTGATGCTCAATCCCTACTTGACCTGCGGATTCGGTTATTTCACCTGTACGATGGGACTACTGGCTTCGCTCAATCGCGACCGTACAGATAAGGTATGGAAGGCCCCTTGGGGCGCACTTTTTGATGTTGTCTGCGGCATTCCGCTCTTCCAGTCTCCGATTGGTCTTGAGCTTCGCTATCGCGGCTACCACGGCGACCCGCTGATGAGCGACTACGAGCTCTATGGTTCGCTTCTTCATCGCGGCGACCCCTACTATCGGAGCCCTCACTACAATCGTGCTGATGTCTCAGCCATCCTGCTACGGAAAAGCCACGTCGATTGCCGCGTCACCGTTTCTTTCCACTTTACCGAAGGCGTTATGGACAACTCCCAGCAAATACACGTCCGTCTTTCTTTTTAAAGAAACAAACAATTTGTACAAAAATATTTAAAAACAACGCAAAAAATTAGTTTTTGCGATTTGTTTTGTTTACCTTTACCCGTTCAAATTGCAGGAATAGGCTCCGATTGGAGCATAAATGCAAAGAGAACAGATGTTTAACTCCCAAATCGCGGTCTGTGGCCGCAACCATGTTTATGCAAACAAAACAAAAAAACATACATAATGAACTACGAATGGATTTATCAGCCTCCTACGCCCGCTGTGCTCGAGGAGGCGGAGCAGATGTCCCACGAGCTGGGCATCCACTCAGTGCTGTGCCGATTGCTGGTCGAACGTGGTATCCATGGTGCTGAGGAAGCTCGCTATTTCTTTCGTCCGAGTCTGACACAACTTCACGATCCGTTCCTGCTGGACGGCATGAAGGAGGCAGTGGATCGCATCAACTTAGCGTTAGGAAGAAAAGAGCGGATTTTGGTTTACGGTGACTACGACGTTGATGGAACGTCAGCTGTTACGCTGGTCTATAAATTTCTGGGCCGGTTTACGTCACACATCGACTATTACATTCCCAACCGTGAGGAAGAGGGCTACGGCATTTCGACGCCGGCCCTTAAATACGCTATTGAAACAGGAGTTACCCTTGTCATTATCCTTGACTGCGGCGTCAAGGCCATCCAGGAGATTGCTTATGCAAAAACGATAGGCATTGACTTCATTGTCTGTGACCACCACGTGCAGGATGACGAACTGCCCCCTGCCGTCGCCATCCTCAACCCCAAGCTGAATGATTCCCACTACCCCTGCCCTCACCTTTCAGGCTGTGGCGTAGGATTCAAGCTGATGCAAGCCTTTGCCCTTAACAATGGCATCGAGTTCAGCCAACTCATTCCTCTTCTCGACCTCGTTGCACTCAGCATCGCTTCAGACATTGTGCCCATAACGGGTGAGAACCGTATTCTGGCCTATCATGGTTTGCGTCAGGTGAACCACAATCCCAGCGTAGGGCTCAAGGCTATTATCGAGGTATGCGGACTGACGGGCAAGGAACTGTCCATCAACGACCTCATCTTCAAGATTGGTCCGCGTATCAATGCGTCAGGACGCATCCAGGCGGGAAAGATGGCTGTCGACCTGCTCACACAGACCGACTACCATCAGGCACTGGCTCAGGCACGGCAGATCGACGTCTTCAACGACACCCGGAAAGACCTCGACAAGGCCACCACAGAAGAGGCCAACATTATCGTGGACAATCTGGAGAATCTGGCTGACAAGCATTCTATTGTGCTCTATAACGAAGAGTGGCACCGAGGTGTCATCGGCATCGTTGCCAGCCGTTTGACTGAAGTTTTCTATCGGCCTTCGGTCGTGCTGACCAAGACGAACGACCTCGCATCCGGCTCTGCCCGCAGTGTGGCCGACTTTGACGTCTATAAAGCCATCGAGAGTTGCCGTGACCTGCTTGAGAACTTCGGAGGGCACTCCTATGCCGCCGGACTATCCATGAAAGAGGAGAACGTGCCCGAGTTCCGTCGCCGCTTTGAGAAATACGTATCAGAAAACATCCTACCCAGACAAACGAAACCCATCCTCAACATCGATGCCGAGTTGCCGTTCCGTTACATAAGCATGAAACTGCTCAAAGACATACGCCGCTTCGAGCCCTTCGGTCCCGATAACCCCAAACCCATCTTCTGCACCCGCAAAGTCTATGACTACGGTACCAGCAAGGTCGTCGGACGCAATCAGGACCACATCAAGCTGGAAATGGTCGATAACGACTCGCTCCGCGTCATGAATGGCATCGCCTTCGGACAGAGCGCTCAAGCCCGTTTTATCAAATCGAAACACCCCTTCGACATCTGCTATACGCTGGAGGAGAACAGCCATAAACGTAACGAAGTTCAACTGCAGATAGAAAGCATCCGTCCGTCGGAACAAGAGTGATGACCTACACTGAGATTCTTCATCAGTATTTCGGCTACGATAGTTTTCGGGGCATCCAGGAGCCCATCATCGAAAGCATCGGCAGTGGACATGACACACTTGGCCTCATGCCTACAGGTGGCGGCAAAAGTATCACGTTCCAAGTGCCGGCGCTGGCTATGAAGGGCATCTGCATTGTTATCACTCCCCTTATCGCTCTGATGAAGGATCAGGTTGCGGCACTGAAGGCTCGCGGCATCAAGGCTTGTGCCATCAGTAGCGGCATGACGCACGAAGCCATCCTCACCACGCTCGACAATTGTATCTACGGAGACTATAAGTTCCTATACATCTCTCCTGAACGGCTTGGCTCTGACCTGTTTCGCGCCAAAGTGACAAAGATGGACGTCAGCTTCATTGCAGTCGATGAGAGCCATTGCATCTCGCAGTGGGGCTACGACTTCCGTCCTTCGTATCTCGACATAGCCCAGATCCGTGATCTCGTGCCCGAAGTCCCAGTGCTGGCTCTTACGGCCACAGCGACCCCCGAGGTGGTCAGCGACATCCAGCGTCAGCTCCATTTCCGCGAAGAGAACGTCTTCCGCATGAGCTTTGCCCGTCCCAACCTTATCTACGTGGTTCGCGAGACCAACAACAAAGAGGCCGAGCTCGTCCATATTCTCAACAGTGTTTCCGGGACAGCCATCGTCTATGTCCGCAGCCGCGACAAGACAAAAGAAATTTCCCAACTGCTTAACAAACAAGGTCTCAGCGCCACCTATTATCATGCAGGTCTGAAGACCATCGACAAGGACGAGCGACAGCAGGCCTGGTCGCGTGGTGACATCCGAGTGATGGTGGCCACCAACGCTTTTGGCATGGGCATCGATAAGGCCGACGTCCGCATAGTCATCCATTATGAGATGCCCGACGCTCCCGAATCGTATTTCCAGGAGACGGGGCGTGGGGGACGCGACGGAGCTCCCGCCTATGCCGTCCTGCTCTATCACCCGAACGACCAAACCCGCCTCTCACGACGCATCAGCGAGAACTATCCGCCCAAGGATTTCGTCCGTAAAGTATATGAGAAACTCAGCTACCACTTCGAGATGGCACTGGGCGATGGCGAAGGCTGCCGCTACGATTTCCATCTGGAGGAGTTCTGCCATAACTACCACCTTCCGATGATCCAGACAGAGAGTGCCCTTCGCCTCCTCACCCAGATGGGCTACCTGCTCTATGAAGAAGAGGTGGAATACTCCTCGCGCCTCACCTTCATCGTCCGCCGCGACGAACTATACAGCCACACGGAGTCTCCCGACCAGGAGGCCGTCATCCGCACCCTCCTGCGTCTCTATACTGGCATTTTCACCGACTACGCTTTCATCGACGAGAAATACCTTGCCCGTCAGTGTGGCTTCGACGATGCCCGGCTCTTTGAAGCACTCATTGCCCTCAGCCGCGCCAGCATAGTCAGCTATATTCCAGCACGTCGCACCCCCGCCATCACATGGGTTCGCGCCCGCGTAGAGAGCGACAAGCTTGTCTTCACCCCTGCCATCTATGAAGAGCGCAAAGCCAGTTACGAACAACGCGTCAAGGCCATGAAGCAGTACGCGCTCAGTCAGAACATCTGTCGCAGCCGCCTGCTCCTCAGCTACTTCGGTGAGAAGCAAACCGTTCCTTGCGGGCGATGCGACAACTGCCGCCGTCGCCTACCGAACGGACTTCGCCAGTCAGAAGCCGAGGCTATAGCCCTGCGTATGGAAGAACTCCTTGCCGACGGCAATCTCCACCCGTTGGAAGAACTGGACACACTCCCCTTCCCTACTGACCAGACCAATGCCGTCCTCACCACGCTTCTCAGCGAAGAAATCATCGTGCGTGACGGCCTCCATATCCGCCTGAAAAGATCCATTAAACCTATAAACCTCGGCAGAGCCGAACAAAACCCTTAACCATTGATTCATTAACCCCATTATGAATACCAACCCGATAATTATTGCTGGCCCTTGCAGCGCTGAAACCGAAGAACAGGTGATGACCACCGCCACGGCTCTCGCCCGTATGGGAATTACTATTTTCCGTGCTGGCATTTGGAAGCCGCGAACCCGTCCAGGATGCTTCGAAGGTGTCGGAACGACAGGCTTTCCCTGGCTCCAGCGTGTGCAACGTGAGTTGGGCATGGAAGTCGTCGTCGAAGTAGGTAATCCCCATCACGTAGAAGAAGCACTGAAAGCCGGTGTTGACAGGGTTTGGATCGGAGCCCGCACAAGCGCCAACCCCTTTGCTGTACAGGCTGTGGCCGAGGCCCTACGAGGTACGGACATCCCCGTCCTCGTCAAGAACCCCATCAATCCCGACCTGGAGCTATGGGTGGGGGCGTTGGAACGTTTTCAACGCCAGGGTGTCACCCGTCTGTCGGCTGTCCTACGCGGATTCTCCTGCTATGATAAAACCATTTACCGCAACCCTCCACTTTGGGATATTGCTCTTGAGCTCCGTCGCCGCATGCCCGAGCTGCCGTTCCTGTGCGACCCCTCGCACATCTGTGGCCGCCGCGACCTCATTGAGGAGGTCTGCCGCCAAGCCATCGACTTCGGTTTCGACGGTCTGATGATTGAAAGCCATTGCACCCCCGACGCAGCCTGGAGCGATGCCGCCCAGCAACTCACCCCAGCCGCCTTAGCCGACATTCTGCATACCGTAGGAATATCGTAGGCAAACCATAAGGATACTTTAGCCATACCATAGGTAGCTTATAGGTAGCTTATAGGTAGCTTCTAAGCTGCTTCTAAGCATACTCAAGGAGCTGGCTAGAGTATGCCAAGAGCGAAGGTAAGACGAAGAAAGGGCGAAGGAAGGATAGTATGGACGGCGCGATTGGCTTTATTTTATAAGAAGGAGCTGTGTCAAAAAATGACACAGCTCTCCATTGGCACGGCATCGAGAGTTGTTAACTCGCAAAGGATTGGTCAGAGACAAGGTTTATTTCTTCCCGAAGTCCGGGTTAGGGAATACGGGACGGACTGACTGGCCGTAGTACTTCGGTGTGGAGGCGGTGCGCATCTTCTTATCCTGCTCGGCATAGAAATAGAAGGCATTAGGATAAAGGGCTGGCAAGACTGGCCCATACTCATATTCGTGAGCCTCTTTTGTGTCCAGATCCATCGTTGAAGACCAATACTCGCAACTAGCCCTTTCGTGTCCTTCTTCCGATTTTAGACCTTGATTAAACAATTTACTACCTATGCGATAACCTGCGGCTGGGAGGTAGATAAAGTTGCCATTCTTTCCTGTTACTTTATAAGCTGTTCTGTCTTCATCCCATTCCCATGTACATTTTTTCATTAGTTCTTTCCATTGTTTCTCGGTTGGCATACGCCATCCTCCACCCCATTTCACTGAGGCATAATCATGGCGGGAATTAGCAATGGTTGGACGATTGTATTCTGCGCCACCATAGTATTGAAGGCTATTGATCGAGCCTTCCACATAATGACCATAATTTTCAAAGTTCCACTGTTGTTTATGCGTACCAGATTTATCACCCCAACCGACGAGATCACCTCCTTCTTCATCATCTTCGGCTCCGACATTCATATTCGCCCACAACACACTGACTCCTAAATCAACGGCCTTGGCTTTTGCAGGTGCAGTATTCGCCTTGACAGTTGTCGTGCCTCGTATTGCACCATGACCATCATAAATCGTTGCCGTCAAAGTGCTGGTGGCCGTTGCAGGTGTCCATCCCACACTTGCTGTTCCTTTTCCACCTTCCGTCCGGACAACCATTGTCTTTTTCAAAATAGAAAAGTCAGGATCACTTAAATCGTATAATTCGTTGCCGTCTGCTTCAAGGTAGATAAATGTAGGAATCCATAGAGGAGCTTTCTGACCCATTACCATCCAATAAGTACTGAATTTCACCTTATTCTCTTCACCGTATTTAATACTGGAGCCGTTTTCGCACGTGATTCCCGAAGGAGCAGCGGCTAATGATAATGACAAACTCTTTATCTGTTTTGCTGGCAAAGTTATATCTTTTTTTATAATTCGTCCCAACAATTTTTTTATCTTTCCAGCTCCAAGTTTTATACCGCCAGTCCACTCAGCCCCTAGATTTAGACCAGCATCCCAATCAATTATACCTTCCGGACCATCTTCAAAGTTTGCGACAACACCTACTCCGGCATTAATACTTGCTCCCACATAAGGAGTAATTTCAATCTTCGGTCCGATACAATCATATATCGTCATGCCCAAATCTGCCGTAAACTTCACCTTGACATCTTCGCCTACACTGATCTGAGTTGTAGGCCAGGAAGTTGTATGATAGAATGGGCCACCACCCTTAAAGGCTCTTGCCCCCCAACCGCCATTACTACCCAAACGGTCACCCACAGCAAAACCGGCAAAGTATTCCACATCACACCCGCCATGCCCGCTTAACGTAACATCCAATCCGCCTGAGACTTCGCCTTCGGTAGTAACATAGAAGCCGTTATAAACAGCAATATAAACAGGAACTGGTCCAACCATAAATTTGAAAGATGCAAGTTTTATCTCATCAAGCAAAATGGGATCTGAAACAAATTTCTTTGAAATTTTTGAATAGAAGGACACCTTCCAATCAATAGCTGGATTCACCTTAAAAGTAGGTTTGAAAGTTGCGCTATTAGACATTTCAATATCTTCCTTATTTTCATCATTTGCAGCTTCTGCGAGTGCCTCAGGAATATCAGCAAATAGAGAAGCGCCGAACTGCAATGTAAAGGATGCCGAACCCTTCAAGCCTGCCGCAAAAGAATAATTGCCCATTTTACCAGCCCCTTCGTCGCTTCCAAAGGGAACATCAATGTCAAAGCTGAATGTTAATGGGGGAAAATCAACGCGTGTACCGTCCATTGGAACTTTATGTATGACACCATCATTATCCAAATAACGGAATTCAGAAGGATAGATTTTCAATTTCGACCCAAGTCTCTTAGCCCTTTCCTCTTGTGGATCTAATTGTTTTTCAGCAAACATAACCGAACGAGTCATATATTCATCCTCATAGTCTTCAGCTTTTTCAGGAGCAACGAATTCGGCAGAACGTCTCTCAATATCTTCGGTATCAATTTCACCCCCCATCATTAGTTCAAAGGAACTCCCCGCAAAAACTTCCGCTAATTCAGCTTGCTCTGTTTGCAGTTCCACTTTGTCACCAACGACCTTATAATCGGTCACCTTAACCAAATACATGGTCGAGTCAACATCGATGGTCATGAGAGAACCCTTCTTGATATCATTCGAGGCCTCTTTTTCCATCTTCATCGTGAACTCACCATTTTCCGCGTCAGCGGATAACACCTCATTGGTGCTCTTGTCCCAATCCACAGGGACATAGTTTTCACTGACGACAATCTGTCCTTCCGTTTCTTCTGTATGAACCTCATATTTGGTAGGTCCCTCCTCTTCATCTATCTTTGGCTTCTTGCAGGAAACGAGGCTGATGAGTGATACGGCTAACAGAGCCTGGCACAGATAGAGCGCCGTGCGCTTTACGTTTTGTTGCTTTTTCATATGGCTGGGGATTTAACGTTAATTTCTCAGTAATTTCTTTATTCACGAATTGACCATGAATCTTTTCTTAACTCTTAATTCTTAACTCTTAACTACCCTACTCCTTCTTTCCTTTCAGTTCTACAAGGTTGGAGAGAGTGCCGTGGGTAGCACCGTCGAAAGTAATGGTCTCATCGAAGGTAATCTGACATTTGTTCGTGGGGTCGTAACCCTCAAAACGAATCGTTTCGCCAGAGACCGTGTTACTACCGATACGGAACACGGTATAGGTAACGTCCTTCACGGTACGGGTGACACCCCGTCCACGCAGTTCGTCACCACAAAGGGCCGCCAGCATCACGTCATTGGCAGGAGTCTTACCGTCCTCCGTCACCTTGGCATAGACGATGGTCTCGTATCGCCATCCACCCGTACGCTGCTTTGACCAGACAGGAAGGACGGAAACAGGCAATTTGCCTGTCCAGTCGCCCTCCGCATCAGAGAACGAAATGACATCCGATCCCACGCCCATTGCCTTAATCTCAATCTGACGTACGCGGACAATCTTGTCGCCCTTTGCGGCACTGGCATGGAAACGCGAGAGGACGATTTTCTGTACATCTTCGTCAGCCTTGCTGAACATGTACTCGCCCACTTGGGGATCCAGTTTATACTCTTGTCCCACATAGAGCGTGAGCGAGCCGCCTTCATCGGCCCCCAAACCCGTGATGTCGGGCAGTTTCTCGGGGTCGAAATCCTCCGGCCACTCTTGCTGAAACATCTCACCGCACGAGGCAATCAGAGCCGTCACACACAAACACGCTACGCTGTTGAGGAAATTCTTTAATCGTATCATAGTGCAAAATTAATACATTTTTGTCGCTTCGCGAGAAATTATCCAAAATTATTTCAAAAAAAATCTCTTATAGGCTTAATGGGATGAATAGGCTAATAATCGTTCATCATTCCTTCTCCTTGGGGACAGAGACTTTCACATCGTTCGAGGGGATAGAGCGGCGGCCGTCCTCGAAGAGGATTTCCAGACGATAGACGGTACTCTCGCCAGGCTTCATGCGTTTGTCCTCAAAGCTTACCTGATCGCTCTTGATGGAACGGTAGGGACGGAAAAAATCCTCGCCCTCTAACTGTCGCGACAGCACGAAATGGTAGGGGGCAACGACGGGCAACTCCTCGGGAACATCCCACGCCAGAATGACGCGCTTCTTATCCTCGCGCCAGCCGCCATCGAGCTTAATCGGTATGTCAAACAACCGCTGTCCTTGGAACAGGTAACACACCTGCATGGAGAGACCCGTGCTGACACCCGTCATATTGATGGCCTCGATGGCGTAGTAGTAACGGATGGTCTGGTTGGGTGTCGGTCGGTCGATGACCTCAAGGGTCGATTTGCCGTTCACCTCCTCCTGATAGTGAGTTTGTATCATCGTCCATTGTGACTCATTGCTCAAACGACGGAACACGCGAATCTTGTCCAAATCTTTCTCGGGTGAAATGACCCAGCGCATGTAGATGCTGTCCTGCGTTACCCACGAGGTGTCAATGAAGCACTCCGAAGGCGCGTTGAAGTTCGGACGCGTCACACGCAACACATCGGAAAACTCCGAGTTGTTGCCTGCCCAGTCTATCGCGCGTACCTTATAGTATTTAAACGGATGGTTCACCTCGAGCGAGAGCGTATCCTTGAACAGCGTATCCTGATACTGCTGCTGGTTCGGCACAAGCACGAAGGTGTGGGTAGTGTCGTTGGCCATAAAGACCTCATAGTAGTAGGTGTCCTGCGAGATGGAGGGTGTCCATCCTAGCGTCACAACACCTTCAGCAGAGACGAGTCCACGCAGGTTCGTCGGTGCGAGGGGCGGCTCCAGGTCGTCGATACGCATGGGCATCGGCATGGCATAGGTCATGTTCATGGCCGAGTCAACGGCCGCTATCGTCACAATACCCGTGTTGAGTCCGCGTACATCCACCACGACGCTGCTGTCAGTAGGCGCCAGTACACGATCTTTTACCAACGGCACCCAGCGACCACCGAAGAGGGCAGAGTCTGCTGTGTTGGTGCTTGCTTCCCCGCTGAGTTTGTCCACGTCGTCTGGGGCTCCGAACTGATAGAAGGGGATGTAACCGAGTAAGTCGGATTCTATAGCCTCCTTATGCCAGTCAATTCGAGCTGTGATAGTGCTGTCGCCTCGGTTAATGGTGATAAGCTTGATGCGTGGCGGGACAGGCGGTATCATGTCGGGCAGCGTCACCTCGTGTTCCGGACCCGGGGCGGACTTGTCGCCGAACGAGTCGTAACCGCGCAGACGATAGATATAGGTGCCCGGTTCCATGCCCGTGTCGGCATAGAGGCTGGGAGGCTGTTCTCCTTCAAACAAATCCATTGTCATGGACATATAAGGCTTGTCGTTCAGCACCACCCAGTCTTTCTGTCCCTTTTTGCGCCGTTCAATGTCGAAGCCGCTGTACTCGTCCGTATATTCCCAGCTAAGCAGGACGCCATCGACCGAAGCGATAGAGTCTGTCAATTCCAGTGTACATGGCTTAGGTTCGTAGGGGGTGTTGTCCACAAGCACATAGCCGGGTGTCACATGGAGTATTTCAGGCGACAAATTCGGAGCAAGGTAATAGGAGTATAGCGTATCCTTTTTTACGTTCTTATCGACATAGCGGAGACCCATAGCGGTTGCGATGTCAGGTCGGCGTTCAGCAATGACCATGGCCATACCGAACGTATTCTGCTGCTCTTCATAGATCTCCATGATGGAACCTGCAGAGCCTGGCGCATACTTGGTGTTGTCCATTTTCGTTCCTTCGCCGAAGATGGTCTGCATGGCGGCAAAGGCCATCGTGTCGGTGTCGGAGAAGAGTTTGGCAAACTCGTATTTGTTCATCGGCTTCAACAGCGCAAGGGTGTCGCCCATGCTCGTCGATGACCGTTCATCGCGAATCAGATAGCAGCCATAGCCGTTGAGGAATTTCCAGGGGACATACTCGTCGGGAGCCCATCGGATGACGATGCTGTCACCATAGGCACGGGCCAGCATCTGGAGGCGGAATTGCGCTACCTGCACCTCAGCGTCCAGACTGTCCTGCATGGCATGAAGTTCTTCATAGTAGTTATACAGCGTGTCCAACGGCAAATCAAGTGTGTCCTTGATAACTTCATCTGCCTTTCCAGGAGTCTGTAAGCCCCCTCCTTCATCATCATCCTGTGTAGTGACTACCTGTCCGGACACAGGAAGCCCCCATGAAAAAACTGACATAACGGCTGTCAATAGACCGATACGGAATAATGCATTTCTTTTCATATTCTTGACCTTTCGTTTTTCGTTTTTACTTCCAATCTGCAGGGAAACTTGTCGATTGCATATAATAATAGGTAAGGTTTGAATCGAAGTCCTTCAACGGCTGCTTCCAGACCATGCTCTTCGTGTATTTTGATGAATTATTATACACGGTGAATTTCTGATCTACCAAGTCAAACGCGTTGCAACGATAGTATTCGTGTGTCACCGAAGAAAGGTTGTTGCAATACCATTTGTAATTAAAGCGAAAGTCCTTCTTACTACCCTTCTTATAGTTGTTGATACTGAGTACCGTCGCATCGGGACCATAATAGAAACGCGAAGGATACCCGGGGAAATAATCAGCCCATTCTCCTCTTGAATTATCCACCAACCACTTCATCTGGTGTATCATGGCCACCTGGTAGGCCGGACAGTTGATGCGGTCGTTCCCGACCGTTTGGCCGCTCCACTGGGAGACAACCGAGTTGATCTTTTTCTTATCTACGCCCCAAATGACATAATACTTCTTGCGGAACTCATTCTCGAAATTATGCATGTCAGTCAACATGTCCTTTATGGCGTCAACTGCCGTGTACAAATCCTGCTTATTCGTTTTTTGGTTGATGTTCTTAGCCAGACAGTCATTATAGGATGGAGTATTATAACCGACGGCTATTGCCTTAATGAATTTGGAAGCTTCATTAAAATAGTAAACTGAGGTGCCTATCTTATTTTTCTTCCATGCTGCATAGGCATGGGTATAATTACCGTCTTTATCCAAATCGTACTCCCTTTCCCATTTCGTTCCACCTGATTGATAGTTTACATGAATATATCTTCCTCGATTTGAGTAGCCGATGGTGTGTTCGACGATGTTGGTGTTTCCGTTACGACCACGGTACCACCCTGATTTTGTGGGGAAGGATACGGTAAGCGCTTTCGGACTGCTATAAGGTGCATTCCAATAGGCACTCTTACTGGAGACCGTGCGCCCGTTGAACAAGCCGTAGCTTCCCACATAGGCCAGCCACACGTAAGGATCTTTCAGATAATAATCCGAATAGTACAACAGACTGGAGTCGTCTTTCTTCGCTAATGAAGCGGGAGAATAACTTGCATCGGAATAGGTGAACTTTGTCGGGCGCAGACCTTCCAAGTTCCAGTCCAGATAGCTGTAAGAAGGTGAACTGGATTTTCCATCGTAATACATGGTCTCGCCCGCCCAAGAGGCAAAGTCATCCACAATCAGATATGATTTGAAATTCAGGGGCCACTCGTAGATTTCACTGGCAAAATTCTTGTAATTGGCCGTTGTCTGCTTCTTCAGCTTGGTCTTTGAAGCCTCGCCTTCGTTTTCTTCCAGACCCTGCTCTTCCATTTCCTTGTAATAGTTGGCCATATAGGCTTGGAGGCTAATGGTCTCGCCGTTCGTTTCGGTGCCGTCTATTCCTGTGGCAGACAAATAGTTCTGTTGGGAACTTTTCTCAAACTCGGCACTTTCTTTTGTCTTTTCTATCTCCTTCTGGCTCTCGAGCTGAGCTGCACTGAACTTCACCTTGTCCACCTGCATGATAACCACACGATACTCATACTTGTCCCAGCTATTGCCCATTCCGGCCGTGGATTTGAACATGTCGAAATTCTTCAGTTGCAAGTAGTGGTAACGGCCGTTGTTCATTTTTTTGAGTTCAACGGGTATCGTTGCCAGCTTGGAGTTGGATAATGAACTTACATCAACGTGCATAGTGGCACCTGATGTATTCTCACTTGCAGTTGTCTTTTTGTTCTTTTGGCTGTAGGCATTCTTCAGCACATTCGTGGCCGAACTGAACGGTACTCCGTCGGGCGGTCCAGGGACGCTGCTGGCGGCGGGGACGTCAGGAGCGGCGGCTGCGGCCTCGGCTGCCGTGCCGAAGGAGGGGTATGCCCCTCCGTTCAGCATGGCCGAAGCGGAGTTGATGACGCTCTCGGCAGGAATAGACGGTTTGGGTTTGGGCTTGGGGAGGGAGGCATTCATCATGCTGGCCACCTTGGCCACAACCGCTGCACCGGCCGGCCCGTCGGGATTCTCAGGAGTCTCGGGGGTACTCGGAGTATTCGGAGTATTCAGAGCACTCGGAGTCTCAGCGGCCAGCTCGAAGGCTTCGGCCACGCCCGGAACCGTGCTGCGATACGGGGTCGCCGCATATAGCGGGGCGGTCGGATCAACCCCATCCAGCATCACTGGATTAGGCTCCATTACCAAGTGATTACCCTTGCGGGATGCAGCGTTTTTCGTGGCACTCTTGAAATAGTCGGCTACTTTGTTCTTATAATTAGTCAATGAACTCTTTGTGGTGGAAGAGGCCTTGGAGGACAGCTTGATCTTATCGACCGTGGTTTTCGCTCTTTCGGCATACTTCAACATGTGTGCTGCAAATTTCTCATCGTTGGTGTTCCTGCCACTGATTACCAGTCCGCGTGTCAAGTATTCCGTTCTCTGGGCAATCATATTGAGTTCATACGCCGCCTGATTCAGGCTCCAGTCGCTACGGGTGTTGTCCGCCACATACTTGGCACCTGACGCGCAGTAGTCCGCCAGTTCAGCCCAGAAGTGGGCATACGTGGTGTAGAGATGGTCGTTATTCATATTCATCATCGCATCACGGCATTCCTTGACGGTCTGGGCATACGACTTGGCCTTGCTGGCATTGTTCTTCAGTCCGTAGGTGTTGGAGTCCGTAATCGTGTGGTCAAATGCATAGTAGCAGTTGTAGAACGCGTTGTCCGCTTTCTGCCAATAATATGTCAGCCGGTTGAAGTCGGCTTTCTCTATGGCATTCTTGTAGTTCTTCTTGGCGTTGTCGGCATTGGTTTGGCAGTCCTTAACGATCTGTCGCATCTGGTTGGCTGCGGATGACTGCTTCATCTCACCTGTATGGCGCGAGGTGTGCAGGATGACGTCGGCAGCAATGTCCGCCACGGCATCAGCCAACTCGTAGGCAGTGGCGCATGCCTTCTCCTCCTTGTCGCGGAGAGCCTGTATCTGGGCCGCGTTGTCGTTGCTGGACGACGTCTTCCTCATCTCGGCAAGGACGTTGTCGGCCGCTTTTACGGCATCGTTTGCCGCGTTACGCGCCTTGTTGTAGGCGTTGTTTGATTCGGTCTTCTGCTCCTTGGCGAATTCAAGTGCCAACTTCTCGCTATTGAATATAACCGACTCTATGGCATTAAAGGCTGTCTTAGCCCGTTCGTAGTCACTGCCGTGGTTTGTGGCTTTCTCTGCTGCGTTGAAGGCAGAGACGGCCTTGCTGTAGTAGTTATACTTCACATAGCTGTAGCTTCGCGATGCCTCGGGCGTCTTGTCCATATAGGCCTGGACATTCTTCAGCAAGTTCTCAAGCTCTGTAGCCTTGTCCTTCACCGTTTTCGTATTATCGAGGTATGCGACATACTTCGTCAGTGCGTTCAGCGAATCGGTGAAGGCATCGCAGATCTGGACGACCTCTTTCGACATGTAATATTCGGGATAAATATTGACTTGTTTACGATAGGAGGCGAAGTTCTCCTTGAGCCACCCGTCCATTGATTGTAGGCGGTTTTTCTTCAAGTCAAGACTCTGTTTCGAACTTCGGATATCCTTAATGTAGTTCGCCTTCACATTGTCCATCTGCTTCTTGGCTTTGGCCAGGACAGTCTCCACCTTCTTGGCGCTCTCATAGTCCACCTTGATCTTGTTGTACGGGTCGGACATAGAGAGATAGAGTGCCTTCAATTCGTTTAACTCAATGGAGGTGGGGAATGAAGAGAATCCACTGGTTAAATCTGACCAGGCTTCATTCATCTTGCCGTCATACGTCTTTATGTATTGCTCATAATAATACAGCGGCATTTGGTGACGATTGTCATATATTTTTTTATTACCTTGACGTATCTCGCCATCGTTAAGGCAGCGTTGCATGGCATCAAACGTCTGCTGCATGGATTCTTTGGCAGTTTTTGCTCGTTTCTGGACCTGCTGGCTGTTGTTAGGAATCGTCGTTGCTCCTTGATAGACATAACGGATGTCCACGTCCTTCGGTGCGGGATAGTAATAATTCTTCATGGCATCGTTCAGTTCCGTCTTCAATGCGTTGAGCGCCGTTGTCACCGACGAGAGCTGTCCGCGTGCATAGGGTACTTCGGCGTTTATCATGGCCTGATAATACTCTATAGCCTTCTCAAGGCTGTTGAATCCGGTGGGAATCCATTTCAGCGGGAAGTAGAAGGTCGGATGCGTCTTGGCTATTTCGGATGCAGTTGTCATGATTTGGCTCAGGCTGGCATTAAAGCGCTGGAGACGTTCACGGTTCACACCATAATAACGGTAGGTCTTGTTCTGATAGGTGTAATAATCACCTTGATTGTCATGCTGCTCAAAGGGATCGACCTGAGTGGCAATGACCTGACCGGAACTGTTCACCTTGATGGTGTAGTCCACATTGCCTTGCTCATCTACATAATAGTAGTTGTTGCCATCCTTATAGGTATCCACGCGCACGACGGCGTCGGCAGGAACCCATTTGCCGTTGACCTTCTTTTCGAATCGGGCCACAAAATCATATTTGGACGTATTGAAGATGTCATCGCCGGCCTTCGTACGGTCAACAGCCATGTGGATCTGCGGACTTTCCATTTCGTTCTTGTAGAAACGCTTGCCGCCCGCCTTCTGCGGAAGGGTGAAGGCAATCTGATTGCCTTCCATCAGGTTGTTGGGCAGATTGCCCGTGTGGAAGTAACGGACGATTTTGTCATCCCATGGATAGGGTTTCTCGACCTTGTCGCCTTCTTTCTTGTAGTAGGGATCCATTTCCTTACCCTGACGGATCTCCTTGCAGTAGCCCGTCTGCGTCACCTTGTAGTAACGGTTAGGCTCGAACATGCCGCCAGAGATGACATACTCATAGGTCTCCTGGTCGGGCGAACGGTAGTTGAAGTAATCGGTTCTCTTTTCACTCTGATTCATTTTGGTATTGGGCCAAGACTCGAAGGTACCCGTAGGTGCCAGATAGAACTTATAAGAACGCATGGCCTGTTCCGTGTATTCAGCAGGATCGCCGTCGCGTCCGGCCAAACGGTTGGCCGTGTTCTCATCCACGAGGTCGAGACGTGTACCAATCTTCATGTTGGTGGTGAAGCCGGCAGGTGCAAAGCAGGAAAGGCCCTCGCCCTGCCATCCGTCGGCACTCGACTCGCTCTTGCCCGTCAGTTCTTTGCCCGGCGTCATGTCTTCAAATATCTTGATGTCATCGAGCGGGTTGCCCGCATCGGGGAAGCAGACGTCGCCCAGCTCGAAGGAGAGTGAACCTGAGAACTTGATGAGTCCTCCAAAGAGCTTACATGTAGCCTTGACCTTACCATACATCCATGACGGGTTGGGGAAGCCGCCTTTCAGCAGGGCACCAACACCCACATCAACCAGCGACCAGTCGCCCTTGTAAATCCAGAGGTCGATAATAAGACCCATCTCGCCCTTAGCCATGGCATAGATCTGTCCTGTGCCGTAGAAGCCGCCCTTACCGCCGGCAGGCTTGCCGTTACACTGGGCATCCTCCAACTGCTTGAGCACGACGTCGAAGCCGGCAAGCAACGTAGCTTGCGCATAGCAGATAACAGCACGGACACCAAAGTCACCGCCTGCCTGCGCACCGAACATCACACCCGACTTGGCTGCTCCATCGAAATCTTTAACGGCTGCATTACGTTTGTTGTTGACTTCATTCGTACGGTTCTGACCCGATTCACTCAAGTGACTGTCCTTTTTGCTGCCATTGAGGAACTCGTCGATTTCCTTGGGAATGGGAGGAAGCTTACCATCGTTGGGCAGTTCGTTGCCGATGCAGAGATAGGCGTTCGCCCAAATCTTACACCATGCCGCTGCCTTGCCCTTCTTGTCGCCGACCTGGAAGTCAATAACGGTGATGGAACAACGGTCTTTTGCCAAGCTGGTGGGACTGCCGTCACCGGGCTGGCCGACATAGAGATGCCATTTAGACTTGAACTTCGGATCCGTACAATCGTCGGGTTTCATGGTCACCTTGAAGTCGAGGGAAATATTCACGCCGCAAGATACCTTGGGTTTGGTCTCTTCAGCATCCTTGCTCTTGTCCTTGCCCTGATCGGCCATTTCCGCCAGATCGCCTAAGCACTCAGGCATCTGGAACTTCTGGCCTGTGAACTGCTCATACATCTTGTCCATATCGCCTCCGGCATCCATGGTGATGTTGATCTGGAAATACTTGCCACCTTCGTTCTCCGGCATATTCTGATAGACGATGCAACACTTGCCGTTGATCATGCCGTCATCTGAACCTGGCACACAAAGGGCATGCATCTCGCCCGTCATACGGAAGGTGGATAGTTTGTTTCGTTCGGCATCGTAGAGGACGGTCATCTTCACCTTGGCATTCAGACCACGGTCGGAGCCTACGGTTGAGATACCGAGGCCAAACATGCCGCCGTGAGTACCATACTGTATGGAGGTCTTCCACTTGAAGGGATCTGTCTCGTTCGCTTCTACAGAGGCCATGTCTAACGAGGTGTGGAAGAAGAAGCCACCCATGATGTTGTTGAGCTGGACGGGGCCAATGGGAATACCCGACGCTCCACCCACCTCAGCGAGGAAGTAGGCTGATGTGAAGCGGCCGTGTTTATCATCGCTTGCATTGAAGAAGCCGCCAGCAGCCTTCAGATTGAAGAGGCCGCCCGGCAAATCAATCTCCAAGGTGCCAGCGTAGCCTTTTACCTTGGTGCCTTTATTCTCATCCTTGTCAACAAATTTCAATGTGCCGGCCACCTTACACCCGCCAAACTCGGATTTAAGTCCCAATTCGTCAAGCGTGGTCTTTTCATAGTCGATATCCATACTGTTGAGATCGACCTTTGCCCAGATGGTGACACCAGCCGTAGCGGAGAAGACATCGCCAACCAAGCCTACGGTACCTACGATGTTGACACCGACCAGGTCGTCCTTCTTATCCACACCGAAGTTATCCAATGAGAACTCGAACGGGCCTAACTTCTTCGAAGGTGAGGCCAAGCCCCACGTACCCATGTCGAACCAACATTTCGGGCCTTCGCAAATGGGATCGAACGTATGGGAGAACTTCATAGCCTGAGCCTCAGACTTGTTGTTCGACTCCTTCGGTTTAGCGAAGTTAGCCACACGCATACCGGTGAAGGCAACGCCTGATATGTCGAGATCAAGACTCTTCGTTATCTCTTCTGTACCGGCTATAGTGATGTGACCAGCCATCTCCAACTCGACCTTTGTCTCCTTGTCGGCATTGGTGTATTGCACATCAAGGTGAGTGTATTTCTCATCCAAGCTCACCTTCGCGAGAAGGAAGTCGAATTCTGGATCGCCGTCGGGCTGCATGTGGAAGAGGATACGGAGATCACTTCCACCCGCGCCCTTATCAATCTTATCGAAGGAAGTGGAGTAATTCCACTTGCCACCGATGAGCGGAGCCTTCACCATTCCTGTAAAGTAGGCACAACCAAAGTCGTTCTGGATGACGGAAACACCTACCTCGTGGAGGGAGATTCCCCAGCCGCCCATCTTACCGGTCTCTACACCGACGATGTCGCCGCCATTGGTACCTGCGGCTGAAATGGTAAGCGAAACACCGCTGTCGTCCCAGAGGAACTGCTTCATGGCTACCTCTATACGATTGTTACCATCACCCTGCTTGAAAATGGGGGGCAACCAGACACCAAGCTTGTCGAGGTAGAGACCTTGCCACTTAACTTCATCTTCAGTAGAATTGATGCCGAGTGCAGTTTTATCGTAGGTCTTAGGCTTGTAGTTTTTGTCAATACCACCCTTAGGAGTCATCGGTTCGGGAAATTTGAATCCCTTGCCATTGTCGGTGATGGAGTGGTCGTAAATCAGACCATCGCCTGAGGGACAGAAGGTGAAGCCAGGGGCTTCCTCCACCTCAAAGTTGTCCATCTTGAGTTGGCCAATCCAGTTATCCCAGTCCTTAATCTTAGCCTTGATGTCGATGTGGGGACGCTGTCCTTTCACTCGCTCACCCTTTTCGTCAGCCTTGATGAGACCCGGAATCTCCATATCGGCCTCGAAGTTCAGTTCCTGGAAGCCCTTGTTGGTAAAGGAAAGAGAACAGCCGTCATCCATCTTCTGGAGGTCGCTGGGTGCCTTCAGGGTGAATACGAAGTTGGTATTTGGATCCTTGATATAGAAATCGGCAAGCAGCGCCATCGTACACCCCGAAGGAACGAACGAGTCGGGTTCGATACAGAGACGTGGCAGGCCAAAGACGGCCACCTGACTATCGGTATATTTGGTATCGTTCAAGGCGAACATGCCGATGATGCTGACAGACGCATTGGTGGGACTCCAACGGCCTGACATAATCTGAATATCCACAGGGCATGTAGGTATCAGTTTAGTCAAGCTTACCGGGAGGTTCACTGTAACCTGTCCTTTGATGATGTCATCGATGATAGGTGCCGCCTCTCGGGCCCACTCGCAGTACTTGGCCATCTTCTGGTCGTTCTCAATATAATCAAAGAGCTTTTCGCCGTAGGCCTCCGCCGTACCGGCACCAACAAGGTCGGCCAGGAAAAGGTCGTCGAACATCTCATAAGGAATGTAGTCATTAAGGCTTTGCTCCTCCTCTTTTGCGGAGACGACTTCGCCGTCATAGACGACCTTGTCGCTGTTGATATAGAGCTTATCGAACTTAACATTAATCTTAAAGGGAAGGTCGCCCATGGGCTTCCAAGTGATGTAACCACGACCTTCGTAATGGTCTTCGACAAGGTTGGCGTTCTCAATAGTAAGAGGGAACTTACCGCATTTAACCTCCAAATCACGGAGATCCTTCTCGGAGAAGAAGGCCAACGTGCGGTTGGTAATTTCCTTGGCAGCATCAGGATCGCAGTCGATAAGCTTACCCGTCTCGCCCGTGACGTAGGAACCACGATAGAGGTTACGACCGTCTTCGTTGTCGTAACCCACGGAACTTTCGTTCGTACAGACGGGGACAACGGCAATGACGAGGTTATCATTAAGTTTGACCTTTTCCTTGATGTCATCCCAACGAACGGTATAATTGGTTGCCGAAAGGGACTTCTCTTCAAAGAGAGGCTTACCATCCTCAAGGAGTTTCTCGATGCTCTGCGAAGCCGTCTTTTTGAAGACCTTGACGTTATAAGTGAAGCTATGCGTATCGTTGCCACCGGACTTCTTCTCAGGCTTTTCCCACTTGAGCTTGATGTCGCCGTCGGCCTTAAAGACATTGCCCTTGAATGGCTTGGGGTCGGTGAGTTTGGGGGGATAATAGACGAACTTCTTGTCGGAGTTCTTGTCGGGCTCCTTGTAGCCAGGATCGACTTCCTTCTTCTCGTCCTCCTTCTTTTCTTCCTTTACTTCTTCGTCTTTCTTCTCTTCCTTGTTCTCGGGCACGACATCGGGCACCTTACCACCCTTGTCGTAGGCATCCTGCTTGAAACGGAAAACAAGGAGCTGGCTATGACCGTTGTTCTCGACGGTGCTGTAATCAACATTGTTCTTGTCGGTCACGGTCGGAGTAGCGGTAACGCGAGCCACGTAGTAACCCGTAGAAGAGAACTTCTTTATCTGTGTCACCTCAGCCTCGGAGATAAGACATTGTGCTGCCACAAGGTTCTTGACCGTCTTGGCAACGGTTCCCAAAGCCACGGCTTCC
>Ga0310690_10003392_pt1 | contig 23964 bp, 25 predicted proteins | sample AusTroGonzalo_MG_2_FD_207661 | JGI IMG/M metagenome (GOLD analysis project Ga0310690, IMG submission 207661) | Bovine rumen microbial communities from tropical cattle in Woodstock, Queensland, Australia - Gonzalo_04 (v2) (version 2) | ecosystem: Host-associated > Mammals > Digestive system >... | reverse complement strand
TATTGAAAAGCACTCCCGTAAAAACTCTTCCCTAACATTTGTATTTTTCATCAAAGCCATACCACCAAGTGCAATATAGTTTGAATGTTCACACAAGCGTTCAAGGTATTTGAATTTTTCTCCCCTGTGAAATGTTGGAACAACTTTATCAAACATATCTTCGGGTAATTTTGACCGCATATATAGAAAATTTCTTAAATTATCGTCACTACACTCATCACTTGTTCCGACAATATCTAAAGCCGCTATTGGATAATATTGATTGTGATTTTTAAGTATAAAATCACAATAGGTGTCTATATCAAGAGAAATATTTTTCCTGATAGCACTAAACGCACCTGAGTCCAAAAATACTTTTGACGGATAATCAAAATACTTCTCTAAAGAATTTCTATCCACATAAAAACTAAAAAGTCTATTAAACCCTAACTGTTTAATATAGGGTTCTAGTGAATTATTACAACTTGCAGATAAATAAAAGTTCATCTAAACCTCACTAAATATTGTATTTACAGTATATCATAACTAAACATTATAGTAAACAATCCCTGTGTAAACTCTTTGTTAAATTTCAATACTCTCTCCGTACCACTCTTTTGTTATCTCAACATCACAACTAAATGGCATACCGAGTATCTTCTGGGCCGCATCAGACATAACCTGTGCTAACAATCTTGAACACTCTTTTGCGTTCTCCTCAGGACACTCTGCTATGATTTCATCGTGGACAGGAATTAACATTCTGAAACCCAACTTTTTAAGTTCTTCGTTCTTGTCAAGGTCTATCATAGCAAGTTTTGTTAAATCAGCGGCACTACCTTGAATACGAGCATTAACGCATTGTCTTGTGGCATCTGCTATCTTTGCTCCGTTATCAATTATCCAAATACCGTCTTTCTTATTCGCCTCTTCAAAGATTTTACGCTTTTCTCCAAACCGTGCTTTCTTTAACTTTCTCCACCATTTAGTGCATAGTTCATCTGGAACCTCGTCATTAACTTCACCGTCAAAGTCAAGCACATCATCAGACTTAGGAGCATCAATCCACTTAAACTCAAACTCGTCTAACTGCAAATCAGGCAATCTTCTCTTGCGACCGCAGATAGTAGTTACATATCCGAGGTCTTCACCCATTTCTAATGACTTCTGCTCAAATATCTGTATCTCTGGGTACTTGCGATAGAGATTACGCTTTAACTGTTTGGCCTCATCTATTGATATTCCCATTCCCTCTGCTACACTTGCATCACCACGACCGTACAAGATACCGAGCAATACTGGTTTTGCTTTGTTTCTTCTCGCTTTATACTCGGGCGGGTTCTTATTTCCGTTATCGTCAAACTCACAACATTCTTCATACGGCAAGTTAAAACAAGCACTTGCAACCGCACTATACAAATCTTTGCCGTGAAAACGAGCATCAAACAAAGCATCATACCCAAGTTCTTTACAGAACGATGCAAGACACGAAGGCTCCTGTTGCGAATAGTCGCTTGACATAAGAACATATCCCGGACTTGCTATAAACATCTTACGAATATCTTTATTGTGGCTTGGAATGTTCTGCAAGTTCGGTCTATCAGAACTCATACGGCCTGTATCAGCACCATACTGATTAAAACTTGCGTGTATTCTTCCGTCATTAGGATTAGCACATTCAGGCAACTTATCAATATAAGTGCCAATAAGTTTATCAATCGCACGATATTCAAGAATGGCATCTGTAAGAGGAGTGTTCCACTTCTCTAATATTGAAACTCCCGTTCCTCTCGGTGATTTAGTATCAACAACTTCATACCTGAGAATATCATAAAACAGTATTGCTAATTGTGTAGGACTGCCTATGTTAATGGGGTCATCAAGTTTACTACTATCATAAGCAAGTATCTTATCTTGATATGGCGCTAACTCTGTATAAAACTTATCAAGAGCCTGTTCTTTTTTAGCGTGGTACTCTACGGATAACTTTTGAGCATACTTCGTATCAAGAAGAATACCCGTATCTTCAAGTCTGCACATTACATCAACTAGGGGCATTTCTATATTAAAAAATGTCCAAGCGGCACCGTTCATACCATTTCTATCACTAAACGGCTTATCTTCTTCATAATACAGATAGTCCCATTGAAACTCTTTGAGTTCGTGCGTGATTACACCATCGTGAGCGCCGTATATCGTTGCAATATCAATCGGTATCAACTCAAACGGAATATCTTTGAATATCTGCTCAAAACTAAATTCATCTTCTTTACCTTTAAGAACATATTTTGCGTGTTGGGCTTTGAGATTTTTATGCTCCTCGTTCTCGTTCATACAACGCTCTGCGAGGTATGCGTCCCAAGTACAATGCAACATAACACCCAAATCATTACGCACAAAGCGGGTATCAAACTTGGCGTTAAACATTTCAAGTTCTTTAATTCCAACCAGTTTCGCAATATACTTTGCAACTATTTCAGGTGCTAATTGATTTGGTAACAATTCTCCTGTTATATACGATTTATGCCGCATCGGAATATATGCTGCCTTACCGCCAGGATAATACAAACACACGCCAACAATCTTGTTAAGCATCGGGTCTAATCCCGTTGTTTCTGTATCAAGTGCAACACATTGTACTTCGACACATCCACGAATATAAAAGTCTAATTGCATTTCAGTAGTAATCGTAACATACTGGTCTTTGTATTTACCAAGATGTTCTTCTACAAATTCCCGCACTCGTTTAATTTTAGAAGATAAACTCCCACCTTTTATAGTGGGAGTAACCTTCTTTGCTTGTGCGTTGGCTTTCTTTGCGATTGCTATATCAGACTTTTTATCTGGCCTGCTTAAATCACCAAACAATGAAATCTGTTCCATTAGAACCTATCTCCACCACGCCCTCTTCTACGAGGGGCACCATCTTCTTCTCTGCCACGGCGTCTTACGGGCTGTTCTTCGTCGGCAGGAAATGAGCCATTACGAATATAATATTCCATATCATCTGCGGTTTTATTGAGTATCTTTGTGCCAACAGCATCTGGTATTGCATCATAACCACAATCGTCAAGAATATCGTCTATTGTAGTACCATCAGGCTGTCCCTGAGGATAGAATGAATAGTTAGGACGCTTACTGCCCTTATCACCGCTACGCTCGATTTCAAATACCTGTGAAACTGTGTTGGGATTTCTTGCGCAAACACCCGAAAGTTGACTATAAAAACTATTCGGTCTATCCCAGAACTTAAACTTGCCATCTTCCTCATCAAAAACAGGAATATAAATCCTTGCCTGCTTAGGATAATGCTCTCTGCAAAATGGACAATCATCAATCGGACTACCCTGCTCTAAAAGACAATTTACGGGCAAATCCCACTCACCAACTTTTACTCGATGAACTACAATTCCCTCAATATCGTCGGCATTATTATAAAGAAGTCTAATCTTTGCAACCTCTTTATCTTCCTTTAGTGAGAGATAATCAATCTTGTTGCTTCCACTACCTGACTTGAACTGTTCAATGTTACTACCTGTTAATCTCGCCATAACTGCTTTTCCTTTCGTATGTTTGTAGTGTTTGTTGCGTTAGCAACTGTAATTATTATATTAAATGTTCTATCTGTTGTCAAGTGCGTTTTTCAGCACCTCATCGAGATTATCTTTGTGTGCCTCTATAAACTTATAGAATAAATCTAACTCTCCGTGGTCTTCCCAATAAATCGACATTGTATCGTAATCAGGGTCCCTCTGCTTGTTACAAACAGTGCCACCAATAAACTTATCAATATGATTTACGATATTAGGTGCCATATTATAATGCTCTGTTGACGGGTAGTTATCATATAACCACTCTCTGAATATTAAATCATCTGCCTTGTTTCTGCGAATATGCGTTTTAAAATACTTGCTCTGCCAGAGATTACCATTTGCCCAATTAGTAAAATCAGTAAGAATTGATGTTGGTATTCTGATGCACGGAAAACTAAACCACATTTTTTGTTCATATAACTTAAATACACCCTCTTCGGGTTTATCGTCATAATTACAAGTGAACCCACAAACAATTCCCTTATCATATATCTGTGTTTGTCTAGCAAAATCATTACTGATAATTACATCATCCTGAAGATGCCAAAGCCCGTCTATGCCTTTCTTCTGGCATTGAACGCTGGCTCGATTACAACTGTCAATAAATGCACGAAGATTACCAATCTCATTGTAATCACGATATACAAAGATATTTTGTGCTGGAATACCTTTCATCATCATAGACGGAATAAGATATTCCTTCACATACCAAAAGCGTTGATTGCAAGCGTGAATTAAGTAGTAGGCCATATTTCTGCTCCTTCAAATTTTTTAATGTCTTTCGGCTCATCTATATCACAAGTATAATCATTAATTACCGTGTAATTCGTATAATCAATCACATTTAATTTTGTGCCTTTAACAACTTGCCAAAACTCCCACGCTATCGGCTTACGCTCAAATGCTCCCATTCTATATAATCCTTTTGTTGCGATTATGGACTTGCGTAAATGCTCGGCATTAACTACCTTAAAAGCAAAGGGCTCTGCCCATTCTTTTGTGTAATTCCTAGCAAAGGGCGGTGCAGATGCAAAAAACTCAATATCATCGGTTTGTGTTTCTACTATCGTCTTAATTGCTTTTGGTGAAAACACTACATCACCGCAAAGATATGTAGTAGGCTCGTTCATTGGTACAAAGCAATCACACCAGAAACCTGTAAAATCATCATACCCATTAACATTATATTGATTAGCGTTGCACACTCTAACCCAATCACAATATCTCATAAAGTCAGGTGCAGTTTCCGCACTTGCAGTAACGCATATATCTTTCTTATCAACTCCGCACTCTGTAAGTAAGCGTGTTGTACGAACTACAAGTGGTTCTCTGTGAATACGAGTAAGTTGCTTAGGCACTTTCCAATTAGCGTAGTTGCCGGCACACATTATGATATATTTCATAGTGTTTCCTCCAAGTTATTAATTTCATCATCCGTACATTCGCCTATGTCTTTACGCCCTTTCGGCAACACTACTTCGGTTATTAATTTATTTTTAATTGCCTTGCGTAATTTCTTTGTTGCTTTCCTTCCTGCCTCATCACTATCTAATGCGAGAACTAAATGTCTTGTGGGTAACTCATTAAGCAACTTTACTTGATAATCACTAAACAAACAACCAAATCCCGCTACTGCATACTTACCGTTACACCATAAACGCAAGCAATCAAATAAACCCTCGCATACATATATCTTACCGCAATCTTTAACAGAAAACTTGCGTTGGTGTATTTCATATATCCCATACAAAGGTTTTTCAATATTCTTCGGGATATTAAAGTTCTTGCCACTTACAGTTCTTCGGGCAACAAACATACACTCGCCTAAAAGATTACGAACCGGAAAAGTTATGCTATTTGTAATCTTATCATACCCTATATCAAAAAACTCAATTATAGGGTCTATCAACCCTCTCTTATACATATACGGGTGATTATATCTGTAACTGTCCAATTCAGCCTCACTCACGCAAACAGATTTATTATCAGCACGATTGTCCAGAACACTACTTTTATTGGGAATGTCATTACGCTCCAAATCAAGCGAAATATCTTCACGATTTTCTACCTCCACACTTGCAAAATTCTTTGATAACCATTTATATCCAAATGTTGTATCTGTACTTCCAAAACAATGTGAAACAATCTCAGGTAATGAATGTGTTTCCCCACAAGCAAGGCAATGAAACATTCCATCAGACTTTCTTATGCCCGCACTTGGCCTACGCTCTTGTCCGCATTTGTGATAAGGACATTGAACCATAATATCGTCACCACTATCGAATGTTTTACTTAATAATGGTATGTGGTTAATATCTAACTGTGATTTTAGTTCAGTTAGGATATCATTTACCGATGCTGATATAATCAAATTATCAATCTGCATTAGAATACATCCTTACCTTTCGCTTTTTTGCGCTCTCGGCGCTCTGCTTTTTCTTCTTTTGTTTCTGTTTCATCATTAGATACAGGTATAAATTCTCCGATGTTTATATTCCACAAATACTTAACCCTGATGTTTACTTTTCCGTTCCTCTGCTTTTCAACACACATCATAAGGCTATCATCTTTTTGTCTTAACGATATAACCTTTGATGCGTTATGCGATATACCATCACTATCTCGGATAGTTTCAAGTCCTGGATTTTTATCACTTTCCCCGTCAACAACTCCTCCTCTGTTTGCTTGTACTACTACAAGTATGGGTATTCCGAGTTCAACTGATAATGTCATTAAGTCCTCACTTATGTTTGTAAGTGATGTGGTCTTGTTATCATTTCTGCGCCCTCGCTCGTCCGTTAAATAAGTTATTCCGTCAATCGCAAGCGCCTCTAATTTATACTGCTTTACAAAGTTCCTTAACTTACTAACAGTTATCTTGTTTCCAAAATCAAGGGGTGTAGCAACTATGAACTTACTCTTTTGTTGTTTTAATTCCTCAATATATTTTTCATATTCGTCAAGGGCTAAATCTTTATTGCCCCACATCAAGTCTTTATTTGAGAAACCTTTATAGAGCGTATCAAATCTATATCCTATACTGTCAGCGCCCATTTCGGGAGAAACATACCCGACATTAAAACCCTGTTTCCATATATGCGTTATCATCTTTTCAAGAACCCACGACTTACCTTGATTGGTTCTTGCATATATAATCATCAGTTCTTCTCCTCGCTGAATGCCGTGAATAACATTATCAAGTTCAGGGAACCCACTACTAAAGTACCAATCGTCTTGATGCTCGACACGCTCTTTATAATGTTCCAAGCGTTGTGTAGCATCTGCAATCAAATCAATTCCAGTAAGCGAGTAGTTAGGCTGCAAATCTTTCATCGCCGACAACATATATTCAACACCGGCGTTAGCATCTTTTTTTGCTAATTTTGCTGCCTGTTGTAATACGGGAGCATACTTTCTAAATAAAAATTCCTCTCGGATAGTATCAACTAAATATCTATCACTTTCAGTAACCTCTACAAATTCTATTTCTGGAAACTGTCTCAAGAAAGTCGCTTTATCAGGAACATTACCATACTTCTCATAATGTTCCCGGACAAATTGAAACTCATTCTCAAATTCAGTTCCTTCAAAATACTCACTCGTTATATAATTATCTTCAAGGATAGAGTAATTCCCGGTTGTTAAAATCTTACTTAATATCTGTAACTCAACCACGCATATCACCGCCTTTTATCTCAACAATGATACTGTTACCAAAAACCCTACTAGCAAGTCTCTCTCCTATAATCTCCTCTAACTGCTTTATTTCAGTTACATTAGAAGTAAATATGATTGATTTACCTGCTAACATTCTACCGTCAACTAAAGTAAATAATTGCAAGTAATCATATTGAGATATATTCGTAACCGCTATATCATCGAGGATTAACAAATCACACGATTTAAGGTTTTCTTTATACTCATTATTTAACGGATTACTAAAATCTTTCATTTTTAAAAGCAAGTCTGGTACAGATACAAACATACCTTTTACTTCAAACATATTACCCTCTGCAACATAATGAAAGTATGTCTGTAACATTTTAATAGCCCAACTTGTCTTTCCGTTTCCGGGTATCTTGCCACAAATATATAAGTTCTTACCCTGCTCAACGAACTCATCAATGTCTTTTCTAATAGCGGCTAACTTGTCAAATGCTCGTTTGTCATTAGGTTGGGGCTGTAATTTTATAGGCATATATTTAGACTTCGGCAAACCGCTATTATCAAACTGCCATTTCATCTGAGGATAGACTACGCATTTATCGCAATCTTCATCACAGGAGTTAGCATACCAACAATCAGTATTCTTCGATTTCTCCACGCTCTACTGCCCTCCTCATATTTTCTTTTTCTTCTGCTGAAACCCTGTACTTTTCTCCAGGAGTTATCGTTTCAGCCTTGCATCTATTTCCCTTATTATCATACTTACCTTCTAAAACTGAAATAAACTTATCTTCCCTTAAAATAAAATCAATATCTGCTCTCCAACCATTCACCCTTCCGGTGCAAAAATCAGATGCCTCTAACTTATTAAAAACTTCTAAAATATCTTCGTAGGAATATTTCTTTAAAAGATTTGTAATACCTTTACTTCTTTTAGGAGTTAATCTCTGACACCTTGGAAGAGACTTGCAGATTGCATTATAATCGTCCACAAACTTTTGCCCTTTATTTCTTACTTCTAATTCTTCTTTATTATTAATATCTGTAAATAAAGATTGTTGAGTATTATCTCTAGTATTACTAGATATATATTTATTATCGGGTAAAGTTTCTTTACTACTAATGTTCTGAGGTACTAAAGTTTCTTTACTACTAATGTTTGCAAAATATTTATCCGTTTCAGATTGATTTCGACAGGATTCTTTAATAATTAAATTCTGGTCAACAAGATTTTGTAAGGCTCTATCCACAGTAGGTAAAGATATGTTAAAAGTATCCGCAATATAAGTTCTTCCGGCAGAAAATTTACTTTTACCGTCTTGACTTACTCCATAAATCAATGCGTACACTAACAAATCTGTGCCTTTTAAATTTAACTCATTGCACATCCAGCCTTGGATTACAACATAATTATCTGATTTCATTTTTGCTCCTTGCTGAATAAAAAACGATTAGTGAGAGTTGGTCGAGAACTCGCACTAATCGTTAGTTAGTCGGTTATTCAGTTATAACGGTTATTCACTCGACCTAAATAACCGACCCGAGTATGTATTGTTACACACTCTCTTTGTGCTAATTAGCATAGCACACTTATTTTTGAGTTGCAAGTTTTATAATAGTGTCAATTTGAGCATCAACTTCATCGTTTACACAATCCCAAAGTATCCGTCTCTCTTTTTCAAGATTTACTCCCTCTACATCAGGCACCGTGCGTTCTTCGGAATATTCTACTGTATAAAAATCGTTTCCTATTTTTACACTTGCTCTGCTAGTCGCTCTAATTTGCGTGGTAATCGCTTTCTGTTCGTAATTAGTATCTGTACTCATTTAATCTGCTCCTCGCTCATTTAGACGCATTTCTGCGTGATTTAAGACTATTTCTGATTGCTATAAAGAATATAAGTAGAATAAACGCTAAAATTTCACACCCGATAGTACAAATTATACCCAGTACAAAAGGATTAATAGTTATCGTCATAATTATTTCCCTTTCTTCGCTTTTGAGATTGTAAGCGTTGGTGTAAGTTTAACGCTCTTGCATTTATCCATAGCCTTTAACGCATCTTCTGAAAAACTGCCGTGATAAATCTCGCTTTCAAGCGTGTCCATATCAACATACTCTTTTGTCTTAATGCAAGGTGTGTCAGGAACAAATTGCTTTAACTTGATAAGCAACATATCCTCATCCATACTTTCTTTGCGAGTAATACCATACTTAACAATAGCACCGCTCTCTGTTTCTACTTCATTAAGTTTTGCTTTTTCCATTGCTTCCTTAATGTCTGCATTAATCTTGTCAACCTTCTTTTTTAAGAGGTCTAATTCTGCTTTGTGATAAACATAAACCTGTGCTAATTCCTTTAATTCTTGTTCTGTCATTCGATGTACCTCACTTTTTTACATACCTCTGTGTTACTGAACCCATAACACCCTTACATCCCTTAGGCATCTTCTGTTTAAACGCAATAAGTGAGTTTATATCGGCTTTATCCCAAAATCTTTGATTATGCTCTCCCATTGTTTCAAACATCGGCAAAAGTTGTGCATATTCGTTGTCAGGATTTTCCCGCTTAAACTTATACCAGTTATTAATAGTTTGAACAGATACTCCACAAAGAACCGCTACCTCTTCAATTCTTAAAAGTGTTCGCATTTAATTCTCCTTTCTACATTTATTAAATTATAAAACATTATAATATACATTTTTTAAGATAGCAAGTAATTAATCAAGGCGTTTTTGTCGCCTTTAATCTTGCCATCTACTAAAATTTCTGCAATTTGTCTTTTCTTTTCCACAATATCATTTATTCTTTCATCAATAGTGTCCTTACACAAAAGCGTGTAAACCGTTATGTTATTCGTTTGACCTATTCTGTGGCATCTATCTACTGCCTGCTCTTTAAGTGCCATATTCCACGGCTCGTCTAAAAAGATTTCAACCGTACTTGCTGTAAGTGTATATCCAGTTCCCATAGCACCTATTGTTCCTATTATAAATTTAATTTTATCGTCAGTTTGGAACGCATCAACAATCTTCTGCCTTTCATTAGGATTAGTTTCTCCTGTAAGAATTACTCCTCTATATTTTTTTGATAATCTTTCAAATGCGGGGTTAGTTATTTTTGTCCAGTTAGAAAAGATAACTACTTTCTTTCCATTCTCTATGGCATCATCTACAAGTTCTTCCATACGGTCAAACTTTGCGTTCTCTGTACTATCGACAGATAAAATTGCCGGATTACCCGTTGCTTGTCTTAATCTAATAAGTTCAGCGAGGGGATTGTTAGCCATCTTTAATTGAGAAACATCAATGCCATCACGCACCATATTATAAAGAGTGGTTTGTTTTTTACCCATTTCAACATATTCATTAATGTATGTTTTCTCTGGTAAATCGAGAACCTCATCTTTAAGCCTACGCAACATCATTGTATCAAGCGTATCTGTTATTTCTTCAAGGTGTTTATATCCCATAACTTCTGTGCCGCTAAATCCCCCCAAATGACAATAGTGATACTTAAACTGCCAGAATGTGTGCTTTTCGTAACCTAACCAGTGTAACGGGGCATACAAATCAACGGGCTTATTCATCAGAGGTGTTCCCGTCATAGCAATCTGCGTATTTGCTTGTAATGATAACAACTGTTCGGTCTGGTCAGCCTCGGGGTTTTTACACTTATGAAATTCGTCAACGGCAATCATATCAATCTCGCCATTAGAACAAAGTTCTTGTAACCGCTCTGTTATTGGATATTTGTATTCATCAACCCAAGTTTCTCGTCTTTTAACTATCTTTTTAACTTTTCTACCCGTCTTTACTTTATATCTTAATGTTTCAACATTCGTGATAATAAATCTTGGCAGTTCGTCAATACGCATTAAATCGTCATAACGGTCTGCATTACTGCCTATTACAACTCTGCCACTTTTATTAGTTCTCTGTCCTAATATCCAAGCATCATCGTCAGAGTGCGTATGCACCTCATTCTGCCAGTTCCACTTCAAGCCGTTTACGCAACAAACAATAAGACAATGCTTTACCTGTTTAATCTCGGCAATATCAATTACTTGCTTTGTTTTTCCAAGTCCTTGTTCATCACCAAGTAGCCACTTATCGTGATTAAGTCCATATTTAACACCCGCTAACTGATGTTCAAAAGGTTTTGTCTTGAATTTGAAATATGGAGGGATTTCTACTTCGCTTGTTTCAAGTTCTATATACTTTCCTGAAATAGTAATATCGTAATTCGATAATTTATCAACAACTTTTCCCAACTGATTAAAAGGCAGTTCCCAAGTTTTTGTTGAGTTATCCCACTCTCTTGTTGGAAATTCGTGTATTACATCAAGTATTGCACTATTATAGTCGAATGTAATAAATAAAGAATACTGTCCGTTACATTTTTTACTGTCTGCAATTCTAATGTTTATCACCGTGGTATGCTCTCTTTCTCTGCATCGTAGTTTTATAATCGAGAACATTATACTAAACGATTTAGTAAAAGTCAATCACGAAAAATCAGTTTTTTACAAGACAGTTTTTAACGAAAAATCAGTTTTTTATATGACAATTAAAAGAGTAGCGAGAATTACTCCCGCTACTCCTCCTTGAAAGACAGAACAATACAATTAAGTATGTTCATTTATTATAGTATCATTTGGACAGCATCAGTTCAACAAGTGCTATTGTTTCCATAGTCTTATTAACACAATGTTCCCAATCTTCTTTCGCATCTTCTTGTATCCAACGCATTTCATCAACGCTTTCCTGATACATTTGGTGAAGATGCTTTGCGTGGCTTATTTCTTGTTTTGCCATTTCTGCGTATGTCTTTGCCCACTCGGGTTTACTATCTGCATAGAAAATATACTTTTCGGCATATTTCTGTGCTCCTTTAGCCTCGTCTTGCAAATGACATTCCATCTTTTTAATTTTATCCATTCTCTAAATTCTCCAATCTTTGAATTATGTTATCCAGTTTTCTATCTTGGTCCTTTAAATGTCCGTGTATTTCGTTTAATAAAGTCTGCGTTTGATTATCAATATCTTCTGCTGATACATTCAAATCAAGGTTCATAACACCTATACAAAAACTCATTACACTTAACCAATCAATAAAGGATAACTGTTCATTTTGGTTCATACGATTTTAGTTACTACTACATTAACATTAGTAAGCGTAGCCTCTGCATCATCCGCATTAAGTATCTGAATAGTAGTGGGTGAAGAACACGGGCAACAAGTGTTATTCTCTGTTACCTGAACAAGCGTTGTAAATGATACAGAAGTACCTGTTGATTGTGCTTGGTCTTGTGCTACGCCGTTCTTATATAGTTGAACAGTAGTTGCCGTTGCTGAACTACCATCACACGCTATCATATACACTCCACACTTATTAAGTTGAATAGTTGATGTTCCAGATAACTCTGCGGTACATCCTTTCTTTATCGCAACATTAGTGAACGGGATAGGCTCTAAACTTCCTACTGTCTGATTAAGTGAATAAACTTCTAACATATAATTTCTCCTTTATAAAAATTGGGGAAGTAGTTTCCTACTCCCCCTATGAATAGGCATACTAAATATGCTCGGTTACATTGTTATACTCCGCAGTTACAACCACAGAAGGGCGACATACCAGCGTTATATGTCCAAGCGTTAGGATAACGCAGTACATTAGAAGTTGCCGCCTGAAGTTCAAGAGCCGAAATCTTTGATTGCAGGTCCTCAATCTTGTTCTGTGAAATCATATCCTTAACAGATTGAATTTGAGCCGTAATGTTTGCGTTAGTCTGGGCATCTCTCATAGCACCATCGTAATTGCTCTGCATTACCAACTGCTTGGTTTCGCAACAACAATTCTGTTGCTGGGCTTGAAGATTTGCCTGACCGAGAGCAAGATTTCCAATATCTCTTGCAACTTCGTTGTAGAGGTTCTGATTAGCCATCAGAGTATCGTGGAATGTCTGATTTGTTGCGGCGACAGATTGAGCCGTGCCAGCGTTTACTGCGGCGAGAATATCTCTTGTCTGTGCCTGCAAGTTCTGGTTGTCAAAACCTCTCTGAACTTCGTTTGATGTTGCGAGGTTCTCATATCCGATAGCATTAGCAAATCCGTTGTTACCCCAACCGCCAAAGCCACCGCCCATAAGTGCGAGAATAGCAAAAAGCCAAATCATTCCGTTCCAGCCACCCATTCCGCTATCGCCATTAAGCAAAGCAACATCAGAGGCAGATAAACCGTTGTCCATAATAGTTCTCCTTTCGTAAATTTTTTATTCTATCGTTGCAACATATAGAAAACTCGTTATAATGAAAATAAGTGATTGGCATTTTGTCAGTTGCCTCCTTAGAAAACAGCCCGCAAGTTTCTCCCACATACTTGCGGGTTTTCTATTTGAACATATTGAGTATTGTATTCGGGTCAACTCCCTTCTGTTTTGCAAGCATATAAAAATACTGCTTTGGTGTCATATTACTTGCTCTCACCATTTGCATAACTTGTTGAAGTTGAGGATTGTTGATTAGATTGTTTTGAACCTGCTGGCTTTGCATTTGTTGATAAAGGTTGTTCATACTTGATACTCCTTATTGCATCTTCTAATTCTTTACGGGTAACATAATTAGACATATCAACTTGCGGTGCGGGTGATGATGTTATCTCTGAATAACTGAATGTACGGAGATTGCACATACCAACATTGTCGCTGACTTTGATATAAAATCTTCCGTCATTCTCACTATCCATTAAGATAGCATTACTGTTCGGGGTCATTTGAAATGCTTTCGCACCCTCTATGCCTTGTACCCAAGTTATCCCGTTGTTCATAACTGGTCTTTGATACATCGGATTGTATGAGTAAGGAAAGTTGTTCATAATCAAGTTCTCCTTGCACTAAATTACAAAGAACACGAAACGGGCAATCAGATAACAATGGACCAATATCTATCATTGTCTTATGCTCCTTTCATGTTCTTATGAGTAAAGCATACAAAGAAAAGAACAACCGTATTTCTACGATTGTTCTACAAAAATTTGCTAAAAACTGTAAATGAAAAGTCCCGTGATGTAACTCACAGGACCAATCAGGAGGGTGCTATACGAAATTCACAACTCATTCTTGACTTACTTATATTATAACACCTTTAAAATTTTTGTCTTTACTGACTTTGCAAGTTTTGAAACTTTACCCTCTGACACCATCAACTTAATTGCAATCTGTTGGTTCGTGTAATGCTTTGCTCTTAAATTGAAATAGGCAAGTTCTTCCTCTGAAAAATTACACTCTTTGCGGAGTAGTTCTAATTCTTTTTCCACAAAGTCGTAAATCTGCATAGCACATTACTTATAGAAAGGTCTGCCAAAGCCGAGAAGATAACTATAAGTGAGATAGTTAAAGCATCTTTGCTTGGTAGAATTATGAGTATTTCCTTCCTCGACAACGCAAGTATGTTTCTTTGTATTGACCGAGATTACTCTACCCGTATGTGTCGGCTTACTTGCTTTCTTACGCTTAAAATCGTAGAAAGGCTGGTCGCCAATTTTCGGGGTAGCACCCTTCTTGTAGTAATGCTTTTTCTTTTTGTACCAATTAAGTGCTTGCTTGCACCCGGCAGTGGTAGTGTACTTCTTAACAACCTTTGTCTGATAATCAGCCGATACGCAAGTTATCTGACACCACGGCGTGGACTTGACATTCAGTTTTCTACCTGTCAACTTGTTGTAAGGCGACATAATATACTTTTGGGCTTTGCCATTCTTTTCAGAATAGCCGTTCCAACTTTTCATTTTGCTCGCCATAGTAGATTGAGAGGACATAATTATTCCTCGCTTTCTTCTACTTCAACAGGCAAATCTTCGTCTGTGTCCTTCTCGACATATTCCTCTTTGGTAAATTGCTTGTAAATCTGATTGACACCAACAGATGCAAGACCAGAACCAATACCGATATACAGAGCAATAAGCCAGTTATCAGCAGGCAGATAGCCAGGAATAGTCTTATACACAACGATTGCAAGAACACCACCACAGAAACCGCAGATTACAGGAATGAACTTATCAAGTGTTTCATTGTTGATAGCCTTCAGAAAAGCACCAATGAGATAGATTACTCCTACGATTGCGGGAAATGCGATAAAACTAATATCGTTCATTGTTTCTTCCTCCTTCTTATTCTTTTGTATTTATATAGAAAAGTATCGCAAGTAGAGTTACAAAGAACCCAGCCACTACGAACTCAACTATTTCCTGAAGTACCATTGGGTGACAAATATAGTCGCCTATACTCGTCTTGTATAAAACTACTTGCCATTTTAGTCAGACCGTTAGCAAAGTTTGGGTGGCTTTTACAGTATTCATTATAAGTATCTATGTCCTTTAACTGTTGTTCAAAGTATTCTTTGCTATGTGTGCCTGTATGTAATTCATCGGCAAATCGTAATATATGAGTACGGGCGAGTGTAGCCTTGTGTTCTTCAAGGCGTTCCGAAACTTCTTTTACATCAGACTTTACTCCAGATATATCTGACTTTACTTCTGTAAAGCCCGCAGATATTTTCTTTTCCAGTTCGTCCTTAACATTCTTTTTATTATCACGGCGAGTGATTAAGAATTGCAGGAACGAAAAGAACGCTCCGCTTAAAAGAACAGTAACTATTATTTCCTTAATATCACTCGTTTGCATTAGGCGAAACCTCCGTAAGAGTATAAGTGATAATCATACTTTGCGAGGCAGACTTTGTTACTGTACTATCAAGGTTATACTTTGTTGCCAGATACAGTTTACTTATTCTTACTGCAAATTCATTGGTTGAGTAAATTCTTGACACTAAACCTGTTAAGCCGTTTGCGGTCATTTTTGTACTGAAACCAAGTCGTTGATAACCTGATTGATATTCATACGAGTCCGTTTGTGCCGCTTTATAGCAAGTTCCGTTGTTGATAATCCATTCAGAGGAGGGGAATATCTTTCCTGTTATGGGTGCTGGGAAACCCGGTGCCATAAAGTTCGCCGCAGTAGGTACACTTATTTGAGTTACATCAGCCTGGTTTGAAAGGTTAATCTTGTAACAAACAGTTGATACTGGGTCAAAGCCATTAGGTCTTTGGAAGATATATACATATCCATCATAGACCTCAACGGCAAAACCGTTTGCACGACCTTCATCAGCATAGTTAAAGAAACTTATATCGCTATTCGTAATACTATGATGCGTTGCCGCTTTTGTTGACATATTGATTTCTTCAATATTGAGTGTGTTGGCATCATTTGTTGAAACAATGAATAACCATAACTTATTAGCGTTTATATCGAAATAAAATCCTGGCATAGCCTGGAAACTTGTACCCGTTGAATTGTTTGTTGTAACGGTAAATGTTTCCACAAAATCTGCTTGAGGACCAAGTGTTTCAATAACACCCGCCGCAGTTCTCGCAATAGGATATTTATTGAAAGTGATTGTCTTTCCACTTACAGAGAAATTATAGGCGTAACCATCTGCATCTACAAAATGAATTGGTCTGTCGATTGCAAGCACGGAACCCGTTGTTACTGTTGTAAAACTATTTTTGTATGCAGTACCGTTTACTCCTACACCGTAACTTCCTGTGTCTGTATGGGTAAGTGCTAATGACTTAAATGTACCATTACCCGCAGTAACACCCCACTCCCAAGCGAGCGTAGCCGAGCCATCTTCTAATGACATACTTGACGAAAGTGGATTACCTCTTGTCAAATCGTCTGCTTGGTCGGTAAGTGTTGTTTGTCCAGCGTGAGCAATAATATTATTAACCGAACCATCAGGAATATAATAATCAGTTGCCGCATTAGCACTTGAAGTGTCCAAATCAGTATTGAAACACAAAATTCCACCGAACATTTTTGTTGCAACGGGAAGAAGATTTGCATAATTCATAGTACCGCAATAGTTGGCGGCAAAAATATCATATACCGCATTAGTAATCATATTTTCGCCTTTATGAATTTCGGTCTTACCCGTTGTAGGGTTATGAAGTTTAATCTCCACAGTACCCTTTAATCGAGGAAGTTTAAGTCCGTTAAAGCCTTGTAATTGTGTTGTTTCCTTAATCATAAGCGTTTCTCCTTGCTTATATTATTGCACAAAATATGACCCAAATACAGAGAACTCCGTATTACCTGCGGATATTGCATTTCTGCATTTTACTTCTCCTGTTGTTGCATCAACATAAAACCTATAAAATGCTCCATTGCAAAGTCCAATAAGATTTGCGGCATAACCACTTTGAGGAATTGGTGCACCACTAAACACTACTGCATTTTCAGCAAACCCGTTAGTTGGTGTACCACCGAGAATATCAATGTAACAACTACCCTCTTTTTCATAATAGTTTGCTCTTGTACTCCATTGTAAACTTGCAACTGCGGTTAACTCTGTGGTTGAAAACGCACCGTACTTATCAAGTGTCATTTCACCATTTTCTTGTTTGACAACATAAGTGCCATCACCACTATCTGAAATATCAGGCAGATTTTCCAACTTTGTAGCATCGTTGTCATCGACATAAATGGTGCTATGTCCAACGGGCATTTCAACCGTTCTTCCGTCAACAAACTGTTCCGTTCCGTTTCCGTCAACAAGCATAGGGTTAGTGAAGTCCGAGCAAGTATCACCATAGTAATAAAGGTTGTTATCACTATCCAACTTCAAAATACCCCTTAATTCAGGGTTAGAAACAGTTTCGTCAAATGGTGTGGCGAGTTCAAAGACGAGATATTTGCCACTCATAGCGGTTTTAAAAGCACCAGCGTCAGGAAAATCAGCACAAAAAATTAGATAGTCAGTTACCTTATATTCCCACAACTTCAAATCTTCCCACATAGACACATCATCAAAAACAAAAGTGTCGCTTATTGTATCTCCGTATATTTTGAAATTGTCAAAATAAGCCGATGCCAACGCATAGAATATATAACCTGTGTTATCTGTGTTTCTATTGCCTTTTACATAGTAAATCGTACCCAAGTCCACAATGCCGAAAACCCTATGCACTTTTCTACTTCCGTCAAGCGGGTATTCGTGCGAAACATAAGGCTCATATTGCCCGTCAAGGTCGCAACTTATGTTGATACAAAAACCTTTAATGTAAAGCGTAGCATCATTTGAGAAGTCAAATGTAATGCTTTTAACAACCTTGCCACTCGTTGAAACAACTGTGTATGTGCTTTCGGTTGTCGAATTGATAACACCCGCAAAACTTGAAGTTCCGTCTGTATAATTAAACACCGCCCTTGCGTTTGCATTTGCGTCTGAAACATAAGCGGTATATGTTATGCACATTTGGCTATCCGTGTTTATATCGTTGTACCAAAAGGCACTATTGACACCAAAAACTGTGTATAATTGTCCGACACTTCCCGTATAATAACCATCGCTTAATGCCCACCCGCTTGCCGTCAGCAAATTGCTTTCGTCAAACTGATTTAATCCAGTAGTTATCTTCTTGCTCGTCTTAACGCTCAACAAACCGCCCGCATTGTACGGGTAATAATCAGCCGTGAAAAAGCCGTTGTTTTTCAGCCAAGTTATTCCCGCACCCGCCGTTCCGCTTTCAAGGGTGTATGCGTAGTCCGCTATGGTAGTGTCGAAGTATGCTGTTAGGTCAACGCAAATAACACCTATTGTTGTGTTATATGTTACTCCATTTCTCAATCGAGCATATAATAACATACTATTGCCGTAAGTGTTTTTTACTATTCGGGTTCTTCCGTCTGTTATATAGCCATCTGATAACGCAAGACTATCCGAACCACCTAACAAATAAACATGATTATCAATTACAGTAAACGCACCTGATATATATGCCCAACCGTCAGCGTCAGCCGTTCCGCTTAATGTTACCGTTCCGTCATTGTTGTTAGTGATTAAAACATTACAATATGTTGCCGTTTGGTTAATATTGCTTGTAGCAACTAACTGATTTACACCGCAAGTTCCGCCTACAAGCGTTTCGTAGCCGTAGCCGTTGGAATAGGAAGGGCGGAATAGGTAAGGGGTAGAGTTTTCAAGTCTTGCACTTGGTTTGAGAGCATTTGCCTGACCTGATATAAGTCCGTTATATTCTCCGCTCGTATTTGCCTTATTTGCAAGTGCGGTATCTGTCTGTGTTTTTGTATATACATCAGCCGAGTTTGCTTTTGAACTTAAAGCACTATCAACCTCACTCTTTGTATAAGTAGTGCTTGCATTAGCCTTTCCACTCAATGCAGTATCTACTTCTGTCTTTGTATAAGTTGTTGATTTATCAGCCTTATTACCAAGAGCAGTATCTACTTCCGTTTTAGTGTAGGTCGTACTCTTATCTGCTTTTCCGTCTAATGCAGTATTTACATCACTTGTATTAGCCTTGCTTGATAATGCGGTATCAACTTCTGTTTTAGAATATGTTGTGCTTGCATCGGCTTTAAGTGCAAGTTTAGTGTCAACTTCTGATTGTGTATAGCCATCGACATTAACTTTAATCTTATTACCAGTAGCATCAAATACAACCGTAGAGTTAGTGCCGTTTACGAAATCAACATCACCGCTTGCAATAGAACTGGTCAGTTGTTCCGTTCCGTTTACTTTGATGCCTCTCCAAGTGTCTGTAAATGTTTCATCACCAGAAGGAATATATATCCACGCACTTCCGTTTGATGTAAACATATCACCCGCTTTTGCAGATTGACTTGCGTATGTTCCGTCTGTAATGACTTTGTAAGTATAGCCCTCATTATCAGAACTTGCCGTAGGCAGAGTAGTAATTGTACCACCAGTACCAAGTGTTCCCTTGAATATCATCGGGGCAGGCATATTGTTGATAATGCCATCTACTTGGTCTTTTGTATATACTTCTGTTTTGTTATATACATCAGCACTATTGGCTTTCGTTGATAATGCACTATCGACTTCGGTTTTGGTATATGTTGTTGCTTGGTCTGCTTTGAGTGCAAGTGCATTATCTACGGCAGTTTTAGTGTAAGTGTCAGCCTTATCTGCTTTGAATGTAAGGGCAGTATCAACATCAGTAGTATTCGCCTTTGCTGAAAGTGCCGTATCTACCTCGGTCTTTGTGTATGTATCAGACTTATCTGCCTTATCTGCTAATGCAGTATTAACCTCTTCTTTGGTATAAGTATCTGATTTGTCCGCCTTAAGATTAAGTGCCGCAGTAACATCATCAGCGTTAGCCTTTACGGAAAGGGCAGTATCTACCTCTTGCTTTGTATAAGTATCAGACTTATCGGCTTTAAGAGGGAGGGCCTCATTAATTGTCTGTACTTCATTAGCAAGTTTAACATTTGTCCATTTTGTATTATCAAACGCCTCAGGAGTTTCGATAGCAGTGGTGCATCTATACAATTTATCAGCATAAATAACATAATCACCTACAACATAAGTTTGTGTGGGCTCATATTTATTTGCGATAACTTTGGTAACAACACCCTGGTCAACGACAAAGATTTCGCCAAAATCAACATCAAGTTCTATATCGTTTGATACAAAAATATCATCAGCCATTGTTGTTTTCCTCCTCTCTGATTATGCCGTCCTTATAAACTTGTATGACTTCAATTTTCTTTGCAATCATACCCAAGGCATCTTCACCATTAGTTAATGCTCTAACCTGAATTAATGCCTCACCGCTTTTAAGAGCAAGCGTATTTTCCTGTGTTAAAGGAACATAAATTTTATTTTCCTCATAATTAAATGATACATCATCAATGGTCTTATCTACTTTAACTTTATTTTGTTGTGAGATATATACCCACACTTCGGTAAGAATATGCAGGTCAATATCGTTCTTTACTCTAATAGTTATTCTTGGCGTTGTTCCTCTGATTATCTTTAACTGCATATCTTCCTCCTTTACGAAATCACATCAACGGCTTGTAATCCTGTTCCAAAATACAAAGTATTATTATCAGCAACATCAACAAAAGCAGATGCACCACTAATAGTACACGGCCTCAAATGATGTAAAAGGTCGCCGCTTGTTTTTGAATATATCTTAAATGATTTGATATATCCGTAATAACCCATGCCGCCGTTTTCACGACACCCAAGAGTATAGTAATAACCATTCGTTGTTGGTGTGTAATTTACAGATGCCGTGCCATCAAGCGTACTCTTATCATTCTCGTCATTGTTGATATAGGTATGTTCTCCTGATGCCCACGCACCGAGATTTGAATATCCTCCACCCGTTCCAACATCAAAACGATTTTGATATGCGGCAATATATTGTCCTACTGTATAGCCACCACTATTACCAGTAATGCAGGTATCGTGATGATACTCTGCCTCATAAAATACACACTCCAACTTATAATCACTATCTTGTGTCCAAGGAAGTCTAATGCCACTTCCGTTGAACTTTATATAGTTTTTATAGACGATAGGAGAACCACTACCTCCAGCACACCTATACCAAGCCATTATGTTACCCTCACTTTCACTCCGAGATTACTTGCCTGCACATCAAAAGTAAGTGTTATTGTACCGTCTGAAACCGTAACACCTGTTGGGTTTACTCCAAACTCGTCTGTATAAAAATCAAAAGTAGCCGTGCTTGATATTGTATGCGGGTCACCAGAAGTCCCAGCGTGGCTGTCCTGGAAAGTGATTGTTGTTGAACCCGCCGTAAGTGTTCCAATAAAAACTTCACCATACATTTCACTAATAGCACCCGCAACTGTTTTATTCGTTGTAGGTAAACTCGTAGTAAAAGTGGTATCTTCAACTATCTTTGCCGCAACCTGTGATAAAGGAGATTGCACAGAAGTATAAACAGGCGGCGTAGCCGTATTAGGTGATGATACAGCAACTATATCCGTATCTTTAAGTGATACCGTAGTAGGAAGTTGTGAAAATCTTATGTTCGACATTTAATATCTCCTTACTTATGATGAAGGCATACCTTCTGTTTCAAATGTTATATCGTCCTCTGTAACAAGTATATCATCATTTTCGGCTGACATATACAAACTGAAAAAGAGTATATGCGGTATAAGTTGCCCTGTTCCTTCTGCAAGCGGTGTAACTGATACAGTACCCATACCATACAAAGGCAAACTCTCTGTAAGCGGGTCATCGGGACCGTCAGGCTTAGGTACAAACAATGCTCTAATAAGAGCGATTTGGTCAGGCATAGGAACATACGGCGTTTCGTTGGGGTCTTCGATATATGTAATAACAGGAATACCGAGTTCAACATCAGCAACATCAAGCGTACCGAAATTAACAAGTTGCATCGGGTTTTCATCATCAACACGAATTTCACCATTAAATTTAGCAAGTTCGTTGACTTCCTGACCGATAAGCGTTGCTTGTAATGTTCTTACAGGAATAGTAACTGTTCCACCATTAGCCGTTATATAGATATTAAACTCGTAACGAATTGCCGCCTTTAACCCAGTAAGAACATACGATAAAGTTAAAATATGCTCTCCGTTATGTACTGTTTCTACTGCAAGATAGGGCTCCTCATTACTGGGCAATCTATATTCAGCACCACTGTTTTGTATCATAGTATAATACAACGATACATCACAAGTGCCATCACGCTTATAAATGTAACTCTTTGTGGTAGTACCTGACAGAGTTACAGGATTGCCGTTTATATCTGTAACAGTTGTTTCTTGGTCGTTATAGTATGGAATTACAGGTACAGTTATTTCTTCTGTTTCTGTTTCTTCCTCAACATCATCAACATCGGCATCTAATAATATTGTGGCAAGAAATAATGCCGTTGTATCAGCCGTTGGCGTAAAATGATATGTGCCAAGCAGAACAGGTGTTGTATCACCGATAACGATTTCACCGAGATTAGTAAAGTTCAAAAACTGAATTTTACTTCTCTCTACGGCCTGTGATACTAATCTGTTAGTATCACTTGACGAAGGTGTACTACCCTCAATAAGCGGGTTAATACCGACACTCTCAATCTGCATACCCGTATGAAAATTCCATTCAATACTGGTAATAATCGTATAGATATAACCAGCAGAATTATAAGGCAACATTTTGAGCATATCACCACATTCAAAAGTGGCATCTGACGGCATATCAATACTTGCAGGAGTATATTCAATATTTCTAACAAGATTATAAAGAGCCGTTGTTTTACGCTCTTGGGCATCGTCAAGACCATAATCCCAAGCAGGTGCATCTTCAATAGTCCAAATAAGACCTACTGCATCTGGGTCTTCCTCATCAAACTTTGTGTAAGTACCCGCACGGCTCGTAATTGAAATGCCGATATAATCACACCTGTAATCAGCAGGCACCATAGAGTACCAATTACTTGTATCAAGTGTAATATCTGCGGTAGTAGAAAATCCCTTTAACTTCAATTTGCCTGCTCGGTTATCCATAGCAAAGCAACCGAGTAACTGGCAAGCCTCTTTAACTACATCACGATAAGTATGCAAACCATCGACTTCTGATGCAGACATAAGTTCGTTGTAATTAGGAAAGTTCTCAAGGTCGCTTTCATCAAAATCGAGTTCATAACCCGTTACTCTTTCGATAGCCTCAAAAATTTGCCACGGCGTACCAGATAACTGTGTATCGCCGAGTTCCTTGTCAAGCAAAGTCATACTATCGTATGCTGTCAGGTTTACTTCTTCGCTCGGTCTTTCAGCATCGGCTACATAAAAGATACCAAGAGGCACGCTCTCCATCTGATAGGTGGGGTCGTCTGTG